>Ga0169931_10004139_pt1 | contig 22658 bp, 18 predicted proteins | sample Kivu_15m_20L_FD_129675 | JGI IMG/M metagenome (GOLD analysis project Ga0169931, IMG submission 129675) | Freshwater microbial communities from Lake Kivu, Western Province, Rwanda to study Microbial Dark Matter (Phase II) - Kivu_15m_20L... | ecosystem: Environmental > Aquatic > Freshwater > Lake...
ATAATAGATAAAGATAATTTAATAGCAGAATATGATGAATTAATAGATAAAGAAACAGACAAACTTATATTTGTTATATATGATCCTTTATTGAAAAATTGTAAAATATAAATAATTTATTATATATATATATATATAATGAATCTTTTATTTGTTGATATAAATATTCCAGATATTAATACTTTTATAAATGTTATTAATCATAACACAAAATATATTATTTATGAACAAAGTACAACATATAATCAGTTATTAACACAAATAGCAGCATTTAATATAACTTCATTTCAAAGATTATCTTTTGCATTTGTAAATGATTATAAATCAAATAAAACATTTATAGGAAATGATCAATTTATTTCTTATAATAATAATGTTATAGTTGATAATAATGTAACTTTATTTATAAAAAATATAATAACAACATTCAATATTAGCAAAGTTGATTTCTTAGCTTGTAGTCTTTTATTGGATAATAAATGGAAATTATATTTTGACTTTTTAACTGCCAATAATAATGTGATAATAGGTGCATCTAATGATTTGACAGGTAATTTACTATCAGGAGGAGATTGGATATTAGAAAATACAAATGAAAATGTATCAACTATATATTTTAATGAAAATATTAATATATGGCATTATTTATTAGATAGTACTTCACATCATACTGCTGTTGTGATGACAGACGGAACTGTTAAAACATTTGGACGTAATAATTTTGGGCAATTAGGTAATAATACAATAATTAATAGCAATGTGCCAGTAAATGTATGTAATATATTATCAGGAGCTATAGCTGTTTCGTGTGGTGATGTTTTTACAACAGTTTTAATGTCAAATGGAACTGTTAAAACATTTGGTTATAATAATGTTGGTCAATTAGGTGATGGTACTAATATACAACGCAATATACCAGTAAATGTATGTAATATAACATCAGGTACAATAGCAATTTCTTGTGGCAATTATCATGCAGCTATATTAATGACAGATGGGACTGTTAAAACTTTTGGCGCAAATGATTTTGGTCAATTAGGAGATGGAACATATACTAATCGTAATATACCAGTAAATGTATGTAATATAACATCTGGTGCTATTGCTATTTCTTGTGGTGCAGCTTATACAACAATATTATTGTCAAATGGTACTGTTAAAACTTTTGGATTAAATAATGTTGGACAATTAGGTGATGGTACTAATATCAATCGCAATACTCCTGTTAATGTATGCAATATAACATCTAATGCCACAGCTATATTTAGTGGTGGCGCTCATACATTAATATTAATGTCAAATGGAACTATTAAAACATTTGGTTTTAATAATTTTGGCCAATTAGGTGATGGAACTAATACCAATCGCAATACGCCAGTAAATGTATGTAATATAACATCAGGAGCTATAGCAATCACAGGTGGTGATAGGCATTCTGCAGTATTAATGTCAAATGGTACTATTAAAACTTTTGGTTATAATAATGTAGGGCAATTAGGTGATGGTACTAATACCAATCGCAATACGCCAGTAAATGTATGTAATATAACATCAGGAGCTATAGCAATTACAGGTGGTGTTGAATTTTCAGCAGTATTAATGTTAAATGGTATTGTTAAAACTTTTGGTAATAATATTTATGGTCAATTAGGTAATGGAACTAATACAAATAGCAATGTACCTATCAATGTTTTAAATATATCGACTGCAAAAAATATATTAAGTTATGAATTGATACTTGATGTTGTTTCAGAAGATCCTAATCCGAATCCTATTAATAATTATAATCCACCTTGTTTTTCTGATTCTTTTCTGCAATACCTTAATCCTACAAAACCAATCATTCTAACTAAATCTTTAAGAAATCAAAAAAGAATGTTTAAAGTTGGTGATTTTGAAATGACAGATGATCACCCAATTGAATACAAAGGAGAATCAATTAGTTGGGGTCAATATGCTATGCTACATAATGGTATTGAAATGCCATTAGATGAACCAAAATATTTATATAATTTCTTTGGCCATCCTAATCAAGAGCATAATAACAATAAAATGCAGATATCAGATTCACTAACTGTAATGGGTGGATATATTAATCCTGATATATGGAATGAATTAGCTAAAATGATGAATAATACATATGATTTATTATTAAATGGCATAATAGATAAAGATAATTTAATAGCAGAATATGATGAATTAATAAATAAAGAAACAGATAAACTTATATTTGTTATATACGATCCTTTATTAAAAAATTGTAAAATATAAATAATTTATTATATATATATATATATATATATAATGAATCTTCTTTTTGTTGATAAAAATATTCCAGATATTAATACTTTTGTAAGTGCTATTAATAATGACACAAAATATATTATTTATGAACAAAGTGCAACATATAATCAGTTATTAACACAAATAGCAGCATTTAATATAACTTTATTTCAAAGATTATCTTTTGCATTTATAAATGATCATAAATCAAATAAAACATTTATAGGTACTGATCATTTTATTTCTGATAATAATAATGTTATAATTGATAATAATGTAACTTTGTTTATTCAAAACATAATTACAACCTTTAATATTAGCAAAATTGATTTCTTAGCATGCAGTCTTTTATTGGACAATAAATGGAAATTATATTTTGACTTTTTAGCTACTAATAATAATGTAGTAATAGGAGCTTCTAATGATTTGACAGGTAATTTATTATCAGGTGGTGATTGGATATTAGAAAATACAAACGAAAATGTATCAACAATATATTTCAATGAAAATATCAATTTATGGCATTATTTATTAGATGGTTCTAATTTTCATACAGCAATTGTGATGTCAGATGGTACTGTTAAAACATTTGGTTTAAATGATTATGGTCAATTAGGTAATGGTGTTAATAATATTGTTTTTACTATTACAAGTGTTCCAGTGAATGTATGTAATATAACATCAGGAGCAATAGCTGTTTCTTGTGGTAGATTTCATACAGCTGTATTAATGTCAAATGGTACAGTCAAAACTTTTGGACGTAATAATGTTGGTCAATTGGGTAATGGTTATAATGGACCAAATAACAGCAATACACCAGTTGATGTATGTGATATAACATCAGGAGCAATAGGTGTATCGTGTGGTGATAGTCATACGGCAGTGTTAATGTCAAATGGTACAGTCAAAACTTTTGGACGTAATAATGTTGGTCAATTGGGTAATGGTTATAATGGACCAAATAACAGCAATACACCAGTAGATGTATGTGGTATAACATCAGGAGCAATAGCTATTTCTTGTGGTAATAATCATACAGCAGTATTAATGTCAAATGGTACAGTCAAAACTTTTGGTGGCAATAATTCTGGTCGTTTAGGTGATGGTACGGTTATACAACGCAATGAACCAGTTAATGTAGTTAATATAACATCAGGAGCTATAGCTATATCTTGTGGTTTATCTCATACAGCAGTAGTGATGTCAGATGGAACTGTTAGAACATTTGGTGCTGATAATTCTGGTGAATTAGGTAGTGGTTTTATTGCTACAAGTCATTTTCCAATAAATGTAGTAAATATAACATCAGGAGCAATAGCTGTTTCTTGTGGTAATAGTTATACAGCAGTCCTAATGTCAAATGGAACTGTTAAAACTTTTGGACTCAACAATACTGGTCAATTAGGTGTTAATAATACAACTGATAGTTGTGTACCAGTAGATGTATGTGGTATAACATCAGGAGCAATAGCTGTTTCTTGTGGTGATGGTCATACAACAGTATTAATGTCAAACGGTACTATTAAAACTTTTGGCTATAATAATGCTGGGCAATTAGGTAATGGAACTAATATACAAAGTAATATACCAGTAGAGGTAGTTAATATATCAACAGCCAAGAATATATTGGGTTATGAATTAATACTAGCAGTTGTTTCAGAAAATTCTAATTCAAATCCACCTTGTTTTTCTGATTCATTACTACGATACCTTAATCCTACCAAGCCGATCATTCTAACTAAATCTCCTAGAAATAATAAGAGAATGTTTAAAGTTGGTGATTTTGAAATGACTGATGATCACCCTATTGAATACAAAGGAGAATTAATTAGTTGGGGTCAATATGCTATGATACATAATGGTATTGAAATGCCATTAGATGAACCAAAATATTTATATAATTTCTTTGGCCATCCTAATCAAGAGCATAATAACAATAAAATGCTATTATCAGAATCATTAACTATAATTGGTGGATATATTAATCCTGATATATGGAATGAATTAGCTAAAATGATGAATAATACATATGATCTATTATTAAATGGTATAATAGATAAAGATAATTTAATAGCAGAATATGATGAATTAATAGATAAAGAAACAGACAAACTTATATTTGTTATATATGATCCTTTATTGAAAAATTGTAAAATATAAATGAATGTTAAATATCATATCTAAATAATAATTTTTTATAATAAATGATCACATATATTATATAATAACATATTTATAGCTATCATTAAATTAATCATCAAATAAAAATATACATGAAACGATATAATACATACAAAAGTAATTATACTAATAAATAATAATTTACGATTGTATGATTTAATTTTTGTATTTAAACTATTATTAAATATGTTTAATTCTTTAATCATATCACACTTATATATAGAATATAAATATAGTGGTTGATATACTATATTTATATTTGTAGTAATATGTTTTTCTAAAATTTTACATTGTAATACTTTATTATTTTTTGGAATATTTGATTTAATTGACAAAATACCGCGTTTGTGCATTTTTCTGCTGTAGTTAATAATTATTTATATTTGAAATATCTAAATTATTTATATTTCAATTTTTTCACAACAATTACAATAATTTGTCAATATATAATAATTGCATTCATCTACATATTTTGGATATATACTTGCTACTATTTTTATTATATTATTTTTCTCACTTTCCATTATCATATCAAAAATTTCAATATGTGATCTATTATTACATTTTCCTCCATATTTAGATTGCCAGCCAAAAAATATAGGATATTCTTTATCAAATACACAATTATTTCCATTCATATAAAATCCTATACCATTTTTATTATATATTACATTATTAAATAAATCAACTATTATATTTGTTTCTTCTAAAACAAATTTATAAAAACTATCTTGTACATTATCTTCACTCATTTTTATTTGTGTTCTATCTTCTATATTAATTTTATTATATAAGTTATATATATCATCCAAAGATAATATAATACCATATCCAATATTGCCATTAACCATCTAATTATATATTATAAATTAATAATAATTTTTGGTAATATAAATAAATCAACAATATTTATATAATTTGTCTGACATTTCATATAAATTTAGCTCTTGTAAACTAAAAATATATTCTAATAATTTCTGACTTCCACTAATTACACATGTAATTTTTTTAAATAACATTATAGCTTCTATACAAATATCTTTAATGTTGATATTTTCAAGAACCTTATCAGATACATCATGTTCACATTTTAAATCTAATTCTTTATTTGTATGTACATCTCTAAATTTATATTTACATTTTTGGCTAGAATCAGGTAAAATTCTGTTATCATATTTTACTACAGCCATATTATTGACATCACATACACATTTAGGCAAATATTTTATAACTTTTTGATAAGAAAAAAATACATATTTAACATGATCGGTTGGATCAGTTTCTGTATATGTATTTTTTAGTAATAGTTCGAACCCACACAATGGGTACTTTTTATATTCAATATAATATCCAACATCATGTTTGTGATGTAATGAAATATATCCAATTGAACAATAATATGTGAATAATAACATACCTAAATGCTTATCATTTTTAATTTCATGTCTGTATAAAATATACAATACATTACATTGAATAGGCAAACTTACTTTAATTGTTTTGCCAGTTGTAGTTTTCAATTTAATTATTGTATCAACTACTGAATTTGGTTTTTTACATAAACCCATGCAATTATTAAATTTTTTTTCTAATGTATAATCAAAATAACAATTATATGCAGGCAATCTTAAAGCCAGCATATAATTTTCATAATCTTGATTTAATACAAATTTTCTTGCAACATATATACTGCAAAAGGTATCTAATAAAAAATGTGAAATTAATAATTTGATTTCTAGTGGAAAATCATTTAAATTTTTAATAGGTAAAATCAAACGGCCAAATTTTGGTGTTTTTTTATATTCTTTAATATCTCTATTAATATTTTTATAACATTCTAGCATCATTTCATCTAGTAAATTTTTATACTCTTGAAACAAACTTTCTTCACCCAAAATTGCATCCAACATATGATTGTACTTTTTCCATAATTCAGTATTTGTTTGTTCATTAGCTAATTTTTTAGCTTTTTTAGCTTCTTTTTTTTTTGAAGGCATTTTTTTGTTTTGTAAAATAGCTACAATACTATGTTAGTTATATATTATAAATATTAGACCTATTAATGTATCAAAATTTCAATTTTATTATAATATATAATTATTTATAATAAAATTGTATAGATAATAAAATAAAATTAATTATTTACTTTTTGTAAGTATTGCCAAATGATTTTATATATTTAATAACTATTAATGCATTCATGTAAATAACATACAACACTATTTTTAGTTTTTGGATTTATTTCACATTGTACACATAATAATGGATTAGCTATTTATGTTACATTTAAGGGATATTGGGAAGTTAATATATATATAAATGCTACTAATAATCAATATGAACAAGATGATCTAATTATATTCATAAATAAACACTTATGCTTATTCAAAAACGAGAAAATACAAAAGTGAATATTGAAATTTAATAAAAAATTGAACTTTTATTTTATAACTAGTTGCAATATAATATTAATATAACTAACGCTAAAAAACACATCATTTTATATCGCAAAACACATAATGCCCCCAAAAAAAGATCTTTTACAAAAGGAAACAGAACCAGAAGAAACATCTTTAGATTTATATAATCAAGGTTTAATTCGTGCACAACCAGGACAAGCAATTAGTTTTTCTGGAAATTGTGTTAGATATTTATCGGAAAATGATTTTGCACCGCCAAATGTATTTAATCAACCTTTTAATACTAACCATATTGATGATAAGAATTATACCAAACATAGATATAATGATGAAGAACGTACTACTAGATATTTAATTCCAGTTTATGTACCAAGACCTCATTTAAATAATAGTTTAGATTTTAATGTTCAAATTAAATATGCAATATTATTTGAAAATTATTGTACTTTTCGTAATGATATACCAGATACTTATTTTGTTGTTTATGGTGATCTATATATTCCAATGCGTCATGAATATTATAATTATTTATATGATCCTAATATGTTTAACCAAGATGACCAAACAGGTATGTATAGACTTTTTACTGATCCAAAAACATTTCGTTCAAATAATGACCAATATGTGCATGATAATTATGAAGTTACAAAAGAATACAAATTATTATCAGATGCATATTATATGGTATTACAAAATGTAGTACAATTAATAGCGAATGTTATACGTGAGTTTTATAAACACCCAAAATTTCCAGAAGATGATCAACGCACTAATATGATTGATTTGACAAGTACATTTAATTTTACAGATAAATTACCAAATGATATAGTTATGTCAGAGTTAGATGTATATAATGGTAATATTAGACCTTATGAAGAATTTGATATAGATAATAAAAAACAATTTGAAGAATTTGATCTAGAAAAAATGTTAGACTGATAAAAAAGTGAATATTGAAATTTAATAAAAAATTGAACTTTTATTTTATAACTAGTTGAAATATAATATTAATATAACTAACGCTAAAAACACATCATTTTATATCACAAAACACATAATGCCCCCAAAAAAAGATCTTTCACAAAAGGAAACAGAACTAGAAGAAACATCTTTAGATTTATATAATCAAGGTTTAATTCGTGCACAACCAGGTCAAGGAATCAGTTTTTTAGGATCCAGTGTTAGAGAATTAACGCAAACTGATTTTGGTGGTCCAATGTTAAATAATTATGATATTAATTTAAATCATATTATAAAAGAAAACAATGTAAAAAGACGAATTACAGATGAAAGTCATACAAATAGATATTTAAAACCATTTAATGTTCCAAGACCAATTTTATCTGAGAATTCAGATTTTTATGTTGCAATTAAATATACTGTATTATTTAATACATATTGTACATATAATCAATATGAAGATGAATTCTCATCAGGTAGATTTTTTGTTATTGATGGTTCAGTATGTATACCAATGCGTCATGAATATTATAATTATTTGAAGGATCCATTGATGTTTGTATTAGATGAAAAAACAAATATGTATAATCTATTTACTGATCAAAATGTATCAAAAAATTGTGTTGATATTGAATATGTAAATTATGATTTAATAGCAGATTATACATTATTATCAAATGCATATTATACATTATTATCAAGTTTAGCAAAGATAATTATTAAAGTATTAAAAACTTCATATTGTGAAACAGGAACAATGTATAATCCTTTTAGTACTTGTATTAATGATAGTAAGTATTCGATTAATTTTTTTGATGGACCACCAAATGATTTAGTATTATCTGAACTTGACGTATATAACGGTAAAATTGGAAATTATTCACAATTAGATGATATTGATGGATCTCCAGAAACATTATTAGATCTAAATGAAGAAGAATTGTCTAAATTACAATAATAATATAGTATTTAATAAAAAATTGAAATTTTTATTTTATAAATAGTTCACTATAATGTTAATATAACTAACGCTAAAAAACACATCGTTTTATATAGCAAAACACATAATGCCCCCTAAAATAGCATATGTACAAACAGATGATGAAATTGATGATAAATATAGTGAATATCCTGAAATAATATATAATTTATTGGGAGAGTTTTATTGCGATATGACCAAAGGCATGTTTTCTCTTTATATGTTGTTGGATAAATTATCAGTGCATAAAGTATATTGTGCAAAAATTGGTAATTTTTGTAATATTATTGGTGGTATATATTTATTTGGAAGTTCTGTTTTATTTGGAATTGAATTAATCAACAAACAAAAATCACAACCACCTCTACCATTAAATGTTTCGCCTATTATAAAACCGACACAATGGGCAGATATAGTTCGTAAAAATAAAGAAACAAGTACTAACAATAAAGTAATCAATCATACATTATATGATAAATATGATATTAGTAATCATCATTGGCTACCAGATGATATTGATATTATAATTGAAATACATAATCCATTTGAGCAAGAAAAAGACTATGACGCTAATATAATGACAATAATTTATGATATGTTATTGTCATTTCCTGAAATTAAATATCATATCTGTCAAAAGTCACAAATTGACTACAAAGGTTCATTTGTAGTAATTACCATAACTGCAGTGAATGGATGTGTATTAACTGTACCTATTCAACTAGTTTTTATACGGCTAAAACAAAAATTTGCTAAGATAGATTTGGATATTCACCACCTTTGTATTAGTATTAAGTGCAGTTATACAATGTCATATAATAAGAAGATATATTTTGATTTAATAAAACCTTTTTGGAGATTTTATAATAAAACAATAAATACATTATTACATAAAATACAAAATAAAACAGCAAAAGCAATGATTCCAATAAAACAAGAACGATATGATAAATACACGTCACGAGGTTATAAAATCATAGGCATTCCAGATAATCTAGTAGAAATCACAAACGGATTAATACCATATGATGTAATAGGACTTATTATGGAATATTTTCCATTTAAAACATTCCGAAATAAAATATAATGTAAAGTATAATTAATTTATTTAATGAAATAGGTATAATAAACCAATGTAATTTAATTAGTTTCAATTTCACTGTTCGGATCTAAATATATATTTAATTTAGTTTTTTTAAGTTTAGTATCTGCTCGTTTTTTCTTTGGTTTTTTAGGTAATGGCATTTTTAATATATCTTTTGGATCATATGGTTTAACAATAATATTTGGACAATCTATAATATTATTATTGATATTTTCATTTATATTTGAGTCAGTATTATCATCATAATATATAATAGGAATATATGGAGTGGTAGTAATATTTAATTTTTTGATACCTTTACGTTTTTTTTCTTCTTCGATAATATAATCATTAAACATATCTTTGGCTTCATTGCAATTACTAAAAATATGTTCAGCGAATTGGATTACAGGATTCATAATTTGATTTGTAAGATAAAATAGGTAATCAATTTGTATGTTATGTTCTTTTATATATTCTGGAGTATCTACTAAGTCACCCTGTAAATATTTTATACCTCTTTTTTTGGGTTTATATATTACAACCATTGAAATACGATCATTAACATTAGGGACATTCCCAGGATCACGTTCTTTAATTCTTTGACATAATTTGACATGTGCTTGACCACATTTAACATCATCCCAATACCATCTACCAATATCATTTTCATTTCCTTTGTTAGTAGTAGTAAGTTTGGTTCCTTTATAAGTACTTTTTAAGGCTTTAGTAGTGATGAAATCATTAATGGAATATTTACCATCTAATAGATTTCTACACATAGTATGTAGATAACGTTTTGCTTTATCAATATCGTTTTCATACATCATAATATTTACTAGGCCTCCTAATACTTTTTTTACAATATTTGCATTATCTCTACGTTTTAGAACAATACCCATATAAGTTAATTTACATTTTGCATCATCATCTTCATATTTATTACCAACATATTTTTTTTTAGCCATTAGACAGAAAGGATAGAATGTTTTTTCATATTCTAAGTTATGTGGAAATAGTAAGTGTTTTTTAACAAAAATACTTGCTAATTGTCCTATTTTAATAGCAGCATTTATTGTTTTTTTAGTTTTCAATAATTCACCTGTTTGTATATCTGTTAAATTTGGATTACAAAATATACTATCAGTATCTCCATATATAACTTTTATATTAATAGTATAAGTAGCAAATAATTGTGGTATTGTGGTTGTTATAAATGTTATGTTTTCATCTGATTTATCATACAAAAACAAATTATTTAATTTATTTATCTCATTTTTATATATATTTACATCATTTTTATATATATTATATACATCATTATATTGATGCATAATATTTAATAAATCTTTTTCTACAAAATCACGAGCTAATGATAACATAGATCTCCCTATTGCTGTTGTACTCGCTGCTAATTCTATAAATCCTATAGGACTTTTATTAGTACCTAATAGACCATATGCAGAGTTAGCAGTAATTTTGAGAGCATTTTGGTGTCCATCTAAAATACTTTTTTTGAAAGGATCTTTTTCATTTTTCATTAATTTTTTTGTATTTTTCCTTTCATTTAACAAATTCATCAATATACGTGGTAGAATACCAAATGTGCCATCATTTTTATGTGCATATCTACAAGTAGTAGTAGTGCCATCATTATTATTATAAGTTATATTTTTGTAATTATAATTAGGTAAATTATCATATGTAGGATTAACAACGATAGTTTCATGAGACACATTATAAGATATAATAGAACTGGGATATAGGGAGTTAAAATCTAATACAAATATAGGAGATTGATAAAAACCAGTATAAGGTTCAAAAACAATAGCACCTTCATATTTTATACTATCTAATTCATTATTATCAGGAACTTTCAAATATGGCAATAAATAATTTGATTTTCTACATTCTTTTGCTACTAAACTTAATCCTTTTATTCCTTGACCTCTTGTTAGCAAATAATTAAAAGGTATATTAGATACATTTGCCATAGCAATATGATTTGTTATTATTTCTAACTTATTTAATAATCGTATAACCAGTACACAATCTTGAATACAATATTTAGCTATAATACTTCTATCAGTACTATTACCTTTTTGTAATGCAAATAACATATTAGGTTTTATATCATCTTTTACAAGACCCCATTTAATATCTTTTCCTAATTCTGCCATATATGATTTTGTAATTGTATTGTTTTTATTTATAATTATCATTTCATCATTCATTATATCCAATATTTTATACTTTACTATATCATTGTTTATGATATCTTCTTCATCACTGTCATCTATACCATCATTGTTATTTATATTGTCATTTTCTTTATCATTATTTATATCATTATTATGTTCATCTACTAGTCCATATTTTGCAGCAGCATTATCAATTAATTTAATATAATTGCCTATATTAATATTATGTAAATTTTTAGATTTAAATTTTACTGTATTATTATCTGATAATTCATACGATGTAATATTTTCTTGTATGAATGTTTCTGCTACAAAATCTAAATTATATTTTGTTAATTTATAATCACGTTGTATTATTTTCATTAAATCAATCTTAATACGACCATGACAATCTATATATTTCATTAAATTATCACCTTGTGCATTTGTATTTAACTGTTGTTTTACATTTATACAATTATAACTCTTTATTTTACTCATTTTATCAAATACATCCAAACATGCTATTTCTGGTTGTGACGCTCTCGTATATAAATAATCATCATCAAAACCAAATATGTTATATCCTACTAAAAAATCAGGATCTTCTTTTTGTATTAATTTTGCCCATTCTATTAATAATTCACGTTCTGAATTTACTGATACTACTTCAACACCATCTATAGCATCACATGTACCAAGAGTAATAATATGTTTTTTATAAATATCTCCTCCATATGTACTAAATACTGTTCCAATCTGTATTACTTTGTCGCCTGGTCTTATAATATCTAATTTATTTCCATTCTGATCATGTGTTGTAGGTGTAGGTCTTGGAAAATTACCATCAGATGAATCACATTCTATATCATACCCTGCTATTTTAAATGGTACAGATATCATATTTTTATATTCATCTTCAGATAAAGGCTTCAAATCAGTCCAATCACACAATAAATTTATATCACAAGTAGTAGATTCTATTTCATCATTTGTATAATATTTAGACAGTTTAATAAAACCAGCAAATTTTAAATCTTGTATATGACCAGCACGTATCATTGAATCAATATTATTTTCATAAATATCATATTTAATAAGATCATTATTGATAGTAGGAATAGAAATTTTATTATTCAAAGTATATGCAAAATTTTTCATAGCTTTTGAATTATCAAATACAATTCTCAAAAATTTAAAACATTTATCTGCAGTAAATCCTCTAAAATCACTACGATCAACTATATCATATTTTAAATAATGTATATTTGTTCCATAATTCCGTTTTTTTAATTCATTGATAAATGCATTACAACAATGTTTTAACCAATCACTTTCACTGATATTTTTATTTTGTGGTACTGATAACCATAATTTAGGTATTTTTACATAAAAATGTGGTATATATTTTATACATTTTATATGTATTGATTTACCACATGGTGTTCTACCAAATATTCTAAATAAATATTTATTCTTCATTTCTACATTATTATCATAATAATCAGATGGTATTTCTATGTCTTCATTATATTCTCTCCAATCTATAACTTGAAATATTATAGGTTGCTTATTCATGTTGTATAATATATAAATTTATTCTTACTTATATTGTTATTATTTCAATTATTTACTATTAAATATCTAAATAATTTTAATCTGTATTTTATATAAAATATTGAAAATATTATTCATAGGTAGATCTAATATTCATTTATAATAACTAACGCTACAAAGGTTCCTATTTTAGTATGTCTCAACCTTCACAGAATGGAGAACGTCGTAAACGTTCTTCAGTATCACCTCCAGTATCATTTAATTTAGGAAATCTAGGTCAATCATTAAAATTAGATCTTTCTAACAATCAAACATTTAAAAATACTGATAGTATTACTGAGATTATTGCTAGTTTATTGTATCTGGGTGATTTCCCAGATGCAACAAATAAACAAACATTAAAAGACAATAACATTATGCATATTGTAAATTTGGCAGAAGAATTGCCACCTCCTATACTATCAGGATTACATTTGTTGTTAAAAGATCATAGCGATGAAAATATTTTTAGACATTTTGCAAAAGTAATACAATTTATCCATAAATGTATTTTAACAAATGAACCTGTATTAGTTCATTGTAAAATGGGTTATAGTCGTGCACCATCTTTTGTTATTGCATATCTCATGTTTTATGGTAGTGACCCAACATGTCGAGTAAAAATGGAATATGACGCAGCATTTGATTATGTAAAACAACGACGTGTTCTTATTAGTCCAAATCTTGGATTTATTTTGCAACTTCATAAATTAGAATCCATTCTTTTTCCAAAAAAACCAGCTCGACATCTATTTTTAGAATTAGAAGAATCAGAAGAATCAAAAGAATCAGAACGTCCTTTATCTAATGATGAAATTAACCTACTAAATGCTAGCAAACAACCAATATTGAGGTTTGATGTCGTTGGTGAAAAATTAATACTACTAGGTACTTTAAAGGTACAACATGATCCTTTTGATTCTTGCAAACTTTGGTGGGATAATCCAAGCTATCCGAATATGCCTTTAGAAAAACCCATGATGGATTTTCAGATTTAAGCAATATGTTTAAATTATTTTATTTTCGTTTATATATATGGATATATTATTTAAATCACCACTGTATCTTATTGCTACTAATAAATATATAGTTCCAAATATTCCAATTTTATTTGGTAAATTTCCAGGAGATGATAATTATGCTTTAATCAAAAATATATTTTTATTTATGATTATATCTATAATTACATATTATATATTTTCATCATATAATAAAAAATTAGCAGATAGTTTAACATCTGACGAAGAGAAAAATAATATAACAAATTTTAAAACATCATTATCAGATACAGTAACAGTGATGTTTGTTGTATTATCACTATATTTTGCTATAAGTATGTTTTTACCTGTACAATTAATTAAAATAGAATATGATACAGTATTTAATTCTATATTTTTTATACTTGCATTTGCTGTAGTGTCTCTAATATATTTATTTATATCAAATAATATAAAATTTATAAAAAATCCCAATTATATTAAAATATCCATATTTTCATTAGGAATTATTATTTTATTTATATTATACATCGTCTTTGATTCACAACTATCTGGGAACATTCCTGGTATAAATTTAATTCCTTCACAAATAAAAAAATTAATAAATATAGCTATAAAAGTTGATGGTGCAGATCCACAATTTTTACAAGATTTAAAAAATAACTTAATAACAAATAGTAGTATAGAAGCATCAGACTTTGATAAATTAATGCGTTTAAAAGATATTGCTTATTCATCAATGCCTAGTTTTGCAAAATCAGTATTGGATAAATTTAAAACAAGATCAAAGTTATTAGATAAATTATTAGGGCCAATTGATTTAGAAAATATTAATCAAATGTCTAATATAATAGATAATCCAGTAATTAAAATAATGTTGTCTATAATGGAATAAATATTATAAAAATTGAAAATAATTTTAATTAATGAACACATTATAAATTTATACTAACTAACGCGAAAAAACATATATTGCAAACAATACAATATATTGCCAAATGAATAATGCAAATAATCAATCACAAAAACCAAATAAATATACACCTATTAATCCTAAAAATTCATTGTGGGGTGTAAAATTAGACACTTTTACTAATATTTCAAAACAAATTAGTGATTCTGAATATAAGCAAATATGTGCTATATTAAACATACCTCCTAAAGATTATCCTTTACCTAAACAAAAATGATTAATATTTACACTATCTTATTATAGTATTGTAAAATATTTATTATTTTCTTTATATATATAAAGTTATAATGATATCACGTCAAACAACAGTAAATAATAATAGTAATAATCCATATCTTATTCATGCAGAATGTTCATGTCGTTTAGATGTATTTTTGAAAAATTTTTCATTATTATGTTTATTTGCTTTATTTGCATTAGAAATTGGAACAGGAATAAAAATGTATAAATTAGTTGGATGTGAAATGTCGAAAGCGCTTTCAGTTCAAAAATGGTTATTAACAAATGGTTTTTTGGGAGTTGTATCAATGTTTATAAATATATTTTTAGTAAATAATTTTATAACGATCCGTCCAATAACAGAATTAATATTTAAAATATTGTTCTTTTTTGAATTTGTATGGAATATAGTTGGTACAGTATTATTATTAAAATATTGCCAATTTTTCAATCCATATTTATTATATTTATCATTTGTATTATCTATTATTTATAATTATATACTTCACTCATCTATTTTATCTATAATAATATATCGTGCATTATACCAAAATACTATTACTACTAGAGAACCAACACATACATAATTATAACACTATATAAATAAATAAAATAATTATTTATTTATATAGTATATTGTTCCATATATTATATATAGTATATTATATGGAACAATATTATTTATTTATACATAAATTACATGAAGAAGTTTTCACTATACGCCATGATGAAATAAATGAAAAATCATTTAAAAATGCATTACATAATAATATACGCTATATAATAAAAAATAAAGCATTAAATGGTGGTCAGTTTAGAATTGTTAATTTAAGTAATGCTGTAGAAGAAACATTTGAAATTGATAATGATTTAGTTGGTGGAGCAGATGAGAATATAGATAATATACAAGATCCAATTATGAAAGGAAAAGAATTATTTGGTGGAGAGTTTGCTGAATTTGTAAATTATATACATTTTCATTTAGGATCAAATTTAAATGTAGATACAGTTAAACAATATTATAATAATTTATCAAGATATGCGCGTGAAATAGATGTTTCAAAAGATGAATTGGATGAATTAATAACTAAAATATTATCACATACAGATTTTGATAGTAAAACAATAGTAGGAGGTAATAATATATCTGGGGATAATATAGTAGATTTTGTTATGTTTGGAAATTATGTAGAAAATAATGATAAAAAAAAAGTATTCGGTACAACAGATAAAAACAATAATACATCTATAAAAGATAAAATAAATATACAATCTTCTCAAAAACCAATTAATAATTTATCTATTCCGCCTATAGATTCTGAACAACATATCAATATATCAAATAATATAGATATAATAAAAACACCTAATTTGTCAGAAATCAAAAAAGAATCTAATGATTTAAATGCATTATCATTAGCTAATGTATCTAGTCAAAAAAATGTATTTTGGCCATCTCAATAAATATATATTAATAATATGTTGATAAGCGTGCTAATATATATAAATAATTTATCAATAATTCATAAAATAGAGCCAATATAACGCGTAGATAATTAATGAAAATAGCACTTACTTATATATGAGGTAATGCGTTGATAATTAATGAAAATAGCGCTTACTTATATATGAGGTAACGCGTTGATAATTAATAGATATACACGCATACCTCATATATAGGTAATGCATTGATAATTAATAGATAAGCGTGCCTACCTATATATTAATAATGCATTGATAATTAATACATATATGCTCTTACATATATATTAATAATGTGTTGGTAATTAATGCAAATAGCGCTACCTATATATTAATAATACATTGACAAAATATGTGTTATTAATATATATAATTTTATATGTGTAAAATTATTGAATTTATAATAGATAAATAATATATAATTAATGGTTAATATATTAGATATGCAATTTAATAATGAAACAGAATTGATGAATTATTTTCAAGCTATACATAACTTTATTCGTAATCGTTTTGGCTTTTATGGAAAATCTGCATTGCAATTTTTTAATTTTTTCTTTGTATTGAAATTAATTGAACCATTTTTAACTGAAATGCAAATGTCTAATGATTGTAAATATTCTTTATTTGTAGCTATTAATGATGATGAAGAAAAACTCAGAAAAATAAGAGAAATACGTAGAGAAATTTCTATGTCTGAACATGTAGATACTATTTTTATGCAATTTCCATTAGATCGCTTTGATACTCAAAAAAAAACTCTTTCCGAATTCCTTAAACTTTTAGAACCTCTCACTAATGACGTTTTAGACCGTTTCCATGTTTTTGGACGTATTTATGAATACTTTTTAGGTCATATTACTGGCCGTAATTCCGGTAGTCGCAATGGTTCTCAGATGGAAGATTTAGGACAATTTTTTACTAGTAAGCAATTAATTAGGTATTGTATAGCATTATGTGATCCAAAATTAAAAGAAAATCAAAATATACCGTCTATGGGTGATTTCTTTTGTGGTTCTGGTGGGTTTATTACTGAATATATCAAATTTATGATTGCTAAATATCCTACTCTTAATTGGAATAAACAAATGGATCATATATATGGTGCAGATACAGATGCGGATATTATTAAATCTGCACGTGTTGATGCAATGACTTTAACAAAAACATTTAATACAGATAATTGTGTATTTTCAACTAATTTTAGAAATAAAAATACATTTGAAGAAAATATTGGTGGTTTAACACATAATCAAGAACGTGTTTTAGTTGATTTTAATTTTACTAATCCTCCATATGGCCAATCTGGACAAAATGATGAATCAGGAAAAGTTAAAATAAGTAATTGCAATGAATATATTAAACATGTTGCACGTTCTGGATCCATTAATATTCTTGTAAATATATATGCCCCTACAAAAGGTAAAAATGCAGTAAAAGATGCAATAAAAGGCGATAATAAAGAATGTTGTGCACTTTTACATGGAATGGCTAATTTAACTCAAAATGGTGTTTATTGTGGTGTATTAAAAGAAGGCGTATTTTTTGATCAAAAATTTAAAGATCTACGTAAAGCTTTGGTTGAAAATTATGAAGTACTATATGTTATATCAGTTCCACAAGATGACTTTTTAAATACATCAACAAAAACATCTATTTTAATATTTAAAAATTCAGGTATTAAAACATCATCTATCTGTTTTAAAGAATTATCTGTTATTAAAGATAAAGAACATGTTATTGGATTTAATGAAATAAATCCAATTAATAAACAAATAGTAAATGTATTTTCATCAGATAATTATAAATTTGATAATAAAAATAATACAGATATGATAATAAATTATGCAGAATTAGTAAAAAATGAATATACATTTAATTATAAAAACTATATCAAACAAAATATCAATGCCAAACAAGGATTTAAAATAATCAAGTTAGGAGATATATTAGAATATTTACCAAAATCAAAAAGAAAGGCAGGAGATGCAATTGAAAATGGACAATATAGATTTTATACATCATCAGATAAAGTAAAAACATGTAATTTTTTGGATATTAATAAACAATTATGTGTAATATTTGGAACAGGTGGCAAAGGCAGTTTATTTTTAGATGATTGTTTTTCATGTTCAGCTGATAATTTTATATGTAAAACTAATAATGATTTATTAACAACTTATATATATTATTATGTAAAATATAAATGGGAAGAATTCATATCAAAATTATTTAATGGTTCTACATTAGGTCATATTAATAAAGAAAATATGAATAATTATGAAATACCAATACCAGAAGACATATCAACATTAGAAGTATATTTATCATATTTAGGTCCAGCAAATAAAGTACTTAGGACGCTACAGACGCTACAGACGCTACAGAAAGAGAAAGAAGAAGAAATATGTGGTAAAATACGTGTATTAACATTAAATTCAAATTATTATACAGAACACAGATTAGGAGATATTTGTGAAATACAAAATGGTAAAAGAATAGTGAAAAATCAATGTGAAAATGGTAATTATCCAGTATATGGTGGAGGAGATATATCATTTTATACTAATAATTATAATAGAGATGGTTATACATGTAAAATTAGTAGAGAAGGAATGTCATATGCAACATGTATTATGTTGTTAGAAGGAAAATATTATTTAAATAGTCAAGCTTTTACTGTTATATCAAATAACAATAAATTAACAAATAATAATTATTTATGGTATTTTTTAATATCAATTAAAACTGATATCTTAAATTGTGGTAAAGGTTCATGTCAATTATCAATAGATATAGAACAGTTTAAAAACATACAAATTCGTATTTTGAAACAAGAAATATTAGATAAATTTGGTTTAACAGATGATTTTAAAACGGCGGAACTTATAAGAAGTCAATTAATAACTACATTTAAATGTCAAGAATATTTTACAAAAGAAATGATGAAATTAGTATTAGATGATATACAAGATAACAATGATATAAATATACAAAATAATAATAATGATATAAATATAGATATAGAAGATAATAATATTATAGATACAGAAAATAACAACAATATTATTAATATAGAAAATAATAATATTGTAGAAGAACAACCTATGATTACAGAAACAACAACTAAACCTAAAATTAAAAAAAGTACTAAAAAAGCAAAGTAATTGCTGATATATAATTATTTATAAATTTATTTTATGATATAATACACCAATTATTAAATGATTTTTTATTATTATTTTCATTATCATTATCATTATCATTATCATTATCATTATCATTATCATTATCATTTTCATTATCATTATCATTTAATAATACTAATTTTAATATTTTAGTATTTTGTTTTTTTATATGATTTGTTTTAAATTCAAAGAACAATTTGCCATCTATTTTCATAGGAGTTTTATTTGTATCTTCAGAAATTATATAATAATATTCATTTGGAACTGTTAAATTAACCATATTATAATTTTGTATATTGCATAATAAATTATAAAGATTTGTTATATTATTGTAATTCTTTTTTGTTTCACGCTTACCAATATTCAACATATTATATATAATAATATATTTCCTTAAATTATTATTATGGTTGCATTAATATAATTAAGACGCAAAAAACAACATATAAAGAATATTTAATTAATAAATCATATTTAACTAATTAATTGACATTTTTTATAAATTTAATATTCAAATTATTATATGGTATTAAATACGTTATCATATATTTTATATAATAAATTTTATATGTAGTTATTGTATTGTTAATATTATAATTTAACATTTTGCATAATTCAAAACCACAAATTGATATAAATGCCATTACTATATAACATTATTTAATTTTTTGATTTAATAATAAAAACTCATATTTATATACATTATTAATTATAAAATTGCACAAAATCTATATATAATCAATACATAAATTATATACAGATACTTATAAAATTGCGCGAAATTTATATATAGCCAATACATCAATTATATATAGATACTTATAAAATTGCACGAAATTTATATATAGCCAATACATCAATTATATATAAATACTTATAAAATTGCGCGAAATTTATATATAGTCAATACATCAATTATATATAAATACTTATAAAATTGCGCGAAATCTATATATAGCTAATACATCAATTATATATAAATACTTATAAAATTGCGCGAAATTTATATATAGGTAATATATTATTATATATAATTAATTAGTAATGACTATATAAAATAATAAACAAATTACACATAGCTTTATAATAATTAATAAATATTATAAATATTATACTTCCCACCATTCATTGATGTATTCTTCATCTGAATTTGATAATATAATATTTGGTTGTTTAATTTCTGTTTTAAGACTGTCTATCATACCAGGATATAATTTATCAAATTTTGTTTTAATGTTGCTAGGCATATTAATTAATTTATCTAATAAGACAAATATACATTGATCAATTTCATTTGTTGTAAATGTAGCTAATAAATAATGTGATACGTCATTACGATGTGATCTTAAATTTTTAAGAATAGGAATTTTTGATTCTAATTTATCTTTAGCATTGATATCTTGTATTGCCATAATATATTTACAATACAATAGTTTTTCCATTTGTTTATCATTTGCGTATTTTAATATAGCTATTTCATTTGTTAAATCATTAATTCTATTATCTTGTTCGTTTATTTTATTATTTTGTAATAAAATTAATTCTTTTAGACTTTCATTATCTTTTTGTAATTGAATAATTTGATTTCGTAAATCTTCAATAGTTTGTATTTGCAATCCAAGTTGTTTAGTTAATATATTATTGTTTGTTATTTCTTTTTTATATTCTAGATATAATGAATTATATGATGCAATTAATTGTTCATGTTGTTTCAATAATGCATTATATAAATTTATTAATTCGTTTTTAGATTTATTTTTAATTTCAATTTCAGATAATTTAAATGGTATAATATCTATTTTTCCAGACAATGTTACCAATGCCATTATTAATAAATACTTATAAATTATTATTTTAACTAGATTATAATAATTTCAAATTTTTTAATCATAATTATAAAATATAAAATCACAATATCTATATATATCTAATACATCAATTATATATAGATACTTATAAAATTGCGCGAAATTTATATATAGCCTATACATTAATTATATATAGATACTTATAAAATTGCGCGAAATTTATATATAGCCTATACATTAATTATATATAGATACTTATAAAATTGCGCAAAATCTATATATAGCCAATACATCAATTATATATTAG
>Ga0169931_10004140_pt1 | contig 22653 bp, 22 predicted proteins | sample Kivu_15m_20L_FD_129675 | JGI IMG/M metagenome (GOLD analysis project Ga0169931, IMG submission 129675) | Freshwater microbial communities from Lake Kivu, Western Province, Rwanda to study Microbial Dark Matter (Phase II) - Kivu_15m_20L... | ecosystem: Environmental > Aquatic > Freshwater > Lake...
GCCATGGTGGCGCTGCTGGATCCGGGCCCGAGGGAGCTGGTGCGTCGGCTCGCCGGTTCGCGCGGCGATCGGCCGGTGCTGGCCAAGGATGATCGCGAGGAGGTCCGGCGGCTGAGTTCCGCTCGCCTGCCGCTCTATCGAAGTCTGGCCGATCTGACCGTGGACTCCAGCTTTCCGCCGACCCGTTGCGTCGACCGGCTGCTTGTGGCGATCAGGACGCGTCGCTGGCCCTGGCCCCCGGCCGACGGATGATCTCCAGGCCGCTCTCGTCGGAGTGCATCACGCCAAGTTCCCGCAGCGCCGCCAGGGCCGCCAGCTGCTCGGCCGCCTTCTTGCTGGCCCCCCAGCAGCCAGGAAATCGCCGCTCACCGCTCACCACCGCCACCTCGAAGCCCTTGGCATGGTCGGGCCCCTTCTCGTCCAGCACCACATACGAGGGCGCAGGCATTCCCATCGAGAGCAGGCTCTGCTGCACCACGCTCTTGTAGTTGTACTGATGCCCGGTGCGGCTGGCCTGCTCCACGCGGGGGGCCAGCAGCGGAAGCACCAGGGCCCGGGCCGCCTCCAGACCGCCGTCCAGGTAGATGGCCCCGATCACCGCCTCCAGCACGGCGGCGCTCACCGACTGGGGCAACGCCTCGCGCGGGCTCATGCCCTTGCCGAGCAGGATGCACTCCTGAAGCCGCAGATCCGTGGCGATCTCGGCACAGGTCTGGCGACTGACCACGTGGCTCTTGATCTTGGTCAGCTCGCCCTCGAGCCGCTCCGGAAGCCAGCGGAAGAGATGTTCGCACGCCACCATGCCCAGCACCGCGTCGCCCAGGAACTCCAGCCGCTCGTTGCTCATGACCCGGCGGTCGGCGATGCTGGCATGGGTCAGCGCCGTGCGCAGCAGCGATCGGTCGTTGAATCGATAGCCGAGCCGTTGCTCAAGCTCCTGAAGCGTGCTGTCCTCCAACGGGCGTGCTCCCTTGGGGCCGCGACAAGGCGGCGCCGTGCGAACCAGGATGGGCTCGCGGGCACTCCAGCGGACTCCGCTCTGGAAGTTCGCTGGAGGGAACGCGAGAGGCGGCTCCGGCCACACGCCGAAACCGCACGACGGGCGGTCAGATCAGCCGGCCAAGCGAGGCCTGATCCAGCAGCCGTTCAAAGCGATCGCCATCACGGGGCGTGGCCGCATTCACGACCTGAATGCCCATGCGCCGAGGGCCCGGATCATCGCAGGCGTCGAAGATCCGCGCCACCACCCCGACAAGCCGGATCGCCTCACCCATGCCGGGCATGAACAACTCGACCTCGACCGGGGTCTCCAGCGGCAGAGCCTGATCCAGTTCCAGGCGGATGCCGTTGTGACTGAGGTCATAGGCGTGTCCCTCAAAGAATCCCTTGCTCTCGGGCGTGTCGCCATGGGCGCCCACCACCACGCGCACCAGAGCGGTATCCAGCCGGAACCGCTCGGCATTGCGTCGATCTGTGGTGACCATGCTCACGCGAGTCTCCTGTTGGAACGAGACGTTCTGGGACATGAGTCCGTTATCGGCCTGCATCTGAGCGAAACTTGAACCGTCGGGCACACGAGTTCAAAAACTTTCCCGACGACCCAATGTGACGTCTGGATCGGTCCTTCCCAATATGTGGGGCCTATTTTCCGGTCGTTTCGGGTGCGAATCGCTATTCTCCGCGTCGTGAGCGGGCAGCCCAGTTCAGATTCCGATGCGACAGCCCAAGCAGCATTGATGCCAATGGGAACGGAAGCGCTTGCTGGAAAGACAGTTGCGATTCTTGGATTTGGGAATCAGGGACGTGCCCACGCCCTGAACCTTCGTGACAGCCGCGTTTCAGTGGTCATTGGAACGGATCCCGCCCGCAATGGTGCCGCAACAGCCGCTGCCCAAGGGTTCGACCCCCTTCCGCTTGCGGAGGCCGCGTCGAACGCGGATCTGGTGGTGATGGCGCTCCCGGACCGGTTGCACGGCGAGATCTGGAAGTCCCGGGTCGCGGACGCGGTGAAGCCGACCGCCGTGATCGGATTCCTGCACGGTTTCTCCGTGCATTACCGACTTCTGGAACCCGCGGCGTGCCACGGCGTGGTCATGGTGGCTCCCAAGGGACCTGGGACCGCGTTGCGAGAGCGGTATCTGCAGGGCCAGGGGCTCCCCTGCCTGCTCGCGCTGCACCAACTTGGACAGGATCCACAAGCCACCCGCGGCATGACCACCGCGTGGGCAAACGCGATCGGCTGCGGCCGTGCGGCCATCGTGCCCACCACGTTCGCCGACGAGACCGAGACCGATCTGTTTGGTGAGCAGGCCGTGCTCTGCGGGGGCATGCTGGGTCTGGTGCGGATGGCCTTCCAGACGCTGGTCCGGGCCGGCTATCCGGCCGAATTGGCGTACATGGAATGTGCCCAGGAACTCAAGCAGGTCGCGGACCTGCTCTTTGCCCGCGGCCCGCAGGGCATGCGAGCCGCCATCAGCGACACCGCGGAGTTTGGAGCCTTCGAGGCCGAGGATCGGATCGGCGGACCCGTGCTGCGCGACGAGCTGGAGCGGATGCTGCGGGACATCCGCAGCGGCGACTTTGCCCGCCGACTCATGCAGGACGCCCAGTCCGGATCACCGTGGCTGCAGTCGCGGCGCCATGCCGCGGCGAGCGATCCGATCGAGATGGCCGGCGCATCCGTCCGGGCGTGGATGCCGTGGCTGAAGGAGGAGACGCGATGAAAATGTGGCAGGCCGCCGTTCTGGGCGTGGTGGAAGGCGTCACGGAGTACCTGCCCGTGAGCAGCACCGGGCACCTGATCCTGGCCGCGGCCGCCATGGGACTGGGCACGCAGGACGGCCTGGCGGGCGATCCCGCCCAGATCAAGGAGGCCATCGATCGCTTCAGCGTGATCATCCAGGGCGGTGCGATCCTGGCGGTGGCGTGGCTCTACTGGCCGCGCGTGCAGGGCATGCTGCGGGGTGCCTGCAGCGTGGCCATGCCCGGCCTGCGCGATGACCAGGGCCGTGCCGGCCTGCACCTGCTCATGCTGCTGGCGGTGGCGTTCCTGCCCGCGGCGATCGTGGGGCTGACCGCCAACAGGGCCATCAAGGCCTGGCTGTTCGCGCCCATGCCCGTGATCGGCGCGCTCATGGTGGGCGGGCTGGTCATGATCCTGATGGCCCCGTGGCACCGAAGGCGGATCCAGCAGGCCGGCGGCCTGCACCTGGCCGATCCCCTGCGCCTGATGACATGGCGCGGGGCGTTGGCCATCGGGTGCATCCAGGTGCTGGCGATGTGGCCGGGCACCAGCCGCTCGCTGGCCACGCTGATCGGAGGGATGCTGGTGGGCCTGCCTCCGGTGGCGGCGGCGGAGTTCGCCTTTCTGCTGGGGCTGCCCACGCTGGGCGCCGCCAGCATGAAGGATCTGCTTGACGGCGTGCGCGAGATGGGAGGACCGGAGTTCCTGGCGGCCCTGGGCGGCCCGGGTCCGGTGCTGGTGGGCTTTGCCATGGCCATGGTCAGCGCGGCGATCAGCGTGAAGTGGCTGGTCACGTACCTGGGCCGACACACGCTGGAACTGTTCGGCTGGTGGCGGATCCTGGTGGCCGGTGTCTTCGCGTGGGCCATCGCCATGGGCTGGATCTCGCGCTGAACGCGCGTTCGACCTGTGGAGGCGGCGGCTACCATTCCGCTCCCGATGGGACAGGCCACGCTCGCGCTCCGGAACCTTCTGATCAAGGCGGCCATCTTTGTGGCCCTGGCGGCGGCGTTGGCGTGGGCCGTGGGCGGCACGCTCTTTGGAAGCCACCGGGTGCACCTGCCCGCGGTGGACTGGGACGGGCGCGAGTGGTGCGTGCAGGTCACGGGAAACGGGCAGCGACCGGACCGCGTCCGATGGCACCTGCTCAGCCGCACGGGCGAGGATCCATGGCAGCGCCACGCCGTGAGCGACCAGCATGTGTGGCGGGACCTGGTGGGACCCGTGGCCGACGGACAGGGCCTGCGGATGGCCGCAGCGGCCGAGGACTCGGCCGGCAAGCGGTGGATGCTGGTGCGCTTCACGGACGCGGCCGAGCCGCCCGTGGTCACGCCGCTGCCTGCCGCACCGGCGGACCGAAACCTGCCGATGACGGCGGAGTGATCAGTCGCCGAACTGGATGCCCTGGGCCAACGGCAGGTCCGTGCCCCAGTTGATGGTGCAGGTCTGGCGGCGCATGTACTGCTTCCAGCTGTCGCTGCCGGATTCCCGGCCGCCGCCCGTGTCCTTCTCGCCACCGAAGGCGCCGCCGATCTCGGCCCCACTGGTGCCCAGATTCACGTTGGCGATGCCGCAGTCGCTGCCGGCATGGCCCAGGAACCGCTCGGCGCTGCGCACGCTGTCGGTGAAGACGGCGCTGCTGAGCCCCTGATCCACACCGTTCTGCAGCGCGATGGCCTCGTCGAGATCCTTGACCGTGAACACGTAGAGGATGGGTGCGAAGGTCTCCTCGCGACAGATGCCCGGGACCTTGCCCAGCGGCACGCGGACGATGGAGGGCTCCACGAAGTGGCCCGCGCGGCCCTTGAGCCGCTCCAGCCCCGCCACGCCGCCACAGAGCACCTGGCAGCCTTCCTGCTCGGCGCGCTCCAGGGCCGCCCGCATGTCCTGCACGCTGCGACCGGTGATGAGCGGACCCATGAGCGTGCCGTCGGCCAGCGGATCGCCAATGCGGACCCCGGCGTAGAGCTTGACCAGCCGCTCCAGCAGGCGGTCCACCACCGACTCGTGCACAATGAGCCGCCGCGTGGTCGTGCATCGCTGGCCGGCGGTGCCCACGGCCCCAAAGAGCACCGCGCGCTCCACCAGCCGCATGTCGGCGTCGGGCATCACGATGATGGCGTTGTTGCCCCCCAGCTCCAGCAGGCTGCGGCCCAGCCGCCCCGCCACCACCTGGCCCACCTTGCGTCCCATGCGGCAACTGCCGGTGGCGCTGATCAGGGGCAGGCGGCGGTCGGCCACCATCGGTTCGCCCACCTCGGCGTCGGAGCCGATGATCAGGCTGAACACGTCGCGGGGGTCGCCGTCGGCCGGGCGGAACAGGTCCTGCTTCTTCATCACGCGCGTGGCCACCTTGTTGCAGGCGATGGCCACCAGCGGCGTGAGCAGGCTGGGCTTCCACAGGGTGGCGTTGCCGCACACGCCGGCGATCATGGCGTTCCAGGCCCAGACCGCCGCCGGGAAGTTGAAGGCCGTGATGCAGCCGATGGTGCCCAGCGGATGCCACTGCTCGTACATGCGATGGCTTGGGCGCTCGCTGTGCATGGTGAGGCCGTAGAGTTGCCGTGACAGCCCCACCGCGAAGTCCGCGATGTCCACGCACTCCTGGATCTCGCCCAGCCCCTCCGCCCGGATCTTGCCCGCCTCCAGGCTGACCAGCTCGCCCAGGTCGTCCTTGGCCTCGCGGAAGCCCTCGCCGATGCGGCGCACGATCTCGCCGCGCACGGGCGCCGGCAGCAGACGCCATGGACGCTGCACCGACACGCACCGCTGCACGGACTTCTCCAGGTCGGCGGCCCGGTCCAGCCGCACCGCCATGAGCGGCTCACCCGTGGAGGGATTGTCGCTGATCACGCAGTCGCCGCCGGCCTTCTCGGGGTCGACCAGCCGCGGATCATCATCGATGCGGAGCCGTTCCAGGAGCTTGGAGATCTTGCCCATGGCCGCGGAGGGTACCGAGCGACCGCCGCTTGCCGCCCCGGGCCGACTGCCGTACAAGTGACGCATGCCGCTCACCCGCGACCAGCTGGCCATCCGCGCCTCCAAGGAACTCCGCGACGGCTTCTACGTGAACCTGGGCATCGGCATCCCCACGCTGGTGGCCAACCACGTGCCCGCGGGCATGACCGTGTGGCTGCAGAGCGAGAACGGTCTGCTGGGCATGGGCCCCTTCCCCACCGAGAGCCAGGTGGATCCCGACCTGATCAACGCGGGCAAGCAGACGGTGACCGGCGTGCCGGGCCACAGCTTCTTCAGCAGCGCGGACAGCTTTGGCATGATCCGCGGCGGGCACATCGACCTGGCCATCCTGGGAGCCATGGAGGTGAGTCAGGGCGGTGATCTGGCCAACTGGATGATCCCGGGCAAGCTGGTCAAGGGCATGGGCGGAGCCATGGATCTGGTGGCGGGCGTGAAGCGCCGCGTGATCGTGATGGAGCACTGCAACAAGAAGGGCGAGAGCAAGGTGCTTCCGGCGTGCACCCTACCGCTGACCGGCGTGTCCTGCGTGGACCTGCTCATCACCGACCTGTGCGTGATGGCCTTCGACCGCGTCAAGGGCCGCTTCCGGCTGACCGAACTGGCTCCGGGCGTGACCGCAGACGAGGTGAAGGCCCGCACGCCCGCGGAATTCCTGCAGGACCGCGACCCCGTGCCGATGTCGCTCTGAGGCGGATCGCTCAGCCGCAGGGACCGAACAGGAGCAGCAGGGAGCCGATGTCACCAGCGTCCACCGTGCCGCTTCCGTCCAGGTCGCCGGGGCAGCCTGGCACGCCGCCGGGACAGTCGCCAAACAGCAGCAGCAGCGAGCCGATGTCGCCGGCGTCCACCGTGCCGCTGTCATCCAGATCCCCGCGACAGACGTATCGCTCGATGGTGACCGCGTAGTTGGCGACCTCCAGACAGGGATCCTGGCCAAAGGCGAACAGGCCCCAGCTGGCACCGGCGTTCTGCGACCACGAGGCGTTGTTGGTGTAGTAGCCGACCAGCTGGCCCTGGCAGTTGGAGACCTGGAAGCCGAAGTCGCCCTCGTACGCGTAGTTCTCCAGACGCACCGACCAGCCGATGTTGTTGAAGTTGCCCTTGGTCATCACGTTGGGCAGCTCGATGTCCACTTCGAGGAACGCCGAACCGAACGGCTCGGTCGGGGGTAGGGCCACCGAGAAGACGGTGGTCTGGAACAGCTTGGTGCCCGGCCCGAACACCAGCCCCGAGGGATCCCCGTCGTTGAAGGTGAACACGATGTCGGTGGTGCCCGCGAGCGGCGCGTTGTACACCGCCAACTTCAGCGTCATGCGGCCCAGACCGACCGGCGCTCCGCCAGGCCCCGTGAGCCAGCCGCTGTCGCCGTAGATCAGGTTGGCCGTGTTGAAGGGGGTGAAGGGGGCGAAGAAGCCGTTGTTGGCCTCGGCCAGAAACACGGTTTCCGCCGAAACGGCGGCTGCGGCAAGCAGCGAGGCGGCGAATGGGGCCTTGAGCATGGTCTTTCTCCTGAAATGGGGCACAGCGGCCGCGACAGTCTACCCCCAACGAGACGCGAATCCAGCCCATTCGACCCACATTCCGCGTGAATCGGCCGGCGCGGGGCCCGATCAGAGCTCCTTCACGCGGTGCTTCATCTGGGCCTTGAGCCGCATGATGATGCTGGAGTGCATCTGGCTCACCCGGCTCTCGGAGAGGTCGAGCGTGAGCCCGATCTCCTTCATGGTCATCTCCTCGTAGTAGTACAGGATCAGGATGAGCCGCTCGGAGCGGCTGAGCCCCTTGGTCAGCAGCTGCTGCACGTCGCCACGATGCAGGCGATCGATCGGACGGTCCTGGCGGGCGTCCTCGAGCACGTCGACCTCTCGACCCTCGCCACCGGCGTCGGCGTCGTTCCACTTGCGGTGCATGCTCACCACACTCACCGGGCGGCTGTCACGGCTGATCTTGGCGAACTCCTCGGGATCCACGTTCAGTCGGCGAGCCACCTCGGCGTCGGTGGGCCGGTGACCCTCCTCCATCTCGATCGTCTTGCGCACGCGCTCCATCTTGGCGGTGCGGCTGCGGACCAGTCGCGGCACCCAGTCCATGGCGCGCAACTCGTCAAAGATGGCCCCGCGGATGCGCTGGGCGCAGTAGGTCTCGAACTTCACCCCGCGCTCCGGGTCGAAGGCGTCGATGGCGTCCATCAGGCCGAACAGGCCGGCGCTCATCAGGTCCTCCACGTCCACCTCGCTCGGCAGCCGCTTGTGCAGCCGCTCGGCGGTGAACTTGACCACGTCAAGGTAGCGCTCGATCAGGCGATTGCGGAGGGCCTGGCGCGACACGCTCTCCGCCGGAAGCCGGCCATAGGCCCGCCACGCGGCGTCGACAGCCTCGGGCGTGTCCAGCGGCATGGTCTCGGGGGCCGGGGGGGCCGGCTTGCGGGCGGCACGCGAGGACCGCGCGGGAGGGTTCTGGGGCTGGGATGCGATCTGGGAAGGCGGCCGAGCTGCTTTCCGTGCGCTGCGGCCCACACTTGCTTTGGACATGCGGTCGCTCCTTGACCAACGTCCTGACTGGCAGGCGACGGCGTCGCCTTGGCCCATGCCACGGGCACGTTGCCCGTGATCGACGGCCGCCGAATCCTTGGCGAGCCTCCGATGTGGAGGAGTGTAACGGCTGCCGCGCGACGTGCAAGGGCGCTGCGCCCGATCACGATCGGATTCACCAAACCTGCGCGGTCGCGCCGCGCGCCCATGCCGCCGATCACGCCATCTCGTGCGCCTCGAGTCCCTCGAAGCGCACGCGACAGTCGGGAGGGATCTCGCCCTTGGCCAGCACCGTGACGTCACCGAGCCTGCCACGTACGGCGCTGCTGACCATCTCGCGCATGGGATCGGGCGTGACCACCACCGCCGGCGAGCCGCGGTCAAGCAGTCGTCGAAGGCCCGGAGCCACCTGCCGAACCACCGCCTCGGCCAGGGCCGCGTCCGGCACCACGCTTCGCTCGGCGGCACGCATGACATCGGTTCGCTGCATGGCTTCGGCCCCCACCCACACGGCGTCCAGCGTGCGCTGCCCAGCCTCGCCCTGCCCGAGCAGTCGCTCGCACAGATCCCCCGCCGCCACCCGGCGGGCCTTGCGGAGGGCGTCGGCCGGATCACGGGGATCCGAGCCGTGAACGGCCTCGGCGATGCGCTCCATGTCCCGGATGGAGAGGCCCTCCCGCAGCAGGTCCCGGAGCAGGTCCCGCAGTCGCGACAGGGGCCACTCCGGGCCCTGGACAAGATCGGCCGCTCGCGGAGCCCGCTGCCGCAGTCGATCCAGCTGCCGGGCCGTCTCCTCCACGCTGAGCAGCTCCCAGCCGCGACGACGGACCACCTCGAGCAGGTGCGAGGCCAGCGCCGCGGCGGGATCCATGACCGTCATGCCACGCGATTCCGCCATGGCCCGCTCCTGCGGACGCAGCCACACCGCCGGCAGTCCGAAGGCGCCCTCGGTGGCGGGTTCGCCTGGCATGGTCGGCACGCCACCGGAGGGTTCCACCGCCAGCACGCGGTCCAGATGCAGCGTGCCCGCCCCCACCACGGCATCTCGAAGGCGGATGCAGTACGCGAGCGGATGAAGCGAGGCGTCGTCGCGCACCCGAACCGAGGGCATCACCAGCCCCAGCTCCTGCGCAACGCGGTGACGGACCTGCCGCAGCGGCGCCATCACGCCGCCTTCGCCCTCACGCGCCAGCGACAGCAGTCCCATGCCCACGTCGACCGAGATGGGCTCCACCCGCAGCGCATCCTCCACGCTGGGCGAGCCGGCGTCGGACCTGGTCTCGTCGGCCTGAGCCATCCGCTGGACACGGCCCGTCCAGATCGCCGCGGCGCCCACCATGCCGGCCGCCATGAGCAGCGGCATGGTCGGAAGCGGCGAGAGTGAAAGCCCCGCCAGCAAGGCGGCCACCAGCCACAGGGCCGACGGCTGAGCCGTGAGCTGGGCGGGAATCTCCTCGCCGAGCGATCGGCCACTGGCAGCCTTGGCGCTCACCAGCCCCGCGGCGGTCGCCACCAGGAACGCCGGGATCTGGGTGACCAGGCCGTCGCCCACCGCCAGCAGCGCAAAGCACTTCAGCGTGTCCTGCACCGGCCAGCCCTTCTGCAGCACCCCGATCAGGAAACCACCCACGATGTTCACGGCCACGATCACCATGCCGGCGATGGCGTCTCCACGCACAAAGCGTCCCGCGCCGTCCATGGCCCCGTGAAAGTCCGCCTCGCGGATCAGCTCCTGCCGGCGACGCTGGGCCTTGGCGGCATCGATGGCCCCGCTGGCCAGATCCGCATCCACCGCCATCTGGCGACCGGGCAAGGCGTCCAGCGCAAAGCGGGCCGACACCTCGCCCATGCGCAGCGACCCGCGCGTGACCACCACGAACTGGACCACCACCAGCATCAAGAACACGCTCAGCCCCACCACCGGGTTGCGGCCCGCGGCCAGCAGGCCAAAGGCCTCGATGATCGAGCCAGCCGCCTCGGCGGCACCCGCGGGGGCGGCCGCGTCGGTACTCAGGATCAGCCGTGTGCTGGCCACGTTCAGTCCCAGCCGCAGCAACGTGGTGCCCAGCACCAGCGCCGGGAACACGCTGAAGTCCAGAGGGCGACGCATGCCCGCGGCCGTGGCCAGGACCACGCCGCTCAGGGCAAAGTTGATCGCGATCAGCGCGTCCATGCCCCAGACCGGCAGCGGCAGCACCAGCATGGCCACCACGCCCACGAACATGGCGGGGACCATCCAGTCGAACCACGGTCGGCGGCGCGTCATCGGCCCCTTCTCCATCGGCCAGCCCCAAGGCGGAGCCCGCCGGATTCCTCGCGAGCGTCCGCCCGAGCCTCGGCATGGGTGCGATGCAGGCCGCGGTCAAAGCTCCGGATGGCCGCCCGAAGTTGCAGGAGGCCAAGGGTGAGCTTGACCAGCAGGCCCACCAACGCCACGGCTCCCACGAACGCCGCGGCGGACCACCACGCCTGGCCCAGGTCCCGCATGGGCAGGCCCCGAACCGCCGACAGCCATGGCAGCGTCGCCAGCGTGCCCGCCGCCACCGCCACCACCGCAAGCAGCCAGCCCGCCACGACCGCCCGAAGCCGCATGGGCAGCGCGGGGCGCGTCCGCCTTTGCCAACGGCCCAGACCCAGCCATGGCGCCTGCGACATCCACTGTCCTCCCACGGACGCGGCCAGCAGCAGGGCGGCGGCCACCATCGCGGGAAAGGCCACGCTCCAGGCCGACGGCGCTTCCGCGTCCGCCGCGCCCACCGTGATGGACGCTTGCAACCACGAACGGGCGTGCGCTCCCAGCGGCGCGGCGGCCAACGACAGCATGATCAGCGCCAGAAGTCCGCTGACCGCCGACGCCAGCCACGGTGCTCGCGGGCCGCGTCCATCCTGGATGGCCCGTTGACGGATGGCCTGCGAGGGCGGGACCGGTCGGTCCTCGGACAGGATCGCGCTCACGGCAGGCCTCCGATCGCGCGGCGCAACAGGTCGGCCTGCACCACCCAGGCCGCGGCCGAGAGCGACACCAGCATGCCCAGTCCCATGGCCACGCGAGCCCCAAACCCACCGGCCAGCGTGAGCGTGCCGGGCGCCGCGCGGGCGATGGTGCCGCCAAGCACCGTTCCCGCCAGCGTGATCGCCAGCACCGGAACGCACCCATGCAGTCCCACGCGCATGGCGGCGTCCAGCATCCGCGACCAGCCTTCGGCACGCAGCAGCCACGGGGTTCCTTCGCCAGGAGCCGCCGCAGCCAGCACCACGCCCTCCACGCCGCCAACCACCACGAAGGCGGCCACGGCACCCCAACCCAGGATGCGTTCGACCGCGTTGCTCTCGTCGGCCAGCTGCGGGTCGTAGGCCGCACCCAGCGCCAGGCCCATCTGCTCGCCCGCCACCCGGCCGCACCAGCGCAGGGCCTCGGCGGCGGCGGCGGCGGCGCCACCGATGCAGAGGCCGGTTGCAAGTTCCAGCGGCGCCCAAGCCCACGGATCACCCGATGGCGTGGCCGCCTCCGCGCCAAGCGGCAGCGCCACGCATGCCGCCAGCAAGGCCAGGCCCAGCCGCACTCCCGCCGGCACCATCAGGAAGGCGGGAGCCATCCACATGGCACCCGCCACGCGAAGCATGCCCGGCAGAGCCGGGAGCAGCCACGCGGTCCACGCCGCCGGCTGGCTCACGGCGAACCCCAGCAGGTCATGGCAAAGTCCAGCATCTTGGCCGACATCCAGCCCATGAGCGCCAGCGCCGCGATCGCCGTGATCAGCAGTCGCGGCGCAAATCCCGCGGCGGCGTCATGCACGTTGGCCAGCGACTGCAGCAGTCCCGCCGCCAGACCCGACACCACCGCCACCAGCAGCAGCGGCAGCACCACGATCAGGGCCACGAACAGGGAGCCCTGCATCAGTCCCACCAGCGCGCCCTCGCTCATGCGGCACCCCCGGAGCGGATCGCGCTCACCAGACCCGCCGAGACCAGTGACCAGCCGTCGACCGCCACGAACAGCATGAGCTTGAGCGGCAGGCTCACCAGCGTGGGCGGCGTCATGAACAGGCCCAGGCTTGCCAGCGTGGCGGCCACCGCCAGATCGATGGCCAGGAACGGCAGCAGGATCCGGAAGCCCATCAGGCATGCCACGCGCAACTCGTTCAGGGCGAAGGCGGGCACCAGCGTGGCCGTGCTCACCTGGGCACGGGATGGCGGCGCGTCGGGATCCACGGTCTGCCCCTGGGCCTTCATCACGGCGGCCAGCGTGGCGCCTCCGCCGGTGACCTGAAGCTGGGTGAACATGAAGTCACGAAGCGGTCGCTCCGCCCCCTGCCACGCCGCCACCGGATCGGTGGCCTGACCCTTGGCCAGCGCGTGCAGGCCCCCTTCCCAACTGGCCTGCAGCGTGGGCCCCATGGCCGCCAGCGTGAGCACCGCCGCCAACCCCGTGAGCACCAGATTGCCCGGGAGCGATCCCAGGCCGAGCCCCTGCCGCAGGATCCCGAGCGTGAGGAAGATCCGCGGGAAGGCGGTGCAGAGCATGAGCACCGCCGGGATCACGGCCAACCCCACGGCGGTGGCGGCCCATCCCGTGGCCTGCGCGAGCGCGTCGGGTGGAATCGGCTGGCTCACCCGGCAAGCCTCCGCAGCGCGCCGTGCGCCTCAGGCGCGTCGTGGACGGCGAACTCGCCCAGTCGCTGAAAGCCCTGTGGTCCATCGCCGATCAGCAGCAGCCGATCACCCGCGCGCACCAAGCAGAGCGAACGGCCCTTGCCCATGGCGAGCCGCTCGACCACCTGAAGATCGCGTCTGGTCACGGTCCCGGCGCGGCTTCGCCTTTGCCACGCCATCAGAAGGGCCGCCCCGCAGGCGGCGACCACCACCCATGGAGCCCAGACGGCGACCGACGGCATGGAAGCGCCGGTCTCCGGCAGCGGAATCGGGAGCGACTCGGTGTCCGCGGCGGCGCAGGGCACCAAGGCCACCGCAATCGCGGCGGTCCATGCCAGACGGAGCCTTGGGGGCGATCGCCGATCCATGGCAGGGCCCTGCTTCTCGCCCAGCCTCCATGCTGGGTCGGCCGGAATGATCCGACCTCGCTTCATCGGACCAACTCCCCGCGGAACACCAATCCCGGCGTTCGCGCCATGGCGGGATCGCGGCCGGATCCCCCCGCGAACGGCTACCATGGGATTCCGTGCGTCTTCTGCAAACCCTCATCATGGCTCTGGCGATGCTGGGAGCCCTGCCGGCGGCGGCGCAGACCGAGTACACGCTGGACGACTTTGACCGTTGGACGCCCGTGCAGGGCGGCAAGGCCTCCGAACCCATGCTGCAGCAGGCCCAGGTGGCGCTGGCCAACAACGAGCCGCAGCGGGCCATGGCCCTTGCGGACGCCTTCATGGACCAGAATCCGCTCAGCGGAGCCCGTTCCGAGGCCCTGCTCATCAAGGGAGACGCCCTGCTGGCCATGGACAACGAGTGGCAGGCGCTGTTCGCCTACGAGGAGATCGCCCGCCGCCACCCCACCACCGCGTCCTTCGTCCCGGCCCTGGAGCGGGAGTTCGAGATCGCCAAGGCGTACGCCAACGGCCTGCGCAAGCGCTTCCTTGGGACCTTCCGGCTGGTGGTCGCCGGTGACGACGCCCAGGAGATCCTGATCCGCATCCAGGAGCGGCTGCCCGGCAGCGAGCTGGCCGAAAAGGCGGGGATGGAGCTGGCGGACTACTACTTCCGGATCCGTGACATGCCGCTGGCCGCCGACGCGTACGACCTTTTCGTGCAGAACTACCCGCGATCGCGTCAGGTGGTGAAGGCCCGCCTTCGGCTCATCTACAGCTACTACGCCCAGTTCAAGGGGCCCGAGTTCGAGGGCACCGGGCTGGAGGAGGCCGCCACCAGCCTTCGGCAACTGCAGGCGGAAGAGCCGGCCGTGGCCCAGAAGATCGGCGCCGACGCCCTGCTGGTCCGCATCTACGAGAGCGAGGCGGCCCGCCTGAAGAGCCAGGCCGACTGGTACATGACCATGAACGACTGGATCGCGGCGGAACTGAGCATTCGCGCGTTGGTGAAGCGCTATCCCAACTCGATCGCCGCCATCGAGGCGCTGCGCGAGGTGCCGCAGGTGCTGGCTCGCATGCCCGCCGTGCTGGTGAAGGAGTGCCCGGACTACGCGGCCCTTCGGCGCTCGATCGTGGGCGTGGAGTCCGAGACGGTGCCCGGTGGCGTGCAGGCCAGGCCACTGGAGCCGCTGCCGGCCGAGGCGCAGGTGCAGCCGCAGACGCCGGTGCCTGGTGCCGTGGAGCCGGATCCCATGTCTCCCACGGGGCCCGCCAACGCCGTGCCTGGAGGTGGCGCGTGATCCGGTCCGCGATCCTGGCCGCGTGCGTCCTCCTGACGGCGTGCGCAGGAGCCAAGGGCTTCCAGACGGGCACCACGATGCCCACCCGATATCGCTCGATCGCGGTTCCCATGTTCCAGAACGCCACCTACGATCGGCAGGTCGGCTACCTGCTGACCGAGGCCATCCAGAAGCGCCTGCAGCAGGTGAGTCCGTACGCCATCACGGGCCAGGGAACCGCGGACACGGTGCTCCGCGGCACGGTGAAGGAAGTGCAGATCCGCCAGCTGAGCCAGAGTCTCGGCACCGGACTGAGCGAGGAAGTGGGTTACACCGTGACCATCGACTGGGAATGGGTCGACATGCGGACCGGCAAGCCCATCGTGGCCCTGAACGACTTCGCGGCCAGCGGCATGGTGGTGGCCAGCCGCCCGCAGGCGGAGCCGCTGGACCTGGCCAAGTACAGCGCCGTGGAGCAGCTGGCCATGGACGTGGTGGCCAACATGCAGGCCGACTGGTGACGCGAACGACCCAAGGATGAATCATGCAGACGCCAAGTGACCAGCCCGTGCACACCCCCCCGATGACCATGGCCAAGCGGACGCCGCAGCGATCCACCCCGCCGCAGCCGCCGGGCCGTGGCGGTCCGCCCGCCGCGGCCAAACCGCCCCGCCAGATGATGACCTGGGTCACGCTGGCCTTGCTGGCGGGCCTGATCTACGTGGTGGTCAGCGGCAGCACCACGCGTGGCGTGCCGCTGGAGAGCTGGCAGCAGTTCCTGGTCTACGCCAAGGAAGGTCGCGTGGAGTCGGGATCGGTGCAGTTGCAGACCGACCGGGTCACCGCCGAGCTCAAGCCGGGAACCAAGGGGTTTGCGGAGCGGTTCGGCGACCGACCGGTCCCCGTGACGGTGACGATCGCGCCCACGGCGCACGCCAAGTACATGGAGGACCTGGACGCGGCCGGCGTTCCCTACAAGGTGGACATGGCCACCGGCATGCTCTCGCAGGTGCTGCTGACGGTGCTGCCCACGCTGATCATCCTGGGCATCCTGTGGGTGCTGCTCACGCGCAGCATGCGCGGAGCCGGCGGCGGGCCGGGCGGCATGCTGGGCGGCTTCGGCCGCAGCCGTCACCGCGTGAGCACCAAGGAGAACGTGAGCACCACCTTCGCCGACGTGGCGGGCATCGACGAGGCCAAGGAGGAGGTGACCGAGATCGTGGAGTTCCTGAAGAACCCCAAGCGGTTCCAGAAGCTCGGCGGCCGCATCCCGCGCGGCGTGCTGCTGGAGGGCCCCCCGGGCTGCGGCAAGACGCTGCTGGCCAAGGCCATCGCCGGCGAGGCCGACGTGCCCTTCTTCAGCATCAGCGGCAGCGACTTCGTGGAGATGTTCGTGGGCGTGGGCGCCAGCCGCGTGCGCGACCTGTTCAAGCAGGCCAAGGAGAGCGCCCCGTGCATCATCTTCCTGGACGAGATCGACGCCGTGGGACGCCGCCGTGGGGGCGGCTTCAGCAGCGGCGGCCATGACGAGCGCGAGCAGACCCTCAACGCGATCCTGGTGGAGATGGACGGCTTCGAGGCCAGCGACCAGGTGATCGTGATCGCCGCCACCAACCGCGTGGACGTGCTCGACCCCGCCCTGACCCGGCCGGGCCGCTTCGACCGCGCGGTGGCCGTGCAATTGCCCGACGTGGCCGGGCGGCGTCAGATCCTGGGCGTGCACGCCCGCAAGGTCAAGATGGGCGGTGACGTGGACCTGGAGAAGCTGGCCCGCAGCACGCCCATGTTCAGCGGCGCCGACCTGGCCGCCATCATCAACGAGGCCGCGATCCTGGGCACCATGGCCAACAAGGACGCGATCGACATGAACGACCTGGAGGAGGCCCGCGACAAGATCCGCTGGGGTCGGGCCAAGAAGAGCCGCAAGGTGGAGCAGCAGGAGCGGATCGCCACCGCCTACCACGAGGCCGGCCACGCCGTGCTGCAGACGCTGCTGCCGGACGCCGATCCGCTGCACAAGGTCACCATCATCCCCCGTGGCCAGGCCATGGGCGTCACCTTCAGCCTGCCCGAGAAGGACCGCTACGGCTACGCCCGCCGCTACCTGCACGCCACCATGCGCGTGCTCTGCGGCGGACGCCTGGCCGAGGAACGCAAGACCGGCGACGTCTCGAGCGGTGCCTCGATGGACATCAAGATGGTGACCGCCTACGCGCGGGCCATGGTGCTGGAGTGGGGCATGAGCGAGCGGCTGGGCTTTGTGCGCTACGCCGGCGACGACAGCCGCGAGAGCATCCTGGCCGAGAAGGACTACAGCGACGACACCGCCCGCATGATCGACGAGGAGGTCCGCCGCATGGCCGAAGAGGCCTACGCCGACGCCCGCCGCATGGTGGAGGAGAACTGGGACAAGGTCAGCGCGGTGGCCGAGGCCCTGCTGCGCCTGGAGACGCTGCAGCGTGAGGACGTGGACCGACTGATGCGCGGCGAACTGGTGGACAAGCCCACCGTGGCGCAGGTGCTGGCGGCCAAGCCCGCGGCCACGGGCCCGGCGGCGGCGCGGCCATCGCAGCCGCCGCCGGAACTGGACGGCGGCGTGGTGCCGAGTCCGGCCTGAGAGAGGTTCGGATTGAACCGGATCTGAGCGCCGCGGATTGGCGTCACGGCACCGCATCGCCGGCGCCCACCACTACATTCTGTGCATGACCGCCCTGGCCTCCCCCGCCGGTCGTCTGCAGGCGTTTCGCCGCGCCACGCATGATCGGCTCTTTGGAGCCGTGCACGGGTCCACGCTCATCTACAACACCTGCTGGGAGGATCCGCGGATCGACCGACGGCTTCTGCGGCTGGCACCGGGCAGCCGGGTGGCCATGATCACCAGCGCCGGGTGCAACGCGCTGGAGTACCTGCTGGATGACCCGGCCGAGGTGCACGCCGTGGACGTGAATCCGCTGCAGAACGCGCTGCTGGAACTCAAGCGCGCCTTCCTGGCCAGCGGCGACGGCGCCGGTCTGGAGGCCTTTTTCGCCCGGGGTTCCGACCCGGACCACGAGGCCACCTACGCGCGGGTGCGTCCCCTGCTGCCGGCGTTCGCCCGCCGCATCTGGGACCGTCGGCTGGACTACTTCCGGCCCAGGACCGTGCGCGGCAGCTTCTACTTCCGCGGCGGATCCGGCCTGGCCGCCTGGACGTTCCTGCGGGCGGTGCGGATGCGTCCCAGGTTGCGGGGTCTGGTGGACGCGCTGCTGGAGGCACGATCGCTTCAGGAGCAGCGGGCGACCTATGACCGTCTCGAGGGCGAGCTGTGGACGCCGATGGTGAACGGACTGGTCCGACAGCCCACCCTGATGGCCCTTCTGGGCGTTCCCCGGCCGCAGATCCAGCTGATCCTGGACTCGCACCCCGGCGGACTGGCCGGCTTCGTGCGGGACCGCGTGCGTCACGTGACCACGCAGGTTCCCATGCACGACAACTACTTCTGGCGGGTCTACGTGCATGGACGCTACGGCGACGCCTGTCGTCCCGAGTACCTGCGACCCGCCAACCTGGACACGCTGGGCGACCGCGTCGGGCGGCTGCACACCCACACCTCCACGGTGGCCCGGTTCCTGGAGGGATCCAGCGGCACGTTCAGCCACTTCGTGCTGCTGGACCATCAGGACTGGCTGGCCGCACACGATCCGCAGGCCTTGCGCCACGAGTGGGAATGGATCCTGGCCCGAAGCCACCCCGGCACGCGGATCCTGCTGCGTTCGGCGGGACTGGATCATGACTTCATCCCACCCGAGATCCGCCGGCGGCTGCGATGGAGGCCCGACCTGACCGAGCCCCTGCACCCGACCGACCGCGTGGGCACCTACGGCAGCACCCACCTGGCGGAGGTGCCGTGACCAACGCCGCGCGGCTGCGACGGTACTACCGGCTGCATGCGCGGATCTACGACCACACGCGATGGGCCTTCCTCTTCGGTCGGCATGGACTGCCCTCGGCGCTGCCCCACGACCTTCGGCCGCGGCGCGTGCTGGAGGTGGGCTGCGGCACGGGCGCGGTGCTGGCCGGACTGGCCCGGGCGTTTCCGCAGGCCAGGCTCGAGGGGCTGGACCTGTCGGAGGAGATGCTGCAGGTGGCGCAAAGGCGTCTGGCGCCGCTGGGTGATCGCGTGCGTCTGAGGCAGCACCGATTCGGCGATCCGGATCCAGCCCAGGCACCGCCCGATCTGGTGGTGTTCTCCTATGCCCTGAGCATGTTCGGACCCGAGGCGTCCGCGGCGATCCGGCATGCCGCCTCGCTGCTTCCGTCGCAGGGCTGCGTGGCCGTGGTGGACTTTCACGACACGCCCGTGCCCTGGTTCGCCCGATGGATGGAGGTGAACCACGTGCGCATGCAGGCACACCTGCTGCCTGAACTGCGTCGATCGTTCCACCCGACCACGGATCGGGTGCACCGGGCGTACCTGGGTCTCTGGCGGTGGCTCACCTGGGTGGGACGGCCGGCGCCTCAGGCCGTGCGGAACCGCTGCACCTGGGACTCCAGTTCCCGGGCCGCGGACTCCAGTTCGGTGCTGGCCGAGAGGAACGCCTGAACGGCGCTGGCGGTGCTCCGGGCGCCGTGCGTGAGCTGGCCCATGGCCTCGGCGATCTGCCGCGATCCCTCGGACTGGGCGCTCATGCCGGTGGCCACCTGGCCGAATCCCTCCTGCAGCCGCTCCACGCTGCCGATGATGCCGCCGAGTTCGCCCGAGAGCCGCTGGCTCACGTCCAGGCCCTGGTCGAGGGCCTGGCGGAATCCGTGCATCTGCCGCTCGCCACATGCCACGGACTCCTGCACCTCCTTCACCGTGCGCGTGATGTCTTCCACCGCCTCCGACACCCGGTCGGCCAGACGGTTGATCTCTCGGGCCACGGCCTGGAAGCCGGCGCCGAACGGCCCGGCCTTCTCGGCCTCGATGGCCGCGTTGACCGAGAGCAGGTTGGTCTGCGACGCCACCTTCACGATGGTCTCGGCCACGCCGCCGATGCTCTCGGTGCGGGCGCGGATGTCCTGCAGGGCCGTGGCCACGTCCTGACTGGCGTTGCGCAGCGCGTGCATGGACTGGCCCATGCGTTCCAGTCCGCCACGCCCGCTCTGGGCCATGCTCGCGGCCGAGGTGGCGTCGCCGGCGATGGCCTCCATGCGGATGGCCAGCTCGCGTCCCGTGGCGGTGATCTGGTTCACGGCGGCGGCGATCTGCGCGGCGCTGGCACCAAAGCCATGGGCCACCGCATCCTGCTCCGAGGCGTTGCTCCGCACGCGGCCTCCCACCTCCAGCAGTCGCAGCGAGAGCTGCCTGATGGAGCCCGTGCCGGACTGCAGGTTGGCGGTCATGGTGCGGATGGCGTCGAGCAGGCGTCCCAACTCGCCGCTGGCCAGGTCCGTCGGCGGACGCGTGAGATCGCCGCCGGCCACGCGTTCGGCGGCTTCGCTGGCCACGGCGATGGGTCCGGCGAGCCGGCGCGCCCAGAGCGCGGCCAGCACGGCCACCGGGACGGCCGCGGCCAGTCCCGTGCCCACCATCACCAAGGTGGCGTCGCGGGCGCCCTGCCGCACCTCGGACTCGTCGATCTGCGTGGCCATGGCCCACCGCAGCACCGGGTCATAGTTCCAGGCCGCCAGCACCCGCTCCCCCTGGTCATCCTGCACGGAACCGGAGCCGGAGTGACCCTGCAGCGCCGCCTGCAGTTCCGCAAGCCGGGGCGAGCCCGCACGGACGCCGTCGGAGACCTCGATCGCCTGACGGGAACGGCTGGGCTTGAGCAGCATCACGCGCTCACCGACCTGCACGGCGGCAAGGGTGCAGCCGGTGCGGCCCAGCGGCTCGGCGTCACGAAACACCGAATAGAGCGCCGGTTGCGGCACTTGTCCCGCCAGGAAGCCGGCACACCGCGCCCCGTCCATGAACGGTGTCACCGCCCAGACCTCAAGCTGTCCACCTTCGGCCGCCCAGGGCGCCGTGAACTCCGGCTGCAAGAGCAACCCAGCACGCGCGATGGACTCCCGCAGCGGACCCGAGGGCAACGAAGGCTGGTCCAGTCCCCGGCCCACCACCGACTTGCCCTGACTGTCCCATCCCACCGCGCCATCCGCCCAAAGCAGCAGCATGCGGTCCATGCCCAGACCCCGACGGAACCCCTCCAGCACGGCGCCGTTGGACTGAAGGGCTTCCGACAGGGCCTGAGCCCCGGATTCCTTGGCCAGCAGCGGCTCCAGCCGCCGGATGGACGCCCGAACGGCCTCGGCCCGCGAGAGATCGCTCAGGTCGGACAGCCATGCGGAGGCCAGCGTCGACAGGCGCTCCTCCTTCTGCTCCACCAGCACGCGCAGCGTGTTCAGCATGGAGCGGAACGCGGCATCACGCTGGATGGGCCAGGCCATCAGCACGGTGGCGGCCAGCGGCAGCACCACCACCAGCACCGCGCCCGAGACCAGACGGGTTCGGATCGATCGACCGGCCAGCGCACCCAGCACATGGTTCACGGCGTTGCCCCGATCTCCGCGGGCGAAGGGGGCCTGGAACCATCGGAGCCGGACCAGCGTCCGCCCCAATGCGCGTGCAGGTCCGCCAGCGACTGGTTCCACGCGGCGCGTGACCGCCACGACGGGTAGGGCTCCGGACGGACGGCATGGCGCGAGTCCCACACCACCTCGAACTCGCCGTCCGGCCGCGCCCGGCCGATCACCACGCGTTGCCACAGGTGCTGCGTGTCCGCACAGACCACGCTCACGCCGCCGGGACCCTCCAGCGACTGGTCCGCCAGCGCCAGCCGCACGGCGTCGGTCTCGAAGGAGCCGCATCGCTCGGCTGCCTGGGCCCAGTGCAGCACCGCCTCGTACCCCGCCAGCACCGGGTCGCTCACGATGGCCGCCGACCCGTGCCGGGCACGGAACGCCCGCACGAAGTCCTGGTTGCGGGCGTCGGCGTCGGACTGGAAGCTGGTCCAGGCCGCGTAGTCACCCGTGATCAGGTCGGGACCGATCGCCGCCATCTCCGGCTCGGCCACGCTGAAGGACATGGTGGGCACGCGATCGGACGTGACTCCCTCCGCTCGCAGCGCGCGAAACAGGCTGGCGTTGCCCTCGCCGTTGACCAGATTCAGGATGGCGTCGGGACGGGCGGCGGCGATCTGGCGGGCCCCCTCGCGGAAGTCCGGGGTCTGCAGCGGCTGGAACACCTCCGCCACGATCTGGCCGCCATGGGCCTGGATCAGGTCCCGCAGCACCCAGCTGGCCACCCGCGGGAAGACGTAGTCGCTGCCCACCACCGCAAAGCGACGCTTGCCCTGCGACTGCAGCCAACGGACCGCCGGCACGATCTGCTGGTTGGGCGCGGCCCCCAGATAGATCACGTTGGGCGACTGCTCCAGTCCCTCGTACTGCACCGGGTAGAAGAGCAGCACGCCGCCTCGCTCGAAGATGGGCACCACGGTACGTCGGCTGGCGCTGGTCCAGCAGCCGAACACCGCCACCACCCGATCCTCCTCGATCAGTCGCTGCGCCTCGCGGGCGAAGGTGGCCGGCTCGCTCGCGCCGTCGCGCACCACCGGCTCCACGCGGTGGCCCAGCACGCCGCCCGAGGCGTTGAGCTGGTCGACGGCCATCTGCACCCCGTGCACCACCGGCGTCTCGCTGGCGGCCATGGGCCCGGTGAGCGAGTGCAGGATGCCCACGCGCACCACCGGACGCGAGCGCGGCCAGATCCCGAGCAGCGTCGCCGCCAGAGCCGTCACCACCAGCAGCCACGTCCATGCCCGCATGAGCCGGGAAAGTAGCAGGCGCTCTCGGACGGCGGCGGGTGATCAGACCAGCAGCGTGGCCGGGTTCTCGAGCAGACCCTTGAGTTCCTGCAGCCAGCGGGCGGCCATGGCGCCGTCGATGACGCGGTGGTCGCTCGAGAGCGTGGCGGTCATCTCGAAGCCGATGGTCAGCTCGTCGTGGCGCACCACCGGCTGCTTGATCGCGCCGCCGCAGGCCAGGATGGCGCTGTTGGGCGGATTGATGATGGCGGTGAAGTGCTCCACGCCGAACATGCCCAGGTTGCTCAC
>Ga0169931_10004141_pt1 | contig 22651 bp, 19 predicted proteins | sample Kivu_15m_20L_FD_129675 | JGI IMG/M metagenome (GOLD analysis project Ga0169931, IMG submission 129675) | Freshwater microbial communities from Lake Kivu, Western Province, Rwanda to study Microbial Dark Matter (Phase II) - Kivu_15m_20L... | ecosystem: Environmental > Aquatic > Freshwater > Lake...
CTGCGCCCAGTGGGCCACTGAACGGAATACCGGAGATAGCCAGTGCCGCGGATGTCCCCAAAATTGAAATAATATCAGGCTGGATGTCCGGCTCTACTGATACTACTGTGGCAATGACCTGAACTGCATTAGTGAAGCGTTCCGGAAACAGCGGACGAATTGGCCGGTCAATCAGCCGTGATGTTAATGTTTCGCCTTCACTCGGACGACCTTCACGCTTAAAGAAACCGCCTGGGATACGACCGGCAGCATACATTTTTTCTTGATAGTTCACAGTCAGTGGGAAAAAGTCCTGACCTGGTTTTGGCTCTTTTTTACCAACAACAGTAACCAATACGGCGGTTTCGCCCATGCTGGCTAAGACGGCACCGTCGGCCTGACGAGCGATAACGCCGGTTTCTAATGTGACAGTGTGTTTACCAAACTGGAATGATTTTACGATAGGATTCACTTGTATTTCCTTAATGGACAACGCGTCTGGTTGTGGGTGTACAAGACACTGTGACGCGGATAATTTTTGCTCTGAATTGCGCGCAACAGTATAGCTGTTTCAGGCGTCGAAAAGATAGCGCAGCACTGGCGCTCTGAGTGGATTTTTTCTGAAAAGTTCAGTCAACGACAGCGTGAGTTTCGCCGCAGACATCGGCATTTAGCCGTATCTGGCACAACGCTGCGCAAGTTCAAAACATGGTTTACCAGCGGGTTACAGAAATGCAAAAAGGGGCCAAAGCCCCTTTTTACCGGATAAAGTCGAATTAACGACGCAGACCCAGACGCTCGATCAGCGCAGCGTAACGAGTTGCATCTTTACGCTTCAGGTAGTCTAACAGCTTACGACGCTGAGAAACCATACGCAGCAGACCGCGACGTGAGTGGTGATCGTGTTTGTGTTCAGCAAAGTGCGGTTGCAGCTTGTTGATAGAACCAGTCAGCAGAGCAACCTGCACTTCTGGTGAGCCGCTGTCGTTTGCTTTCAGACCGAAATCGGCCAGTACTTTTGCTTTTTCAGCAGTAGTTAGTGACATAGTATCCTCCAGGGATGAGTAATGTTGTCGCCGGCCACTAATCCAGCTGACAACCCAAAAAGAGCGCGCATTGTATGCGCTTCAGCCGTAACTGGCAAGTCATGCTGACCATAGCAGTTAAATTAATTCGCTGATGTCAGATCTTTGGTGCTTAATAATCGCCGGACTTTTAACTCTGTCGCGCAACCTTCCTGGTGCAGCAAACTGGCAATGCCGGCAAATTGTTGCTCAGGACCATACAAACGGATAGCATCCGTCGGCGTCTGGCCAATTTGGGTCGCTAAACCGTCATGCACCAGCACCGTCTGGCCGTGCCGCAAGCGCGCTAACTCAGCAGCAGTTAAATCCACCCGGCTGAGATTTTGCAGCGCATAATCCATCGGTAATAACAAGGCATCGAGGGCGGCGAAATCGGCAGCGTCGTTTAGCGGTATTAAAGCTTCTGTCGGTCGCATTTGCGAGGCGTCAAAAGGTCCAACCTGCACCCGCCGCAACGCCGTGACATAAGCGCCACACCCCAGCGTTTCACCAAGGTCATCGATCAGCGTGCGGATATAGGTACCTTTGGAGCAATGCACGATAAAACGTGCGTCCTGGCCGTCAAACGCCAACAACTCAAAGCGGAAGATCTCGATAGGCCGGGCGTCCCGCGGCACCGTGATCCCCTGGCGGGCATACTTGTACAGCGGCTGGCCCTGATACTTCAAGGCAGAGTACATAGTCGGCACCTGTAACTGCGGCCCGCGCATCGCCACTACCGCCGCTTCCAGCATGGCTTGATCAAACTCAACCGGACGGGTCGCAATGACTTCACCGGCCGCGTCAGAAGTATCAGTGCGGATACCAAAACGGGCACTAACTTCATACGTTTTGTCGGTATCCAGTAAAAACTGACTGAACTTGGTCGCTTCGCCAAAGCAAATCGGCAACAAACCTGATGCCAACGGATCTAACGCCCCGGTGTGGCCGGCTTTTTCCGCCTGATACAACCAGCGGACCCGCTGTAAAATGCCATTGCTGGAAACCTCCAGCGGTTTATCCAGCAAAAAAATGCCATCAACTGCGCGGCGTGCCATTTATTCTGCTTCTTCCTGGTCGTCAGTTTTTGCCGGCGTGTCCAATTCCTGACCATGTTCCAGTCGTTTTTGCTCATCGCTACGACGCACTGTTTCAACCAAATTGGCCATGCGGATCCCTTCATCCAGCGACTTATCAAAATAAAACCGTACTGTTGGCACAATGCGGGTTTGAATACGCTTAGCAATTAAGCTGCGGATAAAACCAGCTGCATCGTTGAGGATGTCGAGGTTTTGCGTGACTTTCTCCGGCGCCAGGCCTAAAAAGGTCACATAAATTTTGGCATGCGATAAATCTTTACTGACATCGACGTCAGACACCGTGATCATCGTGTGCAAACGCGGATCTTTGATGTCACGCTGCAGGATCATCGCCATTTCCTGCTGCATTTGTTGGGCAAGCCGGTCAGTGCGGCCAAACTCTTTTGCCATGGTTTTTACCTTTCAAACAGTTAAGTTTCAGACGGTTAAGTGCAGAAACAAACAGGGGCCGCTGGCCCCTGCTTTAATCAATATCTTGTTTCAAACCAAACAGTTAGAGCGTCCGCTCAATCTGAATAGTTTCGAAGACTTCGATTTGGTCGCCTTCGCGGACATCGTTGTAGTTCTTCACACCGATACCACATTCAAAGCCGTTACGGACTTCGGATACGTCATCTTTAAAGCGACGTAACGATTCCAGCTCGCCTTCGTAGATCACCACGTTGTCACGCAGAACACGAATTGGTGCGTTGCGCTTGACGATACCTTCGGTGACCATACAGCCGGCGATGGCGCCGAACTTCGGTGAACGGAAGACATCACGTACCTGAGCCAGACCGATGATCTGTTGTTTGAACTCCGGAGCCAGCATACCGCTCATCGCAGCTTTCACTTCATCCAACAGTTCATAGATGATGCTGTAGTAACGCAGATCCAGACTTTCATCTTCGATGATCTTACGAGCTGAAGCTTCAGCACGGACGTTAAAGCCGATAACAATGGCGGATGAAGCCGCTGCCAATGTAGCGTCGGTCTCGGTGATACCACCGACACCAGAGCCAATGATTTTGACTTTGACTTCGTCGGTTGACAGCTTCATCAGAGAATCGCTGATCGCTTCAACCGAACCTTGTACGTCGGCTTTCAACACGATATTCAGCTCAGAAACATCGCCTTCTGCCATGTTAGCAAACATGTTTTCCAGCTTAGCTTTCTGCTGACGTGCCAGCTTCACATCACGGAATTTACCCTGACGATACAAGGCGACCTCACGTGCTTTACGTTCATCACGTACAACAGTGACTTCATCACCGGCAGCCGGCACACCAGACAGACCTAAGATCTCCACCGGAATAGATGGGCCAGCTTCTTTGATTTCCTGACCGTTTTCATCACGCATTGCCCGTACGCGACCATATTCCAGGCCACAAAGCACAGTGTCACCTTGCTTCAGCGTACCTTCTTGTACCAGGATTGAAGCAATTGGACCACGACCTTTATCAAGACGTGATTCAATCACCACACCACGGGCCATGCCCTGACGAACTGCAGTTAATTCGAGCAGCTCGGCTTGTACCAGCAGCGATTCGAGCAGATCGTCGATACCCAGACCAGTTTTAGCAGAAACCTGCACAAACTGAGTATCACCACCCCAATCTTCTGAAATAACGCCGTATTGCGACAACTCGTTGCGCACACGATCCGGATCAGCTTCAGGTTTATCAATTTTGTTAACCGCAACCACAATCGGCACATTGGCCGCTTTGGCGTGCTGAATCGCTTCTTTAGTTTGTGGCATCACACCGTCATCGGCAGCAACCACCAACACCACGATGTCCGTCGCTTTGGCACCACGGGCACGCATTGAAGTAAACGCCGCGTGACCTGGGGTATCCAGGAAGGTGATCATGCCACGGTCAGTATCTACATGGTACGCACCGATATGCTGGGTAATACCGCCCGCTTCACCGGCAGCAACCTTGGCTTTACGGATATAGTCCAGCAAAGATGTTTTACCATGGTCAACGTGACCCATGACGGTTACAACTGGCGCACGTGGCTCCAGTGCGCCTTCACCAGCGCGATCTGCCATTACTGTTTCTTCCAACTCGTTCTCACGGGTCAGGGTAAACTTATGGCCCATCTCTTCACAGACGATGGCGGCAGTTTCCTGGTCAATCACCTGGTTGATAGTCGCCATAGCGCCCATCTTCATCATCACTTTGATAACTTCAGATGCTTTAACGGCCATCTTGGCTGCTAACTCAGCGACTGTGATCGTTTCACCAATTTTGACTTCACGCTCAACAGGTTGCGCTGGCTTGTTAAAGCCATGCTGCATACTGTTTGGCATTTTTTTCTTTTTATGGCGATTGGCACGATTAAAAGCGTCGCGATCATCACCATCGTCTTTTTTCTTCGCTTTTGCGACCGGTGCTTTTTTCGCACCGCGACGACCGCCACGCTCGTCGCGTGAATCTTCTTCGTCTTCCGCCTGCTTCGCATAAGCGTTGCTGGTCATGTGGTAATCGCCCTGCTCGGCTTCGTTGTTCTGCGTAGACCAACGGTCGGCATTTTCTTCGGCCAACCGACGCGCTTCTTCCGCCTGACGACGAGCTTCTTCTTCTAGCTTACGCAGACGCTCGGCATCTTGCTGGGCTTTGATGCGCTCAGCTTCTTTACGAGCTTCTTCTTTGGCAGCACGACGGGCGGCTTCTTCCGGATCGTCTTTCGCCAGTCGCTCAGCGTCACGTTTTTTCTGCTCAGCCGCTTTACGCTCAGCTTCTGCTTTGCGCTCAGCGTCTTCTTTAGCTTTTTTCTCAGCAGCCTGACGTTCCGCTTCCAGCCGGGCTTCTTCACGGGCTTCCTCTTCGGCTAAACGAGCTTCTTCAGCAGCTTTTGCTGCATCATCGTCAACCAGCGGACGTTTGACAAAAGTCTTTTGCTTACGCACTTCAACCTGCACTTCACGGGCACGGCCAGAACCACCTGCAACACTCAGGGTGGTTTTTTCTTTGCGTTTCAGTGTCAGCCGCGATGGTTCTGCTGAACCACCACCGTGCTGCTTGCTTAAATGTTCTAATAAGGCTTTCTTTTCAGTTTCGCTGACCATCTGGCCCGCCTTTTTCGCGATGCCTGCGTCAGCAAATTGTTGAACTAAACGGTCAACCGTCGTTCCCACATCACTGGCCAGTTTTTCAATAGTGACGTCTGTCATGTAACAGTATCCTCCGTCGACCCTTTAGTTCTGCTCGTTAAACCACACGATATTTCGCGCAGCCATAATCAGCGCGGCTGCTTTGTCTTCCGACATTTTTTCGATTTCAATCAGATCGTCGACACCCAGTTCAGCCAGGTCGTCCAGCGTGATTACGCCTTTGCTGGCCAGTACATACGCGGTGTGTGTTTCAATTCCTTCCAGTGCCAGCAATTGCTCGCTGGGTTGTGCGTCCTCCAGCGACTCTTCGCTGGCCAGAGCGCGGGTCGTCAACACGGCTTTCGCGCGTTTACGCAACTCTTCGACTGTGTCTTCATCCAGACCGTCGATTGATAACAACTCAGATACCGGTACATAAGCAATTTCTTCCAGACTGGAGAAACCTTCATCGACCAGTACGCCAGCGAAATCTTCGTCAATCTCCAGTGCATCGATAAACACTTGCAGCACTTTAGACGTTTCTTCCTGGTGTTTTTGTTTCATATCAGAAACTGACATCACGTTCAGTTCCCATGCCGTCAGCTGACTAGCCAACCGCACGTTTTGACCTGCACGGCCAATCGCCATTGGCAAATTGCTATCTTCAACGGCAATATCCATTGAATGCGCATCTTCATCGACGATGATGGAGGCAACTTCAGCCGGTGCCATCGCATTGATGACATATTGTGCCGGGTTATCATCAAACAACACGATATCGACCCGCTCGCCACCCAATTCGCCGGATACAGCTTGTACCCGTGAACCGCGCATGCCGACACAAGCACCAACCGGATCAATACGGCGGTCATTGGTTTTTACCGCAATTTTGGCGCGCGAGCCTGGATCACGGGCAGCGCCGCGGATCTCAATCATTTCTTCGCCAATTTCCGGTACTTCAATCCGGAATAACTCAATCAGCATTTCCGGCCGAGTGCGGCTTAAAAACAGCTGGGCACCACGAGCTTCCGGGTTTACTGCGTACAACAGTGCACGGATACGATCGCCGGGACGGAAAGTCTCGCGCGGGATCATTTCTTCACGGGCTAACATTGCTTCTGCGTTATTGCCCAGGTCGACAATCACGCTCTCGCGGTTTACTTTTTTCACCACGCCGGTGACTAACTCACCAACTTGGTCGATGTAAGCTTCAACCACCTGCGAACGTTCAGCTTCACGGACCTTTTGGACGATAACCTGTTTCGCCATTTGTGTAGTGATACGGTCAAATTGAATAGAGTCAATTTGTTCTTCTACATAATCACCTACTTGCAGCGATGGATCATCGTACTGCGCGGCTGACAAAGTCATTTCGCGGTATGGGTTCTCTTGTGGCTGGTCATCCGGGATCACCATCCAACGGCGGAATGTTTCGTAAGCACCGGTTTTACGGTCAATTGACACCCGAACTTCGATATCGCCTTCATTTTTCTTTTTAGTGGCGGCTGCCAGCGCAAACTCCAGCGCTTGAAAAATCTTTTCGCGTGGAACTGATTTTTCGTTGGAGACTGCGTCAACTACTAATAATATTTCTTTTGCCATGATTTCTGCCTCACAAAGAGCCGGAGTTGTGTCAAAACACCGGAACTACGTTTGCTTTATCTACATTGTCCATAAGCAAACGATAAGGTTTGCCGTCCACTTCAATGACTAACATGTCATCTTCAATTGCCTGTAACTCGCCTTTAAAGCGCCGGCGTCCTTCTTGCGGGATCGCCAGTTTCACTTCAATTTTCTGTCCAACCACCTTGGCAAAATGCTCAGGGGTAAACAAAGGCCGATCGAGCCCTGGAGATGAAACTTCCAGGTTGTACTCATTTTGAATTGGGTCTTCAACATCAAGGATGGCACTGACTTCCCGGCTAACCGTCGCACAGTGGTCTACATTCACGCCGTCCGGGTGATCAATATACAGCCGTAACGTTGAATGACGGCCTGCCGCCAGAAATTCGATACCCAGCAGTTCAAAGCCTGTGGCCGTTACAGTCGGTGCCAACAGCTCATATAAACGCTGCTCTTGTTTAGTCAAAGAGACCTCCGGAAATAAAAAAAGGGCAGATAGCCCCAGAATAGTAGTACAAGCATACCCCGTATAGAAAAACGCCCCGAGTATTCGGGGCGATTCTAACCGGAAAAACAGTAATCACACTGTTTTAAATCTGGTTGCCGGCACAAACTTCAGTGCACAGCGTTCGCCTCGCAATGGGTACCAATGACCTGACAGCTAATGCGAAAGTGGTTGCGGGAGCCGGATTTGAACCGACGACCTTCGGGTTATGAGCCCGACGAGCTACCAGGCTGCTCCATCCCGCGTCCGAAAACTGGTGTGCATTATATAGTGGCTCTAGCCACCACCGCAACACATTGTTTTGGTCTTGCAGTTTGACTGCGCAGTTTTGACCGCCTGATTGGACAAAACTGAAGAATTGGTGCCGAGAGCGGGACTCGAACCCGCACGCCTAGGGCACTACCACCTCAAGGTAGCGTGTATACCAATTTCACCATCTCGGCTTGACAGACTACCGGCTAATTAGTTACCAACCGGAATGTCTTTTGAAGTTTCTTTTTTCTCTTCGTTAGCTGCAGATTTTTCAGTCGCGGCCGGTGCAGAGATATTTTCAAACTCAGACTTTTTCTGGATGTGGCTGGTGTTGTAGTTACCAATCACCAGGCTTAATACAAAGAACAACACAGCTAACACGCTAGTAGAGCGGGTCAGAAAATTGCCCTTGCCTGAAGAGCCGAAAATAGTTGCTGACGCACCTGCGCCGAATGAAGCGCCCATGTCAGCACCTTTACCATGCTGAATCAACACCAGACCGATAATTGCTAACGACACCAGTGCGTATAAAACGATGAAAATTTCGTACATCTTCAATCCTTTGCCGTTTGGCAAATCACTGCAAAATCAGCAGATTTTAAGCTAGCACCGCCAACCAGGGCACCATCGATATCCGGTTGACTGAATAAAGCGGGCCAGTTGTCAGCGTTGACACTGCCGCCGTATAAAATTCTGAGTTCAGCCGCCGCTTTTGCATCATATTGTGCCAAATGCGTACGGATGAATTCATGCACTTGTTGAGCCTGTGCTGGCGTTGCTGTCAGTCCACTGCCAATAGCCCAAATCGGCTCGTAAGCAATGATTGACTGGCCAAGCAAATCAGGGTGCGCAGCATACACCGCATCTAAATGCTGTGCAAGAACCCACATAGTTTTTTCTTGCTGCCGCTCACTTAAGGTTTCGCCGACGCAAATGATTGGAGTTAACCCTGCTGCAACGGCTTGCTTAGCTTTTTCTAACACTACACTGTCTGTTTCGCCAAACAATGAACGTCGCTCGCTGTGACCAATCAGGACATACTCAGCGCCAACGCGGCGAATCATATCAGCACTAATCTCTCCTGTGAATGCCCCCACCTTCTCACTGCTGACATTTTGAGCACCCAACAAATATTTATTCGATTTTGGAAAGCCTGCCAGAAAGATTACAGGAGGGAAGATCACAATTTCTGCCGAGCCCGACAGATTTTGCAGCTGTTCAGCCATCGTTTGCACCAGCTGCTGGTCACCGTTCATTTTCCAGTTTGCTGCGATAAGTGGGCGACGAAATGACATGTGGACTCCCCTGTTTAAGCCGGCGCGATCTTAACGGAGCAAGCTTATTCATACAAGCCAAATGGCTGAATAATTAGGTAACCCAATGTTTATAAATGATTTAATTAACAATTAAACATAATGAAACCGGCAGTTATCTTGAAGAACCCAACGCTTCATGTGTAACTGCCGGTATGGCCGCAATTTTTAACTTGCCAACTTCACCGCCGCCGCGATGCGTTCGGCAAATTCTTGTACTACCTGTTGTTCTTTTCCTTCAACCATTACACGAATTAACGGTTCAGTACCTGATTTACGGATTAAAACACGTCCCTGTCCAGCTAAAGCGGCTTCCACTTCAGCAATTACATCTTTAACATGCTTGTTTTCAAGGGGTGCTGAGCCCTTTTCAAACTTCACATTTACCAGCACTTGCGGCAGTTTGGTCATTCCTTGTGCCAACTCGGCTAGCGACAAACCGGTATCCAACATCGCCCCCAGTACTTGTAGCGATGCCACAATACCATCACCGGTACCGGTGTGGTCCAGGTTAATCACATGGCCGGAGTTCTCGCCTCCAATGCGCCAGCCTTTTTCCTGCAGTAGCTCCATCACATAACGATCGCCTACTTTACTGCGGGCGAACGGAATACCAAGCTCAGCAAGAGCTAACTCCATCCCCATATTGGTCATCAAGGTTCCGACCACGCCGCCCTGTAAACGATTGCGTTGCTTCGCCGAACGGGCAATCATGTAGATGATTTCATCACCATCAATTTGGCGGCCGGTATGGTCCACCATCATCACCCGGTCACCATCGCCATCGTAAGCAATACCTAAGTCAGCTCCTAACTCCACCACTGCTTTTTGCAGCTCTTCTGTGTGGGTGGCCCCACATTTTTCGTTGATATTCAGACCATTTGGGCTGCAAGCGATGGTATGGACTTCTGCACCCAATTCACGGAACACATTGGGTGCAATGTGATAAGTGGCGCCATTGGCACAGTCCAACACAATTTTAAGATCGCTCAATGACATATGGTTTGGCAGATGGCTTTTACAAAACTCAATGTAGCGGCCGGCGGCATCATCAATCCGTTGCGCTTTCCCTAGTTTTTCCGATGGCTCACATACCATAGGTTGCTCAAGTTCTGCTTCAATCGCTAACTCGATATCATCTGGTAACTTACTACCATCGGCAGAGAAAAACTTAATTCCATTGTCGTAATAAGGATTGTGCGATGCACTGATCACAATACCGGCTTCGGCACGGAATGTATGTGTTAGGTATGAAACCGCCGGTGTTGGCATCGGGCCAAGCAAGCGGACATCAATTCCAGCTGAGATTAGACCTGCTTCCAATGCAGTTTCCAACAGGTAACCGGAAATACGGGTATCTTTACCAATTAACACTTTGCGGGTACCGCGTTGCGACAATACACGCCCTGCCGCCCAGCCGAGTTTCATCGCAAACTCTGGCGTAATAGGGAACTCACCGACCTTACCGCGTACACCATCAGTACCAAAAAACTTCCTGCTCATTGTTTTACTCCAGATTTCGTCGCGGCGACTATAGCTAAAGCATCCGCCGTTTCTTTGACATCGTGCACACGAATCAATTGCGCACCATACATGGCTGCTATTGTTGCACAGGCAATACTGCCTGCCAAACGTTCTGATACACCCCGCCCCAGCAATTGGCCTATCATCGATTTTCGCGACATACCGGCTAAAACGGGATACCCGTGTGCCAGCAGTTGTGGCATGGCTGCCAGCAGTTGGTAGTTGTGCTGTAAGCTTTTGCCAAAACCAAACCCCGGATCGAGAATAATCTGTTCACGGCGCAGTCCGGCAGTCACACAAACTTCTGCTCTATCCAATAAAAATTGACTGACTTCCGCTGCAACATCGACATATTGTGGTTGATGTTGCATAGAGCGGGGTACACCTTGCATGTGCATCAAACAAACTGGTAATTGACTTTCTATAGCCACCTGTAAAGTTCCCGGCTCTTGCAGCGCTCTGACATCATTAATGATATCTGCACCAGCAGCTACAGCTTGACGCATTACCTCGGCTTTGCTGGTATCGATAGAAATAATCACGTCAGGATAGTGACGGCGGATCTGTTCAATCGACGGAATTACCCTGGATAACTCCTCGTCCAGACTGACATCGGCAGCTCCCGGTCTGGTTGATTCGCCACCAATATCCAGAATCTCTGCTCCGTCAGCCAGTAGTTGTTGCACCCGCTGCAGCAACTGCTGCTTACTTACTAACTGGCCACCATCTGAAAATGAGTCTGGTGTCACGTTAACAATCGCCATCAAACGCGCGGTGCTGAGGTCTAGCTGCCGACCGCGCGGTAAATCCAACTTCATGTATCCTCCAGAACGGAAAACCCCGGCGAACCGGGGTTTTTATCAAACAACTACAGTGATTAGCTGGATTGACCTTCGTTGGCTGGTGTTTCAGTCGGCGTTACCGTCGCTGTTGCACCACCCGAACCTGAGGTATCCGGCTTTTTATCTTTTGGCTCCCAGTGTTCAGGCGGACGCACCTCACGCCGGGCCATCAGATCATCAATTTGTTTGGCATCGATGGTTTCATACTGCATCAGGCAATCTTTCATGGCATGCAGAATGTCGATGTTTTCTTCGATTAATTGCTTGGCACGGGCATAATTGCGATCGATAAAATCGCGAATTTCCTGGTCAATCAACTTCACAGTATCTTCAGACATGTGTTTGTTTTTCGTGACCGAGCGGCCTAAAAACACTTCACCCTCTTCTTCTGCATACAACAGCGGCCCCAGCTTGTCGGAAAAGCCCCATTGAGTGACCATCTTGCGCGCTAAGTTTGTCGCCCGTTCGATATCGTTGGAAGCGCCAGTACTGACCGCTTCGTTACCGTAAATAATCTCTTCGGCAATCCGACCGCCAAACAAAGAACTAATCATCGACTCCAAATAACGTTTGGAGTGGCTGACACGGTCTTGTTCCGGCAGATACATGGTGACACCTAAGGCACGACCACGTGGGATGATACTCACTTTATAAACTGGATCATGCTCTGGTACCAGGCGGCCAACGATGGCGTGGCCAGCTTCGTGATAAGCGGTCATTTCCTTTTCTTTCTCAGTCATGACCATTGAGCGACGCTCAGTACCCATCAGGATCTTGTCTTTGGCTTTTTCAAACTCATCCATTGATACGACACGACGATTCGCGCGAGCAGCAAATAACGCAGCTTCGTTGACCAAGTTCGCCAGATCTGCGCCTGAAAAACCTGGGGTACCACGTGCCAGTAATGAGGCGTCTACGCCTTCAGCTAACGGCACTTTGCGCATGTGAACTTTAAGGATTTGCTCGCGACCACGGACATCCGGTAAACCAACAACCACCTGACGGTCGAAACGGCCCGGGCGCAACAAGGCTGGATCTAATACATCTGGCCGGTTGGTTGCTGCAATCACGATAATGCCTTCGTTGCCGTCAAAACCGTCCATCTCAACCAACATCTGGTTCAGTGTCTGCTCCCGTTCATCGTGGCCACCACCTAAACCGGCACCACGCTGACGACCCACCGCATCGATTTCGTCGATAAAAATAATGCATGGGGCGGCTTTTTTCGCCTGTTCGAACATGTCGCGGACGCGGCTGGCGCCTACGCCAACAAACATCTCCACAAAGTCTGAGCCGGAAATTGTGAAAAATGGTACTTTGGCTTCGCCAGCAATCGCCTTCGCCAATAAGGTTTTACCTGTACCTGGTGGGCCCACCATTAATACGCCTTTTGGAATACGGCCACCTAGTTTTTGGAAACGAGATGGGTCTTTCAGATAATCGACCAACTCCGTCACTTCTTCTTTCGCTTCGTCGCAACCAGCGACATCAGCAAAAGTGGTTTTGATCTGGTCTTCGCCCATCAGGCGGGCACGGCTTTTACCAAAGGACATTGCGCCTTTGCCACCGCCGCCCTGCATCTGGCGCATAAAGAAAATCCAGACGCCGATTAACAACAACATCGGGAACCAGGAAATAAAAATCTGGCCGAGGAAACTCGGTTCTTCCGGTTTCACTCCGTAAGCATCGACGTTGTTTTTAATTAAATCATCGATAATTTTCGGGTCATAACCACCAGGGATAGCAGACTCGATACGCTGGCCATCCTTACGGACTGCGCGCACAACACCTTTTGGATCGACCGCAACTTCGCGGATCTGGCCTTGGGTGACCTCGTTGTAGAATTGGGTATAACTGATGCTGCGGTCGGACCGATCAGCCGGACTGAAACTGTTGAACATTGTCATCAGCACAACGGCGATCACTAACCAGACCAACAGATTTTTTGCCATGTCACTCAAGGAAATAACCTCTTGTTACCTGAAATGCTTTGGTTGCTACTTTACTAGACTTTGAAGCCGGTCGCCACGATATACGTCTCCGGTGAGCGTGATCGTGACGAATCTGGCTTGCGGATCCGTACAGTGGTGAATACGTCGCGCACCAGCTGTACATACTGCTCAAAGCCTTCGCCCTGAAATACTTTGACAGCAAAGCTGCCATTTTTCTTTAAAACCTGGTGGCACATATCCAGTGCCAGTTCTACCAAATACATACTGCGGGCTTGATCAACGGTGCCATTACCGCTCATATTGGGCGCCATGTCAGACAACACAACGTCAACATTGCGGCCATCAATCCGCTCCAGCAATGCATTTAACACCGCCTCTTCACGGAAATCACCTTGCAAAAAGGCAACACCTGCCAGCGGGTCCATCGGTAAAATGTCACAAGCTATCACAAGACCTTGTGGTCCCACTAACTCTGCGGCCAATTGTGACCAACTACCTGGCGCTGACCCTAGATCTACGACTGTCATGCCTGGTTTGATCAATTTATCTTTTTGCTGGATCTCCTCCAGTTTAAAAGATGCCCGCGAACGTAAACCGAGTTTCTGCGCTTTTTGTACAAAAGGGTCAGAAACATGCTCCTGCAGCCAGCGCGTCGAACTGGCGGAGCGCTTTTTCTTTGTCATGGAAACACTCTTAATTGGTCTTCCCTGCAAGATGGCGGTACAATGACAGGATTTCAAGCTTTCCGGATGGAAAAAGTCAGTATGAGTTTAACAAACAAGCAAAAACAGTTTCTGAAAGCCAAAGCCCACGAACTGAAACCAATCATTCTGTTAGGCGGTAATGGCCTGACTGAAGGTGTTATGGCAGAGATTGATTTGGCACTGGAGCACCACGAGCTGCTTAAAGTTAAAGTGCCGAGCATTGACCGCGAAGAAAAACTGGCGGTGATGGATGCCATTGTGCGGGAATCTAAAGCCGACAAAGTGCAGGTTATCGGCCATATTCTGGTGCTGTACCGCAAAGCGAAAGAGCCAAAGCTGCAATTACCTCGCGGCTAAACACAAGCTACCGGACATCTTCCGCTTCGTCATAAAGCAACGACACCGTCTGCTCTGTTAGCAAGATACTGGCGCTAAAAAACCACGCTGGCGCAGCAATGCCTGCGCCTCTTCACAACTTTGCAGCTGGTGCCGTTCTGCATTTGCCGGCGCATACGCAGATGTTGCTTTTAAGTGCTGCCAAACCGCAACCGGATCGGCCGGTACTATGGCAATCCCAAGCTGTAAGCCGTGTTGATAACACCAGCGGGTATTGTCTTGCAGTAAAGCCAGCGTTTCATGCGGACTGGGTTGCCATAAGCGCAAATCCAATACACAGGCCCATGGACTCTTCAATAAATTATTTGCTGCGGCCCGAAAATCCTGCACGTACGCTTGCACGACTGACATTTTACTGCTGCCGGTGGCAGTGACCCACAAAGTACGGTCTATCACTTCAATTCGATAATATTTCTCATTCATACAACCGCGATGCCCACTGCCGACCGCTTTCCTTTCAGTGTTTTACTCTATTTTGGCCCAACAAAAAAGCGGCTAACGCCGCTTTTTCATTTTCATTGCAATCAGCATCACCGGTAATGCACTTCGGTGATCTCAAATTCGACCACACCGCTTGGAGTGGTGATGTTAACCACATCGTCCACTTCTTTACCGACCAGGCCGCGGGCAATCGGCGAATTGACTGAAATCAGATTATTTTTGATATCCGCTTCATCGTCACCAACGATGCGGTAGGTGACTTCCTCTTCCGTATCAAGGTTGAGAATAGTCACAGTCGCACCGAAAATCACTTTGCCATTGTTTGGCAATTTAGTGACATCGATGATTTGTGCGTTGGACAACTTCGCTTCGATATCCTGAATACGCCCTTCACAAAAACCCTGTGCTTCGCGCGCAGCATGATACTCCGCGTTTTCTTTCAGGTCGCCGTGTTCACGTGCTTCAGCAATGGCCTGGATAATCGCAGGCCGTTTGACTGTTTTCAGCTCGTTCAGTTCGTCGCGCAGTTTCTGCTCGCCCTGAACTGTCATTGGGATCAGACTCATCCGTTTACTCTCTTATGCAGCTCTTGCACAGAATTGACTGTAGCAAAAGCATTCGCAGCATTTGCCATACAAGTGGCAAAAGCAGCATTTAACGTTGTGGTGTAGTTCGCTTTATATTGTAACGCACTACGACGGATCACTTTAGAGTCTTCGATCGCCTGACGACCTTCTGTGGTGTTAACGATGTAGCTGTATTCACCATTTTTAATCAGGTCGACGATATGCGGACGCCCTTCTGACACCTTATTCACCGCGCGACACGGAATACCGGCCGCTTGCAGCGCTTTTGCTGTGCCACTGGTTGCATCCAGTTCAAACCCTAAACCGACCATAGTGCGGGCCAGCTCAACGATGCGAACTTTATCGCTATCCCGCACTGAAAGTAAAGCGCGACCGCCGGTAGGGATCAAAGTGCCGGCACCTAATTCGCCTTTAGCAAACGCTTCGGCAAAAGTTTCACCAACACCCATGACTTCGCCGGTTGAACGCATTTCAGGGCCAAGGATTGGGTCTACACCAGGGAATTTATTAAATGGGATCACCACTTCTTTCACCGAGAAATACGGTGGAATAATTTCTTTGGTGACGCCCTGCTCTTGTAGCGACTTACCAGCCATACAACGAGCACCGACTTTGGCTACCGCCACACCGGTTGCTTTTGATACAAACGGCACAGTCCGTGCGGCACGCGGGTTCACTTCAATGAGATACACTTCGCCATCTTTCACAGCAAATTGTGTATTCATCAAACCGACCACACCTAACTCTAACGCCAGTTTACGCACCTGCTCACGCATCACATCCTGAATTTGTTGACTCAGGCTATGTGGTGGCAGTGAACAGGCAGAGTCGCCTGAGTGCACGCCGGCCTGCTCGATGTGTTCCATGATGCCGCCAATCACGACGTCGGTGCCGTCACAAATGGCATCGATGTCCACTTCAATCGCATCGTCCAGGAACCGATCCAGCAGCACCGGAGAGTCGTTTGACACCGATACCGCTTCGCTCATGTAGCGTTTCAGGTCGATATCGTCATAGACGATTTCCATCGCCCGACCGCCCAATACATATGACGGACGCACCACCATTGGGTAGCCGATTTCAGGCGCTTTTTTCAGCGCTTCTTCCAGGCTGGTCACCGTGGCGTTTTGTGGCTGCTTTAAACCAAGCCGAGTCACTGCTTGCTGGAAGCGCTCACGGTCTTCAGCACGGTCAATAGCATCCGGTGAAGTACCAATGATTGGCACACCATTCGCTTCCAGCGCACGGGCTAATTTCAACGGCGTCTGGCCACCATATTGCACAATCACGCCTTTTGGCTGCTCTTTACGCACGATTTCCAGCACGTCTTCTAACGTGATTGGCTCAAAATAAAGGCGATCAGAGGTGTCGTAGTCTGTTGATACTGTTTCCGGGTTACAGTTCACCATAATGGTCTCGTAACCGTCTTCACGCAGCGCCAACGCGGCATGTACGCAGCAGTAATCGAACTCTATGCCCTGACCAATCCGATTTGGACCACCACCGATTATCATGATCTTGTCACGGTTACTTGGCTCGGCTTCACACTCTTCATCGTAGGTGCTGTACATGTACGCAGTATCAGACGAAAATTCAGCCGCACAGGTATCAACCCGCTTGTACACCGGATGCAAACCAAAGTGATGGCGGCGTTTGCGCACTTCCGCTTCCGCCACACCTAACAAGGTTGCGATGCGTTTATCGGCAAAACCTTTGCGCTTCAGCACTGTTAGACGCGCCTGATCCAGGCCGGCAAAACCGTGAGCAGTAATGGCTTTTTCTTCGTTGATCAGATCTTCAATCTGCACCAGGAACCATGGGTCCACTTTGGTCAGATTAAAAATTTCATCCATGGTCATGCCAAGGCGCATCGCATCCGCGATGTACCAAATACGGTGAGAACCTGGTTCACGCAGTTCACGGATAATTTTCTCACGCGCATCCGGCGCTGTGATATCGATGACCGGGTCAAGGCCAGATACGCCAATTTCTAAACCACGCAGTGCTTTTTGCAAAGATTCCTGCTGGTTGCGGCCGATCGCCATCACTTCACCGACCGATTTCATTTGAGTAGTCAGACGGTCGTTGGCGCCGGCAAATTTTTCGAAGTTAAAACGTGGTACTTTGGTGACCACGTAATCGATGCTTGGCTCAAATGAAGCTGGGGTTTTGCCGCCCGTAATATCATTGGCCAACTCATCCAGCGTATAACCAATCGCCAGCTTGGCGGCTACTTTGGCAATCGGGAAGCCGGTCGCTTTTGACGCCAGAGCTGATGAACGCGATACCCGCGGATTCATCTCGATGATAACCATGCGGCCATCAACCGGGTTAATACCAAACTGCACGTTAGAACCACCGGTTTCCACGCCGATTTCACGCAAGACCGCCAGCGAGGCGTTTCGCATGATTTGATATTCTTTATCGGTCAATGTTTGCGCCGGTGCAACGGTAATAGAATCACCGGTATGGACGCCCATCGGGTCGAAGTTTTCAATCGAACAGACGATGATACAGTTGTCGTTTTTATCACGCACAACTTCCATCTCGTATTCTTTCCAACCAATCAACGACTCGTCGATTAACAGTTCTTTGGTCGGTGACAAATCCAGACCGCGGATACAGATCTCTTCAAATTCTTCACGGTTGTAGGCAATACCGCCACCGGAACCACCCATGGTGAAAGACGGCCGGATGATACAAGGGAAGCCGATTTTTTCCAGCACGCCATAGGCTTCTTCCATCGAGTGCGCCAGGCCTGCCCGCGGGCATTCCAGACCAATCGAACGCATTGCTTTGTCAAAACGGCTGCGGTCTTCTGCTTTGTCGATGGCATCGGCAGTTGCGCCGATCATCTCAACATTGTATTTCGCCAACACACCATGGCGTTCTAAATCCAACGCACAGTTCAGTGCCGTCTGACCGCCCATGGTAGGCAGCACCGCACATGGCCGTTCTTTTTCGATAATTTTTTCTACCACCTGCCAGTGGATAGGCTCGATGTAAGTTGCATCGGCCATTTCCGGGTCTGTCATGATGGTTGCAGGGTTAGAGTTAACCAGAATAACCCGGAAACCCTCTTCTTTCAGCGCTTTACAGGCCTGAGCGCCAGAGTAGTCAAACTCACAGGCCTGACCGATCACGATAGGGCCTGCGCCCAGGATCAGAATACTTTTAAGGTCGGTACGTTTTGGCATGGCTCGGATAATCCTGTTATTTGGCGTTACGCTGTTGCATCAGTTCGATAAAGTGGTCAAACAATTCACTGGCCTCATGCGGGCCCGGACTCGCTTCAGGGTGGCCCTGAAAACTGAACGCCGGTTTGTCCGTGCGGTGGATACCCTGCAGTGAACCGTCAAACAGCGATTTATGCGTGGCACGTAAATTTGCCGGCAGCGTGGCCTCTTCGACGGCAAAACCGTGGTTTTGCGCGGTAATTAACACCCGCTTGGTATCGAGGTTTTGCACCGGATGGTTACCACCATGGTGACCAAACTTCATCTTTAACGTTTTGGCGCCACTGGCCAATGCTAGCAACTGGTGACCCAGACAGATCCCAAACACTGGGATGTCGGTTTCCAGGAAGGTTTTGATGGCGGCGATGGCGTAGTCACAAGGTGCCGGGTCGCCAGGGCCGTTCGATAGGAAGATACCATCAGGGTTTAACGCCAGCACTTCTGCCGCGCTGGTTTTGGCCGGAACTACCGTTAACCGGCAACCCCGATCGGCCAACATACGTAAAATATTGCGTTTCACACCAAAATCATAGGCAACGACGTGAAACTTCGCCTCTGGTGCTGCGCGATGGCCTAAGCCCAACTGCCAGCTGCCTTCGGTCCATTGGTATGGCTCTTTAACGGTAACTTCTTTTGCCAGGTCCATGCCTGACAAGCCTGGGAATGCGCGAGCCAGTTCCAGTGCTTTAGCTTCATCGATATCACCGGCCATCAAACAGCCGTTTTGCGCGCCTTTTTCCCGCAGAATGCGGGTCAGCTTACGGGTGTCGATATCAGCGATGCCGACAACATTGTGATCTTTAAGGTATTGACTAAGAGAGCGTTGGTTGCGGAAATTGCTGGCAAGCAGCGGAAGGTCACGGATGATCAGGCCTTTCGCCCAAACCTTACCGGATTCTTCATCTTCAGCATTGGTGCCGGTGTTGCCAATGTGTGGATAGGTCAGCGTGACCATTTGTTCTGCATACGAAGGATCAGTCAAAATTTCCTGATACCCGGTCATCGAAGTATTAAACACTACCTCACCAACCGACACACCTTCAGCGCCAATGGCTGTACCACGAAATACGGTGCCGTCTTCCAGTACGAGCAGGGCGGACTTAGTCAAGATAACCTCCAAACAGCAAAAAACGGGCGGAAACTGAAAGGGTTTTCCGGCCCGTTTTAACCCAGAAATTGTGAATTCAGGTCTGCCTAGGCAAACCTTTATATTCTAGGTGATTTGTGGCATCCGGTCTAACTATTTTTTGTATTTTTGCAAAAACAACGCTTTGAACACAAAAAAACGATAAATCAAGCAAAAGTTTAAGTTAAATCTACTAAACCTAGCACTTGCTGCATGGAATAAAGTCCTGGCTGCTTATTTTGCAACCACAAAGCCGCTCGTAGCGCACCCTGCGCAAAAGTGTTTCGGCTGGACGCCTTATGACTTATTTCTAGCCGTTCACCAAGATCAGCAAACAGCGCAGTATGATCGCCGATGATGTCGCCGCCACGCACAGTAGCAAAACCAATAGTTTGCTGTTCCCGCTCGCCGGTAATGCCTTCACGTCCATATACAGCAACCTCTTGTAGGTTACGACCAAGCGCTTTGGCGATGCTATTGCCAATCGCCAGTGCCGTACCACTGGGTGCATCTTTTTTAAAGCGGTGATGCGCTTCAATAATTTCAATGTCAGCGGTTTGCCCCATGACTTTGGCGGCTGTTTGCACCAGATGCAGCAGCAAATTAACGCCAACACTCATATTTGGCGCCCATACAATGGGTATATACTGACTGGCGTCCTGCACCTGCCGGTATTGCTCATCAGATAAGCCGGTGACACCAATCACCATCGCTTTACCCGCTGCTACACATAACTCCAGCTGGGCTAACATGGCTTCCGGCATAGTAAAATCAATCCAGACCTCTGCCTGCGATACAGCCATCTGGCTGACTTCCTGCAATGGCACAGCAATTTGCCCGATGCCTGCCAATTCGCCGGCATCTACCCCGACCAACGCTGAGCCTTGACGCACAGTTGCTGATTGCAAAGCCAACTGCTGCTCCCTTGCCACTGTAACTAACGCCCGCCCCATCCGGCCGTTCGCGCCAAAAATGCCAATTGTTGCCATGCTTACCTCAAAGTCAGTTTCAGACGACAGTTTTAAAAATTTGGCGCATTTTACGTGAAAAACGACGTAGCAACCAATCAGTTTGTCAGTGAAATACAGCAGAAATTGCTCCTGCATTTCTGCTGTACCAACCGTCCTTGGTTATCAGCAGAAATTGCTCCTGCATTTCTGCTGTACCAACCGTCCTTGGTTATAAAAAAAAAAGAGCACCCGCGGGTGCTCAAATTCAGACAACAACACTAGCTTAGCCGTTGTCAGGGAGAATTGGGTTTAACAACGGCAAAAAAAATCAGAATTGAGCAACCAGTTCCTGTTGTTGCGCCAGCAAATCGCGAAACAAGCGCAGTTGGTTTTCCGCCCGCTGCAAGTTGTGATTAGGCCGGTGGATCGCAAAGTAAGTATCACCATTTAAGTGGTCGGTTAAAAAGCGCACACCAATCATCAGACACATCACTTTAGCGCCCAGCAACAAACTGTGGCGCTCTGCATCCGTAATGATCGAACCTAACCCGGCCAGATAACCGCGTGCTAATGCAGCAAAAATCTCAGGCCGGATGCGAACCAGCTCGGTATTCAATGAATCTTCCGGCTCGGGCGAACAACAAGTACGCACCATATCGCCAAAATCAAACAGCCAATAACCTGCCATACAGGTATCCAAATCAATGGTCGCAATACCACGCCCTAGTTCATCGGAATAAAGCATATTATTGATTTTGGTATCATTATGGCAAACACGCATCGGTAAACCGGCACACACTCGCTCCAGTTCAACCACTAGTGGCTGCTGCGCTAAACACTCGTCCACCAATGACTGACAGCTGGCTAATCTGCCGACTGGGTTTGCATCGATAGCCTGTTGCAGCTGGCTGAAGCGAAATCGTAAGTTGTGAAAATCCGGGATCACAGTGTGCAGCTGTTGGGCAGGAAAATCTGCCAGCGCCGCAGCAAACTCACCGAAAGTTAAGGCTGCTGCATAGGCTTGTTCAGGGGTCTCAACGACCTCAATACTGCGCCCTCCTTCAATAAAACACAGCGCCCGAAAGGAGCGATCTGCCCCTGCCAGCAGTTCACCGTCCACTGTCGCTGCCTGCAATAATACTTGCTGATTAAAAACGCCAGCTTGTTGTTTGAACTGCAAATGTGCCGCAATTGCACTGGCGTTATTTACCAGCGCCTGCGGCTCCGGAAAAATTGCGGTATTGATTTGTTGTACAATCAGTTTTTTCGCTGTTGCCGGTTCTTCGAATAAAAAAGTCCGGTTTATATGGCCGTTACCAAAACGGCTGACCTGCGCCTGCGCAGAAAAACCATAAGCTGTTAGAAGATCCTCGCTGCCTAACAAAGCAGCGACAGACTGTGCTGACATACTCGTCATATGATTAAATCCAATTCGCCATTCGGCTGTGTTTATTGTTATTGACCGGCAAAGAACCGGTTTAATTCTGACAAATCAGCCTGGTAAGTCATGCCCAACCAGCGTTGCTTTGATGCATAGACCTGCAACGGTTGACCCCGCCGTATGGCCGTATCGACCACTGTTGGCAGATAACATTCTGCTTTATCAGCCGGTTGTGAACCGAGAAACTCTACAAGTGCTTGCTCCAGCGCAGCCAGCACTGTTGGGTAAAAACCCCAGATATTCATCGAGACCAAAGTCTCTGCAAACAAGCCGATGCGTTCACCCAAGCTATTGCAGCCGGTCAAACCATGATGAACATCGTTGGCTATCGCGGTGTACTCGGCGACAGCCTGCAGCTGCGCATCCTGCACTACACAGATGCCACGATTGACCCCACCATGCTCAGACAGCGTATGGCTTAGCGGGTAAGCTACCATGGCCCAATACTGACTGATTTGAAAGTGCTGAACCAGCAACTGCATAGCCTGCGCACCATAATAATCATCGGCATTGATCACAATAAACGGCTGGGTCAACTGC
>Ga0169931_10004142_pt1 | contig 22649 bp, 18 predicted proteins | sample Kivu_15m_20L_FD_129675 | JGI IMG/M metagenome (GOLD analysis project Ga0169931, IMG submission 129675) | Freshwater microbial communities from Lake Kivu, Western Province, Rwanda to study Microbial Dark Matter (Phase II) - Kivu_15m_20L... | ecosystem: Environmental > Aquatic > Freshwater > Lake...
CGGCAAGCGAGCGGCAAGCGAGCGGCAAGCGAGCGGCAAGCGAGCGGCAAGCGAGCGGCAAGCGAGCGGCAAGCGAGCGGCAAGCGAGCGGCAAGCGAGCGGCAAGCGAGCGGCAAGCGAGCGCGACGGGCGACGAGCGGCAAGCAGGTGCAGCGCGGCGAGCGAGTGCGGCGAGCAGGGGCGAGTGCTCAAGGCGGGCGCGCAACGCGGGCGGGCGGGGTGGCTGGATCGGTGGAACTTGCGGAGAGGTGACGGAGCGGCCGATCGTGCACGCTTGGAAAGCGTGTGTGCCTCAAAAGGGTACCGCGGGTTCGAATCCCGCCCTCTCCGCCACTTTTTGTGCTTGGTTTGGGTCTTTTCTGCGCCGGGTTGCGGCGCGGAGTTTTTTTGCGGTGCTTGCAAGTGGGTCCGGTCGTCGGCGATGGCTCCCGTTCGAACCGGGTCAGGCCGGGAACGGAGCAGCCCTAAGGATGCGGCGTCATGTGCACGTCGCCCGGGCCCACTTGTGAGCGCCGTGTTGTTGTGGGGCGTGCGGCGGCCTGCGGCGTTGGTTCGCAGTTGTTGGCGCGTTGAGTGGTGGCGGGCGGCTGTCGCATCGCGGGTGTCGCGTCGGCGTGCGCGGTCGCGGAGCGAGGTAGCGGGCGGGTTCGTTCGGAGCGCCCGGTTTTTTTCTCGCGTGCGAGTGCACGCGCCCGTGTCGAGCCGTGTCGAGTCTGCCGCGCCACGAGCGAGTGCTCCGCGCGGGCTTGAGGGCGCGCTGGTGCTCCGGTTGCGACCCGCTCGTGGAGCGTGGAGCCGAGCACGAGGATTTCGGCGCCCAGATGCTGCGGGGTGCGCGGGCTGGGTGGGCCTATGATGGGACGCGATGAGTTACTTGGTCCTCGCGCGCAAGTACCGGCCGCGCACGTTCACGGAAGTGGCGGGGCAGCAGACCGCCATGCGCACGCTCGAGAACGCGATTCGCGAGGATCGGGTCGGGCACGCGTATCTGTTCTGCGGTTCGCGCGGCACGGGCAAGACCACGACCGCGCGCATCTTGGCCAAGGCGCTCTTGTGCGAGCGCGGTCCGACGCCCGACCCGTGCGGCGAGTGCGGACATTGCCGCGACGTCGAAGCCGGACGGCACGTCGACGTGACGGAGATCGACGCCGCGTCGAATCGCGGCATCGACGCGGTGCGCGAGCTGCGCGACGGCGTCGGCTACGCGCCGATGCGCGCGCGCTACCGCATCTACATCGTCGACGAAGTCCACCAGATCACGAAGGAGGGCTTCAACGCCTTCCTCAAGACGCTCGAAGAACCGCCGGCGCACGTGAAGTTCTTCTTCGCGACGACCGAGGTCGACAAGGTGATCGAGACGGTGCGTTCGCGCTGCCAGATCGTGCGCCTGTCGCTGATCGCCGAAGCGACGATCGCCGCGCGGCTCGAGGAAGTGCTCGCCAAGGAAGGCGTGCAGCCCGGGCCGGGAGTCACGGCGGAACTGGCGAAACTCGCGCGCGGCTCGATGCGCGATGCGTTGACGCTGACCGACCAGTTGATCGCGCTGGTCGGCGCCAGTCCGGTCGCGACGGACGTGCAGCGCGTGGCGCCGCACTCCAGCGAAGAGCGTGCGCTCGAGTTGTGGGACGCGCTCGAGCGCGGCGACAGCGCCGCAGTGCTGCGCTGTCTGCCGCGCGCCGACGGCGGCGAGGTCGAGCTGTGCACGGCGCTGCTGGAGGCGTTGCGGCTCGCGCTGGTGTGCGTGCTGTGCAACGCGGACGCCGCCTTGTTCGAGGCCGATCCCGAACGCCGCGCGCGCCTCGTCGCACGCGCCAAGCGCCTGGGCCCCGAACGCACGCAGTTGTGGCTCGAAGAACTGCTCCACGCCCGCGAGCGCATGGCGCTCTTGCCGCGCCAGGCTCGCATCGTGCTCGAAGTGACCTTGCTCGATCTCGCGCGGCCCGCGCACACGTTGCCGATCGCGCAGCTCGAGCAGCGCCTGGTCGCCCTCGAAGCGCGTCTGGCGCAGGGCGGCGCGATGTCGGCGCGAGCAGCTGCGCCGAACGCCGCGCCCGCTCCGCGCGCGAGCTCGCGCGAGCCCTCGTCCGCGGCGCGCGGCGAAGCGGGGGAAATCCCCGCTCCAGCGCCAGTCGTAAGCCCGACCAGCGCGACGCCGCCGGAAGCTCAACCGGTTCCGCGTGCTCCCGCGCCGTTGCCCGCTGGTCCGCTCGACGCGCGCGCTTCGATCCCCGCGGCGCCGATCGCGTCCGCCAGCGCGCCGCCGGCGGCGACACGGCCCGCGAGCGCCTCGTCCAGTGCTTCGTCCAGTGCTTCGTCCAGTGCTTCAGGCGCCCCGAGTGCGACGTCCGCGCTGCCTCCTCGCCCGGCGAGCCCGGCGTCTGCGCCGGGCGCGGCGCCCAGGCAGCCAAGCGCAGGGGCGGGCAACGGTGCGCCCTCCGGCGCCGCCCCGCGTCCGCTCGCGGCCTCGCCCACTCACGCCGCAGCACCCGTCGCGCCGCAGCGCAGCGCCGCGCCCGCGCCGACGGCTTGGCGGCCGAGCGCTGGCCGACCGCTGCCGACTAAGGGCGCGCCTGCGCCGGCGCACGCGGCCGCGTGGAGCGCGACGCTCGAGGCGCTGGGCCGGACGCACGACTCGCTGGCCGGCGTGCTCTCGCGCTGCGGCTCGCTCGCCGACCTCGGCGCTTCGCGGGCCGTGGTGCGCGTCGTGCGGCCGAACGAGGGCGAGCGCAAACTGCTCACCGAGCGCGACGGCGTGAGCGCGCTCGCCGCTGCGCTTTCGCAGGCCGTGGGACGTACGATAGACGTGGTGATCGACGACCCGGCCCAACGGCCCAGCGGCCAGAGCGACGAATTCACGCGCAAGGTGGCCGAGCTTTTTGCGGGGCAGATCGAGGAAAACGAGCGATGAGCCAGTCGTTTGGTGAACTCGGGAGCCTGCTCAAGGCGGCTCAGCAGATGCAGCGCGACCTCGACAAGGTGCGCGAAGAGCTCAAGAACACCACCGTCGAGGGCGTGGCCGGCGGCGGCGCCGTGCGTGTGCTCGTCACGGGCGACCGACAAGTCGCCAAAGTCGAGTTGTCCGCCGAGTTGTTCGCCAATCCCGACAAGGGGCTGATCGAGGACCTGCTCCTCGCGGCGCTGCGCGACGGCATCGGCAAGGCGACGCGCATCTCGAACGAACAGATGGGCAAGGTCACCGGCGGGATCAACCTGCCGGGACTGTTCTGAAGCGCTCGGCTGCGCAGCGGCGCGAAAACGAGGCGTTGTGGCGTATCCCGAACCCCTGGAGCGGCTGGTCGCCAGCTTCGAGCACTTTCCAGGCGTAGGGCGGCGCACCGCCGAGCGCCTGGCGTTCCACGTGCTGCGCGATCCGACGGCGCGGGAACTCGCCGGCGCGATCGAACGTGCGGTGCGCGAGACCACGCTGTGCCGCGAGTGCTGCAACGTCGCGCGGCGCAGTCCGTGCGAACTGTGCTCCGACGGCGAACGCGACGCCGCGCTGATCTGCGTCGTCGAGCAGCCCAAGGACGTCGAAGCGATCGAGCGCTCGCGCGCCTTTCGCGGCCGCTACCACGTGTTGATGGGGGCGCTCAATCCCGCCGAAGGGAGCGAACCGGGGCAGTTGTTCGTGGACGCGCTCGTCGAGCGCGTGCGGCGCGGAGGCGTGGATGAAGTGATCCTGGCCACCGATCCCGACGCGGAAGGCGAGGCCACGGCGCGGCTGGTGCTCGAGGCGCTCGGCGCGGCGAAGCTCGCCGTGCGTGTGACCCGCATGGCGCGCGGCCTGCCGGCCGGCGGCGCGATCGAGTACCTGCACCGGGGCGTGATCGAGGACGCGCTCGAGGGCCGCATCGAGCTGCGCCTGGCGCGCCGCGGGGAGTAGCTCTCCCGCGCACGGCGCGCGTCGCCGCGGACGAGCGCGGCGCGGCTCAACCTCGCCGTGGGGGCGGCCGATAGGCGCCCTATGGCTCAAAGTCCGCGGATGCTGCAGTCGCAGGGACAGGAGCAACTGCTCCTGCCCAAGATGCTGCAGTCGATCCAGCTGCTGCAGCTCTCGGGACTCGAGCTCGAGGAATTCCTGCGCAACGCGGGCGAGGAAAACGAGGCGCTCGAGGTGCAGCTGCCGCAGGAGCGCGTCGAGTCGCACGACTCGCACGGCTCGCGGGCCGCGCGGCGCGAGGCGGCGCAGCGCCACGACGAGTGGCTCGAGAGCCAGCCCGACCGGCCTCGTTCGCTCGTCGCGGTGCTGAACGAACAACTGGCGCTGGCGGAACTCGATGCGCCGAGCACCGCCTGCACTGCGTTCCTCATCGAACATCTCGACGACAACGGCTACCTGCCGTTCGAGGACCTCGATCTGCTGGTGCGCGCCAAGTCCGCCGGACTCGAGCTCGACCAGGCGAGCCTTGAACGCGGCAAGGCGGTCCTGCACGCCTTCGAACCGCGCGGCATCGGCGCGCGCAACGCGATCGAAGCGCTGCTGCTGCAACTCGACCCCGCCGACCCCGATTTCGCGGACCTGCGGCGCTTGCTGCTCGAATTCGTCGGCGACCTTGCGCGCAACAAGCTGCCTGCCGTCGCGCATGCCATGGGGCTGTCGGTGGGCGAGCTCAAGGAACTGCTCGAAAAGCTCTCCGTTCTCGACCCTTGCCCGGCGCGCGACCTCGCTGAGCCGGCCTGCGTCGCGCTCGTCCCCGAAGTCGTGGTCGAACGAACGCCGCAGGGCTTCGAGGTCAGCGTCGACAACTCGCGTCTGCCTTCCGTGGCCCTCGACGAAGAGATCGTCGCGCTCGCGCGGGAGCGCCGGCACACGCCCGACGTCAAGGCCTACCTGCGCGACAAGGTCGATCGCGCGCGCTGGATCGTCGACGCGGTCGAACAACGCGGACGCACCTTGCTTGCGATCGCGCGGCGCACCTTCGCGCACCAACGCGAGTTTCTCGAGCATGGCCCGACGCGCATGGCGCCGCTGCGCATGAGTGCGCTGGCCGAAGAACTCGGCATGCACACCAGCACGGTGAGCCGCGCTGTCGCCGGCAAGCACGTCCAGACGCCGTGGGGGATCTTCGCGCTGCGGCGCTTCTTCCAGGCGGGCGTCGGAGCGGACGGCGGCGAAGAGCTCGCGCGCGACGACCTGCGCGAGCGCGTGCGAGCGCTGTTCGCGGCCGAGGACGGCGCCTCGCCGCTGTCGGACGACGACGTCGTGGAGCGTCTCGCCCAGCAGGGCGTGCAAGTCGCGCGGCGAACCGTGGCGAAGTACCGCAAGGAACTCGGCTTGGCTTCGTCCTACCGCCGCAAGCGCTACTGACGGACGCCGATCTCGCGTCGGCGCGCGCGTGCGTTCGGCCGCCGCTCCGGTTATGAAGTGCGGGCGATGCGCAACGTGCGCGCCCTGATCTCCTACGACGGCTCGAAGTTCTTCGGCTGGCAGCGCCAGGAAGGCTTCGACAGCGTGCAGCAGACGTTGGAGGAGGCGCTCGAAGAGCTGCTGTCGACGCAAGTCGTGGTCTACGGCGCGGGCCGCACGGACACAGGCGTTCACGCGCTCGGGCAAGTGGCGAGCTTTTGCGTCGACACGCGCTTGACGGACGACCGGCTGCGCCACGCGCTCAACGCGCACCTTCCCGAGGGCGTCGTCGTGCGCCGCCTCGAGACCTGCGATCCGCAGTTCCACGCGCAATTCAGCGCGCGCGGCAAGCGCTACGCGTACCTCGTGCAGACGGCCCGTTTCCGCGCGCCGATCGGTCGCGAGTACTCGCACTGGGTTCGCGATCCGCTCGACCTTGTCGCCATGCGCGCGGCCGGCCGGCGTTTCGTGGGCAAACACGACTTCGCCGCTCTGGAGAGCAGCGGCTCGCCGCGCTCGAGCACCGTGCGCACGATCCGTTCGCTGCACATCGTCGCGCGGCGCAACTGGTTTGCGATCGTCGTCGAGGGCGACGGCTTTCTCTACAACATGGTCCGCACCTTGGCGGGCACGCTGCTCGACGTCGGTCGAGGCCGCCGGCGACCGGAAGACGTGGAGTTGCTCCTGGCGAGCTGCGATCGAAGCGAAGCAGGCGCAACCGCGCCGCCCGGCGGGCTGTACTTGGTGTCCGTGCTCTACCCAGAGCGTCCTTTTTGCACTCGCGATCGCGGTCCGCGCGGCGCCGCTGGAGTTTTCCAGTGAGCCCACAAGCGCCGCAGCGCGAGGTTCACTTTCGCGCGTGCGCGTGCCGATCCAGGCGCAGATGGGTGGGATGTGACCGGCGAGGGAGCTCGGGCTTGACCGGCCCGTCGAACGCCCGCAGGTTGGGCGAACCAGCCCAGGAAGGAACCCCGTGAAGACCGTCGTACAAATTCCGCATCACGAATATTCGGCCGCCGTTCGCGCCAACGTCGAGGAGCGCCTGCACCAGCTGTTGCACTACTACGAGCGCATCGTTTCGCTGCGCGCGGTGCTGGAGCGGCAGAGCAACCTCCACCGCGTCGAGCTGGTTGCGAACGTGGGGCGCCACGCCATCCTGGTGGTCAACGCGCGCGCCGGCGCGCTCGAAGCCGCGATCGACGAAGCGCTCGGCCGCATGCGCACCATCCTCGAGCGTCACAAGGGCAAGCGCGTCGACCGCCGTCGCCGCGCCGACCGCGGCAAGCGTTGATGCGCTGAAATTCGCGCTCGCGGCTGGCGCTTTCCGGCCGCGAGCACGGCGCGGCGACCGCCGCGCACAGCGCTCGGAGTTGGAGTTGCGTGCGCAGCGCGCCGCGACGCTGGGCGTTGCTCCAGCTGTGGTAGCCTTCCGACGTCGACCAAGGTTCCGCTTGTCCGATCGCTCCCGTGAGCGACGGTGGAAGGCGACGGGAAGGCACATGGCGCCCTGGAAGCAGTTCAAGTCCAAAGCTTGCTCCGTGGACCTGGCGGCTCGGACCAAAGAGGCGGCGCGCGAGGAAGTCGTGGCGCACCTCACGGCCGCGCAATTGCTCACCATGCCGCAGGCCACGAAGGCCTTGGCTGCGCTGCTCGAACGCGAATCTGTGGCGTCCACCGGCGTGGGCATGGGCGTCGCGATCCCGCACGTCAAGCTCGCGGGCATCGAAACCGCCATCGCATCGCCTTCGGTGAGCCGGGCCGGCCTGGAGTGGAAGGCCATCGACGCCGCGCCCGTGCAGGTGCTCTTCACGGTGCTGCGGCCGGACCAATCCAGCGGAAAACACGATCCGGCGCGGCGCTTGGAACTGATGCAATGGATCTCGCGGCTCGCGCGCCACGCGGATTTTCGCAGTTTCGCCGCGCAGGCGAGCACCAAGGCGCAACTGCTGGAATTGCTCGCGGAGATGGAGTCGGCCTGAGCGGCCGCGGGGCCTGAGTTGCGCCGATGAGCCAGCGCGCGAGCATTCGTCTCGTGCTGCGCAATGAGCGCGGCATGCACGCCCGGCCCTGCCACGCTGTAGCGAGCGCAGCGCTGGAAAGCGCCTCGTCGCTGCGCGTACGCCACGGCGAGCGCGAGGTCGACGGTCGCAGCATCTTGTCGCTCATGACGCTCGGGGCGGCGTGCGGGGCGGAGCTGGAGTTCGTCGCCGAGGGGCCCGACGCGCCGCGCTTGATCGAGCGATTGCGCGAACTGGTCGAGCGCAGTTTCGCGCAGTTCGACTGACGCCGTCGTTCGGGAACGATTTTCCGTGCGTCGCTGGCCGCGGCGCAGCCGTTGCGACATGTGAATTCCCGCGGCGGGGCGCGACCGTGCGCACGGAACGCACCTTCGCTCAACCTGCGACGTGGCGCGCGACGAAACCTCCCCGTGCACTTCGCGCACCATCGCGCCCGATCCGCTTCCACCTGCGTTTTTCGAGGGGCTTCATCACGTGTTCCGTAGAGGCAAGAGCGTCGTAGGCCTCGACCTGGGCAGCCAGGTCGTCAAGGCCGTTGAGATCACGTTGGAGGGGCCCGAGCCGGTGATCACCGGTTTTGCGCGCGTCGAAATTCCTCCGGGCGGCGACAAGGGCGCCGCTCTGGCCGAGTTGTTCAAGCGCGGCCGCTTCCGCGCCAAGCAGGTCGTCACGTCGGTCGCCGGACAGTCGGTCGTCGTGCGCTACGTGCAGATGCCGAAGATGAACGAGCAGGAGCTCAAGCAAGCGATCCGCATCGAAGCCGATCGCTACGTGCCGTTCGAACTCGCCGATGTCGTGCTCGACTGCCAGCCCCTCAAACGCACGTCGCAGCGCGCCGGCGACAGCGAGGCGAAGACCGAAGGCGGCGACAACATGACCGTGCTGCTGGTGGCGTGCCGCCAGCCGGTGGTCGAAGAGCAGATCAAGTTGCTGCAGGCGCAGCATCTCCAGCCTCTGGCGATCGACGTCGACGCCTTCGCGCTCGCCAACGCGTGGGAGCTGTGCGGGCTCCCCGACGATGCGTTGGAGCAGAGCGCAGCGAGCGAGCCCGCCGCCGAAGGCGCGAAACCCGCCGATGATCGCGCCATCGCGCTGGTCGACATCGGGGCGTCGCGCACGTCCATCAACGTGCTCTGCAACGGCGAGACCTGCTTCAGCCGCGAGATTGGCATCGGCGGCCACGACATGACGCAGGCGGTGGCGCGCAAGCTCGGCCTGGAAGTGTTCGAGGCCGAAGCGATCAAGCGCTCGGGCGAGGACAAGGAAGCCGAGGTCGCGCGCGCCATCCAGCCCGTGCTCGAGGACCTCGTGAACGAAATCTCGCTCTCGCTCGACTACGTCGAGAACCACGAGGGCGTGCGTGTAGAAGAAGTCCTGCTCTCGGGCGGCGGAGTGCTCGCGCCCGGAGCGGTGACGTACGTCGAGCAGGCGACCGGCCGATCCACGCGGACGTGGAATCCGCTGGAGGGCCTGCGCGTCGCGGACGATCGCGTGGACGTTGAGGAACTGGAGGCCTGGGCGCCGTCGCTGGTGGTCGCCGTCGGTCTCGCTTCGAGGGTGCGTGCAGCATGATCCGGATCAACCTTCTCCCCGAGGAATACCGGCGCAAGTCCAATACGCCGGTTCGTGTGCTCGCGGCGGTCTGCGCCGGCGTGAGCGTCAACGCGCTGGTCGCCGCGTGGTACGGCTGGCTCGCGTTCGGCGTCGGCGCCGAACTCGAGAGCGAAGCCGCGGTGCTGAAGACCGAACTCGACGGGCTCGCGCCGCAGGTCAGCTACTTCCGCTCGCTCGACGCGGAGAAGCGCCGCTTCGCCGGCCGTGAGGAGACGCTGCAAGGCATCACGCAGACGCGCATTAACTGGACGGCCAAAATCGACCAGTTGGTCACCATCGTGAACAACGGCGGTGAAGGCCAGCGCCACTTCGTGTGGCTCGACGACTTGAACATCCAGCAGAGCGCCGATGCGCGCGCCAAGAGCGCCGGATCGTTGCGTGCACAGGGCCACTCGGGGTCGGAGCACTTCTCGCAAGTCGCCAACTTCCTCGACGACATCGAGGACCCGACGTTCCTCAAGGAGTTCCTGCCGCCGGCGCCGCCTGAGGGCACGCAGGCGCAGGTCGACCGCGAGTTGGAGCCGAGCGTGGTGTGGAACTTCCCGCTCAAGCTCGAGCTCAAGGGAACGGAGAAGCCCAAGCCCGCGCCGGCGAAGAAGCCGGCGCCCAAGCCCGCCGACGAGGGTGAGCAGGGAGGCCAGAAGTGAACGAGAAGAAGCTGCTCAAGCTCATCGCCGGCGGCGCGACGCTCGCGCTCGCGGGGATGGGTTACCTCGTGTGGTCGGAGTACGAGGCGCTCGATCAGGCGCGCACCAACGTGGCCGGGATCCGCACGCAGATCGACACGGCGCGCAAACAACTCGGCAGCCTCGCCGCGATCGAGAAGGACGTGATCGTGCTGCGCGAGACGGAGGAGGCGATCAAGGAGATCCTCCCCGACGACAAGGACCTGAACGAGTTCGTCCGCGTGCTGCAGCGCTTCGCGCAGGACACGGAGGTCGCGTTCACTCAAGTCAAGCGCAAGGAGCTCAACGCCGGCAAGAAGGCCGCATCGGAGACCTTCGAGAAGGTCGCGTACGAAATCTCGCTCGAGGGCGATGCGTTCCAGACGCTGGCGTTCCTCGATCGCGTCGAGTCGCACACGCGCTTCTTGCGCGTGCCGAACATCCAACTCTCGGCCAGCTCGCGGCGCACGATCGAAGAGCGCGGCGCGCCCCGGCACAAGGTCAAGCTCGAGATCGAGACGTTCGTCTACAAGCCGCAGGCCGACGTGGCGCCGATCAAGATCGAGCGCTACGAGCGCAGGCGCGAACTGCTGCTGGGGGAGATCGCCAAACGCCGCCAAGCGCTGGCCGTCGTCACCTACCAGTACCGCGGATCGCGCGGTCGCCGCGACCCGTGGGTCGACCCGCGCGTTCCGGCCGGCGATCAACAAGGCTCCACGGTGCCGATCCAGGAGCAGCAGCGCATCGTCGACGGCCTCGTCGAACGTATGGGCGTGATCAAGCGCACGTGGGAGGCGGCTCGCAAGGCCGACACGATGGTCAGCCGCATGATGCTGCGTTCCGAACTCGACCAACTGATCATCGCACTCGAAGAAGAAACACGCCGCGTGCAGGCCGAGCACTTGGTGAGTTTCCCGATGGCGGAGCGACGCATGCAGGTCGAAGTCGTCGAGCAACTCGCCGTTGTGCGCGACCAGACGGTCCGCGAGGGCGGGCCGGCGGGCCCCAGCGTCGAGATGTTGCAGCAGGTGCTGGCCTCGATGCGCCGTCAAGTCGACAGCGGCGAGCCGACGCTCGCGATCGAGACCTACAAAACGATCGAGAGCGAGTTGGCCTCGGTGACCAGCGACCCCGAGCGGCGCGCCATCGCGCAGCAAATCCTGGCCGCGAACGAAGACGCGAAGATCCTCCGCGACTTCCAAGCCGTGGCCATGCAGATCCGCGGGGTCGCCATCGAAGAAGGGCGTCCGCCCGTCGCGCTGATCAATGGGCGCACGCTGCGCGAAGGCGACCTGCTCGGCAACGAGATGGTCGTGCGCTCGATCCGCTCGGGAGAAGTCGAGTTCCTGTTCCGCGGAGTCGTTCTAGTCCGCCGCTTCTAGCAGCCGATCAACAGTCCCCACCGCGCCCGGAAGGAGTCCCGGGCCACAGCCGGAGTTTCAAGTGATCCATCGAAGTGTTCTCGTCATCGCGGCTGCGCTGCTCTGCGGCGCGACGCCCCTGTTCGGGCAGTCGGTCGGAAAGGACGCGCGGGTCAACCTGCGCGTCGAAAACCGCGCCCTGACCGAAATCGTCGACTACATCCGTCAGCAGACCGGAGCCAACCTGGTCGTGCTCCCGGGTGATTACTCGGCGGTTTCGCTCGAACTCGCCGACGTACCCTGGCGCGACGCTTTGCAGATCGCTGCAGAGGCAGCGGGCGGCGTGGTCGAGGAGCGCACGGGTGGCATCCTCGCCATCGAACGCCCCGTGCGCGTCCAATTCGAATTCACGGGCGCGGACATCACCGAGGTGATCAACACGATCGCGACGCTCTCGGGCGCCAACATCGTGACGGCGCCCGAGGTGAAGGGCGCGATCTCGCTGCGGCTCAACAATGTGCCTTGGCGCGACGCGCTCGACGTCACGGTCAAGACGTTGGGCTTCACCGTGATCGAGGATCGCCGCGGAATCTTGCGCGTGGTCGACCCGATCACGCTGCAGACGCAGATGGCGACCAAGAGCTACCAGCTGCGCTACATCCGCCCCTCCAGCCGTTTCCGCCCGAACATCAAGAGCGAGTTCTTGCTGCAGGCGCAGATCAACCAGCAACAGCAGGGACAGGACATCACCAAGCGCTTCAACGTGCTCGAGGCGTTGAAGAAGGCGCTCTCGCCTGGCGGTGAGCTCGACTTCATCGAGTCGCAGAACGTGATCATCGTGCGCGACACCGATCAGGTGCACGAGCAGATCCGCGCCGTGCTCGAGCGGCTCGACCTCGAACCCGCGCAGGTGTTCTGCGACGTGAAGTTCGTCTCCTCGCTCAACTCGGACCTGCGCAACATCGGCGTCGACTACGGCGACAGCGGTCCGTCGATCGGAATGTCCGGCGGCCAAGTTCCGACGACCTTCCCCTTCGGTCTGGGCGGCGGCGACTGGGAAGACATCATCGCTGTCAGCGAACTGGGCCACAGTGCGCCGCTCACCGGCACTCCGGTGGCGCCGTTCACGAGCATCGCGCCGTCGACGATCTTCGGCTCGCTGAACTTCACGGGCGTCAACGCGACGCTGCGCATGCTGCAGCGCGATTCGACCAGTGAAGTGATCCAGGCGCCCAAGCTGATCGCGCTCGACGGTTCGGAAGCGACGATCTTCGTCGGCGAGACGATCCGCTATGCGGAGGCGCGCTCCGAACAAGGTCAGGCGGGCGGCTTGCAGCTCTCGCTCTCGGAAGCGCAGAACTCGCCGGTCGACATCGGCTTCCAGTTGCTGCTCATGCCGCACGTGATTCCTGGCACCAACCAGCTGACGCTCCAGGTGATCCCCAAAGAGACGAGCCTGTCCGGCACCGGACAGTCGGCGCTCGCACCGGCGGGCTTCGACGTGTTCACGGTCGGCGCCTCGGGTCTGGAGGGTTCGATCGCGCTGCCGCGCACGCGCTCGTCGACCATCCTGACCAGCATGCTGCTGGAGAGCGGTCAGACCGCGGTGATCGGCGGACTGACCACGGACTCCGACACGCAGACTGAGTCGCGGGTCCCCTGGCTGTCGGAAATCCCGCTGCTGGGTGAGGCCTTCAAGTTCGACAACCACGAGCGCCAGCGCCGCAATCTGCTCGTGTTCATCACGCCCACGATCGTGCACTCGGCGTCCGACACCGAGCGCATCCTGCAGAACGAGTTCCTGCGCCGCCGTTCGCGCATGGTGGACGAGATCGAGTCGATGGTCTCGCCCGAGACCCAGTCGCTGATCGAAGAGCGCCGCCAGGCTGAGAAAAAGAAGAAGGACGACTAGCCGCCCGCGTGCGGTCCTCAGGCCAACATCCAGGCCCGAGCTGCTGGCGATCGCCAGGGGCTCGGGCTTGGCGCTTTCCCGGGCGGCCTGCCGACCCGCAGGGCCGCTCCAGGCGTGGGGCGCGGGCCGGGCGGTGAAAAAATCTCCTTTGCCGTGTCACTTGGGGCGTCGATAGAGCAGCATGTCAACTCCAGGTCGGTTGGCTGTTCCTGGGCCGCACGCGCGGTCCGCAGTCGCCCGACCCCGCGCCGCAGCTGCCTGCCGCGCGTCGGCTTGAGCCAGCACCCTCGAGGTGCTGGTCAGTGCTCCCCGTGAGCGCTGGACGCCGATCGCGTGCTCCGCAGGCTTGTGACGCAATCTTTCCCAGCACACCTTGGTCCGGTGTCGACCGCCAGTCGGCGCGGCGCCTGCGTGGGTTCGCCTTGCGAGCCGCCGCTAGCGCGCCCGCCTCGACCGGTCGCCCCGCGAGCTCGCACGCAGCCGAGAGGCTGCGACGCGCGGCTCCTGCGCGGCGCGCTGCGGCGCCCGGACGAGAGAGCTTTTTCTCATGACTGAGCATTTCACCCCGAGCGGCGAGCAGCCCTCGGGTTCCCCGGCCGATCCCCGCGGTCCTACCGGTTTTGGTTTTGGCGCGTTCGAAGATCCGACGCTCGACGGTCCGGCCTCAGACGGTCCGGCCTCAGACGGTCCGGCCGCGGACGGTCCGGCCGCTGACGGTCCGGCCGCTGACGGCCGGGCGGGGCGAGACGGCGATGCGCGGTCCGCCGGTCCCGTCGATTCGCAGGCCCCTGACCTTGGGCCCGGCGACGACGAGTCGACGCGCGACAGCGAGTCTGCTGGCGAGTCTGCTGGCGACGGCGAGGCACGCCCGCGTCGGCGGCGGCGCGGCGGGCGAGGCCGACGCCGCGCTGGCCGCGCTGCTGCGGACGAAGCTCCGGCGAGTCTCGGCGGCGAGGTCCAAGCGGACGGGGATTCCGACCAGGCTCCCGAGCAAGCTTCGGATGGCGGCCTTGTCGCGCCCGTTTCCGGGCTCTCCGCGGTCGAAGCCGAACCCAGCGCCCGCCGGGGCCGCGATCGACGCGCCGACGCCGGCGGCGAGAACGCCTCCGAGCGTTCCGGTCGCCGTCGTTCGGGCCCTCCCGAGTCCGCGCCGGCCGACGACTCCGAATCCGACGCCCAACCCCAGGCGCGCGAGCTCGCCGGCCTTTCCGACGGCTCGGACGCCGAAGACGACAACCAACGGCCGCTGGACCCCGCGGCTGCGCCCGTCGGCGACGACGCAGCAGCTGACGGTCGACGTTCGCGCCGCCGCCGCGGCGGGCGCCGCCGCAAGCGCCGCGGCCTGGTCGACGACGCCCAGGCGCTGAACGCCGGGGCCGACGACGCTCCCCAGGCGGAGGCCGACGCACCCGCCGCAGACTCCGAATCCACGAGCCCGCCGCCGGAGCCTTTCGACGACGACTTCGACATTCCGCCGGCTGCTCCGGCGGGACCGCCGGAGGCCGGAGTCCCCGGTGAGGATCGCGCGGGCCAGGATCGCACTGGCGAGGAACGCTCGGGTCGCCGCCGCGGCCGTCGTCGCGGCCGCCGCGGTCGCCGCAGCGGCGAGCCGACAGTTGGAGCGGAACAACGCGACACCGCGGCGCCGCTCGGCCAACCCGCCGAGGCGCCGTCGGACGCAGACGGCGAGTCCGGCCCCGAAGCGTCCGTCGGCCCGGCGTCGGAACGCGACGATCGTGGCACGTCGGAACGCAAGTCGCGGCGCGGCCGTCGGCGCCGGCGCGGAGGCGCCCAGCGCCTCGACGGCCCCGTCGGCGTCGAGTGGATCCCGGGCGAGGAAGACGACCTCGAAGCGCTCGATCGTGCCGCGGAGCCCGCGGGCCATGCTCCTGCGAACGCCGCAGCGAACGCAGCGCCCGGCGCCGCACCGCGGGCCGATGACGCGCGGCGTGGCCGCAAGGACGGCAAACGCGGCCGTGGCAAGGAGCGCGAAGAAGCCGACCTCGACGCCGGCGCGCGTCCCAAGCCCGGTCGACCGAACATCATTCTGGTCAACGCCGCCGACCGCGAGGAGATCCGCGTCGCCGTCGTCGAAGGCGGGCAGATCGTCGACTTCCAGATGCACGTCAAGCGTCACGAGACGCTGGTCAACGACATCTACCGCGGCAAGGTCGTGAACCTCGAGCCGGCGATCGGCGCCGCGTTCATCGACTTCGGCGAAGGCCGCAACGGGTTCCTGCACACCTCGGACGTGCTCTCGGTGTACGGCGAGCCCGACTGGCGCCTCGACAAGCTGCTGACGCACAAGATCGATCCCGACGAGTGGGACGAGAAGTCCAGTCAGCCTCACGTCGCCGTTGAACTGGCTGGCCGGTCCGCACGTCCCGCGGCGCCCACGCAGGCGCCGACCGAGGGCGCCGAGCACGACGAGCACGAGCACGTGCACGGCGACGAAGAGTCCGAGGCGTTGCACGCTGAGCTCGAGGGCGACGGCGCGGCCCACGCGCACGTCCACGCCGACGAGCACGAGTTCGGCTTCGGCGGCCTCGAGGACGAACACGGTCATCACCACGACGACCACCTCGACGCGGACCACCCGCACGACGCCAAGGACGAGGCCGCGCTCGCCGCGGCTGCGGAAGGCGAAGGCGAGGGGCTCGAGTTGCTCGAACTGCTCGACGACGGCCACTCGGATGCGCACGCCGAGCCGGCGCCCGCTGCGGTCGAATTCGCGAGCTTGCGGCGGCCCGCGCCGCTCGAGCGCGACGCCTCGGCGCCGCACGCCGAAGCGGAGCACGTCGCAGCGGCGACCGAAGAGCGCGCGGACCAGCGCGACGAAGCGACTTCGGGCGGCTCGCGCGAGCGCGGCCGTTTCCAACGTGGCAAGCGCGGCGGGAAGCCGGGCGGCGAGCGTGGCAAGGACGGCGGCCGCTACGGGCGTCCGCGCGCGCGGCCGCGCCTGCCGATCACCGACCTGCTCGAAAAGGGGCAGTCGGTGGTGGTGCAGGTCACCAAGGACGCGATCGGCGACAAGGGGCCGACGCTGACGACCTACATCTCGATCCCGGGCCGCTACCTGGTGCTCATGCCCTCGATGTCGCGCACCGGCGTGAGCCGCAAGATCGAAGACGAGAAGGAGCGTCGGCGCCTCAAGCGCATCCTCGAGAGCCTCGACGTGCCCGAGGGCATGGGCGTGATCGTGCGCACGGCCGGCACCGGCTGCACGCGCGAGGACCTGCGCCGCGACCTCGACTACTTGATGCTCTTGTGGGACACGTTCGGCAACCGCCTGAACCTCGGCCGCGGCCCCGCGCCGCTCTACGAGGAGTCCGACGTCGCCATCCGCACCATCCGCGACCTGTTCAACGACCACACCGAAGCGGTGTACGTCGACGACGAACGCGTCTACCAGCGCGTGCGCGAGTTCATGGAGAAGCTGATCCCCGAGAAGGTGGATCGTGTGCAACTCCACACTGGCCCCAAGCCGCTGTTCCACACCCACAACGTGGAGCAGGACTTCGAGCGCATCTTCGCGCGCCGCATCGACCTGCCCAGCGGCGGTTCGATCGTGCTCGACCAGACCGAGGCCTTGGTGGCGATCGACGTCAACTCGGGCAAAACGCGCTCGGAGGGCTTCGACTTCGAGAACATCGCCTTGCGCACCAATCTCGACGCGGTCAAGGAGATCGCGCGCCAAATCCGGCTGCGCGACCTGGGCGGCATCATCGTGTGCGACTTCATCGACATGCAGCGCAGCTCGAGCCGCCGCCAGGTCGAGCGGGCCCTGCACGACGCGATCGAGTCCGACCGCGCGCGCTCCAAGCTCGGCCGGATTTCGCAGTTCGGGCTGCTCGAGCTGACCCGTCAGCGCCTGGGCCCCGGCCTGTCGAAGATGCTGTTCACCAACTGTCCGCGCTGCCGCGGCTCGGGTCGCATCCGCACCGTGGAGTCGCGCGCGGGCGCGATCCTGCGTCGCCTCGGCGCCGCGTTGACCCTCAAGGGGTTCCACAAGGTCGAAGTCCGGGCTGCCCCGGAAGTGGTGGAGCACCTGCGCCGCTACTGCTCTAGCGAGCTCAAGGACCTCGAGGCCCGGCACGAGCGCCAGATCGAGCTTGCCAGCGTGACCGACCAGCTCGAAGACTCGGTGCTGCGCTACCTGCGCGCCGACGGTCGCGAAGTGCGCCCGGGCGGCCGCCGCAAGCGCTAACGCGCTCGGTCCGACCTCCGCACCGAACGGCGGCCGGCCCCCCTTCCCCTGGGGGAGGCCGGCCGCTATGCTTCTCGCCCCTTTTGCAGGGCCGACGTCCGTCAGCCCTCGATTCTCCCTGACCCTTCCGCCGCGGGCCGCGCAGCCTTGCGCGCCCACCTCTCGCGAGGCCGATCCGTGTACGCCGTCATCAACGACCGCTCCCGTCAGTTCAGCGTCCGCCCGGGCGACGAGATTCTCTGCGACTTCGGCCTCGACGAGGCTTCTGGCGCGGAAGCCGCCGTCGGCGCCACGGTCACCTTCTCGGACGTGCAGCTGATCTCCAACGAAGGCTCGGTCCAGATCGGATTGCCCTTCATCGCCGGCGCCAAGGTGCTGGGCGAAGTGGTTGGCCACGAGCGCGGCGACAAGGTCATCGCGTTCCGCTTCAAGCGTCGCAAGAACGTCCGCCGCAAGCGCGGCCACCGCCAAGACTACGTGCGCGTGAAGATTTCCAAGATCCAGGCCTGATCCGTTCGGGCTGACGTTCCACCCGCTGCCGACTCACCTTTCGCTTCAACCGGGCCCTCGGACCACTGCCTGTGGATCACTAGGGGCCCCACTCTCACGAGCACGACGACATGGCACACAAGAAGGGCCAAGGCTCGACCCGAAACGGTCGCGACTCCAATCCCCAGTTCCGCGGTGTGAAGGCCTACGGCGGCCAGACGGTGCGCGCCGGCTCGATCATCGTCCGCCAGTGCGGCACCCAGTTCCACGCGGGCCGCAACGTCGGCACGGGCAGCGACTACACGCTGTTCGCGCTGACCGACGGTGTGGTGCGCTTCCAGTCGCGCCGCCGCGTCGCCGTTGAGCCCTTGGCCGCGAACTGAGCGCTCGGGCTGAGTGCCCGGCCGGCTTCCTGGGCCGGGTTCCTGGGCCGGCTTCCTGGGCCGGGTTCCTGGGCCGGCTTCCTGGGCCGGGTTCGCTCCCTGAGTTCACATGCCGGGCATTCGGGCCCAGGACGCGACGCGCGGCCAGTCCTTGCCGCGGGCTCGATGCGCGTCCCTCGCTGGAACTCGCGCCCCCGAGGCGCGCCGGCTCGGCGTCCCGTCGATGGCCGAGCTCGGCCGCAGCGGACGTGTGTGGCGCCTCGCTTCAGGCTCCGCGGCCTCGCACCGAGAGGCGCTTGGCTCAGACTCGAAGCGGAGCGCGGCGGCGTCAGCCGAACTCCTGGCCCCAGCTCTGTTCAACCACCGCACAGGGCACGCTCCTCCTCCTGCACGTAGGAGGTTGCTCCGCCGGCCCGCGCTGGGTGCGGTTCCAGCTACGACCGAACACCGCGCGTGCGTGGAACGGTAGTGCGCGCGGGGCTGAGTGCCACGTGCGGCGCGTAAGCAGCGTGGAGCGAGCGTTCACGCCGCAACGCGCAGGCCTCTTTTTTCGTCGCAGCGCAAGACCGGACCCACGAGCAACAACAAAGGCGAGCCATGTTCCGCGACGAGTGCCTGATGGATGTGCGCGCCGGCAAGGGCGGCGACGGTGCGATTTCGTTCTACCGCGAGAAGTTCGTCCAGATGGGCGGGCCCGATGGCGGGGACGGTGGGCGCGGCGGCAGCGTGGTGCTCGTCACCAGTGAGCACGTCAACTCGCTGCTCGAACTGGGACGGCGCCTGAAGTACGCGGCGCGCGACGGCCAGCCGGGTGGGATCCGCAACAAGGCCGGCCGCGACGCGGAAGACCTCGTGCTCGAGGTGCCGGTCGGCACGCAGGTGTTCGATCAGGAGCACGGCAACCTCCTGCGCGACCTCACCCAACACGGCGAGCGCCTGGTGATCGCCGCCGGCGGCGACGGCGGGCTGGGCAACGCGCGCTTCGCCAACTCCGTGCGGCAGTCGCCGCGCATCGCGACCAAGGGCCAGCCGGGCGAGCACCGCGTGGTGCGCCTGGAACTCAAGTTGTTCGCGGAGGTCGGGCTGGTCGGGCTGCCCAACGCCGGCAAGTCGACCTTGCTTTCCAAGCTGACGGCCGCGACGCCCAAGATCGCCGACTACCCCTTCACGACCCTGTCGCCGAACGTCGGCATCGCGCGGGTGGGCGCGTACGACCAGATTTTGCTCGCCGATCTGCCGGGCTTGATCGAAGGCGCCGCGGACGGACACGGCCTGGGTCACCGTTTCCTCAAGCACGTCGAACGCTGCAAGGTGCTCGTGCAGCTCGTCGACGTGTCGTGTGACGCGCCGACCGAGCCGTTCGAGGCCTGGCGCATCGTGGACGCCGAACTCCAGCGCTCGAGCCCCGAGTTGCACGCCAAGCGGCGCCTGGTGGTGGCATCCAAGTGCGAGGACGAGGACGGCGAACGGCGCGCGGACGAACTGGCGACGCAGATCGCCGCTGTGCGTACCGCGGACGCGGAAACTGCCGGAGTGCTGCGCATTTCCTCCTCGCAGGGCAGCGGGCTGGCGGACCTGCTCGCCCGCGCCTACGCGCTCGCCCGGCGCACGGAAACGACGGCCTGACCCGAGCGCGCCCCGGGGATCGTCGCGGCCCGCTCAAGCGCGCACCGCGCGGGTGTCGATGACCGGGATGGTAGGGCCAGAGCCCTGCCTAAGGCGCGCAGAGTGAATCAACCCGGCTCCCAACAACCTAGCCCGCGCGATCCGCAGCCCGGCCCGCGGCTCTCGCGTCCGATGCGCGAACCGCCTCCGTGGGAGGCCCAGCCGCGCGACGGGCACGCACCGGTGCCGGCGCGCATTCCGCTCAAGCACACGGAGGACGCTCCGTCAGCCAATCCCGCTGCGCCGCTGTCGGGTGGGCAACCGCGTTTGCGCCCGACCCCGGCGCCGACCGCTCCGATTCCGCAGCAGACGCCGCAGCTCGAACCCGACGCCGTGGCGCCCGCTGTTCCCGCGGAGAACTCAACGAACGTCCTCCAGGCGCTCGAGGAATCCACGCCGGCGCGGCCGAAGGCCCCGGAACTGGTCGACAGCGCCGAGGCGAACCGGATCGCGACCATGTCGCCTCGCCACAAGGTCGAGGCCTGGCTCGCCGTGATGATGAAGACGGGCGCGAGCGACTTGATCCTGCGCGCGGGCGGTCGGCCCTCGACGCGCGTCGACGGCCGCATCGGGTTCCTGCCCGGGCGTGTGCCGGCCGCCGGAGCGCTGCTCGAGGTGCTCGAGGGCGTCATCGGGCGCGAGCGCATGGACAACTGGCGCGCGATCGGCTCGGCGGACGCTGCGCTGCAACTCGACGGCCTGGGTCGCTTCCGCATCAACGCCTACAAGCAGATGGGCGAGCCGGCGGTGGTGATGCGGCGCATCTCGGAGAAGGCGCCGGCCTTGGGCGATCTCGAGTTGCCGGTCGCGGACCTGACGAAGATCTCGATGCGCAAGCGCGGCTTGATCCTGGTGACCGGGATCGCCGGCTCGGGCAAGTCGACGACGCTCGCGGCCATGATCCAGCACATGAACGAGAACGCCGAGCGCCACGTCGTGACGCTCGAGGATCCCGTCGAAGTGCTGTTCACCGAACAGCGCTGCGTGATCAGCCAGCGCGAGGTCGGCATCGACTGCGGCAGCTTCCACGAGGGGCTGCGCCACGCGCTGCGCCAGAGCCCGGACGTGATCCTGATCGGCGAAATGCGCGACCGCGAGACGGTGGGCGCTGCCCTGGACGCCGCCGAGACCGGCCACCTGGTGATGAGCACCCTCCACACGGTGAACGCCGCCCAGACGCTCGACCGCATCCTGGGCTTCTTCCCGGCCGAGCAGCACTCGCAGGTGCGCACGCGCCTGTCCGACAACCTCGCCGGCGTGCTCTCGCAGCGCCTGATCCCGCGCGCGTCGGGAAAAGGCATGGTGCCGGCCTTCGAACTGCTCACGCAGACGCCGCGCGTCCGTGAATTGATCGAGAAGGGCGAGACCGGCGAGCTCATGCGCACGATCGAGCAAGGGACCACGCCGGGCTTGATTTCGTTCAACCAGTCGCTGCGGCGGCTGGTGACGGGCAAGTTGGTCGACCTCAAGGACGCGCTGGCGGCCAGCGATCGGCCCGAGGAACTGGTGCTTTCGCTGCGCGGAATCACCTCGAGTTCGGGGCGGCGCGGTGGCGAAGGGGCCGCCGCCGCGGCAAGTTGAGAGGTTGGTCGCGGCTGGCGGGAAGAACTCCGGCCGCCGTGCGTCCGCCGCCCCTGACGCTCTTGGATTCTCGAGCGCGCCGCCTCCGCTTGCGCCTGTGGTTTGGATGCCGGGCGCTCGCGCCGTTAGCATCCGAGATCCCCGCATGAACACAGCCGCCGCCAAGACTCTCGTGTGGACCGCCGCCGCGGTTTTCGGTGCGGGCCTGGTCGCCCACGTCGCCTGGTTCCTGACGAGCGACGCCGACGCCGCCTCGGCGCCGACGCGGGAGTCGATGGAAAAGCAGCTCAGCGAGGTCCGCGAGATCCCGCAGCGCGTGCAGGACGTGGTGGACTACAACCTCGTCAAGCGCGGCGTGGGACGCGAGCTCGACTGGAGCGGCAAGCCGCCCCCCCCGCCGCCGCCCAAGGTCGATCCGGGCGAGCCGACGGCGCAGAAGGTGCGTGATCCGATCGTAAAGTACTTGATCGTGCGCGCCGTCAAGGTCGACGCGGTGTCGCCCGAAATGAGCGACGCGTTCCTCAAGTACAAGAGCGAAGCGAACATCCCGCCGAACGTGGCCAAGGCCGACGGAACGGTGCTCAAGCGCGTCGGCGAGCGGCTCGACGGAACGGTCCTGAGCCAGATCAAGGTCGTGGCCATCCGCCCCGACGGCGTGCTGTTCAGCTTCATCAACGACCCGCAGCGCGAACACGAGTTGGTCGCGCCGCAGGAGTACTCGTTGGGCGCGCGCTACCGCGTCTTGGGCGACGGCGAGAGCGCTCCCGACCCCGTGTCGAGCGTCGCGCAGATTCCGCGCCGCACGGACAACACTCCGTTGGCGCAGACGATGCAGATCAGCCCCAATCGCTACCGCATCGGCACCGAGGACGCGCGCGAGATCGACGAGCGCTACGCGGAGATCATCACCGAGGAAGTCGGCTACCGCCGCTTCCGCGATCCGGTGACGCGCCAGCCCGCGGGTATCGAGATCACCTCGGTCAAGCCCGGCTCGCTAGCCGCGCGCCACGGCGTGCAGCAGGGCGACGTGATCAAGTCGATCAACGGCCACCCGGTCTCGAGCGAGTCGGAAGCGATCCAGTACGTCAAGCAGAACAAGGACAACTACGACGAGTGGGTGGTCGAGGTGTGGAACCGCGGCCAGACCCGCACGGTGACGTACTACTCGCCCAACAAGTAGTCGGGCAGAAGTAGTCGGGCAGCGCTCGAGGCGCAGCCGCGCGCGGTGGATGTCGCGCGGGTCGACGCTGGGGTTCGGTTCGGCTTTTCCCGGGATCGCGGGAACTAGTGGGTTGATTCAAAATTTCGCCGCATATCTCAGGCGCCTCGCCGCCCCCCGCGGCGTTGCTCCGGTTCGGCGACCTATTCAGGTCGCCTGGAATCCTCGCGCCTTGCGGGGAGCGCCGA
>Ga0169931_10004144_pt1 | contig 22646 bp, 18 predicted proteins | sample Kivu_15m_20L_FD_129675 | JGI IMG/M metagenome (GOLD analysis project Ga0169931, IMG submission 129675) | Freshwater microbial communities from Lake Kivu, Western Province, Rwanda to study Microbial Dark Matter (Phase II) - Kivu_15m_20L... | ecosystem: Environmental > Aquatic > Freshwater > Lake...
CGAAGAGGCGGCGGCAGGCGCGGACGATCTCGGCGGCGGTGCCGTCGCGGAGGAGGAGGGCGTCGTCGCCGTCGCGCAGTTCGAGGCCGAGGTTGGTGGCGGGGAGGAGAACGGGCCGGCCCATGGCGAGGAACTCGGGGAGTTTCGAGGGCAGGCGGTAGTCGTTGAAGCGCCCCGGGGCGCCGGGCTGGACGAGGACGTCGGCGAGGGCGAGCAGGCCGGGGAGTTCGGCTTTGGGGCGCAGACCGAGTTCGAGGACGAACGAGGATGGGTCGTAGCCGAGTTGCCGCGGAAAGTCGGGATGGGTGAGGCCGGTGCGGATGAGGCGGGTCGGGAGGCCGTCGCGGTTGAGTTGGTGGACGGCGTCGTAGAGGGCGCGGACGTCGGTGGCGTTGGCGAAGGTGACGCTGCCGGTGAAGGTGATGACTTTCTCTTCGTCGTGGAGGCCGAGGGAGCGGCGGAGTGGGGCGTCGGGGGCGGTGGGTTGGTAGAGCGCTGTGTCGAGGCCGGGTTCGAGGAGGTGAGCGGGGCAGGCGGCGGGGACGAATTCGCGGAGGCGGTCGCCGATGACGGTGGCGGCGTCGGCGAGGCGGAGGAACTGGCGGTAGCGGACCGGGTGCGAGAGGCCGTCGACGAGGGGGAAGGGGAAGGCTTGGCGCGGGAGCGCGCGGAGGGCGGCGGCGGGTTGGCCGCCGAAGGCCTCGATGAGGAATTCCTCGTTGTCCTCGAGGTGGATGATGACGCGGGTGGCGGGGCTGAGCGTCTGGTGGGCGAGCGTGAAGCGGCGCACGCCTTCGCGCGGGGTCCACGCGTGGAGGACATCGGCGGGGCGGCCGTCGGGGAAAAGCGCGCCGCGCGCTTCGAGGAGGGCGGCGAAGGTGACGGGCGTGAAGCCGTGCGGTGCGGGGACGTGGCGGACGGTGTCGAGTCCGTCGGGCACGGCCACCACGCAGGCATGGCCGTTGTGCACCAGCCAGTTGGCAAAGCCACTGATGTGATTCAGGCTGTTGGTCGTGAAGTCACCGTAATTGACAAAAAGGATGTTCACCGGGCGAAGCCAGATCAGCGTCCGGCGGCTTCGACTTTGTCCTTGTCCTTGGGCTCGGGCAGGTTCGCGAATCCCGGGGCGAATTTGAACACGACCGCATCCCAGGGCGCGGCACCGCGGAGCGCCCGGTTGGGGGTCAGGCTCCATTCGCAGATCAGCCGGCCCGTGAGGTTGGGGCTCTTGATCGGGAGGTTCGCGAAGGTGTGCTCACGCACCATGAAGACATCGCCGGTGGCCAGCATCTGGCCGCGCGTGCGGGCGAAGGCGAGTTCCTCGCCGGCGCCGGCTTCGCGGATCACGGCGTCAGCCTCGGCGAGCCGGCCATGGCGGGCCAGCGTGGTCACCAGCTCGGCTGTCGCTTCGGGGTGCCTGCGGCCGAGCTCGAGCGCGGCGGCGTAGCGCTCCTGCTCGATCAGCCAGTCAAGGGCGTCGGTGACCCAGAAGGATTCCTCCGCCAGTTCGCGAGCGAGGTCGAAGCGCCCGAGGAAGGCGTGGTACCGGGAGGTGGCTGCCCGGGCCGCGGCCGGGGGCTTCGGGCCAAAGGTGGCGTAGAATGCGGCCAGGTCGGCGTACGGCTTCTCGGCGTCATCCGGCGGCAGCTGGACGCCGTCGACCCCGTCGTAGAGGCCCTTTAGCGGCCGGTTGGCCTGGATGAACCGGTCAATGTGCTTTTGGCGGCGCACCAGCCCGCGGAGCACCGCGAGCCGGAGCTCGCCGGCCAGGTCGGCTTGGTCGGCGAGGAAGGCCTCGAGATCCTCCGCCGTCTCACCGCGGAAGCCAAGGCCCTCGGCCTGCGTGTTGAGCAGGAGGCGCTTGTTGTCGTCCTGGACATTGTTGACGAGCTCGGCCGCCAGCTTGTCGTTGCGATAGATCACGGCCTGGCGCGTGACGATGTTCCAGAGCCAGCCGCGCTCATCGTCGAGCACCGGGTAGGCGAGGGCCTCGCCCCAGCGCACCTGGCGGCAGAGGGTCAGGATGATCTCCTCGAGGAGGCGCTTTTTGGCGGCGACCTCGGTATTCGTCTCCTCGGTGTAGAGAAAGATGGCGCAGTTGACCGCGTCGAAGGAGGCGACCTTCTTTTCCTCGAGCCTGGGCAGGACGCGTTCCTTGAAGTAGGTGGGCTCGAAGGGGCCGACCTTGAGCTCGCCGGCGCGGAGACGCCCGGCGGTGGGGGATGACGGGTGCGCCCGGAGGATGCGGTCGATGTTCGAGCCCGCGCGCTTCCAGTGGAACTGGATGTAGGAGTAGGAATAGGGCCCTTCCGTCACGTTGTTGAGGAAGCTGTTAGCGCGCTCGTACAGGCGCACCGCCTCAGCGTCGGCCTCGGGACCGGTGAAGGGACCGATCTCGCTGGCATGGGCGGGAACGGCGGCGAGCAGCAGCAGGGCTGCGGAACGAAGGAGGGATCTCATGTATGGAAACAAAAACGGCAGACTTTCGCTAGTGGCGAAAGCCTACCGTGGGCGCAAATGCAATCAATCAGAGTTTGTAGCCGGCGGCCGCGGCGTCCTTCGCGAACATCTTCACGGTGTCGAGCGAGAGCGCGGTGAGGTCCATACCGTACATCTTGGCGGCCTTGCCCAGGATGTCGTGGGGCACCGTCACGATGGCGCAACCGGAATCCTCGGCCTGGAAGATGTTGAACACCTCGCGGACGCTCGCCCAGAGCAGCTCGGCCTTGGGCTGGCCCGAGAGGAGGGCCTTGGAGGCGCGCATGATCGGCATCGGATCGACGCCGGTGTCGGCGATGCGGCCGGCGAAGACGGACACCACGGACGGCACGGCGGGGTTCAGCGCGGCGGCGACGCCGGCTACCTGCTCGAGCGTGAGCAGCGCGGTCACGTTGAGCTTCACGCCTTCACTACCGAGGTCTTTGATAAGCGGTAGGCAAGATTCACCCACTGAGTTGGTGATCGGGATCTTCACGTAAACGTTGTTGCCCCAGGAAGCGATTTTCAAGGCTTGGCGCTTCATGTCTACAGGGTCATCCGTAAAAACTTCCAGCGAGATTGGCTTGTCTGTGACGGTTTGGAGAACGTCCTTCGAAAAGGTCTCGTAATCCTTGATGCCGGCCTTGTTCATCAGGGTAGGGTTTGTGGTCAGTCCCTTGATGTAAGGCTTTGCGTAAAGATCGAGGATGCCGGCTTTGTCAGCACCATCGGCGTAGATGTGGATTTTCAGGTCGTTAAGTGACTTCATTGTGGGTTATGTTTGTGAGCAGTACGAAGGTGACGTCCGGGCTTGATCAAGGATAATTCTGACAGCCTTTGAAAAGTCCGGCACGGTATAATTGGGTGCATGCGCGGGTGATCGTTCGCTGTAGCCGTGATCGATCAGGATGGTGCGACATCCTGCCGTGAATCCTGCGTCGATATCGCCCCAGCGGTCGCCGATCATCCAACTTTCAGACAGGTTTAATTGCAGTTTATCTGCGGCATCGGTCAGCATTCCAGGTTTGGGCTTGCGACAGGAGCACGGCTGGCCATGCGCATCGCCACCGTGGTAGCATACTTGAATGAGATCCAGGTAGGGTATCATCTCGTGCAAACGCTGATGCATGGCCTCGACGACCGACTGTTGCTGCTTGCCGCGTCCAACGTCGGGCTGGTTGGTCGCGACGATAAGCAGGTAACCAGCATCCTTCAGTTGGGCACAAGCTTCTCTCACGCCGGGGAAAAGTTGGAAGTCCGCCAACGTATCCGGCGGGTACGGTTTGCCATCGCGGACGATTTGTATGTTAAGCGTCCCATCTCGGTCGATAAAGACAGCGGGACGTGAGGTCATGGGGGGGGGCAGGCCGGCCACGCTGCGGGCGTGGCCGGTGGCGGTATACTGGATTGGTGCGGATTCTGCTCAGACCTTGGTAGCAACCGATTCCCATTTTGTCTGATTCACCTTAACGTCGGGATGCGAGACCCAAAGATGCCAGATGACGGCTTGGAAAGCCTCGCTGTGGGGCGTGACATTGTTTGGATTGACGGTGGGAACGATCACGCAGGCGTCGGCCTGCTGGCCGGTGTAACCGCCGTCTTTGCCGACGATACCAATGATGCGTGCCCCAACCTGTTTCGCCAACTGAATGGCGGATATGAAGCCGGGTGAGACGTTTTTCTCGAGGTTGCCGCCTCCGACCGAGAGGATGAGAAGGGCATCCTTGCCGTTCAATTTGGAACCGCGCAGCCATTCGACAAACACACTAGCCCAGCCGTCATCATTGGTGCGCGCGGTTAGTTCAGAGACGTTATCGGTCGGGGCGTAGCACTCGACCCCGGCGATCTTGCGAAAATCATTTACGGCATGGGAAGCGTTGGCGGCACTGCCGCCCACGCCGAGGATGAAGAGCCGTCCTCCGCGGTTGCGGACGCCAACCAGTTCCTGAACGCACTTTTCACTGTCTGCCGGATTGATCTTGGCGACAATCTCAGCGGTTTCTTTCAGATGTTGTATTGAGTATGACATGTTCTTATGTTCGGAACTTAGGGACGTTTGACAAGACAGGTTATTCTGAAAAGTGCTCATGCAAGTGGCTGACGCAGCAGCCGATCTAATTCGACCAGGCCGGCAGGGGAGCCGATTTCGTAAAAGCGTTGATGCATTTCGCAGCCGGCAAGTTCGCCGCGCTGGACCAGATCGCCCTGCACGACCGCCAGATCGACCACGGTGTTAACCGGGTAAGGATCAAACGCTGTGGATTGAAACAGACCGAGGCCATAGTCGATATGGTGCATCTGCGGAACTTTGTCCTTCTTGGAATAGCGGAGGATACGATTGTCGGCAAACCAAACGTTGCTGGAGTCGTATGCTCCATGGTTTTCGTAAACGGTCATCAGTCCAAGTTTGCCAGAATCCATGAAATTGCGTCCGACGGCCTGATAATCGATCGGCAGGTAGCTGTCGCCGTAGAGCACATAAAAGGCGTCGCCGAGCTTCGGGAGAGCGCGGATAATCGCGCCGCCGGTGCCAAGGAGCTTTTCGCCGTCGAAGGAATACTGGATCTCGACGTCCCACTTCGAGCCGTCGCCATATTGCTCGACGATCATGTCGCCGAGGTAGCCGACGCAGAGGACGATCTGGGTGAGACCGTTTTTTTTCAGCAGGCGGAGCTGGTGGGAGAAGAAGGGTTCGCCGGCGACCTCGACGAGGAGCTTGGGGATTTTCTCGGTGATGGGGCGGAGGCGGGTGGCCATGCCGCCGGCGAGGAGGGCGACGGGGAGCTGGGCGGGGGCGGGCATACGGACCGTGAATCAGGGAGTGGCGGGCAGGGAAAGGATGGTTTCGGGGGAAACCGGTGAAAAGTCGAGCAGGTCGGCGGGGAGGAACTACTCGGCGGAGGAGGAGCCGATGCGGTTCCAGCCGACGACCCAGTCGCCGGCCCGGGCGGCATGGAACCGGGCGGCCTGGTTAAGAAGAATCTCCTGGCCGCGGGCAACGAAGAGACGGTCGCGGAGGCCGCGTTCCGGATTGCCGTCGTCCCCGGCCGACGAGAAGAGCGACCCCATCGAAATCGTTAGCTCCAGCGGCCGGGTGGGATCAAAGGGGTGGGGTTCGGAGAGGACGGAGCTGTGTCCCCATTGATCGTGCCCGATACGGAAACGGCCATCGGGGTCGAGTTGCATGAAGAGCAGATCGCCGGCGCCGCTCGTGCCGGTGCACAGGATGGGCAGGCGCCGGCCCGGCTGCGGCGGAGCGGGAAATTGCAGCCGGAGATGCAGGGCACCCGGGTGGCCGGCCGGCAGCGGCAGAAGCGCACCGGCGGGGACCGGTTCGCAGACCAACAGATCGCTGCTGAGTGTCGTGATGCTGGTGGTGCTCGCGGCATGATTGCGGCCGAGCATCAGCTCGTCTGCGGCTGCGGGGTGGAACGAGGTGTAACGGTTGAGCAGAACCCGGCCGTTGGCGCTGACGAAAAGGCGGCGGGTGAGCAGTCCGCCGACCGGTTCTGGCGGGTGAAAAGAGCCCAGCGAGACGATGAGTTCGAGGATGCTAGCGGAATCGTGCTCAAAAGGTGCTGACAGCACGGCTCCCACGCCCCAGCGGTCGAAACCGACTCTGAAGCGTCCGTCGGACCCGTGGCGCAGAAAGAGCAGGTCGCCGCGCCCGGCGGGGCCGGAGCTGAGCAACGGCTCGCCCAGGCCGGCGGAAAGCGTCGGATCGGGCAGCAGCATGAACCGCAGGGCGCCGGGCGGCTCCGGGAACACCGTCCCGGGTTGGGGAAAAGGCAGGCGGCGGAAGCTGACGATGTCTGCGGACAATTGGAGCACCGCGGTGGAGGCGCCGATGAAATTGTGGCCGATTGCGATCTGCGCCGAACTGGTGGGATGTTGCTCTGCGCGGCCGTGGAGGAGCAGACGGTCGTTCCAGAGGACAAAGCGACGGGATCTGGCCGAGGCAGAATCAGGCGGGAAGAACGCATCCATGCCGATGATCACACGGTGCGGCTGCCGGCGGTCCAAGGGCGCCGACGCAGCCAGCGTCGCTCCGCCCCCGATGTGGTCATGGCCGATGACGAAACGGTCGTGGCCCTCGTAACGGAGGAAGAGCAGGTCGCCGCGTCCGGGTGACCCGGTCGAGAGGAGCGGTTCGGGCAGGAGGCCGGCCGGTTTTTCGGGGAAGCGAAGGACGAGTTCCAGCATCCCGGCGGGATAGCCGCGGAGCGGCGGTCCGCCTGCGTCGAGACGCAGGACGCGCATGGAGAGGTCGCGTTGCAGGTAACCCTCGCGGAGCGCCAGCGAGTAACCCTCGTAAAGATAGGGAGCGAACTGGAAAGGGTGAGCGTGTCGGAGCAAAACCCGGCCCGGATCGGGCCCGGCGGGGGCCCAGCTGGCGTCATGCAGGAAGGCCGCGTTCACGATCTTGTAGGGACCGAGGTCGGACTCGCGCGCCCCGGCGAGAAGCCGGATGGCCATCTGTTCGAATTCCCGCGGGAACACCTGAGCCAGCGGACGGGCGAAGTTGAAAGCGGCCTGCAGCACCACCAGACCGACCGTTCCGGCGACCACCCGGGGGTGCGCCAGCAGGCGCGGATGGTGGCAAAGGACCCAGGCGGCGGTGAGGCAGAGAAAGGGCACCAGCACGCGAACATGCCGGGCCGTGACCGCGAAGTGGTGGAAATACCCGGGGGGAAGGAGGAGCAACGCGCCGAGCGCCAGCGTCAGCGCGGGCCACAGCAGCGTTCGCAGGTCGGCGGACCGGTCGAGCCGGCCGAGTGAAAAGAGAAGCGCGAGCAAAAGCAGGACCGCGAGACCGCGTTCCGCGCTCCAGAGATACTGCACGGTGAACAGCCAGGCGCGATCGAGCTCCCCCTGATTGGCCGTGCCGGCGAACGAGAGCAGCAGCGCAAAGAAATCGTGTCCGAAGACCCGGCTCAGCAGGGCGAGGGCGAAGAGCGGAAGCGTCAGGCCGAGCAGGGCATAGGTCAGACGGGTCGCCATGGCCCGGCCCTGCGGCAGCGCCAGCAGGACATGCGTGCCCAGCAGGACCGCGCCGAGCGACCAGTAGCCATTGTAGGCCAGAAAGCCGAGGCAGGCCAGAAAGCCGGTGAGAAGAGAGTTCCGGGGATGGGCCGAGGGGCGCAGTCCGCAGATGAGGCTGAGCAGAAAAAGCCCCAGAGAGAGGTCGTAGGGCAGGAAGTGGCGTGAATAGTAGAAAAGCGAGGTGGCGGAGGCTGCGAGGATCAGCACAATCAGGGCCTCGAGGTGCCCGCCGCCGGCGGCACGGGACACCCGGTGCACCAGCCACAGCACCCAAGTGGAGGCGGCGGCAAAAAAAAGCGCCGAGAACCAACCCGGGGTGCCCCACGCCACCTCAAGGCCGGCGGGGAGCAGGCCGGCGGTCTTGAACAGGAGGTGATCGGGCTGGGCGAGGAGCCGGCCGACGGCGTCGTAAAACCGGCCTTCGGACATTAGTCGGGCAACATGCCGCGATACCTCAAAGCGATCTTCATCCGGCCAGAACCACTGGCCGCCGCGCCAGGCGATGAAAGCGCGGAGACCGAAGCTGAGCGTCAGGATCAGCCCGACGGCCAGACGGAAGGGATCGCGGGGTGGGACGGTGGACAAATTCAGGAAGCTGCGGCCAAGGGTGCCCGGAGGCTGTGCCGCCGGGGGCCGCGGACAGGGGGCAGGGGCATGGGATCAGTTCTGCGCGACGACCTTGCTGCCTTCGAAGTCGAAGCGGAAGCGGACCTCCTGCAGGCCCTTTTCGCGCATGGCGTGGCGGAGCCTGGTCTTGTCGGCGGCGTAGAACATGAGGAAGCCGCCGCCGCCGGCGCCGATGAGTTTGCCGCCGAGCGCGCCGTGGGCCATGGCGTGGTCATACCAGTCGTTGATGTGCTGGTTGCTCATGCCGGAACTGCGGGCCTTCTTGCGCTGCCAGTGGACGTCCATCAGGCGGGCGAACTCCTCGAGGTTGCCGGTTTCGAGGGCGTCGAGCGACTTGTAGCCGAGCTCCTTCGTGAAATGCAGGTTGTCGAGCATCGCCTTGTCGTTGGCCTTGGACTTGTCGTTCTGGTCCTTGAGGATGCCGGAGGCGCTGCGGGAGTAGCCGGTGAAGAAGAGGAGGAGGTTGTCCTCGAGGTTGAACAGCGTCTCCTCGGCGATCTTGCAGGGGCGGTATTCGACGCGGCCGTCGGGATGGAAGGTGAAGGCCGTGATGCCGCCGATGGCGGCGATATACTGGTCCTGCTTGCCGATGGGCTCGCCGAGCTTGTTGAGCTCGATGTCGCAGGCCTGCTCGGCGAGTTCGGCGGGGGAGAGGATGTTCTTCTTGTAAGTATGGAGGGCCTTGAGCAGGGCGGTGGTGAAGCTGCCGGAGGAGCCGAGGCCGGTGCCGCCGGGGATGTCGGCCATGGAGGTCAGTTCGAGGTGCGGGTCGGTGACGCCCGTGAGCTTGAGGGCCTCGCGCACGATGGGGTGCTCGATCTGATCCACCGCCTGCACGCGCTCCAGCTTGGAATACTTGATGATGATGTCCTGCTGGAAGGTGTGGTGCTGGGTGATATAGACGTATTTGTCGATGGCCGCGGCGACGAGGAAGCCGGTGTGGTCGCGGTAATACGAAGGGAGGTCGGTGCCGCCGCCGCCGAGGGAGATGCGGAGCGGGGAACGGGTGATGATCATGGGCGGGAGTGAAAGTGAGAGTGCAGGGTGGGCAAGGGCGAAGTTGCCGGAGCGGTCGCCGGCCAAGGGATGACATCAGGGGCGCGGATACCCGCTACTGCGGTAAATTTTTTCCACAATTTCCAGGGTGGCGATGCCCTCACGGAGTCCGGGGCTGGGTTCGCGGCCGAGGCGGATGTCGTCGAGAAAGGCTTGGGTTTCGAGCGCCCACGAGGAATCGCCGCCGGAATACTCCTCGGGAAAACTGGGCGGCGGGCCCATCTCGGGGAGCATCTTGTAATAGACCAGTTTTTCGGGGCCGTAGCTGCCGCCGAGCCCGTCGATGGCGATCTTGCCGACGCGGCCGTAGATCTCGAGGGAGAAGAGGTTCTTCCATTCGGTGCAGCTGGCGTGCAGCCAGGCGGTCTGCCCGGCGGCGGTGCGGAGCGAGAGGAAGGCATTGTCGTCGACCTTCATGTCCCAGAACGAGGTGGTGCAATGGCCCTCGACGGTGGTGAAGTCGCCGAGAAACCAGCCGGCGAGGTCGATGAGGTGCACGCCTTGATCGATGAGTTCGCCGCCGCCGGAGAGCTTCGGATCGGCGCGCCATTCGCGGTCGTAGCCTTTGCGACCGCCGTGACCGTAGCGGGCGCGCAGGAACATCAGGGGGCCGAGGATGCCGGCGTCCACGATCTCGCGGGCCTTGAGCAGGGCATGGTGGTAGCGGTGGTTGTAGCCGATGCGCACGCGGGCGCCGGTGGTCTTGGCGGCGGCCTGGACCTCGCGCAGGCCGGCGGCGTCGAGGGCGCCGGGTTTCTCGACGAGGACGTGTTTGCCGGCGCGCACGGCGGCGAGCGAGAGGGGGGCGAGGGCGCCGTTGAGGGTGGCGATGATGACGGCGTCCAGGTCGAGACGGCTGAAAAGCGGGGTGGCGTCGGTGTGGGCCTCGGTGCCGGGATGGAGGGCGGCCAGATCGCGTGCGCGGGCGGCGTCGAGGTCGCAGACGGCGACGAGTTGCGCGTCCGGCACCCGTGTGAGTGCGGCGGCGCGTTTTTTCCCGATGAGCCCGCAGCCGATGATGGCGAGGCGCACGGGGTTTTGCAGCTTGTCAGACATGGGGGCGCAGCCTTTGCCTTGGAGCGATGCCCCTCAAGCCCGAACTCGTCCGCCGGCTGCTGCGCTTTGCCGTTGTGGGCGGGATGGTGATGATCTTCTTCATGGGGCTCAACTGGCTGTTCGGCCGCTGGATGGGGGCTACGCTTGCGTTTCTGCTGGCATATCCGCCGGCGCTGTTGCTGCATTATCTGCTGAACAAGCGCTGGACTTTCGCCGACGCGGCACCGACCGATGCGCGGAAATTCGCGGACTATCTGCACGCCGTGCTGGTGACCTTTCTAATTCAGTGGCCGGTCTTCACGCTGGCGCAGGCCGGTTTAGGCCTTCCCGCGTGGCTGGCTGCGGGCGTGGCGAACCTATTGCAAATGATTGCGAGCTTCCTCCTGTTGCAGTGGCGTGTTTTCCATCCTGTCGGGGCGGTAGGCGGGCATGCGGCATCGGAGGCGTGGGCGCGGCTACTCGGCCTGCTCGTTACGCTCGCAATCAGCGTGCTCCTCGTCTGGACGGTGCTTGGGAAGTGGGAATTGCCACCACTCGGCGAGAAGCAGGGAGATTACTACAACCGGCTTTTGCGCGGCTTCGAGCGCGGCTCGCTAGCCCTTGACCTGCCCGTGCCGGAGCAGCTCGCGCAACTCTCCACGCCATGGGATCCGGCGCAACGACCTCCGGACCTTATCGTGCCGCCGGACGTAAGCTACGCGAATGGCAAGTTCTACCTCTATTTCGGCGTTACGCCGGTCGTGACACTGCTCTGGCCGTTCAAGATGATCACCGGAACCGAGCTGCCCTTCCCGTATGCGCTGGCCGTGTTCATTCTTGGAGCGTTCTGGATGCTGGCCGGGCTATGGACGCGCGTGCAGCGCGATCTTTTTCCGGGTGCGAGCTTGCTGACCCGCGTGGGAGGAATCGCGGGCCTCGGGATATGCGGTGGCCTTCCTGTGCTGGCGCGCCGCGCGAATTTCTGGGAATTGCCGATTGCGGCCGGGCAGTTTTTTCTGGCGGCGTTTCTGGCCAGCGCCTACGCGGCGCTGAAGACTGCTCGACCAGCGAAGTGGCTTGTCCTCGCCGGGGTTTGCCTCGGGTTCGCGATCGGCGCGCGACCCACGCTGGTGGTGGGCGGTGCGGGCATGGCGGTGTTCGTGCTGATGCTCACAAGGCGCCACGCGTGCGGCGACGCGAGAAACGCGATTGGGCTCTTCGTGCGGCACTGTCTTTGGGCGGGAGTGCCGCTCGCACTCCTGGTCGGCTCGCTGCTCGCCTACAATTACGCGCGGTTCGGCAGTCCGTTTGAATTTGGCCTGAATTATCAGCTAACCTCCGTTTATGAGGCGAAGGCGCGGCACTTCAGCCTCAGTTACATTCCCTTCAATCTCCGCGCCTATTTTTGGGCATGGCCGGAGGTCTCTCGATATTTTCCGTTTCTGGCGCAGCCGCCATTGCCGACTCCGCCTTCAGGCTATTACTCCGCAGAGTTCGTTTATGGGTTGCTCTGGGTTTGCCCGTTGCTGTGGCTGACGCTGCTGACTGGGCGATTACTGTTTCGTCGCCGTGACCTTTGGCCGACCAGCGCCTTGGCCCTAGCCGGTGTGTGTGGCACGCTCGCGCTGGTCACGACTGCTCTTATGTTGTGTTTCAACACCGCGGTATCGCGTTACCAAGCGGACTTCCTCCCGTGGTGGCTGTGGTTTGGATTTCTCGGCTTTGCGTCGTGGGAAGCGAGTAGGGAGCAAACGCGCGTTGGATCGGCGCTCTTCGCCGCGGCGGTGCTGACGTCGTGCCTGACGGCGTTCCTCGCTAGTAGCTCGCTGCACGGGATGCTGCAGAACCGAAACCCAGCTGCATACCTTGCGCTCGGACGTGCCTTCAATACGCCCGTAGCGTGGTGGGAATGGCTCACTCACAAACCGACTGGTCCGGTCGAAATGGAGGTGTATTTTTCTATCCGGCCGGGGACGGGACGCGAGCCGTTGCTTGCTTTGGGCCGTCACGTGCCTGGAAGCGCCATGTTTTACGTGGAGCACCTTGATAGCGATAGGGTGCGCTTTAGTTTCGAGTCGTCACGTCAGGAAATAATCGAGACGGAGCCGATTGCGTTGATACGCGGACAAGCACATCGCCTTCGCTTTGAAACCGGCGCGCTTTATCCGCCGGCCGAGCATCCGTTGTTTCGCGATCGTTCACCGATGGAGTTGTCCGGACTGAAGGATTGGCTGCGGCTGGAGGTGAATGGTGAGGTGTTGCTCGATCAGCCCGCCGGGGCGCCGGATGTGCCGCCCACTGCCATCGCCGCAGGCGTGGACCGGCGAAGCGGACGGGATACGGTGTTCTCAGGTGTGATCGACCACATTAAGCGCACTGGGCTGCCGCCCGCCTTGCGCGACACGGGGTTTGGTGGCGATCTGGCGCTTGCCATCAAGTTACCGGACCTAGTCGGACCGTGGACGCCTGCGTTTGCCGTGCCTACGCATGAAATCGGATTGCCGCAGCCACTTGTCGTGCTGGGAGAGCACGGCCGTTCCGATCTGCTCGCGCTCGCCCCGGCTGAGAGCAGCTTCAAGTTTTCCTACGAACGCTGGGGTGCGGGTGCGGTGGAGAGCCCGGTGTTTCCGCTCAATGCTGATCGACGGCTCGATTTGCGCGTGCGCCTAGGCTCTATGCTCGATCTGCCGGATGGCTCTCCGCTGGCGATCTTGGAACGGACGCTTGCCGTTTGGAGCGGAGGCCGACCGATCTGGTGGCGGCGGATCGAACCGCCTACTTCGGCGCCAACGCAGGTTCAGGTGGCTCGCAACGCGATCGGGTCGAGTGCGGCGGCGACGGAATTCCGGGGGCGGATCGAGTCGTGGCGACGGGACCCAGCCCCGCGCGCGTGGCAGCCCGGAGCCTTCTCTTCATTGGAGATGCAGATTGCTGGCCGCGGGCTCGGCACGGAGCCCTTGGTGGCAACGGGGCCGGCAGGTGCGGCCAACACCCTAGCAGTCGACTGGAGCCGTCCGGGCGTCGCGCGATTGATCTATGACCATTGGGGTTACGCTGCTTCAATGGGCCCGGAGTTCTCGTGGTCGGACGACGACGTGCGCACCCTGACGATTGAACTTCCCTCGTTCCATTCACTCGATGCTGAAAACGGCGGAGCGCGAACCGGAAAATTGCGCGTTCGCGTGGACGCACGAATCGTTTGGGAAGCGGAGGTTGACTACTACCCCGCGGAGAGCGGCACTTTCGTCATCGGCGAAAATCGAGCGGGCTCGTCAGTGGCATCGCCCGAGTTCACGGGCGTCGTGCTCGACGTGCGGCAGCAGGAATGAAAGGCGACGCGGACAATTCAGTTCGGCGGAAACGCCAGTGGCTCGGCTCGGCCTCCGTGGCGCTCGCTCTAGCTGGCGTTTTCGCCTTCTACGCTTGGACGGTGCACAGCAGCGCGGCGGACAGAAGTCGGATAATTACAATCTGCTGGTCGATGGATTTCAGCAGGGCCACCTTGGGATGGCGGCAACCCCGGACCCGGAATTGCTCAAGCTGGCGCCAGAGGATCGCCCGGGGCTGGCGCCGTTTCTCCTCGATGCGAGTCTCTACCAGGATCGTTACTACCTCTATTTCGGCGTGACGCCGGTGGTTCTTCTTTTTTGGCCGTTTGCGGTGCTGACCGGACACGATCTGCCGGTCGCGGTGGCGGCTGTGCTGTTCGCAGTAGCGGCGCTCCTGCTCTCCTTCGCCTGGTGGCGCGAAATACGGAGCCGTTTTTTCCCTACGCTGGCAGTGGGTTGGGACGCGGTTGCGATTCTCGCGCTGGGCTTTTGCACGATCATGCCGTCCACGTTGCGGAGGCCGCTGTTCTACGAGGTGGCGATCACGGCAGGCTGGACCTTTGGCGCCTTGATGTTGTGGGCGCTGGCGCGCGCTCTGCGCAGCCCTCGTCCCGCCCGCTGGCTGGTGCTCGCCGGAGCAGCGGCGGGGCTGGCGATTGGTGCGCGCGCGAATCTCGCTCCAGTAGCATTGCTCGCGCTCACCGTCGGCGCGGCGTTCGCGGCGCGGGAGCGCGGGCCGGAGTGGCGGCGGGTTGTGGCGTGGGTCGCATGGGCGGCGGCAGGGGCGCTGCCGGTGGGGGTAGGACTTGCCGCCTACAACTACGCCCGTTTTGGCCACATCTTCGAATTCGGTCACAGTTATCAGCTCGGGCTGAACCCGGAGAAGATGTTCCGCGTGACGAATCTCGCGCACAATATTCCGCTCTACTATCTCACGCCGCCACAATTCAGTCCCTATTTTCCGTTCGTTGCTCCCGCGGAGGAACCGCCCAAGCCGGTCGATTACATCGGCCGCGAGCATGTGCACGGCGAGTTAGTCTGGACATTAATTGTCGGGTTGGCCGTAGCGGGTGTTGCTGTCGCGCGCAGATGGCAGCTTGCGGCCCGCTTTGGCATAGTAGCGCTGCCGGTCGTGATCTGGTTTTTGGGGAATCTCGTCGTCACGTCACTGACCGGGGTTCGCGCGAACCGCTACATGTTGGATTTCCATTCGGTGCTCGTATGGGTGACGTTGGGCGTGCTGGGAATCTTGCTTGCGGAGGGCAGGGTAATTCGGCGGGTCGTGGCAGGTGCCGTAGGGATGTTGATGACGTGCGCGATTCTCTTCAACGGATTCGCGAGCATGCAGGTGCATGGCTTTTCGCGGCAACGGCTCCCCTGACTTATGAGGCGCTTGCTCGCCGTTTTGGCGGTATCGTCGCCCGCTTGGCTCCGGGGCTGTTCCACGCGGTGGGCGACCGGGTCATTGAGATTCGCTGGCGCGCGCCCGGCACGGGAGGACGGTATCCGTTGATTTCGGCGGGCCCAACTGGGTTCGACGACGGGGTGTGGATCGATTTCGACGAGGGCAGACGCGCCCGATTTGTCTACCAGCATTGGGAATACGGGTCCGCCAACGGCGCGTGGTTTGACCTCAATCCGGGCGCGGCCGCGACGGTGCTGGTGAGCGGGGCCTTCCTGCTGCCTCCGGCGCACCAAGCGTGGTTTGGGAATCGCCCCCCGGAGGAGCGCGCGGCCTTGAAGCGGCGCTTGCGGATCGCGGTGAATGGCGAGTGGCGCTTCGATCGCGACGTGCCGAGCCACGATGCTGCCCCGAGCACCGTGCGTCCGGGGCGGTGGCGGATCGGTCGCGTAACGGATGCGCTCTTCCCGGGCGAGATCGGAGCCGTATCGGTGCAACCGCCCGAAAGCGCGTGGGTCAACGCGCGCGCGGCGAGGCACGGCGCGCTTCGCTTCGAGATCAAGCTGCCCGAGGATCGTATTGGCCTCGCCAAACCGCTCGTGCAGTCCGGCACCTTCCCTCGCAGCGATCTCATCTACGTCAACTACGTGCGGCCGGGTGTCGTCCAAGTGACCCACGACCGTTTTTCATGGGGGTCCGAGACGTCAGAGGAATTTTCCGTCGATTACGGAGTGCCGCAACTCGTGGAAGTTGCTCTGCCGTTCGCCCGAGATCCGGTGGACTGGCATGAAGGGAAAATTGTGCCGGTGGATGCTGAAACACCCGGACGCGTGCTTTGAAACGGGCGCGAGGTTCTCGTGCTGCGCAACGGTGCGCACCCCTCGCGGCGCAGTCAGTTTGTTTTCGGTGCGAATCTCGCTGGCGCCTCGGGTGTGCGTCGGTCCTTTGCCGGGGAAATGCTCGAAGGTCCTGGCCTCAAGGCGCTGTACACCGCGCCGACCGGACGACTTGAGTCGCCGGTGCTGGTGGAGAGCGCGTTTCGTGCGATGCGCGGCACACTAGTCCTCGCCGTGCTTCACCCCGCTGTGAGGGGAGTGAACGACGCTCACGACGATGGCGGCGTTGGTGGCGCCGGCGGCAATGGTTGGATTGGCGCTCGCGGCCTACAATCAGGTGAGGTTTGGCGATTCTTTGGAGTTTGGTTTGAGGTATCAATTCGCCGCGATCGATATGCGGAATTTCAAGCTTTTCGGGCCGGAGTTCTTCGCACCTTCAGTCGCGGCCGACCTAGTGTTGCCGGCGCGATACTCGATCTATTATCCCTTCTTAGGCCTGCGGGAGGAAACATTTGGACTGCTCACCTGGGCGCCCGCATCGCTGTTGGCGCTCGTAGCCGCTGGACTGGCGTGGCGGGCGAGACGCACGGAGCACGGTCCGGTGTGGATCGTGGTGGCATTTGACTCGGTGGCTGGTGTCGCAATGCTGGCGTCACTGTTGTTCTATTCCTATCAGGTAGAGCGCTACCAGTTGGTCTTCCTCAGGCCGCTGATGGTGGCGGTGTGGATAGTGGTGCTCGTCCGCTGGCATCTTGCTACGAAACTGGCGCGAATTTTCGTCGGCGCGGCCTGCGCGTGGACAATTTTCCATTCGGTCGCCTACACGCTGCCCGCGGCGGATGGTTCGCGTTTAGCGCGGGCCTTGAATCATGTTCCGGCGGCGGGGGAGCGGCTCGCCGGCTGGAGCTACGGTCCGCTGGAGTTGGATGTCATCCTGCCCGATTGCCCGGTCGGCTCCCAGCAACCGGTTTTTGCAACCGGGTCGGGGCGCGATGCGGTCTTTCTGCAACGGAGCGGCCCGGCGACATTCCGGCTTGGTTTCGCGCATCGTGGATTTCCCGGCGTGTATGGCGATGCGTTTACGGCGTAGCCCGGTGATCGGCGGCGGTTGGTGTTGGACTTGGGCGGCCTTTATCCGCCCCCCGAGCATCCCTTTTTTGCGGGCTGGCCGGAGGCGGAGATCGCCGTGCTGCGTCGCAGGATCAGCGTGCGCTGCGATGGGCACGAAGTCTTGCGCGCAGAATCGCCCTTTTATCCGTCGAGCCGCCTCGATTGGGAATTCGGAGGCGCCAGCGAGCTCGCGTGGTTGGAACGTCGTTTCGGGGGGATCCAAGGCTGGCGAGTCTTGCCGTTTGATCGCACCGCCGTGGTTGCCAGTCTTGGTGCCGGACCCGTGCGCTTGCGAGTGCGTTTCCCGCCGTTTGTCGGAATGGTGGGTGAGCCTTTGATTAGCACCGGCCGACACGGGGCAGGGGATTTGGCTTACGTCTTCTAAGTGGCGCCGGGACTGGTCCGTTTCGCCAACGACTCGTGGAACAGTGGTCTGCTCGAATCGGAGGTGTTAGCGTTTGATCCGAACGAGGATCAGAAAATCGATGTCGATTTTGGCGGGCTCCACCCGTCAACTGCACCGGGCGGGCGCACCTTGGGCGAGTTCCGCCTCCGATTCAATGGCCGCGAGGTGTTGAAGGAGGCCCGTCATTATCATCCTGCTCTCGCATGTGAAGTGGCGTTTGGCTACAACGCCATCCGTGCGAGCGCGGCGGACGTGCGCTTTCGGGGCGAGCGGCTGGTTGCGGAGCGTTTGTCGCGTTGGCCGGGGCCGGTCGCAGACTTCAGCCCGATTGCCCTGACGCTCAGGTGGCCCGGACGATTGCCGGTGGGCCGAGCCGAGCCCTTGCTTGTCACCGGTCGGACTGGGGCTGCGAACGTGGTCTCGGTGCGTTATGTGGATCCCTCGCGCGTGGTGGTGGGCTATGATTCATGGGGACGCGGCAGACCGGAATCGCAACCGGTGCCAGCGGCGCCGGGGAGCGTGACGACATTGGTGATCTTTCTTGGAAACTTGTTCGATGCTGCGGCTGCCGAATGGAGCGCGCTCCCGCCGGAGGTGTGCGCACGCGTCGCGGAACGGTTGCTCGTCCGCTTCGATGGCCAATTGGTTTTCGATGTGCCCGCCGCGCCATACCCCACGCTGCCGGCCGACGTCCGGGCGGGTTTGAACGAGGTGGGCGCATCGTCCTGTGCACAGCATTTCAGCGGTGAAGTTTTACGCGTTGAGCGGGGCGATCCAATGATGGGCAGGTGAGCGCAAATGGGTTGCCTCGGTAAGGAGCGCTCCTTTCACTCAGTCTCTCCATGCCAAATGCACCCCGTCGAGTTCTGGTCGTAGGCGCTGGGCCGGCTGGCCTCACCGCAGCCTACGAAGCGCAGCGGGCGGGTTGGCACGCGGTGGTGCTGGAAAAGGATCCTGAATACGTCGGCGGCATTTCGCGCACCGTTCAAAGTGGTGGTTATCGTTTCGATATCGGCGGACACCGTTTTTTCAGCAAGTCACCGGAAATCACGCGGTGGTGGAGGGAGCGACTGCCCGACGATTTCATCCAAGTGCGGCGCATGTCGCGCATCTACTATCGGGGGCGCTATTTCAATTATCCACTGCGCCCGTGGAATGCGCTGTTGAATCTCGGCGTCTTCCCGAGCATCGCCTGTGTGCTGAGCTACGCGTGGGCGCGCGTGTTTCCGAAGAAGCCGGAGGTATCGTTCGAAGACTGGGTATCCAATCGCTTTGGTCGACGGCTGTTCGACATCTTCTTCAAAACCTACACCGAGAAAGTCTGGGGCATTCCCACGAGCCAGCTGAGCGCCGACTGGGCGGCGCAGCGAATCAAGGGGCTATCGCTCTCTCGCGCGATCCTCAATGCCTTTCGCGGCGCTCCGAAAGAATCAGGCGAAATCATCAAGACGTTGATCGACACGTTCGATTATCCGCGCCTCGGCCCCGGACAGATGTGGGAGAAAACGGCTGCCGACCTCCGCGCGCTCGGCGGTGACGTGCGGCTGGGATGGCGCGTGGACCGCATTCGCCGGACAGGCGGACGGATCACCGCCGTGGAAGCCGTCCGCGCAGACGGCGCGCGGGAGAGGTTCGAGGCGGACGCGTTCATTCTCTCCCTGCCACTGCGCGACACCGTGTCTGCGTTTGATCCGCCGCTCCCGGAGCCCGTTCAGGAGGCGGCGCGCGGGCTCGGTTACCGCGACTTTTTGACCGTTGCGCTGGTGGTGGAAGGCGAAAATCCGTTCCCGGACAATTGGATCTACATCCATGAGCCGGGGGTGAAGCTCGGGCGTATACAGAACTTCAAGAATTGGAGCGAGGCAATGATCGGACGCGCGGGCACGACCTGCCTCGGTCTGGAGTATTTCTGCTTTGAGGGTGACGGATTGTGGACGATGAGTGACGCCGACCTGATCGCGCTTGGCACGCGTGAGCTCGAGCAACTCGGCATCGCGCGTTCAGGCCAGGTCAGGGAAGGCGTGGTCGTCCGTATCGAGAAGGCTTATCCCGTTTACGATCCTGGTTATCAGGCCAAGGTCGACTCGGTTCGCTCGGCGCTTGCGGAGTTTCCAAATCTCCATGTAGTGGGTCGGAATGGAATGCACAAATACAACAATCAGGACCATTCCATGATGACGGCGCTCCTGGCGGTGAAGAATCTGGATGGCGGTTCCTTCAATCTCTGGAACGTCAACACCGACGCCGAATATCACGAGGAAGTGCGGCCCGGGAATGATGACGGCTCCGGACGCACCGTGCCGCGGCGCGTGGGCGCGTGACGTGACTCAGAATTTCTTCCCGCGTTCTTCCGGCACGATCCGGCGCAGGGTGTAGATGTCGCTCGTCGCGAGTTCGCCGGCATGGGTGTGCAACTTCTCCCAAGGATCCCACGGTGCGCTAATCAGCCGCCCGGTGATGCCGTCGGACTCTGCGGAAAGTAGGTATTCGACGAGGTCGAGCGCACGCGTGAGGGAGGAGCCTCCGGTCTGCTTCTGCTTCACCGCCGCGGTGTATTCCGCTACTCCTACCACGCGCGGACCTTTCGCGATCACTTCGTCCGTCAGGCGCGTGTTGATTGCACCGGGGGCTACGGCGTTGATGTCGAAGGGGCGGTTACGCATCTCCTCGGCAATATTTTCCACCAGGCGAACGATGGCGGTCTTGGCGGCACCGTAAGCGGAGAAATTGGCGCGGGCCTTGGTGGCACCTCCTCCAGAGAGACAGACGACCTTGGCGCGGCGGCTGCGGGCCAATAATGAGGCGAAACCGCGGATGGGAAAATAGGTACCGTCGAGATTGGCGCGCACGGTGGCACTCCACTTGAGCGGGGCGGCGGTCAGAGCTGGTGCAATTTCGCCTTGAACCCCGGCGCAGGCCACCAGGCCGTCAATCTGGTCGGTCATCGCGGAGACTGATTTTACGGAGGCATCAACCGCAGCCCAATCGCTGACATCACAAGCGAGAGGGTGAAAATTCCCATTACCGATGACGGGGGCCTGGACGGAGCGAGCCAAGCCCCAGACGGTATCGCCGCGGGTGATGAGGCGTTCGACGAGGGCGCGACCAATGCCGCTGCTGGTGCCGGTTACAACTACATTCATTTACGGAAGGAAGCGCCTCAATGTCCGGCGCAATTCGTAGCTGAGCAAGATCGTGACGGCGAAGCCCAGCAGCATGCCCATGATCAAAGAAGGCCGGGTGGGCATGGGTTCGCCCAGCCACCTGCCGTGCAGATAGACATTGTAGTCGCGGATGAGCGGTTGGTGCAGAAGAAAAATCTCCAGCGAATGGTCGCCAAGGAATTTTAACACCCCGCGCAAACGAGTGCCGGTCGGACCCTCCAGTCGGGGGCGCGCATAAAACGCGTAGAAGCCCATCAGGGCCAAGCCAACCACGCCGGTGTGGAAGACGATGCCACGAGTGTATGGCACATAGGTGATTATCATGGTGGCCAGCATCAGGCAGGAACCGAGTGATAGGGTCAGGGTGCCGGTCTGCAACAGTCGGCCAATCAGCAGGCCGTAAAAAAACCCGGGATCCTGAGCCCGAGATGACCAAACGATCCTCTCTGTCCGGTCAAGAACCAGCCATAGGCGGCGGTCACAGATATAACCGCGCCGGCCAGCAGGAGCTGGTCCGGCCGGTCCATCAGCTTGTGCAACGCCGCGTATATCAAATAAAGCGACAGGATCAGGGTAATGAACCAAAAAGAATCGACTATCGACATCGCATACACGTCGCCGAACCAACCATGGATGCCGAGGTAATACAGCGCGATGTTAGCGGGGGTGTAGTTGTGTAGCAAAAAATGACTGTTCAGCACAACGAAGGCTGTGAGCAGCAGCCAGTAGGTCGGCAGGATACGGACGAACCGTCTGCGGAGTAATGAGCCGGCACCGTTCCAGCGTGAGCCATAAGCGAGGCCGATGCCGCTCAAAATGACAAAAATATCAACTCCAAGGTCGCCGTGGAGATAATTGTTCCACGTCAGGACGCCGCCAGCGTGGTAGAGAACAACCAGCAGGATCGCGAGCCCCTTGAGCTCGTCCAGCGCCGGCAGGCGGCCCTGGACCGGGCGCTCAAGGGTGATGGAAAGGCTGGGCATGGAGGCGCATGTCACCGGATTTCGCGGCGCTGGTAAAGTGTCATCTGCCGGTCGAACAGCGGGAAGGACTCGACCGCCTGCAGGTTGGCGTCGGCCCAGGCCTTCATCTCCGGATGCAGCCGGCGCATCTGCCGGTCGTAGGGCCAGCGGCCCTCGCCGGGCATCGCGTCGGTGAGTAGCACGAAATCGCTTTCGCGCAGGCGTTGGTGCAGCAGTTCGGGCGACTCCTCCATGATGCCCGTGGGCAGGGTCATGATGAAGGGCATCCAAACGCCCCGGCGTTCGTAGCAGATGACGCGCATGATCTGGGCGTCGAGCGAGTCGGTCACTTGGCTCACCGCGATGCGCGGGGTCTCGACGTGGCTGCGCCGGGAGGCCGCGAGGAAGTGGTCGGCCAGGGCGTTCACCTTGCGGGCTCCGGCGACGAACATCTCGGGGTGCGGCGGCCGGAGGTAACCGGTGACAAAATGCCAGGCGCCGGCGAGGCAGATGCCCGCTGCGAGGATGGCGAAGGCACGCTGATGGAAGCGGGTGGCCGGCAGCCGGCGCGCGACACCGGCAAGCAGGGCGAGCAGCACGGTCGTCAGGCCGGGCAGCAGCACGCTGACCACGAGGGGCGATTTTTGGGCGTGCAGCACGAGCACCGCACCCGGGATCAGGAACATGAGCAGTCCCAGCCCGGCGGCCGGTAACAGCCGGCCGCCGGCCGGGATCGGAACGGCCGGGGCGGCCCGCCGCCAGGCCGCCAAGCCACCGAGTCCGGCGAGCCCCGCGGCGCCCAGGCTCCAGAAGAAGCCGCCCAGATGGTGGCTGGACAGGGCTTCGCGAAAGATGAAATCAACCGATCTCGTCAGGCCGAAGTTGGGCGAGCGCAGCGCGCTTTCGGGGCCGGAGAGGTGGCCGATCCAGTAATAGTTGTAGACCCACTCGCGGTTGGTCCACAGCAGCGGCAGCGCGACGGCGGCGGCGGCGACGGCCAGCAGCAAATTGAGCAGGCGGCGTCCGGTCTCCGCACGCGGGCCGCGCAGCAGCCGGCCGCCGAGCCACAGCAGCGGCACCGCCAGCGCGCCGGCGAAGTAGACCAGGGTGAGAAAGCGCGCCGTGATGGCCACACCGACGGCCAGGCCGAAGGCCACCGACCAGCTGCGGTGGCGGAAGCCGTCGTGCAGCAGGCCGA
>Ga0169931_10004145_pt1 | contig 22641 bp, 20 predicted proteins | sample Kivu_15m_20L_FD_129675 | JGI IMG/M metagenome (GOLD analysis project Ga0169931, IMG submission 129675) | Freshwater microbial communities from Lake Kivu, Western Province, Rwanda to study Microbial Dark Matter (Phase II) - Kivu_15m_20L... | ecosystem: Environmental > Aquatic > Freshwater > Lake...
AAGGTTTCAATGTTATCTCATTTCCTGTGGATTCTAAAATTGGTATTGGCCAAACAACGGTTCTTGATTATTTACCAAATGCAGATAGCTTTAGAAATTCAGAAACAGGAATTCGTGAGTTGATTGGGAGAGTGTTCTATAAAGTTTTCTGAAAATTTGTTTTAGGTTTTTAGTTTCAAGTTTTGGGTCTCTCGAGTATTATCTTCTATTCAATTATTGAGTTTTCAAAATATTATTCTGTTTAATGCGGTTTCAATATTTTTGATAATCTAAAACCAAAAAACCGCCACGGCCGTCAAGCCCACAACCCAAAACATGCCTCTACTCACCCTCACCTCCGACTTCGGCATTTCAGATCCCATGGTGGGAGCGGTGAAGGGAGAGATACTCAAAGTAAATGAGGGATTCAACATCATAGACATCACCCATGAAATTGCCCCGTTCAATTTCATGCAGGTGGCTTACCTGTGTAAGTCCATTTTTCGCAATTATCCCCCCGAGAGTTTTCACCTTGTATTGGTGAATTTATACGATGCTCCGGTCGAGCATGTTTTGTTGGTGAAGCATGTAGAACAATTCATTGGAATTCCAGATAACGGATTGATAACCATGATATTGGATGAATTTCCCCAAGAGGTTGTAAAGTTGCCAGTGTCATCCATCAGAAATCCAACAATCGGAGAAATGGTTCAGGTTTGGATGGATGCATTTTCAGCTATTTCCAACGGAAAAACACCCGTGCAGATTGGACAGAAAGCTGAGGACATAGTCCAGCGATCACTCATGAAGTCATATATTTCCCCACAATATATTGAGGGACAAGTACTTATGGTTGATCGGTTCAACAACATATTAGTGAATATCACCATACATGAGTTTGAGGAGGCGAGAAAAGGCAGAAAGTTTAAGATAGTCTTGTTGAGGGATGCTTTCATAGAGGAAATTTCTTCTACTTATTCAGATGTTCCAGAGGGAGAAAAATTGGCCAGATTCAACGAATCCGGTTACCTGGAAATCGCCATCAACAAGGGTTTCGCCGCACCTTTATTTGGACTAGGAGAATATGGACAATCAAGCTCCCAGCAGAAAAGGCAGTATTATCAAACGATTAAGATTTTTTTTGAATAAGTTTTGGGTTTTGAGTTTCCGGTTTCGGGTATTTTGATTAAACCCACAACTGAAAACCCAAAACCTACAACCCGCTCTAGCCACCTCCACGTATTTTGCTCATAAAACTTGCAAAATCGTATGATTTGTAGTACCTTAGCACTGTCTAACCACCACACCTTTTAAACCCATTAATGCGTGCATAACAGGTTATATATCAATAGAATATTTCTCGGGTTTAATAGGTTATTTCTCACCATTCCAAAGCTTTATTGTCACGAATCCAGCCCCATGAATTACTAAGTGAATTCTTGCTGCATCGCTTTGGTTTTTTTGAGGAAAAATAGTTGCTGTATTCGGACATGTGACCGAAGTGGCGAAGCTGTGAAACGAGTTGTGGGTTTTGAGTTTTCGGTTCTTACTTAAACAGTCTTCGTTTGTTTAATTTAATTTTACCAATCTAACCTAAAACTTAAAACACAAATCCAACTAAAAACCCCAAACCCAAAACCTAAACCCCAAAACCTAACTAAAAACCCAAAACACGAAACCCAAAACATGATCATCATCAAACGACTTAGTCTACTCTTGCTATTGCTTGCCTTAGCAACAAACTCTTTCTCCCAACTACCCGCTGATATGCGCAACATCAAAGCGAGTCAGATTTCTGATCAGCAATTGCAGCAGATAACCCAGCAGTTTCAGTCAAGCGGAATGTCGGAGGCTGAGTTGATGCAACAATTGCAATCACGCGGATTGCCTGAAACAGAGATCACTGCTTTGATTGCCAGGATCAAGGAAATGACAGGCGGGACAGCATCAGGCGAGGGTGGAACCGAGGCTGCGACTGGTGCAAAAAGAACTTTTAAAGGAGAGATGACTGTTTTCAAGGCGCCTGAAGTAAAATCAAAAGTTTTCGGAGCAGAATTGTTCAGTGGAGCCAACCCCATGTTTGTTCCCAACCTAAAAATAGCAACTCCCAAGTCTTATGTGATTGGACCTGATGATGAATTGCAGTTGGATATTTATGGAAATAACATTTCCTCACAGAAGTTAATTGTTTCAGCAGATGGTTTGGTGAATGTCAAATATGCTGGTCCGGTGAATCTCAGTGGACTAACCATAGAGCAAGCTGGCAATATCATTAAATCAAGACTCTTAAAATACTATCCTGCAATAGCATCAGGAGCAACCAAATTGCAGTTAACACTGGGTTCTGTAAGGAGCATTCAAGTTTCTGTGATTGGAGCGGTGAAAAAACCTGGTACAGTTACACTCCCTTCTATCGCAACCTTGTTCAATGCATTGTATGCTTCAGGTGGACCATTAGACAATGGTTCATTTAGAAATATTGAACTCATCAGAAACAACAAAGCACTTATAGTTGCTGATCTCTATGATTTCATTGTCAAGGGTGATCAAAAATCTAATCTCTCTTTGCAAGACAATGATGTCATCAAAGTTCCTTTCGCTAATTTTCAGGTGAATTTGGATGGAGGACTCAATCGCACTGGTATCTTCGAAATGAAAGCAGATGAATCATTTCAAAACGCACTTGAATTTGCGGGTGGTTTCAAGAGCAACGCATTCAAAGGTGCAGTTTCTGGTACCAGATATACTGATATAGAGCGAAAGATCATTGATGTAAATAAAGATAATTACACTCAGTTTAAACTCCAGCATGGCGACTCCCTATATGTTGATTCACTTGCAGAGAAATTTGAAAACAGGGTCAGCATCACTGGTGCGGTTTTCAAACCTGGTGCTTATTCAATAGAGCAGGGGATGGATCTTAAAAGTCTTATCAACAAAGCACAGGGATTGAAAGATGATGCCTTTACAGGAAGGGCCAATTTGGTGAGAAAGTCATTGGATTTGAAAAAAGAATACAAAGGGATCAATTTAAAAAATATTCTCAGTGGTACTGAAAAATTCATCCTTCAAAAAGAGGACAGCATCCATGTTGTATCCAGTGTTGAATTGAGAGATGTAAAGAAAGTGCAACTGAATGGTCCTGTCATCAATCCGGGTGGATTTATTTATGAAGACTCATTAACCTTGCAAGCCTTGATTCTACAAGCTGGCGGATTTCAGGAAAATGCCGAGCTCTCATCAATAGAAATTGGAAGAAGAAAATCAAATATTGACCCTACCATCCCAGGAGTAAATACCAGTGAAATCATTATGGTGAATACCAAAAGAGAGTTGTCTAAAATTGGTGATGATATCTTCCTTCAGCCAAATGATGTGGTGAGCATTAAAATCGATCCATCCAAGCTCAAGCAGCTTTCAGTGAAGGTAAGTGGCGAAGTTAAATTTGCATCTAATTATACGTTGGAAAATCCAAATGAGAGAATCAGCAGCATAATCAGCAGAGCTGGTGGATTGTTACCATATGCAGATATTGAAGGAGCAAAATTAAAACGTAAAAAAGATGGGGTGGATACTGCAGAATTGAATCGATTGGCCAATGCGAGTATATCATTGAAATCAAGAGTTAACAAGGATACGGTCAAAGTTGATGAATCACTGGCAGGTGGCGTAAGTGAAGTAGCCATTGATTTAAAAAGAGCCATTGAAAGACCGGGTTCTGTTTCTGATTTAACACTCAAGGATGGAGATGAATTGATCATTCCAAGATACTTGAACACAGTTGATGTTCAAGGTGAAGTATTAAAACCAGTATCTGTTCAGTTTGAAGAAGGCCGTGGATTGGGTGGATATGTTTCATCAGCAGGTGGCTTCACAAAAAATGCCATGCGCAACCGTGCATTTGTGGTATACCCAAATGGACGCTCTGCAAAAACGAACAACTTATTGGGTATCAGATTCTATCCCAAAGTAAAAGCCGGCTCAGTTGTTCTTATTCCAAAAAAACCCATAAAAAACACCTTTGACCCATCAAGATTAGGAGTTCTTGTTTCTTCACTTTCCGCATTAAGCACTATTTTTGTTTTACTGTTCCAGTAAAAATAATTAAATGCAATTCGAATCTGCTTCCAATACTCAAGAAGTAAACCCGATAATAAATGAAAATGAAATTTCTTTACAAGAAATCTCGAAAATATTGATTTTTTATTTTAAATACATTACTTCAAAATTTCTACCAATTCTGATGATTGGAATATTTTTTGGGTTAATTGGGTTTATTTATGCCTTAAAAGAGCCTGTTAGATACACTTCAACCGTAACTTTTGTTGTTGAGAGTAATAAATCTGCTTCCTCAGGTTTAGCATCTCTAGCGGGTCAATTCGGTATTGATGTAGGTGGAGGTTCAGGTGGTAGTTCATTGTTTACTGGGGACAATATTCTTTTATTTCTTAAAAGTAAAAGCTTAGTTAGAGAAACTCTTTTAACAGATTATTCTCAAGCAAACGATGAAACTTTAGCTGATAAATACTCAGATGTAATAAAAGTTAAGCAAAAATGGGGGAATGTAATCAACTCGGGGTCAATTAGATTTGGCAAAGATCACTTTTTTGGAAATTCAAGATTAAAAGATAGTTTACTAAATTCTTTGGTAGAAATGGTAATAAGCAATGATTTAGAAATATATAAACCAGAGAAAGAGTCTTCCTATATTGAAGTAAAATGTGAGATGCAGGATGAATTATTAAGCCAACTATTTTCTGAAAGATTAGTTGATCTTGCTAGCAAAAGATATATTGATTCAAAAATTAAAATAAAATCAGATAATTTAATTCAACTTAAGAAAAAATCAGATAGTCTTGCCAATATATTGAATGAAAAAAGCTTTCTTTCCGCAAAACTAGAGCAAAGTTTTGTTGACTTAAATCCTGGTGAAAGGACGGTCCCAATTATTTCAGAAATGTCTTCACGGGAAAAGTCTATAGCTTTTGCCCTTTATGCTGAAGTTATAAAAAATCTTGAATTTTCTAAGACGATGCTGACACAGGAAATTCCGATAATTCAAGTTGTAGATAAAAGTGTCCCGCCTTTACAGAAGAATAAAATTAATGAATTAACTGCTTTTTTTTTAGGCTTTTCATCAGGAGTTACACTGGCATCAAGTTTTCTAATAATATTTTTTTGGATAAAAAATAACCGGTTAAAAAATTTAGGTCCACAGAAAAACTGAATTAAATCAAATCATTAAACAAAAAATACACCTAAAATAATAAATAAAAAAATGAAAACCGTACTACTAATAGGTGGAGCTGGTTATGTCGGAACTGTTATAACCTCTCTTCTTTTAAAAAAAGGATATAAAGTAAAGGTTTTGGACAATTTTATATATGAGAATCAGGATTCTATCCAATCTTTTTTAGGAGATGAAAACTATGAATTCATATATGGTGATTTGTCGATAATTGAAGATGTTAGAAAGGCATCACAAGAGGTAAACTATGTAGTAATTTTAGCTGGATTGGTTGGAGATCCAATTACAAAGAAATTCCCTGAAGCTTCTGATAAGATTAATGAGTACGGTATTAGAAATTGTATAGATTATTACGATTCTTCAGACATAGAAAAACTCATCTTAATATCCACATGTTCAAATTATGGGCTTATAAAAGACAATGAACTTGCTGATGAAAATTTTGATTTGAATCCTCTCTCTCTCTATGCAAAAGCTAAAGTTGCTGCAGAATTGCATCTGATGTCAAAAAAAGGGAAAGTCGGTTACTATGCAACGGTTTTAAGATTTGCAACTGCATTTGGATTATCACCAAGGATGCGTTTCGATCTAAGTGTTAGTGAATTTGTAAGGGATTTATATTTTCAAAAAGAGTTACTAGTTTTTGATGAAGATACTTGGCGTCCATATTGCCATGTAAGGGATTTTGCAAGATTGATTGAGATGATTTTTAATTCGGAAAGAGAGAAAGTTGATTTCCAGGTCTTTAATGCTGGAGGCGACATCAACAATAATACAAAAAAAATGATAGTTGATTCCATTGCTACATTTATTCCTAATACTAAAGTGAAATATGCTAACAATGGTGCTGATCGAAGAAATTATAAGGTATCTTTTAAAAAGGTAAAGGAGAATATAGGATTTGAACCAATGTATAGTGTTAAAAATGGTATTCAAGAATTGATTGAGGCATTTAAAATAGGAGTCTACAAAGATTCACTAATAAATGCTAATAGGTATGGTAATTATGAAATAAAATATTGATGTATACACAAGTTGTTGATTTTATAAAAGAACAATTTTCTCAAAAAGAATTTGTGCCTCTTCATGCGCCTGTTTTCATGGGTAATGAAAGAAAGTATGTTATGCATACTTTGGAGTCAACTTTCGTTTCTTCTGTTGGCGAGTATGTGGATATGTCTGAAAAAATGATTTCGGAGATTTGTGATATCAAATGTTCAGTTGCTGTTGTAAATGGAACATCTGGATTACAAGTAGCATTAACTTTAGCAGGAGTGAAACGAGGTGATGAGGTTATTACTCAGGCTTTGACTTTTGTCGCTACAGCAAATGCTATACATTATGTAGGTGCAGAACCTGTTTTTTTGGATGTAGACTATGACACTATGGGGTTATCACCGAAATCGATTTCCTCCTTTCTAGAAGAATTTGGTGAAAGAAGGGAAGATGGAACTTATAATAAAAAAACAGGACGTAAGATATCTGCTTGTGTTCCAATGCATACATTTGGATTTCCTGTTCGAATTGATGAAGTCTTAAAAATTTGCGAAGAATGGGATATTGTTGTGGTAGAAGATGCAGCAGAATCTCTTGGTAGTTATGTTAATGGAAGACATACTGGTTCATTTGGAAAATTGGGTGTTTTTTCTTTTAACGGTAATAAAATTGTGACTTGTGGTGGTGGAGGTATGATTGTATCAAATGATGAAGCATTGGGTAAGTTTGGAAAGCATCTTACCACAACAGCTAAAGCCCCACATCGTTTTGAATATTTTCATGATTATGTAGGGTATAATTTTAGAATGCCCAACCTAAATGCTGCGTTAATTTGTGCACAATTAGAAAATCTGAATTTATTTTTGGCTAAGAAACGCAAATTGGCAGATGAATATGTAGATTTTTTTCAAGATCAGGGAATGATTTTCAGAAAGGAAATGAGTGGCACCAAAGCTAATTATTGGTTGATGTGTGTTGAGTTAAATAGTTTAGAAGAACGTAATGAATTTTTAACAGTAACTAATGACTCTGGTGTAATGACTCGTCCTATTTGGCAATTGATGTTCAGGCTACCCATGTACAGACATTGTTATCATGATAGTCAGAAGAATGCAATGATTTTAGAGGACAGGATAGTAAATATTCCAAGCAGTGTTAGATCCTAAGCCTGTATTTATCTTTGGTTATTCTGGACATTCTTATGTCATAATAGAATCTCTTATTGAGGCTGGATATTCAGTATTAGGATATTTTGACAGATGTGAATCTACTCCAAATCCATTTAATCTTAAGTATTGTGGTGATGAAAGGCTAGTTGATGTAAAAAATATAGTCAAGGATAGTCTTGTGTTTCCATGTATTGGCGATAACTCAATTCGAGAAAATATTATCAATCTTTTTGAAAAGAATAATCTTAATCAATTTATTTTGATTCATCCAAGTTCAAAAATTTCAAAGTCAGCATCTTTCGGCAAATCAACATATATAGGTAAAAATGTAATTGTTAATGCATTATCTATTGTAGGAAAGGGTGTGATTTTAAATAGTGGTTGTATTGTAGAGCATGAATGTGTTATTGATGATTATTCGCATGTTGCTCCTTCTAGTGTTTTGTGTGGAAATGTGAGTATAGGCAAATATGCATTTATTGGCGCCAATGCTGTAGTAAGGCAGAATATAAATATTACTGATAATGTATTGATAGGAGCAGGGAGTGTTGTTGTATCAGATATTGCAGATAGCGGTATTTGGGTTGGAACCCCGTCTAAACTTAAATTATCATGAAAGATGTAATAATAATAGCAGAAGCAGGAGTTAATCACAATGGTATATTGGATAATGCACTAAGTTTAATTGATTGTGCTGCTGATGCTGGGGCAGATTTTATTAAGTTTCAGACTTTTAAAGCGGAGAAAATTGTTAGTGCTAAAGCTAAAAAAGCTGATTATCAAATTAAAAATTTAAGTGATGAGTTTGATACTCAATTTCAAATGTTGAAGTCATTAGAAATTCCTGTGGATTGGTATGAAAAATTATTAACCCGGTGTGATCAAAAGAATATAAAATTTTTATCTACTGGTTTCGATGAGGAAAGTATTGATTTTCTGGAAAATATCGGCATCCCTTTTTTTAAAATTCCTTCAGGCGAAATTACCAATAAGCCTTATTTGAGGCATGTTGCAAAAAAAGGTAAAAAAGTAGTGATATCAACTGGTATGGCTAACATTGATGAAATCAGGAGAGCTGTACAGATATTTAGGCAAGAAGGTTTTGGGTATGATTCAATAATGGTTCTGCATTGCAATACAGAATATCCAACACCTATGCATGACGTTAATTTATTAGCGATGAATCACATAGCCAATGAATTAAAGCTAGAGGTTGGTTATTCTGATCATACTTTGGGTATTGAGGTTTCGATTGCTGCAGTAGCACTTGGGGCTAGATTAATTGAAAAGCATTTTACACTCGATAGGAATATGCTTGGCCCTGATCATAAGGCTTCCCTCGAGCCTAATGAATTAAAACAGATGGTTAGAGCAATTAGAAATATTCAGTTAGCCATTGGTGGTTCTTCAATAAAAGAGCCAAGTCCAAGTGAAATTAAAAATATTTCAGCAGCTCGTAAAAGTATTCATATTTCTATGGACCTTGCATCAGGTCATATCTTGAAGGCATGTGATTTAATATCGCTGCGACCTGGTAATGGAATTTCACCTATGGACATTGATAATATTGTAGGAAAGATGTTGGTGAAAGATTTGAGTGAAGGTTCTATGTTAACAAATAATGATTTCAAGTGATTCGTATTGGGGTTCTAACTAGTAGTAGAGCTGATTATGGGATATATCTCCCTCTTTTAAAAGCTTTAAGATCCGATAATCAATTTGATCTAAAATTGGTTGTATTTGGAACACATTTGTCAAAATATCATGGCAATACAATTACACAAATTGAAGAAGATGGTTTTGATGTATTCCAAAAAATTGAATCTTTTATCATTGGAGATTCTTCATATTCAGTTTCAACATCATTTTCACTAACAGCGCTCAAGTTTACAGAATTTTGGGAATTAAATAAATCTAGATTTGATTTTATTATAGCATTGGGAGATCGTTTTGAGCTTGCTGCAGCAGTAGCAGCATCGATCCCATTTAGAATAAAGATTGCACATATCCATGCAGGCGAAACGAGCTTAGGGGCAATTGATAATATATACAGGCATACAATCTCGCTTGCAAGTTCGCTTCACTTTGTATCTGCAGAACCCTTTGAGCATAGGTTAATGAAATTGTTAGATAATCCTCAAAGTAAAATATTCAACATAGGTTCACTTAGTCTCGAAAACTTAAGTTCATTCCAAATTTTGAGCATTCAGGAATTCCAGACAAAGTGGGGAATAGATTTAAGTATAGATACCATCCTGCTTACCGTTCACCCAGAAACCGCAGATTTGGCAAGAAATCAAATAAACTGTAATGAGTTGGTGGCTGCTGTCGAAAGTTTGTCGCAAGCTTTTCAAATTGTTATTACTATGCCGAATGCAGATACTTCCAGTTTATTATATCGAGATGCCTATGAGAGGTTAGCGCATTTTAATAAAAGCATAAAGGTTGTAGAAAACTTTGGTACAATATCGTATTTTTCATGTATGTCCTATTGTAGATTAATGATTGGTAATACCTCGAGCGGAATTATTGAAGCAGCATCATTTAATAAATATGTATTGAATCTTGGTGATCGGCAGAAAAATCGATTGTGTAGTGATAATGTTATTCATGTTCCCTTTGAGCGTAATTCTATCATTTCTAAAACACTTAAATTTATTCAAAAGGATTATGAAGGTGAAAATATTTATTTTAGGTCTAATCCTTCTGCGAAAGTCATAGAGATAATTAAGAATGAATATGAGAACATTTGAAGCTAATTTGGCAAACATAAATACATCTGTTAACGATGCTTTGAAAAAGCTCGATGACTTGGGTTCAGATGCTATACTTTTTATTATCGATGACAATATTAGGTTGTTAGGCTCTTTGACAGACGGAGATTTACGAAGAGGGTTTATCAAAGGTCTAACACTTCATGATGAGCTTTCGAAATTTATGCAGACAAGAACAAAGTATATAGAGAAGGGAAATTATGATTTAAATGAATTATTAAAATTAAGAGAAAATCTTTATCAGGTTATCCCCATTGTGAATGGGGATAAACAAATAATCAATATAATTAATTTTCGATACAAAAAATCATATTTGCCTATTGATGCTGTGATTATGGCTGGTGGAAGAGGCGAGCGCTTGAGGCCATTGACTGATATTCTTCCTAAGCCTTTATTAAAAGTTGGTTCCAAACCTATTATTGAGCATAATATTGATCGACTCTCGGCATATGGTATAGAAGATATTTGGATTTCTTTAAAATATCTTGGTGAGAAAATACAAGAATACTTTAAAGATGGGAGTCCAAAATCTTTGAAAATTGATTATGTATGGGAAGAAAAACCTTTGGGTACAGCAGGTGCAATTAGCCTCATAAATAATTTTAAGCATGATCATGTATTATTAATGAATTCAGACCTTCTTACCAATATTGATTTCGAAGAGTTTTTTATTTATTTCCAAAGTCAGAATGCAGATTTTGCAGTTGCATGTATACCCTATGAAGTGAGTATACCCTATGCAGTAATGGAAATCGATGGTAAAACAATCACGGGGTTTAAAGAAAAGCCATCTCATACACATTATATTAATGCTGGTATTTACTTAATGAAAAGAGAGATTACTAATTTGATACCAGATAATTCATTTTATAATGCAACAGATTTAATGGAGGATTTAATACGTGATGGTAAAAAGGTTATTTCCTATCCTTTGATTGGTTACTGGCTTGATATTGGGAAGCATGAAGATTACAAGAGAGCCCAGATTGATATTGAGTCCCTTAAATTGATACCTCTTGAATAACGCTAAGTTTGCTGTAATCATTCCAGCTAGAGGTGGATCAAAGGGGTTACCTGGGAAAAATATCATTGAGTTGAATGCTACACCTATGATCTGTTATACATTAACAGCAGCACAAGATCTATTTGATAATTCAATTATTTATGTATCAACAGATTCAAATGAGATCAAAAGAGTTGTTGAACAATGTGGTGTAAAAATTAATAGGTTAAGGCCGAGTGATTTAGCAACCGACACTGCTTCAATTATTGATGTTCTATTTGATGTTTTAAATAACGATATTCAAGATTTACCTGATTATATCATACTGATGCAACCAACCAGTCCTTTCCGAAATTCATCTCATTTGTCTGAGGCACTTCGTTTGGTTTCACAGGATGTCGATATGGTAGTTTCAGTATGTGAGTCACACGCAAATCCATATTGGAATTTATTTGAAGAGAATAGTGCTGGTTTCCTGGTAAAGTCAAAAGAAGGCGACTATACTAGGCGGCAAGATTTGCCCAGCGTGTATACATATAACGGAGCTATTTACATTATAAAGACTCAATCATTGATTGATAAAAAGTCATTAAAATTTGAGAAAATAGTGAAATATGTGATGGATAAACAATCTTCAGTTGATATCGATGATATTCTTGATTTTAAATTTGCTCAATTATTAATGGGAAAAAATGGCCAAAATTAGAATAATACCTCGTTTAGATATAAAGGGTCCTAATTTAGTTAAGGGGATTCATCTTGAAGGACTTAGGGTTGTTGGTAAGCCAGAAATATTTGCAAGACATTATTACGAGCAAGGTGCAGATGAGCTCTTTTTTATAGATGTTGTAGCTAGTTTATATGAAAGAAATAGCTTGGATGATATCATTTCAAATACCGCCAAAGAAATATTTATTCCTCTTACAGTTGGTGGTGGTCTTAGAACATTGGATGATATACGGAAAGTCTTAAGGGCAGGTGCTGATAAGGTCAGTATAAATACTGCAGCCTTGAAAAACCCAAATTTTATTTCAGAGGCCGCTTTGAAATTTGGTTCTTCTACAATAGTTGTTGCTATTGAAGCAATTAAACAACCTAATGGTAAATATTTTGCTTATACTGATAACGCTCGAGAATTTACAGGTGTAGAAGTATTTGAATGGGCACAAAAAGTAGTAGAACTGGGTGCGGGAGAAATTTGCATTACATCTGTCGATAATGAAGGTACTGGTATCGGTTTTGATACTGAATTAATTCAGGGGGTAAGTAATCTTGTTAATGTTCCTGTGATTGCACATGGTGGTGCAGGTAAGAAAGAAGACGTATTAAATTTAGTTAATTCTGTAGATGTTAATGCAGTTGCAATAGCCTCAATGTTTCATTATGATTATTTAAATAATGGTTATAATCACGATCATATTGCTTGTGAGGAAGGGAATCTCGAATTTTTATCGAAAAAAAGAAAAGTCAATGCTTTTAGTGTAAGTTCTATTACTGATTTGAAAGAATATTTAAAAATAAATAACATTTCAATTAGAGAAATAAATAATTAAATGAAACAAGTTGCCATTATAGATTATAATCTTGGAAACCTTTTTAGTGTAAAAAACGCCTGCTCCTTTTTAGGGATGAATGTAATTGTAACCTCAGATCCTCAAGATGTAGTAAAAGCAGAAGCAATTATTCTTCCTGGAGTTGGTGCTTTTAATGAAGGTATGTGTAACCTTGACCGGTTAGGTTTGTCCGAAGTTATCAAAAGTAAAGTAAAAAATGGTACCCCACTTTTTGGGATTTGCTTAGGGTTACAAATGTTATTTACAGATAGTTATGAATTTGGGCATCATAAAGGTTTGGGATTAATTGAAGGATCTATTGCTAAATTTCCTAATCATAATGAAGGTTTAAAACTAAGTGTGCCATTCATAGGATGGAATACACTTTCTTTTCCAAATACTGACTTGAAATCACGATCGCCATTATCTGAGTTTAACAGTTCAGATTCTTTTTATTTTGTTCATTCATATTACGCCTCACCCCAAAATAATAGTCTAATTTTATCAAATACGACTTATAACGGGTTTAAATATTGTTCCTCAATTCATGACGGGAATAATATTTTTGCAACTCAATTTCACCCTGAAAAAAGTGGTAAATTAGGAATTTCTATATATAAAAAATGGGCAATCGAGAATAAATTAATATAAAAATGAAAAAATATCAAACATTTTTTGGTTTACCTGAAGAAGTAAAATTTTGTAAGAAATGTGTCATGTCCAATCAAAGGCCTACTTCGGCTATTGAGTTCAAGCACACGATTGAATCAAAAAAGACTACAATGAATTTTGATTCTGAAGGGGTATGTGATGCTTGTAGAATGGCAGAAGAAAAAGCTAGAATAGATTGGAAATCTCGTGAAGAAGAATTGCTCATTTTATTAGATAAGTATCGCAGTAAAGATGGAAGTTATGATTGCCTAGTTCCTGGAAGTGGAGGGAAAGACAGTGCATATCAGGCTCATGTTTTGAAATACAAATACGGGATGAACCCATTGACTGTAACTTGGCCTCCTATTTTATATACTGATTATGGACTGAAAAATTGGAAAAATTGGCTTGACAGTGGCTTTGATAATGTCAGTTTTTATAGGAATGGCAAAGTTATGAAATTGTTAACAAAACTTTCAATTGAAAACTTATACCATCCATTTCAAACTTTTATATTAGGTCAAAAAAATCTTGGTCCAAAAATTGCGTCATTATATGGTATAAATCTTGTTTTTTATGGTGAAAACGAGGCAGAGTATGGCAATCCCATTGCTGATAATGCATCTTCATTAAGAGACAAGAGTTATTTCACTTTTAAAAATATTGATGATCTTTTTTTAGGTGGAGTATCTGTTAAGGAGTTAAAAGAAAAATATGATATTTCTTATAAAGATATTATGTCCTTCCTTCCAATGCCAATTGATGAAATGGAAAGGTCTAAAGTTGAAGTTCATTATCTAGGATATTATTTGAAGTGGACTCCTCAGGAGGTATATTATTATGCAGTAGAAAACACAGGGTTTAAGGCTAGGCCATTTAGAACTCAGGGAACTTTTAGTAAATATAATTCCATCGATGATAAGATTGATGATTTGCACTATTATACTACGTTTATAAAGTTCGGCATCGGTAGGGCTACTTATGATGCATCCCAGGAAATAAGGAACAAACATTTGACTAGAGATGAAGGAGTGTCACTAGTTAAAAGATTTGACGGCGAATTTCCTGATAGATATTTCAACGAGATAATGGAATATCTAGATATTGATCCTGATTATTTCCGAAATGAATTGGCTGACAAATTTAGATCACCACACCTTTGGAGTAAAGATGATAAAGGAGAATGGAAACTTCATCATAACGTTTATAAAGAAGGATTAGACGATTAAACGGCGCGACTAATAAGCTATTTTAAATCTTCTTGGAAGTAAGAAGTTAAAAATAGTTAGAATATAAATAGGATAACTTGTCCAAAAGCTAGTAAAGCCAAACAATCCAATAAAAATTCCTGAAACTACAAATGGGAAAAACAATAAAACTCTTAAATCCTTGTTTAAATATTTTGTGTATGTTAAAATCACAATTATTAAAAATGGAATTATTGGTATTATTAAGATCAGTAATGTTTTATATTTAAAAATTTTTCCTGCTCCATGACTAAGCATTTTAATTATACTCCCATCGTAGAAATCGAGGTTTTTAGTTATAAATATTGCCATAATTTGTGCTATGGGTATTCCAAATAAGATGATAAGAAAAATAAGCTTTTTCTTATCGTTTTTTCTGTATTGTGAATTATAGAAAAAGTTTATGATAAAAATAAAAATACTCAATAAGGCAACACTGAAAGACCCTGAACTGACACTACAAAGAAATAAGCCAAGGCAGAAGTAAAATATCATTTTCAAGAGATTTAGGTCCTGTAAATGATATTTTAAAATTGAATAGGCTATCAAACTTATTCCTAAAAAGGAAAAACTTGTTCTTCCGTTCATTAATAGACTTATAATTATTAGCGTGAGGGCACAGTACACATTTACAATTGGATTATTTTGAATATTTTTTTGAATTGATACAAGAAGTTTGCTTGAAATTAGAATGTTTAAAAAGACAATAATTGAAAAAAAATAATTTGAATTTAGATTTAAAATATTACCCATTTTGATGATGCCAAACATTAATAACAGTCTTAACGTATGCGCATTAAAAGATTCAAACAAAAAAGTTGGACTTGAGAGATTGTTAGTATCTACGACATCAGTAATTTGATTCCAAATAGTGTATTTCTTTATTTCTAATAGTATAATGGTTCCATAAATAAGAAAAATAGAATAATAAAAGAAATTATATTTTTTACTCTGCATTTTGCTCTCTTTTTCTTTCTTTGCTCAATCATAAAATTAGACCTTATTATCCAAAAAGTTGAATTTGTTTAAATTTGAGTATTAAAAAGGTTATAACAGGGTCTTTAATTATCACTGCCGGTTTGTTTTCTGGAAGAATTTTCGGTTATATTAGAGACTTGTTGATTGCTAAAAGTTACGGTATTGGTGAAATTTCTGATAAGATTGTCCTTTTAATGTCTTTTCCTGATTTCATCAATAATTTACTTTCAACATCTGCATTAGGTGTTTTAATAATTCCTTTACTGCAGAAATCGAAATTCCATAATGAAATAATAAACTCTTTTTATTTTTCTATATTAAAAATATCAATAGTTTTCATCTTTATCACCACTGGGCTTGCTTTCATGTTATATGAAAATTATTTTGCATTAATACTTGTCTTGTCACTCATTTCAACTATTCCGAATCTTTTTAATGTTGTTTTATCTTCATATTTGAATTTTAAATCACATTTCTTGTGGCCTTCATTCGGAACGTTATTTTTTCTTATTCCAATTTTGATTGCGATTTTATTTAAATTTAATTTATTCCTTATTTCAGCTTCAATAATATTAGGGTCTTTTATTCGCTTATTTCCGAACTTAATTGCATCTTCAAAATTTGGTTTGAAGATAAATATCTATAAGCTCGTGAATAATAAAGTATATGTTCCAAAATATAAAGATATATTGGTTGCAATTCTTAGCTCTGGCATTTTTTTAATTTTGCCAATTATAGATAAAATATTCGCTTCTTTGATTGACAATGGATCAGCTTCATTGATGTCATTTAGTGAGAAAATTATAATGATCCCAGTTTCTTTAGTCATAACTCCAATGACTATTTCCAATTTTCCGAGAATTTCAAAGTTGATTTTTAAAAGCGAAAACAAAGTTGTGAAATCTTATATAAATTTGAACTATCTTATAATATTGGCTCTGTCCTTGAGTGTTGTTATTGTTCTTTATTTTCTTAATGACTTAATTGTAAGAATTTTATTTGGTTTTGTTTCTTTATCTGCGCACAATCTCAATGACATATCGATTTACCTTAATGCTTTCTTAGTTTATGTTTTTTTTTCTGGGTTAAACCTGATGAACTATAATTTACTCTATGCAAAAAATCATCTTAATTTTGTACTTAAATTATCCTCTGCTTTAGTTATATTCAAAATCATCTTAAATATTTTGGCCGTAAATCTTTTTTCAAGTTCATTATTAATCGTTTATTCTACAAGCTTTATGGCCTTGCTTCAGTTTATTGTTTCATATATTTATCTGTTAAAAAGAAAATCAAGTAGTAATGAGGCTTATTCGATTATTTGATATTTATTTTAGTTTACTTGCTGTTATAGTATTTTCACCCATTTTACTATTGACATCTTTATTTCTAATTTTTGAAACGGGATTTCCTGTTTTATTTTTTCAAACCCGTATTGGAAAAAATTGCAAAAAATTTAAAATCATAAAATTCCGATCAATGTATTTTGATCGAAATAGAAATCTTGGAGAAAATCTTGCAAATAATTCTTCTAATCAAAATAACGAGACCATTTATCTGACTACTCAAAAAAATGATGAAAGAATAACCAGTGTTGGAAAAATTATAAGAAAATTTAGCATAGATGAATTGCCTCAGTTATTTAATGTATTGATTGGTGATATGAGTATTGTTGGGCCACGTCCTGATACCCCAGTTCAAATAAAAAATTATAATTTAATTGATTGGGAAAAAAGGCACTTAATTCGTCCTGGAATTACGGGATTGGCTCAGATAAATGGGAGGAGTAGTTTAAACTTTGATCAGCGACTTTCCTATGATTTGGAATTGGTTAAAACGATATCTTTGAGAGTTTATTTCGACGTTATACTTAGGACATTTTCATCAGTATTCAATTTTAATTCAATAAATTAATTAACATGCTAAAATTGATTTTAATTACAAATGATTTAGAAATCTCAAATTATGCTTATGATAGTGGCGTTGATTATATTATGATTGATTTAGAAGTTCTTGGAAAAGTTGATAGGCAGAAAAACTTCAACATGCTTCAAAGTTATCATTCCCTAAATGATATTGAAAAATTTCGGAAAAAATTCCCAAATCAAAAATTAATAGTCCGTTCAAATTCTCCCAAATATATTGACCCTACAGAAATCAAAAGTATATTATCATTCGAGCCTGATATGCTCATGGTTCCATTTTTTGATAAATATTCAGAGATTAAAGGTATCATTGAAGAAATTAGTACTACTAATACAAAGATTTTCCCTTTGTTTGAGACATCATCTTCGTTATTTAAATTGCATGATTTTGTCGATACTGGAAAAATTGAACACTATTACATCGGTTTAAATGATTTGCGACTTACCATAGGATATGATTTTTTATTTGAAGCAGTTTCAAATGATTTAATTGACTATGCAGCACAAATTATTTCTAAAAATGTAGCTAATCTTTTTGGATTTGGAGGCATTTCTAGAATGGGTGTTGGAGAATTGCCAGCAAATTTGATACTATCTGAGCACGTAAGATTGAATTCTGAATATGTTATTTTGTCCAGAGCCTTCCATAATAATTCGCTTTCATATTCTCAAATAAAGGAAAATATTGATTTGCCATTTGAAATAAGAAAGTTAAGGGAAGAAGAATTGCTTTTCAGGAATATGACCAGAGAAGAATTAGCTTCAAATCATTTTGAGCTCAAACGTATCGTGAGAAATATTATTAAATATAATCCCTAATGTGTGGAATATTCGGTTATATAACCAACAAATCAGCATTTGATAAAACCGAATTTGAAGGTTTTGCGTCGAAAATGTGCAATACCTTATTACATAGAGGGCCTGATGGCAACGGATTTTCATCATTTGGTAATGGATTTATTGGAAATGCCAGATTATCTATAATTGATATAGAAAATGGTCAACAACCATTTGTTTCAGAAGATGGAAATATTCACGTTGTACAAAATGGTGAAATATTCAATTATAAAAAATTACGTAATTTATTAATATCCCAAAATATCAGTTTAAAATCAAATTCAGACACTGAAGTTATCTTAAAGATGTACGAGTGTTTTGGAATCAATATGATTGATAAATTGAAGGGAATGTTTGCAATTGCAATCATGGATTTAAATAAAAAAAAGTTTTATTTAATACGTGATCGAGTTGGTGAAAAGCCATTGTATTATCATATCACAAACACCCAATTTTATTTTTCCTCTGAAATTAATGGTTTATCCCCTTTTATTTATAATAAAACGATTTCAAAAAAATCAGTATTTAGTTATTTGTACTTTAATTATATTCCACAGCCATTTACAATATTTAATGAGATTAATTCATTAAGGGCTGGTAATTATATAGAATTGGATTTATCTAGAATTGATGAGGATTTGCACTTAAAAGAAATACAATGGTGGTCTATCACTGATACTAAAAAGGAGAAAAATTACTTTAAATCTAATGATGAGTTAATTCACGAATTAAAAGATTCTATTCAGTTGCGTTTGACTTCTGATGTAGATGTTTGTCAATTACTTTCAGGAGGAATTGACTCAAGTTTAATTGCTTTATTGCTTGAAGAAAATGGCATAAAACTCCCTGCTTACACTATTTATTTTGGTGACAAATCAGATCCTGACTTAATAAGCGCGAAACAACTGTCCCATGATTTGAATATTGATCATCGCGTAATCCATTCTGAAAGCCATTTTTCAGAATGGGCGTCATTAATTCAAAAGCTGGGACAACCTTTTGGAGATACATCTTTTATGTCTTTAAATAAAGTTTGTAGTGCAGTTAGCCAAAAGTATAAGGTAGCATTATCTGGTGATGGTGCTGATGAGATGTTTGCTGGGTATTTAAATTATGAAGTATTGGGAGGTATAAATGAAAACGCTAATACTCCAGAAAAATTATTGCAATTTTATTTAGGCAGAAACTCTGTTTTTAATCTTAATGATATAGGTTGCTTATTGACTTTAGATCAAAATCCTTATTCCTATTTAAAAAGTATATCAGAAGAAATCACCCAAAATAAACTTTTAGGTGTTGATTATAAAAATGATTCCTTATTAAGTAATTATTTGCTTCTAGACATAATCTTTTTATTGCCTTCTAATAATCTTTTTAAGTCTGACATGTGCTCTATGTTAAATCAACTTGAATTACGATCACCATTTTTAGAAAAAAACCTTCTCGATTTATTTTATAGCCTTGATGACTCTATAAGACTAACAAAAGAAGGTAATAAATCAGTTCTTCGCAAATATTTGTATGAAAAGTTTCCCAGGTATATGAATCTTCCCAAAAGAAAATTCGCCTATCCATTTATTGAAAATTTTAATAAAGATTATTTTAAAAATGAAGAACTTTTAAAATCTTTATCCATTTTGCTCCCTTTCTTTAATATTCATTATATTGAGCAGTTATTGAACGATTATAAAATTAACCCTTCGAAAAACTATAGAAAAATTCGCAATTTGATGGCGCTCTCTCTGTGGCTTAGCTCACAATCTAATATAAATTTTAATTATAATGACTAAAAAAAAATTATTATTTATAGCATATGGCGGTTCTCATATTAAATTACTTTTGCCGGTAATTAGGAGGTTGTTTAATGATGAAAATTATCAAATTCTCATTTTTGGACTTCCAGGAGCAATACCTGATTTGAAAAGGAATAATTTAAATTATATATCGTATCTGAATTTTGTTTCAGATATACCAAATGAGTTTTTTACGAATGAAACAATAAGTAAAATTGTAGAGGATAATCATAATCCCAATCTTAATTTTTCCAAATTCGAGTCACTTGCATATTTAGTCATCAATGTCTTTAATTTCTCTTTAGAGCATAAATTGACATTTGACGAGGCTAGTAAAAAAATTAAAGAAATAGGGCGTCAAGTTTTTTATCCAGTTAAATTTTTTAAGAATATATTTTCCATTATTAAGCCTGATGCCATAATTAGCACAATATCACCAAAATCTGAACGTGCAGCATTGAAAGCTGGAAGGGATTCAAATATCATTTCTATATCTTTAGATGATTTGTTTGGAAATCATTATGTTCATGATCCCGTAGCAGAGTATCATTTTGTAATGAGTGACTATGTAAAAGATATGTATAGCAAAAAATTGTCACATCAAGATAAAATATTCAATACAGGAAACCCCTATCTAGAAGATTATTTTAACGATTATACTAAAGAGAGTGCAACTATTTTTACAGAAAAAATCATTTTATTTCTTTATCAAAATATGTATTTCGATAACAAGACAAAAAAAATTATTCCTATACCCATGAAGGGTTGTGAAAAATTTGTAAAGAATTTATCTGCTAGCGCAAATAAAAATGGTTATACTGTTGCCATAAGAAATCATCCGAATCTTCAAATGAGAGACAGGATCAAAGTTGATAGTGTTTTAAATTTCGATTCAATTTCCCTAAATGAATCTTTGGCAAAAAGTATTTACATAGTAGGATTTGATTCTACTGTTTTATTACAATCACTTATTGTAGGAAAAGAGATTGTAGAAATTAAATTCAATGATTATGTTTCAACTTTGGCATTGACTGACAAAGGACTTTCAAAAGAAATAAGTTTAAACGATTCTCCTGAAAGAATATCTTCAGTTATTTTCAATTCTACATTGGGGAAGATCAAAAATAAGAGTATAAATTATTTTGTAGGGCACATTAATGCAACTAAAAGAGTTATTAATCAATTAAATACAATTATCAATGAAGCACACAAGTTTTAGTTTGGATTATTTTAGTAAAGATAAGCCTGTAAACAATCATGAGTATATTTTGGTTACCGGTGCTGCAGGTTATATAGGGCAGCATCTAATTAAGATACTGATGTTGCAAAATTATAAGGTAAAAATTTACGATAATTTTACTTTTGAAAATAAATTAAAATTTGAATCAGATTTTCCAGATATCGAAATTATCGAAGGTGATATCAACGATCCTATCAGGTTGGCGTCGGCTATGAAAGATGTAAGTGTTGTAATTGCATTAGCTGCTATTGTGGGTGATCCAGCCTGTAGCGTAAATTTCCTTAACACATACAATGTAAACTATATCTCTACAAGGATCCTAGTTGATCTTGCGAATTATCACAATATCAAAAGAATTGTTTTTGCTTCATCATGTAGTGTTTATGGAGAATCGCTCGGAAATGAATTTTTAAATGAGACTAGTGATTTAAATCCTGTATCATCATATGCTTATAGTAGAATAGTTTCCGAAAATTATCTTAGAGACCATTGTTTATGTGAATTTGTTATTTTGCGACTTGCTACTGTATATGGATTATCAAACAGGATGCGTTACGATCTTGTTGTTAATCTTTTAAGCGCAAAGTCATATTTTAACAAAAAGGCTTTCATATTTGGAGGTGATCAGTGGAGGCCATTTGTTCATTGTAGTGATGCCGCAAATGCTTTTTTTATTGCTGCGACTACTGATAAAAATATAAATGCACAGATTTTCAATGTTGGTTCAACCTCCGAAAATTACCAATTAAAAGATCTTAAGTCCATCATCGAGTCATTTGTCTCAGGAGCTGAAATAATTTTAGAGGAAAATGTAACCGATAATCGTAATTATAAAGTTGATTTTACAAAAATTGAATCTACCCTAAATTTTAAAATCAAAATAAATATTTTAAGCGGAATATCTGAAATGATTAATTTTTTTGAGTTAAGTGGAGGTGTTAATATTAGTGAAAAACATTATAGTAATTACCTTACTTTTTTAGAGTTAGAAAAAAATAGAACTTAAAATATAATTGCGATTCAGGGCTACCAATGTAAGTATATAATTTCTTGAAATTTAAAAAGTGTAATAATATTTATGTTAGATCACAATTGTATAAGTTTTTAAAATTCATTTTTAAACTTACTAATGATGTTGTAAGTGTCCCTATTTTAATGACAGTTTAGAAGTTATGTGAAAATCTTACTTTTAAACCATCAAAATGAAAAAAACACGTTTCACGGAGGCACAGATTGTAGCCGCCTTAA
>Ga0169931_10004146_pt1 | contig 22636 bp, 18 predicted proteins | sample Kivu_15m_20L_FD_129675 | JGI IMG/M metagenome (GOLD analysis project Ga0169931, IMG submission 129675) | Freshwater microbial communities from Lake Kivu, Western Province, Rwanda to study Microbial Dark Matter (Phase II) - Kivu_15m_20L... | ecosystem: Environmental > Aquatic > Freshwater > Lake...
CAACCCCAACCCCTTTACATCAATAAGCTAATAATAGTGAATTTCATATACAAATATATGATAAAATATAAGTTTTTGTTTAGTTTTTTGCTTATCTAATCAGCTAGTGGGTACGAATCTCCAGGTATCGTTGCCGCCGTCTTCGAAATTCCACAGGACAACCTTATCTCCCTGGAAATAGTTGCCTCCTGCAATGTTGAGAACTAGTGAGTTATAAGCCGAATGGATTGAGAAACTACCTTCTTTTTGAGGCTTAAAAAACCACTGCTCATTAATTGTGCCGTTGGGCCTATTCACGTGCAACTGCGTGCCTTTTTCACCGTTAGTAGTATCAGGAATCTCCAGAGTGCCCCTGCTGTCGACATTGACAAGAGAGAAAGCTCCATTGGGTGCGGCTTGTAGTTCCCACTTCTGGTTGTTGCCAGTGTGAGGACCCCAGACAATAAGTTTGTGCTTTTCGTTAGGATTAGCGCTGGCCTATAGGACTAAATGAGGACGAGATGCGCACTGAATATTGTACCTTTGGCCGGCTACTGGTACTCCTTGGACGCCTACTCCTTGCATTTACTGGATATCTTATTAATATATCTTAAAAATCATCTAAAACAATCTAAAAAGCTTTAAATAAAAATTAATATAGTCGTTTTTTGTTCACAAATCAGTTAGTGGGGATAAATTTCCATGTGTCGTTGCCTAGACCTTCGAATTTCCAAAGAACAACCTTGTCACCTTATTTGTAGGATCCTCCTGCGATGTTGAGAGCCAGCTGGTTGTAGGCTGACTGAACCGAGTAGGTATTATTGTTTTGAGGTCTTATCAACCACTGCTCGTTGATGGTTCCGTTGGGCTGATTTACATGCAGTTGGGTGCCTGCCTAGCCGTTAGTGCCGTTTGGGATTTCTAAAGTGCCTCTGCTGTCGACGTTGATGATGGAGAAAGCCCCGTTCTGACCTGCCTGTAGTTCCCACTTCTGGTTGTTGCCGCCATGAGGGCCCCAGACGATAATTTTGTGTCTATCGGCAGGGTTTCCGCTGGCATCCAAGACGAGGTTGGGACGAGAAGCGCACTGGATGGTGTATCTCCTTCCAGCCTGAGGGGCATCTCCAAATCCTAGGTTAGGTAGACCGATCATTTGTAAGATATGTTATGAATATATCTTGATATTCAAATCTGGAAGTATAAATTTACTGGCGGAATAATAAAATATTAATCAAATTTTCCATGTAACCTAACCGTTAAAGCCATTTTATGTTCTTTAAACCCTTTAATGTTTAATTAAGCTAAATTAAGCTTAATAGACTTCAGCTGTGATAAATAAGTTTATAAGTTAAGATTTGATGTTCTCAGTGAGCAACTCTTCAGTAAATACTCTGATTATCATAAATATTCTTTTGCATCAATTGCTGGATGTAAGTGCTTCAAGGTCTTCTTTAATAATTTTATTGAGTCTAGTTTAGAGTAAAAATGGGCTGTGGGGCTTCAGGCACAACGCAGGCAACTATTGCACCAGTTTCAAAATAGAGCAAAACCAATCAAAACGGCTCAGGGGCGGGTAGCGCTAGGAAGTAAGCCGTAGATGGCAACAATTCTGCTAGGAATAATGCAAGTTCAACAGTAGTCAAGAAGTCTACAAATAAGACCGAAAAAACTAATAATAGCGACACCAACAAAAAGGATCTTAAAAGCTCGCAGAATAATGGCAACGCAGGCAACTCCTTGCGCGACAGTACTCGCTCCCTGGGCAAGGCCAGTTCTGTGAGTCCCAGCAAGGTCAAGCTGAACGTAGAGGAGCCAGTAGAGGAGTAGGACCTAAAGGTGAGCAAGAAGGGTGCCAAGAAGAAAGACGCGAAACTGCAGGAGTTCATGAAAATATATGGTCTCTGATTAAATAACATTTGGCAATTGCAATCATAACAATCCAAACAGTATCAGCAACAAAATCATCAACAAAAACAAACTATAAGTACGAGTACGGTATTTTGTATTAAATAAAGATATCTTTTGAACATTCAGTTGTAAGGGTTGTTCATTTAGTTAAGTCTCGGATTCTGCGCATTCATCTCCATTTTGAAGTTCACCATCTGCATCTCTTCTGGCCGCCAGCTGCTGGGAGGCACAAAGGTTTGAATGTTAGGAATCCAGGGGTAGATGTGGATGGGCTGCTTTACCACGGGCAGATCTGAGCAGCAGGTGCATGATGCTGACAGCACTGCTTCCACCTTCAGGTAGTAGGTGCTCTTCAGATACTTGCCTCTAGCAGTGGTAGGCTTGATGTCCATGGGGTTAGTGCGATTATTCAGGTTCTGAATTTTAACTGTTTGTTCGCGTTCACCTTACTGTCCTGGTTATAGTCCTGTGAAATTGTTTTCGAATATTCTGTAGGAGGTGTGGTTGTGGTGATTGTCGAGAGAAGTGTAAGTGATGTCATTGATGAGAGCAACCGATACTCTCTCGACCACTGCTTTTCCTTCTTTGTTGTCCAAAACACAGAACATACGAGCCTCTTATCCTGGACCGTAGGCATTCTTTTAGAAAAAGCAACGAATACGAGTAGTGCCCTGATCGATGCAGCAACAAGATTTCACGTGAGCCTCCATCTCTTGCTTTTCGTTCTTTATGGCCGTAGTTTCCCTAATCACTATTTCGTTTTTGCACTTGATTAGGGGCCTGAAAGGATTTGAGCCTCGAATTATGGCTTGCATTTCGTACTTTATGCGTCCTTTCCTTCTACTTTAATTGGATTTGTCCTGAGTTAGCCCTAAAATACCATGAAGGAAGCAGGGTATTCCTCTCCAGTTTTGAAGCTGAAGGGGAAAGAGTACTGTCCGGGAGGAATATAGCTGCCTCCGAAGTTGTAAAGAACGTTGTTGAATCTGGCAATTATACGGCCGCCAGTCCTTCTGATGATTTAGATCACCTGGTTGCCTCTACGTACGTAGTTGTACTTGCTTGACTCGTCGTTGATGACCTCCTCAGAATCAGAACTGTCGATGTGAAAATGGATGTTCTACTTAAGATAACACTCACGTTGTTCCAGATCAGATGGTGGGCCAAATTTTGTGTTTCCTGTTCAGAGAGGACCCTCTCTTCGATCCAGCGGACTGACTCCCACCCCTTGAACTTGAGGATGATTTAGTTGGTGTTGAGGGTTTCAGCAAGGTTGAGGAAAACGTGACCTTGGATGGTGTCGCCTGCGAAGTAAAACGGCTTGTCGACTTGGATAAAGGCCATAGACATTTTTGATATGAAATATGACGAATCTTAGTTAAAAAAATATTAGAATAAATGATACAAATAGTCATGTTTAAAAAAATCATCAAATTTTTAGTCAAACTTATTTAAAAGTAGGAGTAAAAAACAAAGAATTCTTTTAAAAACTCAATTTTAAAACGAAATATTCAAATACTATTAGACACTTTTATTGAAAAGTATTGATGAATGGATTTTTAATGGATTTTGGCTAGGCTCATCAGTTGGTGGGGTTGAACCTCCATGTGTCGTTGCCGCCATTTTCAAAAGGCCAAAGGATGACCTTGTCACCCTGGTTGTATTGTCCTCCTGAGATATTGAGAGCCAACTGGTTGTGAGCCGACTGGATCGAGAAGGTTCCATTGTTTTGAGGTTTAATGAACCACTGCTCGTTGATGGTTCCGTTGGGTCTGTTGACATGGCATTGGGTGCCTTACGCGGCATTCGAGTTATCGGGAATCTCGAGGGTGCCTCTGCTGTCGACATTGACGATGGAGAAAGCTCCGTTCTGACCTGCCTGTAGTTCCCATTTTTGGTTGTTGCCACCGTGGGGTGCCCAAACAATCAAGGCATTTCTCTCGTTGGGATTTCCGCTGGCGTCCAAAACAAGGTTGGGACGAGAAGCGCATTGAATCACATATCTTCTTCCAGGCTGAGGAGCTCCGTTCTGGCCTTGCTGTTGACCTTGGTTCCAGCCCTGTTGACCACCTTGGTTCCATCCCTGTTGACCACCTTGGTTCCATCCCTGCTGACCACCTTGCTGGCCCCATCCTTGTTGACCTTGTTGGCCACCTTGCTGGCCCCACCCTTGTTGACCTTGTTGACCACCTTGCTGGCCCCACCCTTGTTGACCTTGTTGGCCCCACCCTTGTTGACCTTGTTGGCCACCTTGCTGGCCCCAACCTTGCTGGCCTCCTTGCTGACCCCATCCTTGTTGTTGACCGCCTTGTCCTTGCTGGCCCCATCCTTGCTGTCTGCCTTTTTGTCCTTGCTGTCCCCAAGTCATGACTAAGATATGTTTATCAATCAATAAAATCCATACTATCAACACAAATATTAACAGTCCATCAATTACCTATGCTCCTATTATTACTAATATCAAAACTTACTCTATTTCCAATCAATCTCAAAATTAAAGTCAATAAATTAATATTAGCTTTAAGAAATGTAAAATATAGTAATTAGACATGAATAATCAAACTGAATATTGAACTATTATTTTGGTAAGAATTTTTTACTTGCGTTTTTGCATCATTTCATGCATGTATTACATATACAGTGGTGCTCGTACTCGATTCATCTTGGAAAAACTGTATGCGTAGAACGTGAAATCTGACTTATACTGCTTAAAGTAGTACACAATTAAAGAAATTGCAAGCGTTAACACTGACACAATTGTAATAGAAAATGAAACTACGAAGAGAGGATCGGTGAAGGGTTTGTAGGTGATGAAAAATTATGAGACGATAAGGGAGTGCTCTATGGCTGACGCAATTATAGCTAAGATGTTAGGAATGGTTGAGGCATATATAATTATTTCAAGGAAAGTGATGGAGGGGCATGGTGGCAAGCGTTACCTGATGATCGAGGTAAGCTACACATAGGCTAGAAGAAGACCAGCTCCGCTTCCGATTCGTTTTGCCAATGAGATGTTGCCGTCTGCATTTTTACCGTTTTCCTGGTTGAAAAGAAGCAGGCTGATGACTGAAAGAATGAGAATGGGCACGAAGATATTGATGAGGTCGATTACTCCGTACTTGTAGATGGGAATCTAAACGTGTAAGTACTGCCATTGCTGCATTTTGAACATACAGGGAGTTCCACTCATCTTTGCAGTTTCATATGACTACTGCAAACTTAAAATGGCAGGCTTTTCTAGCAATTTGCTTCGAGATGCGGCTCCGAGTGCCCAGCCAATGTCTGAGCCCAACTCGTTTGTATTGAAATATGTGCGTTTGTAGTAGGGGAAGAGAAAAAAACGATTGCTGGCTATACTGTACTCACCCTGGTCCCTGAATCGTCCGAAGCTGATCTTCGTGAGTCTGTCTATTTGTTTTTGAAATTTGTCGAAACGGTGGCTCTGAGAGTGATTGATGGGCAGCTGGTTGAAGGGCGTAAAGGGCGTGTATTTTTGCTAGTCATAGTCCTGCAGATCGCAGCAGACAATGTTGAGTTTGCAGTGTTTGCTTAGTTTAATGCTGTGGAAGGTGAGCACGAAACGCAATATATTGAGGTTGAATGGGGCGTAGAACACGCCATGAGTGTTGTCGATAAAGCTGTTGAATTAAGATCGAATCACATACTTCATACGCTGATCTTCCTCTATCCACTCTACTTCCACGTTAAAATCCCCTAGTAAATCATCCCATTAGTACTCAGTTTCCTCGTCAGTTTATGGAAACATTTAGTTGTCTGGCTCGTAAAAAGGCAGAATTAGTGGTCTGTTGCGGTTGAAGTCGATACTTAGCTTCTGAGTTCGAGGGGGCTTCTGCTTCCACCCTTCAGTCAATATTAAGGCTATTTCTGGATTGAGCTTTATATCGATCACGATGACAGCTGCTAATTTGGCCGAGGCCTGCTCCAGATTGATTTAAGTGACCTCGCGGATGTCGAATCGCACGAAAGCAGGCACGAAATACTAAGTTTCTTTCTTATTTTCCTTTACTGTAAACAGACTTTTGTCGATCTCTATTCGTTTCTGAGTTGTGACTGCCCCCTTCAGTTTTTACTCATCTGCAGTACTTCTTAGATAGTCTTTGTTAACGAATATGCCCTTGAAATGCCCTTTGAACTGAGTAAGATCTTTGTTTTTCTCTTGATCGAACATGAAAGCTTCCTCATCTTTAGGTTTAATTTTGAGAATTTTAAGGCTGTTGATTGAGCCTTAGAAATAGTAAATGTAGCTTCCATCTTTTATTTTTAAAGTCTTATTCATATTTTATAGTTAGGATTCGTGTGATATTGACCTGTCTTCTTTTTGTGGTTCACTCTAGTATCTGCCTTAGAAGACTCCTGAGAAATTGCCAATCAGTTCAACATCAATATCTTGATCTTCATAATCGAAACTGGCGTTGTAGTTGCCGAACAGCCTGCCCTTGGCCACCAGATTCTCTTTGTATACTTTTTTGTCTTTGTCATCATTTTTAGAGCTGGGCTCTAGGGGTGGGTGCATGAGTAGTTCATGCTTGATGGAACGCATTTTGAAGATAGGAACATCCTGAAACGCAAATTCCCTAGGATTAATGGTATTTTATTATTCTTCAATGAAGCTGGCAGACTAATCGAACCGCTATTTTTGTGCATTGGAAATGGGAGCAAGTAAGTTTCTAGCTCCTTTGGGTCTGATTTAGATGGGATTGAGGGCAGATTTAAGCGATTATACTTGCATGGCGTTGCAATAATAAGCTAATAATAATTTTAACAGGCTTATAATAAAGCTGGCTGCAATTACTAACAGATACAGCCTACAGTAGTAATAATCCTAGGCTAAAACTCAAAAGAATTTAGTTACTCTTTAAACTAAAACTAAAAATGACTAGAATGAATGTTTTATAGATGTTTATCATCATTAGTTGCCAGCCTGCTTGTATTATATTTAGAACTCCTATATGTTCAGTTAGGGCCGTTTTTTCTTCAGAGCGTACATGTATCCCATGTACATCGGGTTGCGCATTCGCGATATGTCCGAAGGAGTGTAGTCGCTGAACCTGAATCTCAACCGGTACTGCTTGCTCAGGTACATGATCAGCGAAAGACTTAAAGTGCCGAACGAACCTATCACGAAAACGAAAGAAATTATAAAGAGCACATCTTTGAAGGCTATGTAGCTGGCGAAAAAATCAGGTACCCTGATGGTATTTTAAGTGAGTGCGGCGATGACTCCCAGGATATTTGGCACGGTGGAGAAGTAAACAACTAGCTATAGGAAGGTGATGGCCGGAGAGGGCGGAATTCTCTACCGGATAATGGGCAGCAAGCCGATGTAGGCCAGAAGAATGCTCGCTCCAGTGGCGATTCTCTTAGATAGGGAGACAAAATCGTCTTCGTTCTTACCGTTTTCCTGGCTGAAAAAGAGCAGACTTATGACTGAGAGGATGATGATGGGCACGTAGATACTGATAAGGTCAATCACAACATACTTGTAGATAGGGACGCCTATGTGACAGTACTGCCACTTTTTTATCTTGAAAATACCAGCCCCCTCGTTATTTTTCTCCTCTACAGCCTTCGTAAAGGCCTATTTGACAGTGAATACCTCAGGGTATATGAGGTAATCCTTGCGCCTGGTCACGCCCATGAGCCAAAATATATCGTTAGTCTGAGTATCTGAGTTCTGGTTGATGTTTTTATGGTAGGGGAACATGTGAGTCCTATTGTCGGCTATGTTGAACTCCCCCTGGTCTCGGAACTCAATAGTCCTTATCTTTGTGATCCTATCAATCTGTCTATGTAATCTGTTTTGCTCAGTTTTTTAGAGTGAGTCAATCTACAGCTAATCGGAAAAAGCATAAGGTGAATACTTTTAATCCTAGTACCTGTAATCTTGCAGATCGCAGTTTGTCATGTTTATTTCGTAGTTGTCTATTGTGATCTTGTTGAAAGTTAGCACCATTGTTAGATTGTTGAGATTGCAGGGTGCATAGAAAACTCCATAGGTATTATCGATTTGCGTGGTAAAAGTAGACCTTACCACGTAGGACATCCGGCATTTATCGTCATCCCACGACTCATCTACGTCGAAGTCTGCATTTTTTTCATCCCACTAGTACTCCGTCTACTACTCGGAGTCAGCAAATTAATAGTTTTCATCGTTTCTGTCGAAGAAGGGCAAGACTAGTGCTTTGTTGCGATTGAATTCTACTCCCAACTAAGGCTTTTTGCCATCTTTCCACTCTTTTTTGAAGACAGCGGCTACTTCCTAGTTAAGCTGTACATCTATCTTGACGTAGGCGACTATATCTGCCGAGCAGGCCTCCATGTCGATGTTGGTGATTTCCCTGATGTCGATTCGCACGAACACAGGCACATAGTACTGGATAAGATTGCTTTTGCGGGGAACTATATCCGATTGCCTGAATTTTACGATACTATTGTCAGGATGCAGGAACTCTCCTTTAAAGAAGCCCCGGACGGCAGTTACATTTTTGTAAAGATCTTTCTGCTTTTCACCAATCCTCTCATTATCTATTTTGATGAACTTCAATTCTTAAATGAGTCCTTCGAAGTAATAGACCGGCCTACCGTCTCCCCCCTCCTAGGTTTCAAACTGCCCTTAAAAATTACCCTAGAACTAAACTTCTACCTATTGGTCTTCCCATTTGAAGAAACCTTCATAGTTTCCTAATAGAGTTCCCTTTGCTCTAAATTCTCTCGCATTAGTGTCCCGAAATGATTGCTGCACATTCAATTTTTATTTGTTTATCTCGTTGGTCAGTTTCAGTCTGTAGGATGTCGACTGCATCTTGAAAATAGGCACAGGTCGGTCTCTTACCTGTTTGTAGATCTCTTAAGTATCGATGATGCTAGTTTTTCTGTCAAGCAAGTTCTTTGCCATTATGTCATCATGGGTCAAGGGCTGAAAATTGAGGGGTTCAGCAGACCTTAAAAGTTTCTCCTCAGATTGAGGTTATATGGGTTCTAGCTTTCTGGGAATTTTACGCATTTAAGTTTACTTGGAAGCTGGCACAAAGGTCCTCTTGGATTCATCGTAATACATTTGCCTGATAAGTAATTTATTTAAATATAAATACCTACTCGTCAGAGTAGCTTAAACAAACTTAAAATTTTAACTCGAATACCATATATTGCTTTTGTCATAAAATCTTATAAATTACAGCAAGATCTCTGAAAAGACCAATATTTTTATAGACTTTTAACTTATTTTTAGATTAGTTACAAGTATCAATAAAAAGGTAACAAAACTGCGTTCGATATTCAATTTTATTGAATTTCATGGTGCCTTTTCTCGATTTTTTCGTTAAGATAGTATCATATGACAGCGATCTGTAAATAGAATAGAAAGTAATATGCATTAAACTATCAAGATTGTTCTTGTTCCTAACAGAAATTGAGAACAGTCGCCACTTTCGCGATCTTTTCCATAGAAATATGTTTGAATGTATCTTTTCCCAGTCGCAACTAAGTATTTGCGAACTCTTTCTTAGGCTTGTCCCGCTCCGATTCTGGGTCGTTTACCTATTTAACGTACATAGTCTGAGCTTTCCTCATTTTACAACTGAAAGAGCCACAGTTTAGAATATTATTCTGTTCATTAAATCCATTAAAATAAATACTGCAAAAAAGGCCTAGTTTCTTACAAAATTAAAAAAAATTATGCAACAAAATATTTTTAAAATAGTTTTCTTAAAAAATTTCTTCAATAGAATGATTCAATCTATTGATTAATAATATTTGTTTGTTTGTTTGTTTATAGATAAATATGTTTCAGACGAGATTTAAAAAATACTAAAACTGCTAGTACCATATCAAAAGCTTAGAGTCATCAAGCTAGGCTCGAACTTCTTTTTCTTGTAGAAAAGAATGTAGGCGTTGGGATCTATTTAGTGCCCAGGTTTGGCTAGAGAGACTTTAGAGTCATCGCATTTGTACCACCTATGGCCTACTTTTACATAGGAAATGTAATGGCCTCCCACTCCGTTGCCGATGTGGACCACTGAACCGTAAAGCTAGTAGTCTTAGTCTGAATTGGGCAGTCTTATTTAGTGCTGGTAGACAACGTTATTCGTCAGCTTCACCAGCATATTGTCCTCGTAAGTGAATCTCTTTAGATGCAACTACTTAAGCCATCATGTACCAGCAGTATGTTCGGTGGCACTTGGATTTTTTAAGTCCGCAAAGCCTCTTTATGTTTGCAATTCTATTTTTAACAAGTCAGCTCTATCTATTCCTGATGGGTGAAGCTATTCTAAAGGAGTACGTCCAGTTTCTCGAATCTGGCTTCTGCCTTTCTAAATGCTTCATCGTAGGAGTGATGGTTGATGATTTGTTATATTTCTGGAGCCGTTTCTGTCCAGTCAACAACGATGATGATGTTATCGTTGATGTTTCTGAACTAAATTTGTTCGAACAGTGGTGTTTGATTGCTAAAGTAGCATCCTACTTGTCTCAAAAAATACCATGGCAGACCTGGTCGTTTCTGGATTTTCGTGTTTTGACTAGCTCTTATTTGCAAAAAGCACAGCTGTTTCGGTATGAATGGTCGACCTTTATGATACGAATTCTGTATTTTTCCTACCATTTCGAAGTTTCATTTTAGATTAAGGAATTTTTTGGAGTTTGCTTGCCCTTGTATTTTAGCTACCGATTTACGTTGATTTATGAGTTCATATTTTATGTTTTTTTAGGGGTAGAGTGCAGGTAAGATATACTACTGCTGTTGATGTAGCTTACGTTGCCAGGAGACTGCTCTTTTTTTCTATGGATAGTCGAACGCAACTCTCGTTCGTGGTACTCTTACTACTAAAGGTAATTTGATTATAGTTTTTTGATAATTTTCTGAATCTATTACTATACGTCCTTCCATTTCATGTTTTCTTTAATTTATAGCAAAAAGGGCAGGTAGATAAGCTTGTACTAGTTAGTTTTGTCAGAATAGAGTCGTTGTCTGAGCTATACTTTCACTGATTTCTGGTAGAACTATCTGTCCCTGTAATTGAAGTAGGTTGGAGAACTCAAATAGTCGACCTCATACACGACTAATTTGCTGTTGAAGTTCAAGTGATGATTCACCTAGTTCTGGTAAGTAGAACCATCCAACTTGTTCAACAGCTAGTTATTGAATACTGCATAAAGAACCAATTTGTCGATAGATATGCGCTGCTGTTCTGAAACTGCCTCCAAAAACTCACTTATGGTTGTTTTGCGACTCAGAGTCATCCCGTAACGAACAGGAACAGTGCTCTCAACCCCACTACTTTTGCGAATCATACAGTAGTAGTACTCCATTCTGTGCATTTAGGGCAAACTTAAAGAGTACGTAAAAAACGGTTACTAACGCACCCCCTAGTTCTGGCACTGTTTGCAGTTGGTCACTGCCTTCGTGACCCCTGAAAAAAACTTTACTACTTTCTCATTTATTTTTGAAGATTTGTTCTGGGCTAGCTTGCCCTCTTTGATTTAGGTTTAACTAGAAACGCCGTACTCCTTGCGAATGTTTTTAATTTCTTCGGATATTCTAGAAAGCAGACTGATGAGAAACTCCTGGGCATCGTGCTGCGAGTTTCCCTAGAAAAAGGGGCAGTGTTTGTCGAAGACTCGCTTGAATGGCCGGGTGTCGATGGTGGTATGCTCGTTAGATTTGGACTGAGCGTATATTAAATACAGTTGCTCAAGTAGATAATCCTAAGATTGTTCCTTGATCTATTCGCCCTTGCTGCTGTATCGCTTGCTCTTGGTCAGCTTGCTCACATCCTTGAACTTTTCGCTTTACAAGTACCCTCCGAAGGCTGGAGTTCTGATCAGGCACTGGATGACTGCATTTTCGTAGCAAGTGTTGCAGATGTTGTTGAGACCTGCCAGCTAATTGATGTAGTCCTACCTGTAGAGCTCACTAGGGTTGAGTTCTCTTAATTTGTTGTCTATTTTTATGTTTTGTTCCTGGGTGTTTCCCTGCTAATTGATGAACTCTACCACTATTTCATTTTAGTCCAGTATTTACACAACTTAAGCTTTGGTCAACACTCCGTCCACATACACATTTACTTCAGAACCGTAATTCAAAAGCCGTTATTTTAAACATTTTCCCTTGTGTCCTTAATTGATATTATACATTTACTCAAATTGTTTTTGCAGATTCATATCTACTGATGTAACATAAGTCCTTTGGGAATCAAATATTTCTTATAAGGAAGAATGCATGTTTTGGATTGCAATCCAGTTTGTTTTCCCAGGGTATTTGTAGTATATTATTGAGCTTTCCTTATCGTTGAGTAGTCCTGATGCTCTCGCCTTTACGTTTTCCTTTAAAATTGATTTTTTGGCAGAATTGTGTATAAAAACAGCGTTTTGATTGTCAACTTATACTTTAATTATGGTTTTAGCGTATATTTGTGGGAATACTCTTTGAAAGGTGGGCCCGCCTCCATAGATTGCCAAAAGATGACTCCATATGTTTTCAGCCACACATATATAGTGCTAAAATTAAACTAAACTTGGCCGTAGTTATATCTTTTTATTATTGTTTTTGCACAAAATATGGTTGTTAATACGCTCAGGCCTCACCGCATGCTATTTTTTTAACGGACTCTAATTCAAACTCTTCTTTCTGCTCAAAGACATGTACGCATTGGGCTGAGATGGCAGCTCGTTGTTTTCATTAAGCAGAAGTCTAGTATAGTATGCGCTTTATACATAAGCTCGCCTAAATAGTGCACTTTTTACCATGCTAGAAACCATTTATATTCGATTAAATACACTTTGTCTCCCTTCTGTCGATTAAGTCCCTCTTTCGCTAATATCTTCACAAGATTTTACTATTCTTACCTGGAATCTGAACTGAAAAGTATTTGGTATGCCTTTAGATTGTAGTTTTAAAATATTGCAGTAAACTTATGCGAGGTAATTATCTAAGTTGCTGATGACTTTGATCGAAGGCTCGGATCTGCATTGTTTTTCTGCAATTTTAGAAAACTTGAACTATTCGAGTCAAAATGATTTGTATTTTTAGTCTTAATCTGGGCTGAATACATCTGTTTGCTATTACTGATCTAATTTGGTGCAGTTTTTGGCGCTTAGTAAGGCTAAATTTAACACAAAATTTAGGCACTTAGTACCTCTTAAAGCTCCTCAATATCGTTATCTACTCTATATTCCTTATTTTCCTTTTCGAATCGTTTCAGTTAATCTGATGTCATTTTTTTGTGTTATTTGTCAGATGTGTAGACGTAAAAAAGCAAGGGTGAAAAATCACTGTTTTTTTATACGTTTTTGATGATTGTAAGTGCGAAGACTAGTTATTGTCTGCTTAGGTAGCCTTTATTTTAGTATGCCATTAACTGATAAACTTTTTGTTGAGTTTTCTAAGTGTCAGTTCAAGTACTTTTTAAAAGTGGGTGAGTTTTGGGAAAAAATTAAGGAAGGAATCGAAATTGATAATGTTGCCCTCTGTGGTTTTAAACTTGTTTTCAAGAGCAATTAACTATTGACTGTTCCAGCGATCTCTGAGCTTGTCGATGCTGTAGTTTTCTTGGATCATGAAGCTAAATTAGGGCTTTTTACATCGGGTTAAAAGGGTTGGTTGACCTGCGCGAGAGCCTTTATGGAGGCGAAGAAATACAAGCTCCCATTCAATCTATCTATTAATAACTATCTAAAGTATGCCTTATATTACATAGTCTAGTTTAGGAAAAATATGAAAAAATTCTTTAAAAATAATATTTTGAATTTTAGGCACAATAGTTGTCAAAAAGTCAGCTTAAAAAGGGTTTTTATATATATTTTTTCCAATCAATCATCTGATAGGCTGATCTTTTAGACCGAGCTTTTCTTCGTAGAAATCAAGTAAAGCGCCTATGTTTTTATTGATGATATCTTCCCTGTCGACGATGATTTCTGCCGACTAGCCCTTAAAAGAGATATCAACCCTGAAGCGACCCTCAGTCATGGTGTGGCCTCTGACCCTAATTATCTTGCAGTTTTTATCTTAAAGCATACTGTCTGGACCGGTTTGCTACTCGAAGTAGGGCCTGCGTTGTTTTCTGGGCATTTAGTTAAGACGCATCACATGTTCTCTTTAGCGTTTTTCTTGCTAAATTCGTTTTGCCTCTGCTTCCCTCCTCATTTTTTATTGAAAGTGAGGAAAATATTCCACTTTTTCTATTTTTTTATTGTCCATCGTATTACGATAGGATATTAGTATTCTCTGAGCCGAAAAGGAGCCCTACGCTTACAGTTAAAGGATATAGATATGAAAAATATCGATAGGTTGAAGCTCAAAATAGATCATGTATTCATTTTTGTCTGTTTATGGCTGTAGAGGCTAACTTCCGGCTCTAGCAATCAAGTGCTACAGTACGGGTCAGGCTCGATTATGTGGGTTCAAGATGTGGATCGTACGGCACTTGAGCCTTCGACCGGATTGTAGAACCACTATAAAATATTATTTTCAACTCAAAAAATAATTTTCTTGAATATTCTTAAAACCTACTACTTCTATTCACAGACTCGATCAAGATATTCTATCATTTATTTGACTACTACTTGTAAACATATTTGCGTGTTTAGCCGTTTTTGATTCCGAAAACTGCGGATAGAAGGTTACACTTGTCTTTGTTGCCAAAAAGTTTTCGCTTGTTTACACTTTCAAGTAGTTTGCTGATTGAAACTACGGTGCTAGTTATGCCATCTACATTCTAAAAATGTTCTTTTTGTTAAAAAGATTCGTTATTTACTTTAATCTTAGGGCTCTGTTATGAGTCTTTTTGGGCTTAAGGATAAACCAAGTAGGACACTTCTCCTTTGGGCGCAAATTTTTAATCATCTAGTCTTGTAATCAGATCACTGATCGCTCCATTGTATCTTCTTTAGTATTTCTTAGTAAGCTAGTTTGCAAGTAGGACTCTGTGCTACCCACTTAAAGCCGTCTATAGATAAATCAATCTTTTTTTAAGTTTATTTGAGTTTATGAAGTTTATTGAAAACTCCTTCATTTTGACTCCAATCAGCTCTTGATTGTTCTACTCAAAATTGCCTGTGGTAAGGTTGGAAAATCCCTAGAATCTTCCGCTGAGAGAAGAGTCTTGTGAACATATGCTTGCTTGTTCGATCATGATGGCAACGCTGCAAGGTCCACCTATGACCTGAATGGGCACCAGAGGCATAGTTCTTCTAATTTTATCGACGAGTTTCCAGCCAGGGTCAGAAATGCAAGGCATGCCTGCATCGCTTACCAAAGCTACTTTTTTGCTCTATAAAAGTGCTTTTACAAGGTCAAACATTCTTGTTTCAGAATATGTATTGAGAGGTATTAGAAGGCCTCTTCCTTTTTTCTTGCGGCAGTTTGCGATCTGCGTTTAAATGTGAGCCATATCTGATAGCTAAATGCCATACAACTCGTCAAGCTTATCGGCTTGATTGTTGTAAGTCCACTGATTATACGGTTTTAGGGCCTTAAGAGCCCGATATTTCAAAAATTATACTTTAAACTTTTACTGCTACTAGAAAGGCATTTTTCTGAGAAATTTTCTACGTTCTTTATCGGTCATATTGGCGTAGTTATACAGCTAATGCGCAGTTTGCTCTTCTGGCTCGTTTTATTAGCTTACGACTATATCAGCCAAGCCGATACTACCGAATCTTTATGTAGTTTAAGACAAGATATTGCGGTTTCGAATCAAGTGATAGAGCTGACCAGCTATTCTTCGGTCCTAACAAGCAATCAAGTCTGCTTCAAATAAAGCTTTGAGCATGTTGGGAGACATATCCTTGAGATTGCCAAGAGTAGTAGGGACTATTGTGAATCGGCCTCTAGGTGGAGCTGGGTTAAGAACTTTGGTATAAGAACAGCCTAGAAACAGTTTCATAGTTATTTTTGGGTTTCTTTTGAAAAGAGTTGACAAACACAGCATAACACTAATTATAATTATAAAAGCGAGTCTATAGTTGTATCGAGATGAATTTTTAGAGAGTTGAGCGTGTCGATAAAAATAGAGTCAACAAATCGGACTTTTCCTTCATTTTCATGAGCACAGCTGGTAAGTAATTGCATGCAGGGTGTAGTAAATAACAAAATGTAAGAGCTCACCGTAAAGCAGTTGATGGAGGACTTTGCCGATAAGATGAAGAAAAGCAACGACCCTGAACGTTTTATAATAAAAGCTTTCATGAGGCACTACTTGTAGAGTAGACTCGAGGCAGATGGAGTGGATAAGTAGTGGTGTACTCCCTCAGTTCTCTGTCAATTATCCAAACTTATCAGCATCAAACTAGGCAAGTAGTTCCACGATAAACATGGCAAAAAATGGATCAGAATTGATAGGTATAAGATCTTGGGCATATAACTGCCCTAAAAACTGCATCAGGAACACTAAAAATTTTACTCAACCTACATCGGTAGAGGCAGCTTAAACTCAACAACAAGAAAGACCTCTGAGTAAACTGAGGGCAGCGATAGAAAATTAGTGAAAAAATTTGAGGAAGAAGAAGAAAGCGAATCGTAGAAGCTGTCTCCTTAGGTCTAGCAGAATGATGACAGCAGCTACCATTCCTCCAATGATACAGGCTATGCAAATAGGGTGTCAGTTGCCAAAAGCAAGAGCAAAAATGCAGGGAAGTCAGCAAAAAAATAAACTAAAGATATTAGCGTTAAACCCAAGAAGACTCCCCAGCTTGACCTGTAAAAAAAGCTTCACTAGTCGTAGAAAAAGATACAGGAGTTAGAGACGGTCATAAACTACCTGATGAGGCAAACAGTCAAGAACGCAAAGTACGAATCAGAAGATAACGACAGCAGCACTTGATTATTAGCCTTATTTGCAAATATACTAAAATTTTGAATCTAAAATAAAATCAAATGAATTTTTCAACCTTATCAATTATGTTTTTTATTTGATTTGAATGACAAGCCAGCTAATATATGAAGATATGGGCTAATAATGTTTAGAAAGCATTATTCTTTGAATGTAATGGCGACGTCACTAATTATATTTGATATTTATAGTTGATGATGCAGCAGCTGGGCAGGCAAATCAAACATATTTATCTAGGACTCGCCTTGTCACGCGCTCACTCCGCGCTCAACCAACACAACCGCTATCTCTTCTCAAGTAACTAAGGCCCCACTCAGAACAGTCCATCCCTCTTCCCTTCCTCGCAGACTCCATCAACGAGGGCACCATCGCCAAGTTTACCAAGAAAGAGGGACAGTGGGTTAATCTCGATTAGACCATCGCATAGGTATAGACCGATAAAGTCACTGTCGAAATCAAGAGTCCCAAGGCAGGGCTTGTTACCAAACTGTGGGTTAACTCAGGAGACAATCTGCAAGTCGGAAAACCTCTGTTCGAAATCGACACTTCAGCTCCGCAACCCGCTGCTGATGCCCAACCAAAAGCCGAATAAAAGAAAGTTTAAGCACCCAAGGCTGCCTAGAGTCCTAAATAAGCGCCTAAGGCTGCCTAGAAAGCAAAAGAAGCCCCAAAAGCAGCTCCTACACCTTCCGCGCCGCAACCTTCAGTGTTTACTGGAGAACGTAAATAAACTAGAGAGCCAATGTCGAGACTGAGACAAAGAGTAGCTCAACGACTCAAATAAGCTCAGAACACCTATGCTTTGCTGACCACTTTTCAATAAGTCGATATGTCTGAAGCCACCTAGGCTCGTAAAGTAAGCCTTTTTTGATGTAGGAGCTCGGCTAAGACTTTTTGAAAAAGTATAACGTGAAACTCGGCTTTATGTCTTTCTTCTTGAAAGCAGCCACTCTAGCCCTACAGGAATACCCAGTCGTGAACTCAGTCATCGATAACAACGAAATCGTTAGAAGAAACTTCGTCGATATTTCAGTCGCAGTTGCCACACCCACCGGACTTCTAGTGCCTGTCCTCAGGAACTGCCAGAACATGAAGTTTCATGACTTTTAAATCGTAAAGATTAAGTTATCTAGGGTCTAGCGAACCTCGCCAAAAAGGGCAAATAAGGAAAAATCACCATCCAGGATATGTAGGGAGGAACATTTACTGTATCGAATGGAGGAACTTTCGGTTCGTTAATGGGCACACCTATCATCAACCCTCCCCAAAGCGCCATTCTAGGCATGCACTCAATCATCAACCGTCCCGTGGTGCGTGGAACTGAGATCGTGGCACGACCCATGATGTACCTGGCCCTGACCTACGACCATCGTTTGCTGGACGGCAAAGATGCAGTCTTATTCCTGAAAAGAATCCAAACTCACGTGTAAAACCCCAGAAGAATGCTTTTCGAAATATGATGTTATTATTGGATCATTATCAATCTTTATATAGTAAGTATAGATATCACGGACGAGAGCATCAATCTTTATATAATATTATCGCATCATTCATTTATCATTAGAAACCGATTTCCTACAGCTAAATCACCTCTCTACGATTACCATTTAAATATTTTCTGTGAGTTTTTGACAAAATTTATGAAATTTCTTATTTGGATTTATCAATTTAGTCGATTTCGCAGGTCATTTCGCAGCCGTTAAAAGACAAATCTAAATTATGAGGATTCTGCTTAGGTTATTTTAGAACTTAAATATTCTAAGGTTTTCGAATAGATTGCATTTCTTTTTGCATATTAGCATAGGCTTCCTTTATTTTATGATATTATTATGCTTATTGGGTTATTTGTTTCTGAAGCTTTTTATTTTTTCTTGAAGCTGATGAACTTGGAGGTCGAGACTAGTTATGATTAATTGGTAGATTAGCATCGTATTGCTATCGATAGTGTTTTTATCTAAGTTGCAAAACATCTGTTTTTCTTTTTATTCGATAAATAGTTTGCGATCAATTATATGCTAGTCTTTTGCTTTATTAAGCTAGACTAAACTATTAACTTATTACTAATATTTCTTCCAGTCTTTTGAGCTAGTAAATAAACGTTTTGCTATATTCACTTTTTCCTTGAACGCTTACACTTCATATGATTTTTACAACAATTTCAGTTCAAGCTTTTTTATCTCTAAAATGTAGTATTCTGATAATCTGATCGTATCTTCATCCTTAATCATATAGAGTCCCTTTACACTAGACTAGTCTGTCTTGTATCTGGGATCCTCGTACTATAGTTTATATTTTAGTTCCAGGTTCACGATAAACTACTATTTTTTTTGCAGACAGGTAGTTAAGTCTTATATTTTGGATTAGTAGCGAGCTAGTTTGTACTGAAAGTCAATCTAATTTTCACTATTCAGCTGTTTCTATATAAGAAGTATGTTTATAAGTTACTGATTCTTATGCACTAAACGTTAATTCTATTTTCGCAATAGTTAGTTGTGCGAACTTAACTCAAAAATAAGAGATTTTACTGAATCCTATGAATTTTTGACCAGCTACTTATTTATCAAGCGCATATGTGAGAGATCTTTTCGAATGTGATCCAAAGTTGTATGCAGCTCTTTATTCTAGAGCAAAAGGTGCTAGACCTTTAGCGTCGTCGGCTGCTTTTCTGATCGAAAACCTTATTAGAATGGTGTCTAGATCATCTTTTATTAAATGTTAAATGTTGTAATTTTAAATGCTGTAATTTTAAATGCTTAAGCTCAACCAATAAGCTTAAATCAAACATCAGCAACTACTATAACTGTAGCAAAAAAATTAATTGCTACACAGTCAACTGGAGTATGCCAGGACACAAAATTTGAAGATTGCCAAATTGTTAGCCCAAAAATAAATGAACAGTCCTGAGCTCGAAAATAAAAATTTAGATATAAAGAGGCAGTTACAGTAAATAAGAAGCAGACATGCAGAGAAAACATAAAAAGTTAGCAATATGTCGAATTTTTAACAAAAATTGACAGAAAGATTGAAAAGTTTGCAGTAAACTAGGCAAAAAATATAAGTCTAAGTTTAGCTGTTAAGAGCTACTATAGCTAAAAATGGGGGCATTTTGGGTGAACTGTAGTGTGAAATGGGCAAAAAAGACAGAGAGTACTAAACAGCCGAAACAGAAGTATTACGTTTAAAATCAAATATTGACGCCTCGAAGAAGCAGCAATAAAAACTTTAGAAATAAATAGAAAAAGTGGAGAGTTAGATCGTTTCGTTGGGAAAATAGATTGAAAAATGATTAAAGATGTAAGTGCGTGTAAGTTCAGAATTAAATAATGAAGTATTAGCAAAAATGAGTGATTTTAGTGATATAAAAGTAGATGATGATAGTATATACAAGTGGGTGTTTGTATGAGTATAAGTGTTGTTGTAGTTTGAGTGGGATATCATTATTTGAATAGGAGTCATGACGGAGATTATGCCTGATTACAACGACAGTTCCGACGAGGACTAAAAAAAGATCAAGCAGCCCAACAAGAAGGACCAGGGCGCCAACCTCACCGGATGGAATGAACTCTTCCTCAAAGATTAGCTCAAAAGAGCTATCCGTGAATGCGGCTTTGAGCACCCCAGTTAGGTCCAGGTCGAAGCCATTCCTTTGGCTCTCCAAGGCCAAGACATTCTCTGTCAAGCTAAGTCTGGTATGGGCAAAACTGCAGTCTTTGTCATCTCAATATTGAACCAGATCGTCCCTGATGGGGAAAACTACGAGCCCCACCAGGCTATTATCACCTGCCACACTCGGTAGCTTGCCCATCAGATCTACAAAGATTTCAAGAGATTAGGCCGTTATTTCAAGAAACCTGAGCTCAGATTCGGCTGCTACTTCGGAGGAGTATCTCTCGAGTAGAACGAAAAGGAACTCAAGGACGAAAAGCGCACTCCTCACATCATCATTTCTACTCCAGGCAGACTCTACGATCTGGCCAAGCACAAACTTGTTAACTTTGACAAAGTAATTCTGTTTAAAGTTAGTGCAAATTCTTCGTGGTGGACTAGTGTGACAAAGTGCTCAGCAATCCTCGCATGAGAGCCGACATCCAGGACATTTTCGTAAAGACCCCCCATCACAAACAGGTCCTTATGTTTAGCGCCACTATGCCTGAAGAAATCAAAAAAGGTAATCGTAGAAATACTTAGATTGCAAAAAATTCCTTCAGAAATAATCTGAGATCTTCATCGATGAAGGTAAACTTATTCTTCACGGATTGGCCCAGTTTTTCGTCTACATCAACGAGGTAAAAGTGGAATAAATTAGAACAAAAAGTTCGAAAAGCTGACCCATTTGTTGGATACTTTGGCCTTCAACCAGATGATCATCTTCGTCAACAGAGTCGACAGGGCTAAAAAGCTGACTTAGCTGTTAAGGCAAAAGTTGTTCAATCCGATTTGCATTCATTCGCAGTTGAAGCAGGAGGAGAGAATCAAGAACTACGACTTGTTCAAGGCCAACGGGTCACGTTTGTTGGTAGCCACCGATTTGTTCGGCCGAGGAATCGACATCGAGAGGGTCAACCTGGTGATCAACTATGGTACTTGATGGACTACTTAGATTTCCCCACCGAAAGAGATTCCTACCTGCACAGAGTTGGACGAGCTGGTCGTTTCGGAACTAAGGGTTTGGCAATCAACTTTATCAGGGCTGATGAGGAGGAAAACGAGTAGGGAGGCACTGATAAGAGCGTGCTGATGGATGTTCAGAACGGATTCAAGGTCAAGATCAATGAGCTACCGAAGGAGCTGGATACATCTCTTTACATGTGATTGTTTGTGGAGAAATCGACAAATTCTTAGACCTATTTTCCATATCTCTGCTGATTTCAATTTCTTTATCTCTCCCAACTTCATATCACAATCCAATATGACATGTCATAAATATTCTACTGCCTTCAATAATAGAAATCGAGCATACACCTCAATTCTTTCCCATCAATCTAAGTAATAAGGAGAAGATTAAAGTATAAGATAGATGAATTAATCAATCAGTAGTCCTTTATATGTCGAAAACCATTAGGATTTGCGATGGCTTCCCATAGTCGATGCCGATACTTAATGTGACTTTTGAAGTTGCACACCCTCGAGTTGAAAATGTAGCTCAGCGAATATTTTCTAAAAAAGATGTTGCTGATTATCCTCACACAACGAGCATACTTGTGATCTGTCCACAGTTTGCGTAAGTCAGCTATAGTATTCACTGTCTTCTTTTTTTGCAGCATTTCTTCCATGAAGTCCTCAAATGGCACGCTGAGTGTGTTGCAGACCCTTTCGACTTCGATCTGGTATCTCTCGATGAAGGTGATGATGGCCTTACCATAATTTTTTGGTATATTTTTTGTTTAATTTTTTTGTTTCTTTAGTTCCCGTTCGTCGACCTCTTCGATTTTTACTTCGTCCTCTGCATTATCTTCGTCTTCGGAGACGCCCTTCTGCTGGGAAATCATCCAATTTCTCTCATTGAAGGACGGATTATAGGACACATGTGGTAGGATGGGCACATAGGAGCTCATGTGGCTGCCCTACCGCTCGTCCCTTCGCATTATCCTGTCCAGCATGCTGTTGTTATCGCTCATCGGGTCCGGAAAAATGTCATTTAGTTTTACCTCGCACATTTTCTGACTGTATTCTGGGGAGAACTGCGGATGGAGCATAGAAAAGTTGAAGATAGAAGAGCCCTGGCCTGGCTGAATCATTACTGAAATGTTGCTGATGCTGGAGAGCAAGCTGTCGCCCTTGATAAGACTCATTACAACAATAATATTACCATGAATTGTCATTTGCATCAGCCGATCATATCAGAATGTATCTCCAAATGATATAAAAGAAAGGGGTTGGGGTTGGGGTTGGGGTTGGGGGTG
>Ga0169931_10004148_pt1 | contig 22628 bp, 27 predicted proteins | sample Kivu_15m_20L_FD_129675 | JGI IMG/M metagenome (GOLD analysis project Ga0169931, IMG submission 129675) | Freshwater microbial communities from Lake Kivu, Western Province, Rwanda to study Microbial Dark Matter (Phase II) - Kivu_15m_20L... | ecosystem: Environmental > Aquatic > Freshwater > Lake...
CTCGGTCAGAGGCTGCGCAGGGCCACGATTGGATCCAGGCGGGCGGCGCGGCGGGCCGGCACCACGCCGAAGAACAAGCCGATCGAGCCCGACAGCCCCACCGTGGCCAGCACCGTGGCGGCACCGATCGTGGCGGGCAACGGTGTGACAGCGGCCACCACGACCACCGTGCCGATGCCTACGGCGCTGCCGATCACGCCGCCGAGGCTGGCCAGCACCAGCGACTCCACCAGAAACTGCAGCAGCACGTCGCCACTGCGGGCGCCGAGAGCCTTGCGCAGGCCGATCTCCTCGGTGCGCTCGCTGACCGACACCAACATGATGTTCATGATGCCGATGCCGCCCACCAGCAGCGACACGGCGCCGATGGCCGCCAGCATCAAGGTGAGTCCGCCGGTGATCGTGCTCACGATCGTCAGGGCGTCCTTCTGGGAGCGCACGGCGAAGTCGTCCTCCCGCAGGATCCGGTGCCGCTGGCGCAGCAGGTTGGTGATCTGAAAGCTCGCGGCCCCTGTGCTCTGTTCGTCGCGGGCCTCGACGCTGATGAAGTTGAGGTTGACGCCGTAGGTGGGATCGCGGCCGGAGAGTTTGCTCACCATCGTCGTGAGCGGCACGTAGGCGTTCTCGTCCTGGTTTTGGCCAAACACCGCCCCCTTGGGCTCCAGCACGCCAATCACCTCGAACAGCTGGTTGCGGATGCGCAGCTGGCGCCCCACCGGCGCCTTGCCGGGAAACATCTTGGCGCCCAGATCGGGCCCCACCACGGTGACATTGCGGGCGCTGCTGAGGTCGCTGGCAAAGAAGAAACGGCCTTGGGCCACCTCAAACTGACGCACCGGCAGAAACGCGGGCGTCACCCCCGAGACCGAGGCGGTGCTGCTGATGCCGCCGGCCTGAATCACCTCGCTCAGGGTGATCTGGGGCGCCACCCGTTTGACGCTGGGCACTTGCTCGGCGATCGCCTCGGCGTCCTCGAGCACGAGGGTTTTGGGGAAGTCGATGCCCTGGCGGCGGGTGTCGTTGTTGCCTGGCACCACAAACAACACATTGGCGCCGAGGTTGCTGAGCTGGCCTTCGGCCAGGTTCTGGGCTCCCCGTCCCACCCCCACCAAGGTGATCACCGAGGCATTGCCGATCACGATGCCGAGCATCGTGAGCAGGCTGCGCAGCCGGTTGGCTCGCAGGGTTGTCAGAGCCATGCCCACGGTTTCACCGACGGGCAATTTCGAAGCCATGGGCACGTGCTGGGGCCGGTGCCCTAAACGATGGCGGGTCCGCCGTCCGCGTTGTGGCTGCGGGCGCCGCGATGCACTTCGCCGCGGAGCAGATCCAAGGTCACGATCTCGCCCTGAAGCAGGCTGGCAAAGGCGTTGTCGACGCCCACAATCGCCGGAATGCCGGTGCGCTGGGCGATCACGGCCGCGTGGCTCTCCATGCCGTCGGTTTCAGCGATCACGGCCTTGGCCTTGCGAATCGCCTCGACGTACTCGGCCGAGGTTTCACGCACCACCAGGATCTCGCCCGACTGGATCGCCGCTGCGGCCTCGGGGCTATCCACGAGGCGAACCCGCCCGCTCACCGAGCCGTTGCCGATGCCGGTGCCCTTGGACAGCACCGCCGACACGATGCCGACCTTGATGAAGTCGGTGGAGCCGCTGACCCCAGACAGGGTGCCAGCGGTTTGGACCACCAGGTCGCCGTCCTGCAGGAAGCCCAGCCCCCGGGCCATGCCCATGGCCAGGCTGAAGGTGCTGGTGGAGGAGCTTTGTTCCGCCACCAGCAGGGGATTCACTCCCCAGCAGAGCTGCAGCTGGCGGGCCACCTTCACCTCGCTGGTGATCGCCAGGATCGGCGTGCTGGGCCGAAACTTGCTGACATTGCGGGCGGTCGAGCCGCCCTTGGTGAGGGGCAGGATCGCCGCGGCGTTGAGCTGGCGGGCAATGCTGCTCACCGCCTGGCAGATGGCGTTGGGAATGGTGGTGGCCATGTGGCTGTCGAGCACCCGCTGGGGGTAATCGCGCTCGATGCGCCGGGCAATCGTGGCCATGGTGGCCACGGCTTCCACAGGGAAATCCCCCACCGCGCTCTCGTTGGACAGCATCACGGCGTCGGTGCCGTCGAGGATGGCGTTGGCCACGTCGCTCACCTCGGCCCGGGTGGGGCGCGGGCAGCTCACCATCGAATCGAGCATCTGGGTGGCGGTGATCACCGGGATGCCGAGGCTGTTGGCCTTGCGGATCAACTCTTTCTGGAGCAGCGGCACCTCTTCGGCGGGCATCTCCACGCCCAGGTCGCCGCGGGCCACCATCACCCCGTCGCAGAGGGGCAGGATGTCGTCGATCTGGTCGATCGCCTCAAATTTTTCGATCTTGGCCACCACGGGTGTGCTGTGGCCGTGGCTGCGAATCAGCTCGCGGATCTCGCGCATGTCCGAGGGGTTTCGCACGAAGCTGAGCGCCACCCAATCGACACCCTGTTGCAGGCCAAAGGCCAGGTCGATCCGGTCTTTCTCGGTGAGCGCTCGGATTGAGAGCTGCACGTCCGGGAAGTTGACGCCTTTGTTGTTGGAGAGCACGCCACCGACGGTGACGCTGCAGAACAGGGTTTGCTCGGGCTTGTCGACGCGCTCGACCAGCATTTCAACCCGGCCGTCGTCCAACAGGATGCGGCTGCCAGGCACGACCTCATCGGCGAGGTTGTCGTAGGTGACTGTGGCAATCGATTGATTGCAAGCCACATCCCTCGAGGTGAGGGTGAAGGGATCACCCTTGGCCAGGGTGATGGGCCCATCGGCGAAACGGCCCAGTCGGATCTTGGGACCCTGGAGGTCTTGGAGGATGCCGATCTCGATGCCGAGCTCGGTGGCGACCTGGCGGATCGTTGAAATCCGAGCCGCGTGCTCGCTGTGGTCTCCGTGGGAGAAATTGAGGCGGAAGGTGGTAGCGCCGGCGGCAATCAACTCGCGCAGGCGTTGCGGAGATTCCGTGGCGGGCCCGATCGTGGCCACGATCTTGGTGCGACGCATGAGATCGGGCTGGGGCATCAACACGCCATCAGACAGCTGGAAACTACCATCCAGGCCTGCAACGGGCTGCCGCAGTTGGACTTTCAGGCTTACCAGCAGCGCTCCCGCGCCACCGCCCGCTATCCCGAGGCGGGCGCCAACCCCATTTATCCCACCCTGGGGCTGTGCGGTGAGGCCGGTGAGGTGGCCGACAAGGTGAAGAAGGTGCTGCGTGACCAGGAGGGCCGCTTTTCGCCTGAGGTGGTCGCGGCATTGCAGCTGGAGCTGGGGGATGTGCTTTGGTACGTGGCCCAGCTCGCCACAGAACTGGGCCTGGAGCTCGACCAGATCGCCCAGGCCAACCTGGACAAGCTGGCCAGCCGCGCCGCCCGTAACGTGATTGCAGGCAGTGGGGATACGCGGTGATCAGAGTCGTACTCGCTCCTCTTCTCGTGGCCCTGATGTTGCTTGTGCCCGGTCCTGCCTGGGCGGCCGAGCTGCAGGTCTCGCAGGTGAATCTCGAGCCCTGTCCCGCCGAAGACGTTGGCGCCCAACCCGAGTTGCGCCGCCCTTCAGGCGCCAGCTGCTACGCCCTGCGCGGCACCGTGCTGAATCCGGGCCGCAAACCGGTGGTGGACACCGATGTGTTTGCCCTGATCGTCGATTCCAGCGGCGAGCCGGTGCTGCAGAACCGCACCCGTGTGGGTTCGATCGGCGACGTGCCCCCCGGCAGCTCGAGCTTTGCCCTGCGGCTCTCGGTGCCCGCCGGCACGCCGGGGCCCCTGAGCTTCCGCAACGTCAAGGCCCGCGGCTTCAGTGCGCCGGTGCGCACCCGTGCCGGCGTCGACGACGAATTGCTGCCGCTCGAGCAGGCCCTAGCCGATCAATAGCCCGCGCCCAGCACCGACACGCTGGCGCCTTGCAGGAGGCTCTGCACCAGATTCAGGGCGATGAAGGCCACGATCGCCGACAGGTCGAGGCCGCCCAGGGGCGGAATCAAGCCGCGGAAGGCGTTCAAATAGGGGTCGGTGATCGAACTCACCGTCGAGAGCAGCGGATTGCTCCAGTCGAGGTTGGGGAACCAGCTCAGCAGCACTCGCACCAGCAGCACCACGGTGTAGATGCTGAGGGTCTGGGCCAGCACCTGCAGCAGAAAACTCAGCGCGTCCATGGAGTGCTCGTGGGCAGATTCTGGATCGACCAACTCTAGGCAGCATCCTCCCAGGCATCATCCTGAGATGGAGCGTGATCCTCAGCCTGATCCGGACCTGGTTCGGGATCCACCACCTTGGCCTTTGCCCTCGGGAGCGGTTGCAGGTCGTCGGCCTTGACGGCGAAGGTGCGGTGGAATTTCTCGCTCAGGGTGAGCCAGTAGGAGCGACCGTCGCTCTGGCGCTTGCGCTCGACGAAGTTCTGGGCCAGGAGTTCCTTGATGTGGTCGTAGGCACCCGAACCCCGCAGCTCCACCAGATCCGATTGGAGGATCCGTTTCTTCAGCGCGATCGTGGCCAGAGTGCGCAGGGCAGCGGTGGAGAGGTCTACGGGCAGCAGGTTCTGCACCAGATCACCCAGGCCGTCGCGCAGCTGCAGGCTGTAGCGGTTGCCCTCCTGACGCACTTCCAGGGCGGTGTCGCGGTGGGCGTAGTCGGTGATCAGGGTGATCAGCCCCAGCTCCGCCTCCTCCCGGCTGATGGCGGCGATCTCCGCCAGCTCGGCCAGGCTCAGGGGCCGGCCCTTGAGATAGAGGATCGCTTCCATCCGCGCCGGCAGGGAGAGCCCCTGGATCGCCTCAGCGGCTGCTGGTTGGGCGCCGGTCATGGGCCTTCACCACGCTGGATGGCCGCACGGTACCGCAGGGATTCGGGCTCAGGCCAGGGCCGGCAGGGGGGCGCTGCTGGGGCCGAGAAACAGCCGGTAGGCGGGGTTGTCGCTTTCATCCCAGTGCTGGTAGCCGAGCCCGTTGAGAAACGCCTGCCACTGCGAGCGTTCGCCCCGGGGCACCTGCACCCCCACCACGATCCGGCCCACGTCGGCGCCGTGGTTGCGGTAGTGAAAGATGCTGATGTTCCAGTTGGCGTGGAGGGCGTTGACGAACGCCATCAGGGCGCCGGGTTTTTCGGGAAACTCGAAGCGGTAGAGCAATTCCTCCCCCTGCTCCAGGGCGGGGCCGGCACTGGCGGGCAGGCGCCCGCCCACCATGTGGCGTAGGTGCAGCTTGGCCAATTCGTTGTTGGAGAGATCGAGGCAGGGGAAGCCAGCGTCCTGCACGTCGTGGATCAGTTGCTGCTCGTCGGCGCTGCCGCTCGTCTGCACCCCCACGAAGATGTGGGCCACGCGGGGATCGGCCAGCCGGTAGCTGAATTCGGTGAGGCTGCGCTGGCCCAGCACCCCACAGAAGCGCCGCAGGCTCCCCGTTTGCTCGGGGATCTCCACCGCCAGCATCGCCTCGCGGTCTTCGCCGATTTCGGAGCGTTCGGCCACGAAGCGCAGCCGATCGAAGTTCATGTTGGCGCCGCAGGCCACCGCCACCAGCGTTTGGCCATGCAGCCCCTGTTGCATCACATCCCGTTTCATGCCCGCCACGGCCAGGGCACCGGCGGGCTCCAGGATCGAGCGGGTGTCCTCGAACACGTCCTTGATGGCGGCGCAGATGGCATCGGTGTCCACCGTCACCATGCGATCCACGGTCTGGCGGGCCAGCTCGAAGGTGAGCTCGCCCACCCGGCGCACGGCCACCCCATCGGCAAACAGGCCCACCTGGTCGAGCTGCACCCGCTCGCCGGCGGCCAGCGAGCGAGTCATGGCATTGGCATCCACCGGCTCCACCCCCACGATCTGCACCTGGGGCCAGAGGGTTTTGACGTAGGCGCCGATGCCGGCGATCAGCCCACCGCCGCCCACCGCCACATAGATCACATCCGGAGGCGAGGAGCACTGGCGCAGGATCTCCAGGCCGATCGTGCCCTGGCCGGCGATTACATCGGGATCGTCGAAGGGGTGGATGAAGGTGAGGCCCCGCTCGGCCGCCAGGCGGGTGGCTTCGGTGCAGGCCGCGTCGTAGTTGTCGCCGTGCAGCACCACCTCGGCGCCGCGGGCGGCCACCGCTTTCACCTTCATCTCGGGGGTGGTGACCGGCATCACAATCACCGCCCGGCAGCCCAGCTTTTGGGCCCCCAACGCCACCCCCTGGGCATGGTTGCCGGCACTGGCCGCGATCACGCCGCGCTCCAGTTCCGCCGGCGAGAGCCCAGCCATTTTGTTGTAGGCCCCCCGCAGTTTGAAGCTGAACACGGGCTGCAGGTCTTCCCGCTTCAGCAGCACCCGGTTGTGCAGGCGCGCCGAGAGGTTCGGGGCGGGATCGAGCGGCGATTCGATCGCCACGTCGTACACCCGCGCCCGCAGGATGCGCTGCAGATAGCTGTGGGGAGCCTCGCTCATGGCACCAGTGTCGCAATCCGCACCGCCGGGCGGGACCCAAGGCCTAGATTGCACCTCACCTCCAGGGTTGTGCATGCATCTCAGCGAGCTGAATCATCCGAATCAGCTGCACGGCCTGAGCACGCCAGAGCTCGAAGCCATTGCCCGCCAGATCCGGGAGCGGCATCTCGAGGTGGTGAGCACCAGCGGCGGTCATCTCGGCCCGGGCCTCGGGGTGGTGGAACTCACCCTGGCCCTGTATCAAACCCTCGATCTTGACCGCGACAAGGTGGTGTGGGACGTGGGGCACCAGGCCTATCCCCACAAGTTGGTGACGGGCCGCTACAAAACCTTCGACAGCCTGCGCCAGAAGGACGGTGTGGCGGGCTATCTCAAGCGCTGCGAGAGCCGCTTTGACCACTTCGGCGCCGGCCACGCCAGCACCTCGATTTCGGCGGCCCTGGGCATGGCCCTGGCCCGGGATCGGCGCGGTGAAGGCTTCAAATGCGTGGCGGTGATCGGCGATGGCGCCCTCACCGGGGGCATGGCCCTCGAAGCCATCAACCATGCCGGCCACCTGCCGAAAACCAAGCTGCTGGTGGTGCTGAACGACAACGACATGTCGATTAGTCCTCCGGTGGGCGCCCTCTCCACCTATCTCAACCGGATGCGGCTGAGCCCGCCGCTGCAGTTTCTGCAGGGCAATGCCGAGGAGGCGATCAAGCACCTCCCCTTCCTGCACGGCGAGCTGCCCACCGAGCTCAAAAACCTCAAGGAGAGCATGAAGCGCCTGGCGGTGCCCAAGGTGGGAGCCGTGTTTGAGGAGCTGGGCTTCACCTACATCGGCCCGATCGATGGCCACGACATCGCCGGGATGGTGCGCACCTTCGAGCAGGCGCACCGCACCGAGGGGGCCGTGCTGGTGCACGTGGCCACCACCAAGGGCAAGGGCTACGCCTACGCCGAGGCCGACCAGGTGGGCTACCACGCCCAGAGCGCCTTTGATCTGGCCACCGGCAAGGCCTATCCCTCCAGCAAGCCGAAACCTCCCAGCTACAGCAAGGTGTTTGGCCAAACGTTGGTGAAGCTCTGCGAACAGGACCCCACCGTGGTGGGCATCACCGCCGCCATGGCCACCGGCACCGGCCTGGATCTGCTGGAGAAGGCCCTGCCGGATCAGTATTTCGACGTGGGCATCGCCGAGCAGCACGCCGTCACCATGGCGGCTGGCATGGCTTGCGAGGGCCTCAAGCCGGTGGTCGCGATCTACAGCACCTTTCTGCAGCGCGCCTTCGACCAGCTCATTCACGACGTGGGCATCCAGAACCTGCCCGTCACCTTCGTGCTCGACCGGGCCGGGATCGTGGGTGCCGACGGCCCCACCCACCAGGGTCAGTACGACATCAGCTACCTCCGTGCCATCCCCAATTTCACGGTGATGGCTCCTAAGGATGAGGCCGAGCTGCAGCGCATGCTCGTGACCTCGATTCATCTCAGCGGCCCCTGCGCCCTGCGCATTCCCCGCGGCGAAGGCGAGGGTGTGCCTCTGGCGGAAGAGGGCTTTGAGCCCCTCGAGATCGGCCGCGGTGAGCTGCTCACCGACGGCGACGACCTGCTGATCGTGGCTTACGGGGCCATGGTGGCTCCGGCGATGGCCACCGCCGGATTGCTGCAGGAGAAAGGCATCCGCGCGGCGGTGATCAACGCCCGCTTCCTGCGGCCCCTGGATGAGGCGCTGATCCTGCCGATGGCCCAGCGCATCGGCAAGGTGGTGACCATGGAAGAGGGCGCCTTGGCTGGTGGCTTCGGGGCCGCGGTGGTGGAAACCCTCGTCGACCACGACGTGCTGGTGCCCGTGCTGCGCATTGGCATTCCCGATGTGCTCGTCGACCACGCGAGCCCCGACCAAAGCAAGCAGAGCCTCGGTCTCACACCACCTCAGATGGCCGATCGCATCCTGGAGCGCTTCGGCTCTCCCCGCCCCACCAATCTGGCGGCCGCCGGTCAGCCCGTTGCCGTCTGAGCCGCAGCGCGCATTCCATCACGGCTGAGCTCGACCGCTGCGAGGTGCTGGTGGTGGGTGCCGGTCCAGCGGGCGCTGAGTTGGCCCGGTTGCTGGCCCTGGCGGGCGTGGATGTGCTGGTGGTCGATCGCCTGGCCGATCTCCGCCAGGCGGCCTTCAGCAGCGCGGCCCTGCCCTTGGATGCCGTGGAGCGCTATGGCCTGCCGCCTGCGGTGGTGGCGGCCCGCTGGAGCGGCTGGCAGCTGGTGGGGCCGGGAGCGCAGCGGCGCCAGTGGAGCTCCGCCCAGCCGCTGGGGGCCGTGCTGGATTTCGGCGCCCTGCGCCAGTGGCTGGCCGATCAGGCCCAGGGCTGGGGCGCCCGCCTGCAGCTCGGGGTCACGGCCCTGGGCTGGCAACCCGAGGGGGAGGGGGCCTGCACCTGGGTGCGGGATGGCCGTGGTGGCCGCCGCGCCATCCGCAGCCGTTGGCTGGTGGATGCCAGTGGTGAGAGCCGCGCCCTGATTGGCGAGCCCAGCAGCTGCCTCGACAATCCGCTGGTGGCCGGACTGGGGGTGGAGTGGTTGCTGCAGGTGAGTTCCGATGCCTACGCCGCCTGGGCGGATCGGCTCAGTTTTTTCCTGGGGAGCGACTGGGTGCAGCAGGGCTACGGCTGGGTGTTTCCGATGGGCCCCGGCCAGCTCAAGCTTGGCGTGTGTCGCCTGCTCGACGGCCAACGGCCCCAACCGCCGCTGGGGCAGGAGTTGCAGGCCTTGCTGCGGCGCAGTGGCCTGGCGGGAGCGGTGGTGGTCGACCGCCATGGCGGCCGCATCCGCAGCACGCTGCGGCGCCGGGAAGCCCACCGCCAGGGGCCGCTGATCGGTCTGGGCGATGCGGTGAGCACGGCCAACCTGCTTGGTGGTGAAGGGATCCGCCATGCCCTGGCCAGTGCCCGGGTGCTGGCTCCGCTGCTGCTGCAGGCGTTGGGCGATGGTGGCGGCCAGCGCGGTGATGGCGGTCAGCGTGGTGATGGCGGCCAGCGACATGATCCGGGCACATTGCTCGATCGCTACCCGACGCTGCTGCGGCGGGAGCTGGGCTGGCGCTGGAGCCTGAGCGGCCGTTTGGCCCGGCGCACCTGGCTGGGTCTAGCGGATGAGCAAGCCGACCGGCGCCTAGGGCGCCTGCTGACGGGGTTGCAAACCAATCGGGCGGAGGACCTCTCCGCCCTGCTGTTCGACTACCGCTTTGAGCGCTACGGGCTCAAAGCGCTGCCCTATCTGCTGGGCTGGCGTTGAACGCCAGACTTCAAAGCGGGCTGACGATTCAAACCACGCCGCGGGAGGCCAGGCCGAGGATGGCGCCCATGCCGAGGATGTGACCCAGGCTCAGGGTGCCGAGCATGGCGCCGTGGCCGAAGCCGCCAAACAGGCTGGGGCTGGGAAGCTGCAGGCCCACGTTGGGGTGCTTGATCGTGGCCTTGCCGATGGCAATGGCGATCACATTGCAAACGATCATCACCAGGGCCACCTTGGGCGACCAGGTGATCGTGGCGGGGGCCAGGGCCAGAAGCGGGGTGATCATGGAGCAAGTGCCGACGCCCCATCTTCCGGGCACGGTTGGCATTGCATCCCCCTGCTTAAGACTTGTTCATTCCTGATCGCTGGCGCCCACGCCGCTGAATCCCAGCACCACAAGCAGGTTGGAGACGGTGAGCAGGGATTCGGCACCACCGTGGAGGGGATCCACGTTGGCGAGCAGGGCTCCGTAGCGCAGCTGGGCGATCACGGCGGCACCGATGGTGACCGCCACAAACACCAGGGTGAATTGGAAGCCGCGCAAGGCCAGCTTTGGGAACCCCTTGATCCGGCCCGCCCACCACAGAAAGGCGAGGTAGGGAATCAGCGACAGGACAAACAGCGGCGTGGGATCGATGCCGGCCAGCCAGCTGAGCGGGCCGCTCATGACGCGGCCTGCCGTTGTTGACGCAGCAGGTTCCAGGCGGCCAGGGCCAGGGTGCCGTTGCCGAGGGTGGTGAGCCCGGCCTGCAGCACCACCAGGCCTTGCAGCGCCGGGCTGTTGTCGAACAGGTGCCAGGTGCAGGCGGCCATGGCACTCACCAGGGCGGGCAGCATGGCCAAGCTCAGCCAGCGCCACCCCCCTTCCCGGCGGGCAACGCCCAGCCGTTGGATCGCCACCATCGCCACCACCCACTCGAGCACCGAGGTGACATGGATCCACCAGGTGGGTAGGGACAGGGCGTGCATGGGGTCAGTGGACGGCGATGAGCTGTGGTTCGGAGCGTGACAGTTCGAGGATCTGACGGCGCAGCTGCTCAACCAGTTGTGCAACAGCCGGCTCTTTCCGGTACTCGTGCAACACCACCAGGCTTTCCACGTAGTGAGACGGTACGTCCACCTCGAGGCTGATCACGTCAATTTTGTCGCCAGGGCTTTGAGCATGAGGCTGTTGGCGAAATAAACAGGATCCGGTGCCGGGGTGTTGCCCGCGTTTGTGGGTGTCAGAAGGCTGGAAATGGTGGGCAAAAAAGCCGTGGATGAACTGCTTCTGGGGTCGAGGGTTGAAGGGGAACGTGGCGATGTGGCAATGGGTGCCGATCTCAGCACTGCTGGGCCGGGTGAGCCGGCTCACCAGAGCTGTGGGGCTTGTGACCAGATGGATCAGGGAGTGGAACAGGTCGAAGCAGGCAAATCGGGTGTCATCGCTGGCCGGCCGTTCCGGCAGGGTGGCCAGGCAGGCGTCAACCACCCGTTGGTCGAGCAGCTCCAGGCAGTGGTGGGCGGAGCCGAAGGTGCTGAAGGGGTTGCTGAACCAGCGGGGAGGCAGGTTGTTGCACAGGGCAGCGGAGCTCCAGCAAGGAGCCTGCAGGCGCAGGGCTCGCCGCCCCAGAAACCAGCTGCGTTGGTGTAGCTGCCGCTCAAGGTGGAGCAGCAGGGGGGGCACCCGTCATTTGCCAGGCTTCGGAGACGCGGCGGAGCTTGAGGTTGAAGCTGGCCAGGGTCTGCTGCACCCGACGCGACACGGTGCTCTGGTTGCAATGCGCGAGCTCACCGGCATGGGTGCCATTCCCGAGCCAGATCAACAGATCGAGGGCCTCAAGGGCTTCCTCCGTGACCATTGTGGTTCGTTAGCTCCGCACAGGTGCTAGCTACGGTCCGCGATCAGCGCCATGCAGCCAGCGGTGACAGGCTGGGCTGAGGGCTTCCCGGCTGACCCGGTCGTAGGCCTCGAGCTGTTCAGGACGCAGGACACCACGCCGGCGGCCATTGGTGCCGCGGTAGAGGAATGTGGTGGCGCCGCCTTTCCAGAGACTCCCACCGCACGGCACGTACCGATCGCTGTGGAGTCGCATGGCATCAAAGGCGACCGCGGCCGCCACAGTCTCGAGCCGCACAGCGTCGATCTCCATGCCGAGAAAGCTGGCAATCCTGGCGAGCCAGCCCTGGTGCAACCAGCGATCAAAGAAGGTCTGCACGTCTGCCGGGGGGAGGGGGAAGGTCTCGCCCCGTTCGTTGGGCACCTGGTTGACCAGTGCATGGGCCTGATCGCTCCAGTTGAGATCGTGATTCCAGAGCGACATCGCCACATCCCTCCCATCGCGGGCGGTGTAGAGAAAACGACGCCGGGGATCCCAGGGCAGGGCATCGAGGGGGAGGTGGCTTTTGATGAAACGCCGGTGGCGTTGCTGCTCCGCGTCAGCGCCAGGGCGTCGAGATCGTGGTAATTAGCCTCCAGCCAAGGAGAGAGGTCGGCCAGATGGGCCGCTAGTTCACCGTCAAACACCAGGGGGCCACGATGGCTTGCAACCAGGTGGTGCCGCTCTTGTAGGGGCTGGCGATGACGATGTCGTCATCGCGGAGCGCGACGTGATCCCAGCGAGGGCTATCGAAATGGTGGTTGTGAATGGAGCGGGTGCGCTGCGGATCTCCGCTCCCAGAGCTGATGGTCATCAATCTGCATCGATGCCGCCAGCGGCACCAAATTGTTTAGGTGCGATGCTGATTGGGTGGTGAGATCCGGCTCGTGCGCGAGACCAGACAGAAGACTGGCCCTGCTCCGATGGGTCCGGTGAGCACGACCCTGTCGCCCCACAGGGTTTTGTTGTGCGGCTACTACGGCGAGCACAACCTCGGCGATGACGCCCTGCTGGAGGTGCTGCTGAGCCAATTGCCTGCAGGCTGCCAGGCCGTGGTGACAGCCCATGACGCTGCTTTGGTGCAGGAGCGCTTCGGTGTGGAGACGGTGCCGCGCCGCAGCCTGCCGCTGGTGCTCAAGGCGTTGCGGCGTTGCGATGCCCTGGTGCTCGGCGGCGGCAGCCTGTTGCAGGATTCCACCAGTTTCCGCAGCCTGCTCTATTACGCCGCTCTGATTGCGGCGGCACGGCTGGAAGGCAAGCCGGTGCTGCTCTGGGGCCAGGGTTTGGGCCCTCTCCGGCGTCGTCGCAGCCGGTTGCTGGTGGGTCGCCTGCTGCGCCTGGCCACGGCGGTGAGCTGGCGGGATCCGGAATCGGCGGCCCTGGCCCAGCGCCTGGGGCGGGAGGGGCCGGTGGGCACCGATCCGGTGTGGGCCATCCCGGCCCAACCCTGGCGGGGTCGTGGTGGCCCCTTGGTGCTCTGTTTTCGGCCAACTGGTCAGCTGCAGGGAGCAGCCTGGCGCCCCTATCTCGAGGCCCTGGGTCAACTGGCGCGCGAGCACGATCGCGAGGTGATCTGGTTGCCTTTCCACGCCACCCAAGATCGCGGCCTGCTGGAGCAATTGCGCCAGAACCAGCTCCTGCCGGCTGGCCTGGCGGCCCGCAGCCGGGAGGTGCTGGCGGAGCGCCCCAGCGAAGCGATGGCGATGGCCAGTGGTGCCGGCTTGGTGGTGGCCATGCGGCTGCATGGCCTGATCCTTGCGGCGCTCTCCGGAGCACCCTGCGCCGCCCTCAGCTACGACCCCAAGGTGGCGGCTGCGGCCGCTGCCCTGGGCTGCCCTAGCCACAGCCTGGATGCGGTAGCAGCACCGGCCGAGCTCGTGGCCGCCTGGACGGCCGTGCTCGATAGCCCGCCCCCTACCGCCCGGCTTGCAGAGCTTCGCCAGCAGACGGCGGTGCACCGCCAACTGCTGGAGAGCCTGGACACCTGCAGCGGCTCTTGCTAGCAGGGGGCATGAGCGATTCCGCGGGCACCGTGTTGCCGGTGCGTCAGTACTACGTGCAAACCGACAGTGCTGTGCCGGGCCAGGCCCATCGCATGTGCTTTTCCAGCACCTGCGCCATGGCCGTCAAATACCTCCGCCCTGGGGCGTTGCTGGGGGTCAACGCCGACGACACCTACCTGCGCACGGTGCAGCGCTTTGGCGACACCACCTCGCCGACCGCCCAGATTTCGGCTTGCGCCCACTACGGCGTGCAGGCCCGCTTTGCGACCCATGGCACTCGCGGGGTGCTGCAGCGGGAGATCGACGCCGGCTTTCCGGTGGGCGCTGGTTTTCTGCACCACGGGCCCAGCCATGCTCCCCGCGGAGGCGGCCACTGGATCCTGGCGATCGGCCATCAGCCCGGCGTGGGTGTGTTCAACGATCCCTATGGCGAACTCGACAACCCCGGTGGCGGCTACGTGCAGGTGGGTCGGGGCGGCCACGGCGTGCGCTACAGCTGGCGGCACTGGCTGCCGCGCTGGGAGGTGGAAGGCCCTGGAACCGGCTGGTTGATGACTTACCGGCTGGCCTGAAACTCCAGCAGGGCGGCCAACACTTCGGCGCTGTGGCCTGTGGGGCGCACCGCCACCCAGGTGGACCGCAACACGCCGGTGGGATCGATCAGGAAGGTGTGGCGTTGCGAAAACGGTGCGATCCAGCTGCCGTAGGTGCGGCTGACGGTGCCGGCCGGATCGGAGAGCAGAGGAAAGGCGAGGCCTTCACTGCTGCAGAAATCGGCGTGGGATTCGGCGTCATCGGCGCTGACGCCAACCACTGCGGCGTTTGCGGCCTCATAGGCCGCCAGATCCTTCTGGAAGCCACGCGCTTCCAGAGTGCAGCCGCCGGTGAAGTCGCGCGGATAGAAATAGAGCACCAGCCAGCGGCCACGGAAATCAGCCAGCTGCAAATGGGTTTCGATGGCCTGACCATCGGCGGCCGGCGTGATGCCGGGCAGGGCGAAATCCGGAGCGGGCTGGTTGAGCGCCGGCAAGGTGCCACCCAACGCAAAAACCTGCCGACCAAAGGCCAGCAGACTTGTTGCACCGAGGGATGCAGGCACCAGGGCGACCAGGCTGCGCAGGACGGCCCGGCGTTGCATGGTGCGCTCAGACCTTGGCCAGGTTGACGCCCAGCTCTTTGGCGTAGGCGCCCAGACCCTTCTTCTGAATGGTTTTCAGGGCGCGGGTGGACACGCGCAGCCTCACAAATCGGTTGCCTTCTGCCCACCAGAGACGGCGCTCCTGCAGGTTCACTTGCTGGAGCTTCTTGGTCCGCACGTGCGAGTGCGACACGGCCATGCCGTTGTTGGCGCGCTTGCCGGTGAGCTGGCAGACCCGGGACATGACCGATTTCCGAAACGACGTGTTGGACAAAACGCCCAAGCCACCACTGTATCAACCGGTCTGCAGGGGCTCCCTTCGGCCCGCGCAGCGATGGCGCCTAGGCCTGCGCTTGCGTGGGCTTTTGCTCACATGGCCCCGCCAGGTGGCTGAATGAACTGAAAAAACCGGCCAGCCCATCTATCTTCCGCAAAGTTGTTGAACTGCGGTGTTCATCACCGTTTCCGGCCAGAAAGGTGGGGTCGCCAAAACCTGCACCAGCATTCATCTCGCCAGTGTCTGGGCCGAGCGCGGCCGCTCGGTGTGCGTGGTGGATGCCGACCGCAACCGCTCGGCCCTGGCCTACCGCATCCGCGGCGCATTGCCCTTTCAAGTGGTGCCTGTGGAGGCTGCCGCCAAGGCCACCCGCTTCGCCGATGTGGTGATCACCGATGGCCAGGCCAGCAGCGACGAGGAGGAACTGCGTCACCTGGCCGACGGTTCCGATCTGGTGCTGCTACCCACTGCCCCCAAGGCCCGCGCCGTGGAGCTCACCGTGGAGCTCGCCCAGTTGCTGCAGCGGGTGCAGGTGCCCCATGCCGTGCTGCTGGTGAAGGTGGATCTGCGCCAGCAGCGCGCTGCCCACGAAGCCCGCCAGGCGCTCGAATCCTTTGGGCTGGATGTGCTCAGGGCCGAAATTCCCCTGCTGGCGGCCTTCGACAAGGCTGAAACCCAGGGATTGCCCGTGTTTGCTGCCATCGACGATCGCGGTCGGGCCGATCCCCGCCGCATGGCCGGTTGGTCGGCCTATCAGTCCGTTGCCCAGGAAATTGAATGCCTGATTTCGAAGCCCTCATCCGTCGCCAGCAGGACCATCAGTCCACTGCCGCTGAGCGCCTGAGTTTGGTGCAGCCCACCACGGTCAGTCAGGCCGTGGGAGCTCCAATCGCCTGGTTGGCTTTCGCCGGTGGGCTGGTGGGGTCCTTATTGGGCACCGTTGGCTTTCAGATTGCGTTGGCCCAGGGCTGGCTGAGCTGATCCGCACCACGCCAGTGGGCCCGAGCGACTGGCGTGGTGCTGCGGTTGGAGGGCGAGGGGTGGCTGAGCCAGCGGATCGAGGTTTGGCTGACTAGCTGCCAGCTAAACCAAGAAAGACAATCGCGGCCTGATTGAGGCGCTGCAGGTCGCTGCGCCCAAGCCTGCCGATGCAGACACCAAGTCGCCGTCGTGACACGGTCGTGATCTTGTCCACCATCAACTGGCTGGCTCCAGTGAGGCCATTGCCGCTGGAGGGCTTCACTGGGATCCGAAACAGAGCTGCCTCTGTGGGATCGCTGGTGAATGCGCAGACCGTGATCGAATCCGTGCCGTCAAACGCGTCGTGCTGCAGGATCACTGCAGGTCGAGGTTTGCCAGTGACATCTCCTCCACCGGCCACCGTCCAGATCTCTCCACGCTTCACAACCCATCCAGCTGGCTGATGCTGTCGATGAAGGTCTGATCGGCCTGTGCTTGGGAGCTGGTGCTCACCGCCAAGGACTGCTGATGGGCGGCGTGGGAAAAGGCCTTGGTGCGGGTATCGGCAATCCAGACCTGCACGGGCCTCAAGCCTTGCCGGCGCAGCCGTTGACGATGGGCAGCGACCCGCACGCGGGCAGAGGCTGATTCCGAACCCATTACGGCTCACCTGGCGACAGAACGATCTTGTTACATGTTACGCGGAAGCTCACAGCCCCCTTTGCATCAGTTGCCCCATCAGGGTGGCGCTGCGCTGCTGGAAGCCGGCCAGTTCGTTCGGCTCCAGGCCGCCCACCGCCAGGCGGGCGAGCTCATAGATGTGGCGGCTGAGGTCGTCGGCGAGCTGTTGGCTTGGGGAGCTGGCGCCACTGCCACCGGGGGTGGTGATCACCGAGCCCGCTGAGAGCTTGATCAGACCCTCCACCAGGGGGTGCTTGCGGTTCACCAGCAGCACGTGGTGGTCGGGCAGGCCCGGCAGGCGCTGCTCCATCAGGGCGCCCATGTCGTTGATGCGGCGCATCTGCTCCGGCAGCAGGATCAGGGCGGCGGGGGCGTTGTCACCCTTGAGCGCCTGCACCTGGATGGTGATCTTGTCGTTGGCCAGGGCGCCCTTGAACAGCTCCCTCACCTTCTCGCTGGAATCCTTGCCCTCGGCATCGGCCAGCTCGCTCTCCTTCTCCTGCAGGGAGTCGTCGAGCTCGCTGTCCACCCGCTGGAACTTCAGCTCCTCATGGCGGTATTCCAACCAGGGGATGAACTGCGTGTCGATAAAGGTGTCGGCCAGCAGCACCTCGGCCCCCTGGCTCTTCCACAGGGCCAGGGCCCCCGCCTGCCCTGCCTCATCGGTGCAGTAGAGGATCCGCTTGTCGTTGTCGGCCGCCAGGCGCGTGCGGTAGCCCGCCAGGGTGGTGTAGGCCTTGCCGTTCTCGCCAGGGATCGGGTCGGGGCTCTCGCCTTCTGCGGGTTCTCCCTCCAGGGCGGAAGCTGTTGTCCCGAACAGCACCAGGTCGGCCACCTGCTCGGCAAACTTGTCGTCCTCCAGGGCGCCGATCTTGATGAAGGGGGCCAGCGATTCCCAGATCTCGGCGTAGCGCTTGGGATCGTCACGGTGCAGTTCCTTGAGCCGATCGCCCACCTTCTTGGCCACGAAGCCGCCGATCGAGCGCACGCGCCGATCGGTCTGCAGGGCTGAACGGCTCACGTTCAGCGGGATGTCCGGCGAATCGATCACCCCGCGCAGGGGCAGCAGGTAACGGGGCACCACCTCCTTGATCGAGTCGCTCACGAACACGTTGTTGCAGTAGAGCTTGATCTCGCCCTTCTCCCAATCAGCCCGGCCACTGGATTTGGGGAAGTAGAGGATGCCCTGCAGGTTGTAGGGGTAGTCGGTGTTGAGGTGCACCCACAGCAGCGGATCACCCTGGAAGGGGTAGAGGTAGCGGTAGAGCTCGATGTAGTCGTTGTCGCTGAGTTCCCGGGGGCTCTTGCGCCAGGGCGACTCGCGCTTGTTGACGGTTTCGCCATCCAGCTGCACTTCCACCGGCAGGAAGTCGCAGTAGGTGGTGATTAATGTGCGGATTCGGGCCGGCTCGATGTACTCGAGCTCCTCCTCCATCAAGTGCAGGATCACATCGGTGCCGGGCTCACTGCGCTCAGCCGCCTCCAGGCTGAAGTTGGGCGAACCATCGCAGCTCCAGCGCACCGCCTCAGCCCCCTCGCGGGCCGAGAGGGATACCAGCTCCACCTGCTTGGCCACCATGAAGCTGGAGTAGAAGCCTAGGCCGAAGTGGCCGATGATCGCGTCGCTTTCCTGTTTGTACTTCTCGAGGAAGTCTTCGGCGCTGGAGAAGGCCACCTGGTTGATGTAGCGCTTCACCTCGTCGGCGCTCATGCCGATGCCGTTGTCCGAAATGGTGAGCGTTTTGGCTTCGCGGTCGATGCGGATGGCGATCTTGCCTTCGGTGCCTTCGCTGCAGTCGCCGGCCATGGCGGCCATCCGGCGCTTGCTGATGGCGTCGACGCCATTGCTCACCAGCTCCCGCAGGAACACCTCGTGGCCGCTGTAGACGGCCTTTTTGATGATCGGGAAGATGTTCTCGGTATGGATCTGAATCTGGCCCTGTTCCGCCTGCAGCACCACAGCTTTCAAAATCACGCTCGCTCCACATTCCCCCGAGGTGGGGCTGGTCGCCAAGGGGGCGCCATGGGCAGGAAACCGTCCAAGGCCGCCGGCGGAGCGGGCTCCATCGGATCAGCGCCATCCTTCTGAACCCAGCTGATGGCCAGCCAGTGGCAGATCTTCCTGGCCAACCTGGGTGCCTGGCAGGGCCCTTTTACCAGCATCAGCCCAACGGGCACGGTGCTCAAGGACACCCCCTCGCTGCTCAGCCTCGAAGCCGCCGAGCAGAACGCCGAAGGGGCGATTTCGATGGTGCGCTTCCGCCTGCAGCGCTTTGAAGGGGGCGACCGCAGCGCCCCGCCCAGCAGCGATCTGTGCCAGGAGTACCGCAGCCTTGGCCGCCAGGTGGTGTTTTTTGACACCGGCAGCTTTTGCAAGGGGTCGCTGCAGCTGGCCCCCGGCACGGTGTTTGGCGGGGAGTTCGGCGTTGTGCACGGCGATCGCCGCCACCGGCTGGTGCTCCTCTACAGCGAGGCCGGCCGTGCCGATCAGCTGGTGCTGATCCGGGAATTCCGCGTGGGTTCGGCCGCCCAGGAGTGTCGCCGCTCACGCCCGAGCAGGTGCAGGGGCCGTGGCACGGCACTGCCTCCACCATTTCCGCCGACTGGCCCCAGCAGGTGAGCCACCGTGAAGCCTTCAGCGTTGAGGCCGTCCGGCTGACGGCGCCCGATCGGCTCGAGCGCCTGATCCGTCGCTACGACGGCAGCGGCGCCTGGCTCTCAGCCAGCCACGAAGTGTTGGAGCGTTAGGGGCGGTGCCTCAGCCCGCCTGCTGGAGCTCGGGCTTTTCCTCAGGCAGGATCGCCCCGGCCACTGGGCACACCTGCAGGCAGATGCCGCAGTCGATGCAGGTGTCGAAGTCGATCCAATAAAACGCTGTGCCCTTGCTGTTTGCGCCCTGGCCTGGGTGGATGCAGGCCACCGGGCAGGCATCCACGCAATCGGCGACGCCCTCACAGACGTTGGTGACGATTGTGTGGGCCATGGCTTGGGCGGGTGCTGGCCGGATCTTAGGGAGCGATCCAGACAGTGCGGCTGCAGCCCCGGGCCTCGCCGATGGCTTGGGCTTCAGCCTGGCTTCCGGTGGCACCGCTGAGCAGTTCAGCGGCGGTGCCGGCCTGGTGCAGGGCTTCGAGGTGATCGAGGGCCGTGGCCAGATCCTCAGCCCGGCCGTAGGCCACCAGCACCGGCATGGAGGCATCCAGCGTTGGTGCCACCAGCTCGCGCACCGCCTCGATGTCAAAGCCGAAGCCCACCCCCGCGGCCTGAGCGGGGTCTTGGTTGAACCGCCCCACCAGGGCGTCGTAGCGGCCACCGCTGGCGATCTCCACCGGTGCCTCCTGGCCCTGGCACACCAGCTTCAGCACCAGGCCGTCGTAGAGGGCGAAGTGGGGCTGGAAGCTGGGGTCGAGCTGCAGCGTCACACCGAGCCGCTCGGCGGCTGGGGCCACCGCGGCCAGGGTGGCGCCCAGCTCGGCCAGCAGCGGCACGGGGCCCAGCCATTGCTCGAGCTGATACAGCACCTGGGCCGGCTCGCCCCGCAGGCGCATCAAGGTGGCCAGCCGCTGGCGATCGGACTCTGGCAGGGGCAGCTGGCTCAGCGCCAGGGGATTAAAGCTGGTGAGGGCCCGGCGAGCGGCGCTGCGCTGCCCGTCGGGGAGCTGGCTGAGCAGGGCGCTCAGCACGCCGTGGTGCCCCACCAGCAGCCGGGGCTGATGCCGTTCCTCCAGGCCCAGGCGTCCGGCGGCGGCGAGTAGCAGCCGCATCAGTTCCACATCGGCGGCGGCGGAGCGCACCCCCAGCAGCTCCACGCCGCTCTGGAGCTGTTCCAGGATCCGCTGGCCGCCGCCATCGCCGATGGAGCTGCGGAAGGTGCTGCCCATCGCCCACAGGCGGAGCGGGCGGGGGCGCTCCGCCAGACGGGTGCTGGCGGCCCGGGCGATCGAGGCGGTGAGCTCGGGGCGCAAGCCCAGGGGTTCATCGGCGGCCAACCGCACCAGCTCCCGCCCGTCAATGCCGCCTCCCGCCTCGAGGGTGTCCAGCCGCTCAAAACTCGGTGGCGCCACCTCCTGATAGCCCCAGAGCCGATACACCGAAGCCAGTTGCTCGGCGATGCGGCGGTTGCCTTCCACCTCGCGTGGATTGAGATCCCGGGCGCCGGCGGCGGGTTGCAGGGCCATTGCGGCGACGAACTGGGGAAAGGGATGGGCTGATCCTATGGATCCAGGCTGGGGGCATCGAGCTCGGGCGCGCCGTAGCTGGCACCCGCCAGGGGCTGGCAGGCGGCCAGCCCGTCGAGCAGCGCCTGGCGGAGCCCCGGCGTGCAGGCGATCAGCCGGCCGCTGGCCAGCTCGGCCGGACCGCCGTCGTAGGCGCACACCACCCCGCCGGCCTGCTCAACCAGCACCACGCCGGCGGCCAGGTCCCAGGGCGAGAGCCCCCGCTCCCAGTAGCCATCCAACCGGCCGTCGGCCACAAAGGCCAGATCCACCGCCGCTGCGCCGGCCCGCCGCACCCCGCGGGTGCGGTGGGTGAACCAGGCGAATTCGGCGTAGTTGTTGTCGAGGCGTGTGTGGCGGTCGTAGGCGAAGCCCGTCACCAGCAGCGACTGGCTGAGTTCGCTGCAGTCGCTCACCCGGATTGGGCTGTCGTTGGCCCAGGCCCCCAACCCCGGCGCCGCCCAGTAGAGCTGCTCGAGGGCCGGCACCGCCAGGGCCCCTAGCAGCGGCTGGCCATTCCAGGTGAGCCCCACCGAGGTGCCAAAGAACGGAAAGCGGTGGGCGTAGTTGGTGGTGCCATCGAGGGGGTCGACGCACCACTCCAGCGGTGAGCCTTGTCCCTGGCGGCGGCCACTCTCCTCCGCCAGTACCCCCAGTTCGGGGGTGTGCTGCTCCAACACCGCAAGCACGGCCTGCTCCGCCGCCACATCGGCTTCGGTCACCAGGTCGCCGGCGCGGCCCTTCTCGCGGATCCGCTCGAGGTGGCCGAAGTGGTGGCGCAGCTGTTCGGCACCAGCCTCCGCCGCCCGGCGGGCCACGGCGGCGAGCCGTTCGAGCTCAACGGCTGTCAGCGCTGAGGCTTGCCAGGCCTGGTTCGAGAGGCTGAGGGGATGGGTGGGGGCGTCGGTCATTCGTCCTCGAGGGGCAGGCCAGCCCGCACCTTGCCGCGGCCGAAGTGGCGGCCAAACTGCAACTCGTACACCTCGTCTTCGTCCTGGGTTTCCACCTCCAGCGGACCGGTGGCACGCGCGACGCAGAGAAGGCCGTAGCCGCGGCGGCGCAGTTCACGCGACAGCCCTAGCGCCTCCCGCTGGTCGATATCCCCGGAGAGCACCCGCACGGCGCAGGCGGTGCAGCAGCCGTTGCGGCAGCTGAAGGGCAGGGCATCTCCCTGCTGTTCAAAGCTGCGCAGGATGTAGTCCCCCTCCGCCACCTCATGCCGGATCACCCGGCCGGTCTGGCGCCAGTGGATCGTGATCGGATGGCTGCGGGTCATGCTGCGGTGCGTCTGGATGGCCAGAGTCGAACTGCTACATTGCCATCTGGTTGCCCCATTTTGCCCCTGGAGAGGTGGCCGAGTGGTCGAAGGCGCAGCACTGGAAATGCTGTATAGGGGCAACTCTATCGAGGGTTCGAATCCCTCCCTCTCCGTTCAAAAGCCGGCCTCGCAGCCGGCTTTTTCATGGTCTTCAATTTGCCACCCAAGTTTGGTGCCTGTACCTCCGATTCGGCGGCCGGAATTGTCAGCCGAAGCGGCCACTGACGTAGTCCTGGGTGGCCTGCTGGGCGGGGGCATTGAAGATGCGCTCGGTGTCGTTGAACTCCACCAGATACCCCACCTTGCCGGTGCCACCCTCCACCGCTTCGGCATTAAAGAACGCCGTGTGATCAGCCACCCGCACCGCCTGTTGCATGTTGTGGGTCACGATGATGATCGTGTAGCTCCTCTTGAGCTCGTGCATCGTCTCTTCGATCTTGAGGGTGGAGATCGGATC
>Ga0169931_10004149_pt1 | contig 22626 bp, 19 predicted proteins | sample Kivu_15m_20L_FD_129675 | JGI IMG/M metagenome (GOLD analysis project Ga0169931, IMG submission 129675) | Freshwater microbial communities from Lake Kivu, Western Province, Rwanda to study Microbial Dark Matter (Phase II) - Kivu_15m_20L... | ecosystem: Environmental > Aquatic > Freshwater > Lake...
AAGACAAATTGAAATCAGCAAAATTCCATTACTTTGAGTGGCTCTCGACAATACCAGTATATCGTTTGACTCAAGAAGAAGTTCGAAAATGTGAAGAAGCTATCGTTGAGGCTGAAGGCAAATTCAAAGAATACACAGCTTTGACAAAAGATGATAAGAAACTTACTGGATTCATGATTGATGAACTTACTGAATTGCGAAAAAAATGGGATCCTTAAATGGCAGCAAAATCGGAAAAAACTTCACAACCAAACAATCGTAATTTTAAAAAGCTCTCAAATGTCGAACATGTTCGAATGAGAACGGGAATGTGGCTTGGGCAAAATTCACTTTCAACGTTTGAGCAGCACTTTTTTAAAAAGGATTCAAGTGGGAAATACGAAATATTGCATGAGGAGCTGTCTGACATTCCTGCAAAACTGAAATGTTTGGATGAAGCATGTATGAATTGCGTGGACGAGTACAGAAAAAACTTAAACGACCGTAGTATTCTCGAAAAGGATAAAATGAATCGTTTGCTCATTCAGTTAAGTGCCGATCGAAAAAGAGTAACCATAGAAGATAATGGAAGAGGAATCCCAGCAAACAATGCTGAGGGAGTTTATCTTCATCTTATGTATGGTGAAAACTTTGATGATAAAGTCAAAGAAGATCATGTAGCAGGTCAGAATGGGGTTGGAATCTCTCTAGTAAGAATGGTTTCTTCTTTTTTTAGAGTTAAGACAATCAATGGCGGTAAGCTTTACCGCAAAACTTTCACTGTTGTGGAAGAAGTAAAAAAAATCATTCGTTCGTTTAAACTTTCGAAGGATGATATAGAAAGAGTCTTTTTGTATTTTGATGAACATGGTTCTTTTGCAGATTGTACCTTGTTAACACCAGAGCAAATCAAACAGCTCAAAGTTCCCATGGAAAAATCAGGTATGGTTGCTACTATCGAAAACGCCAAAAAAGAAGATCATGGAACCACAGTCGAATTCGAATTAAATCCAGCTTATTTTAACAATTTAGATGTTTCTTTTAATGTAGATCTTATCAAGCAATACCTTCAAGACATCGCGATGTCCAATCCAGGATTGGAAGTAGTTTTCTTGCACAAGACGCTCAAAGAAAAATACAAATTCAAAAAAGGTTTCGATGAAATTTTCAGTAACTCTGATTTGATGTCTTATAAAATTGATTATATAGACAAAGCAAGCGCTAGCCAAATCAATCTAGACACCTATGTGGTTTTGGGGCAAAACAAGACTCTTACGTGGGTTAATTCTATCTTCTGCCCACAAGGCGGAAGTGCGATTGAGTATTTGGAGAATAGACTATGCGATGAAGTTCGAAAAAAAACGCAAATTACTTCCTTGGAAAAGAAACTCAATACCCAGTGCACTAGAAATGATGTTAGAAGCTGTTTCCATATGTATGTGAATTTGCGAATTCTCAATCCTCGATTTAAATCTCAAGACAAGTCCTATCTTATCAATGATTTGAATGAAGATATTCGAAAGGCCGTCGACAAACATCTTGAGAAACTCGTCAAAAAGACTGGTTTAATTGAAGAGATTAAGATGGTTATGGAAAGACGTACCCAGCTGAAACAGTTGGAAGAGGCGCAAAAAGGACTCCGTAAGGCATCCAAAAATAATATACCCAAGCTAATGCCCCCAACTGGTAAACCAAATGATGAGGGAAGAGTTCTTTTTGTAGCAGAAGGGGATTCCGCAATTGCAGGTTTAAGACCTGCTAGAAATCCAAAGCTTCATGGATTGTTTCCACTTAGAGGTAAACCATTGAATTGCAAAGGGATGTCTCTCGCCAAAGCAATGGCAAACGAGGAACTTAAAAATATAGTTGCGATTTTAGGACTTCCTCTTGACCAGAAAGTAAAATCAATTGAAGAGTTAAATTATGATAAGGTAAGTATTATTACTGATGCTGACTTCGATGGCTATGCAATTCGATCTCTAATGCTCTCCTTTTTCTATGAATATTGGCCGGAGCTATTCGATTTAGGACTAATCCATGTTTCCAGTGCTCCACTTTATGAAGTAGATATCAAAAGCAAAGACGGCAAGAAAGAAACTATTTTTTGCATAGATGATGCCGACTATGATGCGCTCATTGCTAAAACGAACAAAACTGGAGGAGAGATCACTCGTAAAAAGCGCAATAAAGGACTTGGTGAAACAGGCAAAGAAGCCATGAAATTTGCTGTCGAAGAATGTATGACGCAAATCACAATCGGGAATAAAAAATCAGCTAAGAACATCCAGGAACTCTGGTTTCATAAAGACTATGCGGACAAGCGAAGAATTGCGATTTCAGAATATTCTATGAGTGTCATTCAGGATTGACTCTAATCTATTAAGTCCTTAGGTAAGCTAGAATACTTTCTAGAGTTTCTTTGGTGTGCTAAATAAACTATCCCGACCAAAACTCCAACGGGTATGGAAAAGTATATATGAACTTGTATGAGTCCTGCGATCATTCCTAATATTCCTCCCAAAAATTGAATCACTACCAAATTCCCACCAGTGTTGTCCAATATCATACTTTCAAGTTCATCTGTATCTAGTTCCATAACTCTTTCTTCAACCAATTGAGTAACATTGATTTTGTGAACAAACTTTTCTATGTTTTTACGTAGGTAAATCTCACCATCAGGGCTTTTGAGAAATTCAAGAATTCTAATTTTGACCCATTCCACTGCTCGAAGGAAATTTTTTTCGATTTCTTGCCAATTAGCTGGGTCATCTAAATAAGACTCCAGTCTTTCAATCCCTGTTGGTAATAGATTTTGTCTCGCATAATCGCCACTAGCAGTCAACCAGTCTGAAATTTTGGAAGTTATAAATTCCTGTGTTTCTTTGGAATTCAGTCTTTCTTGCGCCCTTAACATCACTTGATCTAATAAATTCATGAATTGATCAGATGTTTCTGGATCTTTTACAAATCTTTCTAATAACTCTCTAATCGCTTCTTCATTAAACGAAAAAACTTTTTTGACTCCTATCCCAATTTTCCCAAGAGTATTTTTCTTTTGAAGATAATCCTCAAGTCCCTCATTAAGCATATTGGCAAGCTTTGGCATTTCCTCAAGCAATAGGATTCGAAGCTGTCCCCCTATTTCTTCCCGATTCACTTCCTCAATTAAATATTCCGTTAGTCGAGATCTAGTATAAATCCATAGCTTTTGAATTTCTTCTGGCTGTTTGCTCATTTTATGGATTGTTTCATGAGAAAAGTCAAAGACGACCTCCAAAATTTCTGGTCCTCTTTTTTTTAACATACTTATAATTTTGTTAACCAGAACTATTCTTATTTCATCATTGCGTAAAGCCTCATCGATTTCCTTGACTATTTTTTGGAGACCATCCTCAACTAAGTTTCTCTCATAAATATAAGCTAAAATAATATCAGGATGTAATAAATTTTTTTGAATTGATTCACCAAGACTCTTTGCAATTTTCGGCTTATTTTTTGGAACTAATCCAGACCAACCAAGAACCTTGCCATGCTTAGGCTGAAAGAGCATTTTGATCGCGAGAAAATTAGTGAAATAGCCAACCATTCCCGCCATAAACACAACAAAAATAGCATTTAACCAAATATTATCGCCATACTGAACCTCCGCTATTCCAAGAGCTAGGGAACAACCTACTAGGGCTTTTCTGTAATATTCATCTACTTTTGCGACATCCATCTTAGTCTTGTAGTTTTACGGAACCTGCTAACTTTCTTATGATTGCTCTAGGCATGAATTCAGTAAATGTAATGGCAGTCTGATTGACCAAACCAGTTATACATACCGCTTCGTTTCTCTCCAAAGACTCAAGGGAAGCGTTTACTACTTCATCACTACTTTGCCATAAAAATTTGGGATATTTATTTTTATTAATTCCTGCTCTTTCATGGAAGGCTGAGTGAGTTAAACCAGGACAAAGTGCCTGAACTTTTACCCCGAATGGTTTCATTTCTTCATGAAGAGATTCGGTAAAAGATTTTACAAATGCTTTGGATGCAGCGTAAATTGCACTACCAGGTGCAGGGAGAAATCCCGCGATGGATGCGACATTGATCAAGGAACCAGTTTTTTGTTTCTTTAAATTTTTCAAAGCTGCATGACTCAACTCAACCACTGCTTTGACATTTACATGAATTTCTTCTAACTCGGCTTTGAGATGATTGTCAGCAAACAAGCCAATAGTTCCGAATCCTGCATTGTTCACAAGTATTTCCAAGTCAGGATCATTCTCAATGATTTCATATAATTTACCTCGATCTTCTTTTTTTGATAAATCCAAGGGAATTGCTTTAAGAATCCCAATGCTATCTGGTTGGATTTCCTGAATAACCTTACTTAAATCTGATGATGTTCTTGAAATCAGAAAAACGTTAAGTCGTTTTGAAAGAACTCTTACAAATTCCTTTCCGATGCCCTGGGAAGCTCCAGTAACATAAGCACTTTTCAATTGGGACTCCTTTGGAGAACTAAGGCATCCGATCCATCTGGATAATAGTCTCTCCTTTGGTCTATGATCGCGAAACCAAGGGATTCGTACAAGTGCAAAGCTGCTTCATTTGAGGATTTTACCTCCAAAAAAATGGATTTTTTGATAAATTCCTCTATAATATGGGACAGAATAGCCCTTCCGAAACCCCTATTTCTAAATTCAGGTAAGACCCCAATTCTAAAAATCTCAACTTCCCAAGGTGTTTCCAAAAAAAGAGCGTAAGCAACAGGCACTTTGTCTATTAACCCAATAAATGATTTGTGATTCTTGGTATGCAAGTCTATCGCCTTACGATCCCAAGGTTCATCTGGGAAGCAGAGTACTTCGAAATCGCTAAGGACATCTAAATCAAGAAAATGGATTACTTCCATATAGACTTTTTTCTAGTTGACAAGTGACTGATAAAGAGTGGAGTTCTAGCTACAGGAATGAGTCTATCTTTCTTTTTAGGAAAGATACAAAGAATTTGTTAACTTTGCGAAATTAGCTGTGAATCTCCTAGAATCTGAAATCAAACAAGTCTCCTATCCTCCTGGTGCCTCTATTCTGATTAAGGATGCTGTGAATCCTGGTTTGTTCTTCGTAGTCCAACAAGGAATAGTTCGTGTAGATTCCGAGCACATGGATATTGACCACCAGCTTACTCAATACAAAGCTGGAGACAGCTTTGGTCTGGTATCTGCCTTTACAGAACACAAGTATTTGGTTACACTTTTTGCTCAGACAGAAGTGAAGGTTTTACAAATCCCAATCCAGCATTTAGGTACATTCTTAAAAAATGATAAGGAACTGGCTCTCAAAATTTTAAGATTGTATTCGAACGAGCTAAGAACGCTTCAAAAAAGTCTTTCTCATGCCAATCATCCATCAGATCGTGCTTATCACCCCGAGAAACTCATTCAGAATGCCAAGAGGTACTTGGAATGGAACAATCCTCGCTTTGCCTCCTATTCCATTTACAAGTATTTAGACTGGACCGAAACTAATGAAGCAAAAGATCCCTTCTTGTATTCACAAGCAAAAGAGCTTTTAAAACGCTGTAAGGTGGACTACCGTGGACCTAACTGGCATAAGAATCAAATGGAACTGAAGGCTGGAGAAGTCCTATTTTTGGAAAGCGAGCAAAGTTTTGAAATCTACGTAATTCTTACTGGCCAAGTCAAATTGTTCAGTATAGTGAGAAGCAATGAGTATGTGATAGATATATTGGGTCCTGGAGAGATTTTTGGGGAGATGTCTCTTATTGAAAATGCTCCTAGAATGGCTTCTGCAATCACCGAAATTGATTCCACAATACTTCAGGTGACTGCTGAAAATTTACTCGAATCTGTGGGAGCTCCTATATTACAAAAAATTTTTGAAAGTATTGCTAGGCGAATTTGGTTCTCACACCAACGACTTTTAATCCTAAAGATGAAAACTTCGATCCGAAGACTTTACTCTTATCTAGCTTTGGCGATCCGAGACAAAGAAATAAGATTGCATTGGGAAGAGTCCTATTCATACAATAACTCGATACGACTTCCATTGTCTTTTTTGGATTTGTGTAGTTTAACAGGAATTATTAAAATTAAAAAAGAAATAGCCGCAGAATTTCGAAATGATTCTAATCTAAAAATTGAGGAAAATAATATAGTAGTTAAGAGTAGAAGGATGTTGGAGGAAAAAGCTGCCATTTGGAAAGGGAGAGAATTGAAAGGTATTTATTCTCTTGAATCAGATAGTGAAATTTAATTTAATTTTATTCCTTCTCATTTCAATCTTTAACTTTCATTGCGATAAGTTTACTGAAAGAAAAAACAAATTTTCTCCACCCACTGATGCAGAAATCGAAACTTGGAAAGAAAAGCTATCGTTAGAGGAGGCAGAATTAAAAGAATTAGATCAAAAAATCCGAAAGATGGTCCAGAAATCTAATCAAACTGGTGCGTTAGCTTGGAAAATAGCAAGAGCTTATATGAGAAGTGGTTCCTTCGAACAAGGAACAAAATACTATGGCGAGGCAATCGCGTCACAAAGCGGTGAGCTAGATGGTTATGAAATTCATAAATTTGGATCGGCACTACCTTATTTTGAAAAGGCTATAGAATATCAAAAAATTGATAAACAACTATTATTTGAAACAGCATTGGCATTTGGCAATGCTTCGAGAGATATGGGTTGGGAACCAGAGAGAAGAAAAAAATCAATCCAACTTTTGAAGCAGCTTATAAAAATAGATCCAGAAGATACTCGTTTCCCATACCAACTGGCTTTAGTTTACTTTGACTCTTCGGTTAAGGGAAGTCAATGGGAGGGCAAGACACTTCTTCAATTCGATGAAAGAGATGATGCTTTTTTGCTTTTGGACCAAATCTTACAGAAGGAGCCTTACAATGTTCCAACTCGTTTCGCTAAAGCTAATTTTCTATACCAAATCGGAAAAAGAATGGAGGCTCTTGCCGAATACGAGAGGATTCGAAATCAAATAGAAGAAATGACTGAGAAAGGTGCACTTCGAGAAAAACTGGAAAACAACCAATCTTACCAAAATGTTTTAAAAAATATCCAAACGATTCGGAGCCAAAATTCAAAATAATTGTCCAGAAATGGGTATGAATCCGCTGATCCTGACCCACCCCAAGATACTAAGACTTTTGACAAAGCTACAATTGTTTCGTCAATTCTCGAATCTTGCAGACCTCCTTGAGGAAATCCAGCGAATCACTGAAAAAAAAGCTTTGCTTTCCTTTAAGATTGAAATAGAACAGGAAAATTTTGGAAATTTCCCTTTTGTTACTTTTTATGATGAGTTTTATCCTCCATTGCTTCGAGAAATATACGATCCACCATTGATACTGTTCTATAAGGGAAACCCTGAAATTTTGTTAACTCGAACTTACTCTGTAGTGGGAACTCGAAAACCTTCACCAATTTCTTGTTTAGCGACAAAATTTTTAGTTCAAGAATGGAAATATGAATGTCAGTCAATTTGCAGTGGGATGGCCTTGGGAATTGACCGTATGGCATTTTTAGCTGCCGAGGAAGAAGGACTTAGTATGATTGGTGTTTTGGGGACATCTCTTTCTCAGGAGTATCCTCCACAAAACAAAGATTTGTATCGACTTTTGGGGAAAACTAAAAACTCAATATTGATTTCCGAAACCTGGAGAGAAAGCTATTCTAAATGGACCTTTCCCAAGCGAAATCGTCTGATCTCGGGAATTTCTTGGAAAGTAGCCCTAATGGAAAGCTCAGAAAAATCAGGTACTCTATGGACAGCTTCAAGTGCAGTCTCGCAGAACAGAGAAGTCTTTGTTTTTGACCATGAGTTACAAAATAACAATAAAGGTGGAAGAGCATTTTTGGAGGAGGGAGCGATACCATTGTCTTGGGAAAATCTGCTAAGTAACAAAGGAAAAATCCTTAGTCCCAATGAAATTGCAATCACAACTGATATTCCAATTCCGCTAGGGAGAGGTTACACTTGGTTGGCCAATTGATCTATAAATTCTGAATCCCACGACTTAATTTTTAAAGAAATAGCCTGCTACTGTGGCTATGGCATACACAATCAACAAAACAAAACCGAAAGGTCTATTGATTTGCTTTTTTGAAAAATAAATCCCAACTCTAAAAATTATCAAAACAAGCAGCATGGCGGGAAAGTAAAATTGAAAGAAATCACTTCCAGCTTCTAGTCCATTTTTTGTTACAGCTGCAGCACCGCCTGCAACAAAAAGTACGTTAAGAATGTCCGCTCCAATAACATTTCCTACTGCGAGCTCACTATGACCCTTTCGAGAAGCTTGAATGGCCGTAACCAATTCTGGTAGTGATGTTCCAAATGCTACTAGAGTTGCACCAATGATAGATTCAGGAATTGAAAGTTGCAATGCCGTCTCTTGGACTGCTGGAATTAAAACTTTAGAAGATAGTATTACCATAACGATGGCAAATGTTAGTTTAAAAAAAATCTCACCGAAAGAGCTAGAATCAATATCGATTGTTTCGTCCATCCCCGCTTCCAATTCTCCAGGTTTACTTCGAGACCATTTGATAGATAAGTAAATATAGAATCCTAACAATGCTAAGAATAAAAATCCAGTGAGTTGCGATAGGTTGCCTCCTGAAGTAAAAGTTTGTCCCAGATTGGAATAAGGCAAGGCTGCAAAAAATAGAAGAAAGCCACTGGCAACTTGAATCCATCCTTGGCGATTCACAAGCCTTTTATCAATGTCTGGCGGTGAAATCAGAATTGCTATTCCGAGAATCAAACCGGTATCACAGATGATAGATCCAACTGCATTTCCCAGTGCTATTCCCGATTCTCCCTCTAATGCACTTAATACGGAAACGGATACTTCTGGCAAAGTCGTACCAAGACTGACCAGGGTAGCACCGATAATCATTTTGGGGACACCCCATCTTAAAGACAGACTAACAGCCTTATCAACGAGAACATCCGCTGATTTGCCGAGGACTGCTATAGATAAAAATATAATAACAAAAAGTAGGAGGAGGGGCTGATCTCTAAGATAGTTGGTTAAAAAAGCGTCCATAGATTTTCTCTATTGGCTCTTATTATCTCTAAGTATCAAGCGAATTCCAAGAATTGTAGCAAGTATCCTTTTGCAATTTTGAATCAAAGGATATCCTCAAAGCACTCCTACCTATATAGCTGAATTCAGATTTTAAATTGTTCTCATGAATCCTGAGTCTAAAAATAGAATGAAAATTTCATTCTATTTTGCCTTCTTTTTTTCGGTCTTTGGCACCGTTCTCGGTGCGCCGATCCCACCCCAAGAACCTGTACTTCCAAACTCAATGACAGATACTCGGGATGCCAGGGGAGACAAAAATCCCAATCCCAAAATTAAAATCAAAATTACCTTGTGCGATGGAAAGGAAATCCAAGGAAATTTTATCAACCCAAGGGAAAAGTTGCAATTCACTCACACAAAGGACGGAATAGAATACAAAAAATTTTTAGATTGGCAGGAATTGAATTCTATCACTATCGAAACTTGGTCCATGAAACCAAAAAAAGAAGAAAAAGAAGGCAAGGCATTTGAATTTCTTCCGGCGAGAGTTCAAATTGAATCCAAAAGTGGGGAAACGTTTTTGAAGTCCGATGGAATACAGGATCTGGGTCTACTTACCATTCCGATAGAAAACCAATATGGTTCCACTAGAATTTACGGGTATTGGCTTGACTTACGTTACAAAGAAGGAACTTGGTACTCCAAACTTCCTAAACTCGCGGAAAACCAAGAATCCAGAAGAGAATGCTTCGCAGAGGTATTTCGAAAAATTAATTTTGGTTTATAACCCCAATGCCGCTGTTGCCATTTTTGTGACTCGATTCTCTGTTGCTAGTACTGGTATAAATTTCCTTAACTCCGAGGGAATGCCTTTTTCACGTAAACAATCCCATAGATCTTTAGGGTTGCCATTTCTATAAAGTTTGTCACCTGGAAGAGCAGTTCTTAGCACCTCATTAGTTTGGATTTGCCAATTCCAAGCTTGTGAATTCCATTTTATTTCAATACTGGTTTCTGAACGGGAAATTAACTTTGGTGGCAAATAAAAATCAGAATCATTTTTTAATATCCAGATATCACCTGTTTTTTGACAAAGAATTTTGACTTGATTCGTTTGTATCTGGGAAACTTCTGTATTTTTATTCATTTGGGTAAGAAATTCCACAAAAACTGTTTTGGGAAGACTTGAAATCTGAAGTAAATTGAGGTGAAGAAGTAGAAGTGAATATCTTTTGTCATGCGAAGCTAACTCCCATGTCAAACGTGGAATTCTCAACCAATCCATCCCGTGAAGACTTGGATGATCCGCTGAACTCAAATGCTCTACTGAATCAAAATCATTCCAATCCAAAATTTGATAAGAATGAAAATTCCAGTATAGATGAAAAGAAGATAAACCTTCTTTGTTAAGGAGTGGAATGATATTTTTTCGGATACGGTTTCTTTTGAATCTTTCTTCTTCATTTGAAGGATCCGTAGCAACGGGATAAACATCTCTTATAATTTGATGGCAGAGATACAATTCCTGGTCTTTGAAAAAAACTAAAGGGAGAAATCTTTTGATTGGAATTAGGGAAAAGATTGGTAATGTCTCTGTTGACTTCTTACCTCCTCCCCGAGTCCAATGCATAATCAAAGATTCCGTATAATCTAACACATGATGTCCCGTAACTGCATAATTATAATAACCGAATAAAGTTTTGAGTTTGAGGTAACGCGCTTCTCGTCCCTGTTCTTCTTTGTTCGTAGTAGAAAAAAGTTCTAGCGTGGATTCATCCAAAGTATCAATTACCAATGGGAATCCCAAAATTTTTGATTGATTTTGGATAATGACATGGTCTTCCTTTGTGTCTCGCCAGCAGTGATCCAGGTAAAACAATGTAGGCTTTGGTAATTCAAACCTTTGAGACCAATAGTAGTATAGCAATGCCACCAGAAATGAATCTTTCCCACCAGAAAAAGATATCACTACTTTCTGATTTTGCCATTTGGACTTGAGTAAATCTTCAATTTGAATAAGTCCCGAAACTGATTTAAAAATTTTCTCGAGTTCCTGGTTTAACACTACTTAATTTAATTTTTTGACAGCGACCATGGTTATATCATCATGTTGTTCTTTATCATTCATGAATTTTCGTATTTTGTCCCACACCTCCTCCAAAACTTCTTTTGGCTGTTTGTTGATGGCATCCTTGATGCCCTGGATTAATCTTTCTTCACCAAATTGCTCTTCTTGAGGGTTAAGGGCTTCCGTTACTCCATCTGTGAACATAAACAGACAATCGCCTTCAGCAAAATCAATTATATGCTCATTACGGAATTGTGAAATATCAGGTGAAATGCCCAAAATCACCCCACCTGTATCTATCAATTCAAGTGCATCAGTCGAGTTTTTGTACAAATAGAAATAACCGTGACCCGCTCCAGAAACAATTATTTTTTGATTTTCAGAGCTCCATTTCATTAGTATCAAACTCATAAATCTTGGTGTGTTTGAATCTTTGTAACTTTGATATAAGTAGGAATTGATATCATTGACTATGTCCCAGGTCGATTTGCGTACACGAACTAAGGAATGCAAAATAGTTCTAACAGTTGCCATCACGAGCCCAGCAGCGACACCTTTGCCACTGACATCTCCTATGCAAAGAAAAAGTTCATTACTGTCTGGGGAAAGTATAAAGTCATAGTAATCTCCACCGATGCCTCGAGCAGGCATCATCAAACCACCAAATTTGAAAAAAGGAGTTTCGGGCGGCTTCCTCGGAAGCAAAGTGGTTTGAATCTCTTTGGCAATTTCAATTTCTTTCTCAAGTCTTTCTTTGGCGGCTAAATTTTGATATAGGATCGCATTCTCCATAGTTATGCGAGCTAAAGATACGAAAGCATTTAGAGCCTCAATCTCTTCCCTTGGAAATCTTGATTCTGGTTTGACCATAGTAAAGACACAATCCGTACCATTGTCTAATTTAATTGGAAGAATTAGCGCTTCTCTACCAACCACTCCTAAATGAAGAAAAAAGGGATGATTGTGAGGTTCAACAGTTATACTAGCACTTTCTTCGAGCATGTTCAATAAGTGGCTTATTTCACCTATCTCAATCTCAGTATGAATATTGTAGTTTTCTAAATTACGAAACAGTTTGTAGATCTTGATTTCGCTTCCACTGGGTTGAAGTTCTAAAAGACAAGAAATAGTGGAATCCACAATTCCTGAAAGAGTCAATAGAATCATTTTGATCATTTCTTCATGGTCGTGAGTATAAAGTTTGCTTAAAGTAAGAGCAGCTGTATGCAAACTCTGAAAGTTTCGAGATTGATTTTGAGACTTATCATAAAGCGAAACATTCCTTAAGCTTACAGCGAATTGACCTAAAACCAAACTAAGAATATCTTGGTCATCTTGATAAGGTTCGAAGTCCTCAACTTCATAATCAACTGCAAGCATTCCTACTGCAACATTTCCATAAACTATTGGCAAAAGTAGCTGGGATTTAGTTCCAGTGAGTTCAGAATAAAATTTATAGAATGGATGAGACTGTTCTTTTAACTTATAAAAATGAGATTTTCTTGAGGCCATACTTTCGATGAGAACTCCGTAGCCCAGATCATAGTCTACTTTGATTCTCTTAATTGCTCTTTCAATTGCTTTATGTTTGGCGGAATAGTACAATAATTTTATTTCTCCAAGTTCCAGATCAGAAATAAAGACAGCTATTTTATTTCGATCCATTCTTTCGGAAACGAGACTTGCAAAGCGATCTAACAATTCATGGATTCCTATGGAAGAGTTGAAAAGACTTAGGCAGTCCAGTAGGAATTCTGTCTTAGAAGAAGAAGACAGAAGAGCCTTAGCGCTACGAGGGATTTTTCTTTTTTCTAAAATCCACTCTCTTTCGCAAGTATTGCAGTAAAATTTTCCCTCTTGGGATATGCCTTCAGGTTTCTGAGGCTCTTGGCAAAGCAGGCAGGCATTCTCTTCTATCATCTCAGCAACACAGTTCCCTAACATTATAGTTCTTTGGTGCCTTGTCGAGAAAAAACCTATCTTGGATTTGGCACGAAATGTGCTTACAAAGTAGGCAAAACGGAAAAAATTTAAGATAACATGTTTATTTTTCAGAAAAGAGTGGAAGATGTAGACACAATGCTTAGAAATGGAGCAAGGTGTTTGTGTGATTTTCTTAAACAAAATGATCCAAAGAAGTGCATGATCCCGTGAACCATTTGAAAATCCAGCCTTTGCATTCCATTCAAGAAGTGGCCCTTGCCATGAACTCTACACAGGACCCAGACCAACTCCTGGAGCTGATTTTGGATAGGTGCATCCAAATTTGCTCTGTAGAAAGTGGATCTTTGATGCTTTTGGAGGAAAGAACTGGTCTTTTGCATCCAGTAACGTCCAGAGGGCTCAATCCCCAAAAACTCAAAGAGACCAAATTGAAGGTCGGGCAAGGTATCACAGGAGTTGTTGCCAAAACCAAAAGAGCTAAACTTGTAAACGATGTATCAACTGACCCGGATTATATTAAAGTTAAGGACGAAATCAAATCTGAATTAGTGGCTCCGATGGTGGTCGAGAATATCCTCATTGGAGTGATTTCACTCGATTCTAACAGACTGAATGCGTTCTCTCAAGAGATGTTAGAGAATGTTATAGTTCTTGCCAATTTGGCTGCACAAATTTTCAAAAACTTAGAAACTATTCGAAATTTAGAACAGAAAACCAGAATCCAAGCAACATTGATCGAAGTTGCTAGATTGGTTACCAGCTCACTGGATCTTACAGAAGTTTTTGAGCAGGTTATGATTACCATTGATAGGTCATTGAAATTGGAGAAAGGAAGTATCGTACTTTACAATCGAGAAGTAAGCGTTTTACGAATCGTTGCAGCTTCGGGTCTTACCCAAGAAGAAATGGACAAAGGAGAATACCAACCAGGTGAAGGAATCACAGGTTCTGTATTTGAATCAGCCGAACCTGCTATAATTGAATCCGTGGCAACCCATCCTTCCTTCTTAAATCGAGTGGGTTATTTATCTCATTTCAAAAATAACCCCCATAATGTCAGTTTGTTAGCTTGCCCAATTCTCAGTGACCAAAATCCCATTGGAGTTATTACCGCTTTTGTTGTCCCTACTCGTCATTCGGATTTGAAAGGCTATTCTGATTTCCTTCAGGTAGTCGCTTCCATTATTTCACAAACTATTAAAATACAGAGCTTGGTGGAAGAAGCTAAAAAAGAAGTATCTAGAGAAAATATAGCTTTAAAAAGAGAGTTAAAAAATAAATACAAGTTTGGTTCAATTGTTGGTAGGGCTGGTTCGATGGAGAAGTTATTCGAAAAAATTCAACTTGTTGCTGACAGTCGGGCATCAGTTCTTATCACAGGTGAATCGGGAACGGGAAAAGAGATGATTGCAAATGCGATCCATTACAATAGTTCAAGATCCGAAAATCCTTTTATCAAAATAAACTGTGCTGCCATTCCAGAGAATCTTTTAGAATCGGAGCTTTTCGGTCATAGAAAAGGTGCGTTTACAGGAGCTATTGCAGATAAAAAGGGTAAGTTTGAGTTGGCAGATTCAGGAACGATTTTTTTGGATGAAATTGGAGAAATGGATCTAAACCTTCAATCAAAATTATTAAGGGTACTCCAAGAAAGAGAGATCGAGGCCGTCGGATCTACCAAAGCTAAAAAAGTAGATGTTAGAATCATCGCTGCAACGAACGCAGAATTAGAACAACTAGTACAAGAAAAAAAGTTCCGTGCTGATTTATTCTACAGACTCAATGTTGTTAAAATCAATACTCCTGCACTCAGAGAACGATCCGAAGACATTCCCCTATTGATAAGCCACTTCTTGGAGAGGTATTCACGAGAAAATCAAAAGAGTATCAAAGGAATCTCAAGAGATGCAATCAAGCTTCTTCTGAAGTATCACTGGCCAGGAAACGTAAGGGAATTAGAAAATATAATTGAAAGAGCTGTAGTACTTTGCCAAGAGGAAATTTTGACTTTGGATGACTTTCTTGAGATTCAAGACAATCTGGAGCCAGGTAAAGAACTAAAATACTCGGAAAAACCACAGGCAACGAGTTCAGATTCTTCATCAGCTGTGATGCTGGAAGGGACTGATTTAACGAAAGGACTTCATCTTGAGAGTCTTGATGGCAAGGCGATGGAAGTTGTAGTTAACGAAATAGAATCTCGTCTAATACAATTTGCTATGAAAAAATTTCGATACACCAAAACTAGAGTGGCAAAATATCTAGGAATCAATCGCAATACACTAGATAAAAAAATCAAAGAGCTAAATATTGAATATTAAGTACTAGTTAGGTTTAATTTATGAATAGGAAGTAGATCAATTCAACAAATCGTTGGTCGGTATCTTGTGATTCATGTGGTTGTTAGGACCTGCTTGGATCGGATCTTCAAATGTCCTATGAATGTATTCCTTCGCATTTCCCACAGCAGAGGGAAGAGAAATTCCCCGTGCTAAAAATGCGGAAATAGCCGCAGAAAAAGTGCATCCACTTCCATGAGTATTGCGATTATTGATGTAAGGCTTTTCGTAACGGTAGATGGAATGCCCGTCATACAGTATGTCTATGGCGGAAGTTGCCATTTGGATATGTCCACCTTTGAGTAAAACAGGTACTTTGAATTTATCAAATAGTTCTTTGACAGATCTCTCCAATTCATCAACTTCTTTGATTTCCCTACCTAAAAGTAAAGATGCTTCATCTAAATTAGGTGTTATGATGTACGCTAAAGGAATCAATTTGTTCACCAGTACTTCAATTGCTTCATCTTGCAAAAGCTTGGCTCCACTGGTGGCAACCATCACAGGATCTACCACTAGCTGAACGGATTTATGATTTGAAAAAAATTTTGTGACGACTTCGATGAGCGATTTAGAGAATAGCATTCCTGTTTTCGCAGATACCACTGGAAAGTAGTTGAAAATGGAATCTAGTTGGGCTTTGAGGAAAGAATCAGAAACGGCTTCTATAGCGCTCACTGAATCAGGATTTTGGGCGGTTAGGCAGGTAAGTGCAGTTGTCCCAAAGGTTTCCAACATGGTAAATGTTTTTAAATCAGCTTGTATTCCAGCACCAGATCCAGAATCGGAACCTCCAATCGTTAAAGAAACCGGCAAATCTTTCATGGCCAACCTTGCTTTTTCCAATCCACACAATCTTCGGAATCAAAGTAAATTCCTTCTTCCAAAAGAAGTGCTTTTTGCAAGGAAGCCCGAACTAAGTCTCCCTTGAAAGTAATTTTTCCTTTTGAATTGATTACTCTTTGCCAGGGAATCTCGCTCTCAGATTCTTTTGCCAAAGCATTAAGCGCATAACCAACAACACGTGCAGATCTGGGGTGTCCTAATAAAGCAGCAATCCTACCGTAGCTTGTAACCTTTCCTCTGGGAATCTTTTTGACAATTGAATAGACTGATCGAAAAAAATTATTGTCTGGCATCTTAACAATCCCAAATTCTACTATCATTTTTCTTTGTCTCTCTGAATTTGGAGGGGTGAAGTCTTCTGAATATGCGAAATACTTGTTACTCGAAGGTTCTTTGCATTCCAAGTTAGTCCCTCCACCTAAGGATTTGGAATGGGATTGTCCCGAGCCAATTCGAATAGAAAAGCCAAATCGTGAAAGTAAAATTCTCTGGAGTGAAAAAAAGTCAAAAATTCCTAGACTGGAACATTTAAATCAAGCTAGGTTAAGAGGAGAGACTCTTCATCATTTTGCAAATCATGAACTTATGGCGATTGAGTTGTTCGCCTGGGCTATTTTAGCTTTTCCGAAAGTACAATTAGAGTTACGAAAAGATTGGCTTAGAACACTAATTGAAGAGCAAAGACATTTGAGACTTTACATGAAGAGAATGGGAGATCTTGGAATAGAATTAGGAGAGAGGCCTTTGAATTATTTGTTTTGGAAACAGATACCTTGGGTTGAAACAGAGCTTCAATTTACTAGTTTAGTATCTCTCTCATTAGAGGGAGCAAACTTAGACTTTATGCAAATTTATTCCAGGGCATTTGCTTTCTATGGAGATTCCGAGTCGGAATCTGTCACCTTGCAAGTTTATTGTGATGAGATAAAACATGTTAAGCGTGGATGGTTGCATTTTTCAAGTCAAGTCTCAAATGATATGAGTGACTGGGATTTCTTTCGATCCCAATTGGTCTTTCCATTTACTCCTAGAAGAGCCAAAGCCTATAATTTTTTTCCAGAGACTAGAAGAGAAGTCGGTTGCAGTGAGAATTTTATTAGTAATTTAGGCGACTATTCTGATAAATATTCGAACCAATGGAAGCAGAACCAATTGGATGCTATTCTTGACTTGCCCTATTTGAACGACCCTAGGAATAGATTGAAAGAGCTTGTAAAAGGCGAAGGGATCGTATAATTTGTCTCTATGAAAAGATTTTTATCAATCTTTGCAGCCTTTTTACTGATCCTTTCCTCCGAAATTCCAGCAGTTTCCATGACATTGCATGATTTCATGGAAGACTATGTTCGGGCTGCCGACAAATATCGCAAAAAATCGGGTGATCCCAGCATTCTTATCCAAATGATCAAAGTTGTTCCTAACTTGGCTTTGCCAGAGCAAAAGGAGCGTTGGGGAGAGATTGTGAACCAAGCCTTATCAGATCAAAAGCCAGAGGCAAGCTGTGCCACATGTCATAAAGAATTTAAAAAAACTTACAAAAAAGAATTTCGCAAAAGGGAAGTTGAAATTCCAGAAGAACTTTCACTTTTACTCAAGAAAATTTAAAAAATGAAATTCAATTTTATTAGTATTTTTTTCCTTTCTAGTATATTGCTGTTTGTTAGTTCCATTTTTTCTGAAGGTAATTCTCAAAATTCAAAAATACAAGAAAACTCTCTGCCCTTAAAATTTGGTGCTTTTGTAGATTCTTACCATTCCTCAAATTTTAACAAACCTTCTTCGAGAGAAAGGGCGTATACAACTCAATCGGTACGAAATGATGAGTTCAATATCAATTTAGCGCACATAGATGGGAGCTGGAGTACGGACAATTTTAGGGGAAGGTTGGCGCTCCAATTTGGCTCCAGTGTAGCGAACAACTATGGAAGCGAACCAATCAAAGACCAGTCTTCCAATCAGTTGTCTGTTCGAAATATTCAAGAAGGTTTTGTAGGAGTTAAACTTCTACCTAAGCTTTGGTTAGATGGTGGGATATATTTTGGTCATATAGGTCATGAAAGTTGGATTAGTCAAAGAAACAAAAATTACACTAGAGCCTATGCCCTTGATTTCGTTCCTTACTACAGTTCCGGAGTCAGAATGACTTATGAAGTATCAGAAAAGTTTCATATCCAACTTCATGTAATGAACGGATGGCAAAATATAAATGAAAATAACAAAGATAAATCATTAGGTCTGCAATTTCAATATAGATTATCGAATTGGACCGTGACCGCTAATTATTTTGGTGGCAATGAAGCACCTGATAACCAACGAAAACAAACCCGTTTTTATCAGAATCTTATTTTGGATTGGAAACCTGGAGAAAAATGGGTTCTTGCTGCGTCCCAAGATGTTGGTTGGCAATGGGCAGGCTCTTCACAAATTTACAACCCAATCGCAACTACATTTCTAGGTTTGCCAGGAAGTTATGTGGAACAAACTGGAAGAGGTTATCGTCAATGGTACCAGGGAAATATTTGGATATCTTACTTACTTAACAGAGACTATCGGATAAGTGTTAGATGGGACAGAATGCAAGATAGAACCCAAGTTCTTGCTCAAACCAAAACACAAAATGGATTCAATGCTTCAGCTTATGTCTTAACTTTTGACCTTTTGCAGTGGTATCCCTCAATGCTTCGTTTTGAACTGATTCGCAGACTTTCTCAAGATCCAGTTTTTGAGTATCGCAAGGCGGATCAATTTAGTCGAGGAGAGACAGTGTTTGTTTTTGCTTTTTCAGCATTATGGGAATAGTTGAACATCTGGCAAAGTACAGGCAATTTCAAACCACAATAAAATAGCTAATTCGAAAGTTTCGGAAATTTTTGTAATAACGATCTATCTATGGGACGCCTCTTCGTATACTGTTTCGTACTCAGCTACTCTTTGCTTCCAACTCCAATCCAATTGCATAATTGTTTTTTGAATCAATTCAAATTTTCTTTTATCCTCATACAAGGTTTCTGCTCTTTCTAATGCAAATCCAAGAGAATCTGCATCATTTGGTTCGAAGACTATCCCGGTTTGTCTTTCTTCAAATATGGATTCGTCGACAGAGTCCCGAAGTCCTCCAACTCTAGAAACAATTGGAATTGATCCATAAGCATGGCTATAAAATTGATTTAAACCGCAAGGTTCAAAAAGAGATGGCATCAGAAAAAAATCAGAAGCGGCTTCTATCTTTCTTGCAAATGATTCACTATACCCTTTGTAAAAATAAATACGATCGGAATTGTGATGAGACTCATGAAACAATTTTGCTTCAAGCTCAGAATCTCCTGCGCCTAAAAAAAGGAAAAAGTGATTCAACCTAGGTCTATTTAGAAAAGCTTTTAAAAATGTTTCGTAACCCTTTTGATATGTTAGTCGACCGATCAAACCTACCAAAGGTCTATTTGAATCCAAATTGGGACGTTGAATTTCTTCTAATAGACTTTTCTTGTTCTTGAGCTTACCTTTAGAAATAGAATTTTTATCATATTTATATGGAATATGAGGATCAATTTTTGGATTCCATTCTTCCGTATCTATACCATTAAGAATTCCTCGGTAATTTTCACTTTTAAAGGAAAGTGCATAAGACAATCCAAAACCATTTGGTTCCCATAGAGTTTCATTACGATATCCTGGACTAACTGTCGTTATTTTGTCGGCTGTCATTATACCAGCCTTCATGTAATTGATTTTGCCATTTTGATCCATGGAGGACCGACTGAGATAGAATGGCTCTTCCTCTAAAAATCCTGTCATCCAGTGGGGATGGTCTCCCTGGTAAGCCAGATTGTGGATGGTAAAAACTGTGGATTTTCCCCAGGGTGATGCTTTGTGCAGTGCGCATCCTAGAGCGGTATGCCAATCATGTGCATGAAAAACATCAACCTTTAGCTCTAAGCTGAGAACAAAGCAAGCATAAGAGTAGATGGCAAACCTAAAGTGTTCATCTGGGTTTTGGTAGATACCATCCAATTCTCTAAAGACGGGTGAGTCCAAAAAGTACAACATCACTCCTTTCCATTCAGCTTCCCTAAAAACAGAATCTTTTAGGATACGGACCGCTGGATTGGTCGTGTCTGATTTCGTTTCATAAACCAAAATCTGCCGTCCCGTCCAATGAGGAGACTCTTTGAGACCTTTGGTTTTGGGAATTGCCACTCCAACCCTATGTGATTTTGCCTGCTGACGAGACAACGAGGAGAGCATGTCAGAAAGCCCTCCCATTTTTATAAAAGGAAAGTATTCAGCAGTAGAGTGGAGAATTTGCATTGAATCTCACCTGTTTTCTTCTTGAATCGGAATCCAGCTCTATAGACACTAAAAAAGGCAACCCACCAAAAGGAACCAATTATGTCGAACTCACCCACTCAGAACCAAAAATTACTCCAATGGGTAGAAGAGATTGCGAATCTCACCAAGCCAGACTCTGTAATTTGGTGTGACGGTTCCCAGGCGGAATACGAATCTCTTTGCAACCAAATGGTAGAGGGTGGAACTTTTATTCGTCTCAATCCTGAAAAAAGACCCAATTCTTTTCTAGCTCGTTCTCACCCCTCAGACGTAGGAAGAGTAGAAGATAGGACATTTATTTGCTCCACAAACAAAGAAGATGCGGGTCCTACAAACAATTGGGCACCTCCCCATGAGATGAGAGAGACCTTACGGGGGCTTTTTCAGGGATCAATGGCAGGCAGACCCATGTATATCATCCCCTTTAGCATGGGTCCTTTGGGCTCACCCATAGCAAAAATTGGCGTACAAATTTCAGACAGCCCCTATGTGGTCGTCAACATGAGAATTATGACAAGGATGGGAAGTGCTGTTCTCAAGGTTTTGGGTGCTGAGGGAAATTTCATTCCCTGTCTTCATTCCGTTGGTGCCCCTCTCAAACCTGGTCAAAAGGATTCGCCTTGGCCCTGTGAGCCGGATATCAAACGCAAGTATATCGTTCACTTCCCAGAAACTTATGAAATATGGTCCTATGGTTCTGGTTACGGTGGCAATGCGCTCCTAGGCAAAAAGTGTTTGGCGCTACGCATCGCTTCTGTCATGGCGAGAGATGAGGGTTGGCTCGCAGAACACATGCTCATCATGGGAGTGCAATCTCCCCAAGGAGAAAAGACCTATGTGGCAGCCGCCTTTCCTTCGGCTTGCGGGAAGACAAATTTAGCTATGCTTGTTCCTCCGAAAGGATTCGAAGGTTGGAAGGTTTCCACCGTTGGAGATGATATTGCCTGGATCAAAAAAGGACCCGATGGAAATTTGAGAGCCATAAATCCAGAGGCAGGTTTCTTTGGAGTGGCACCTGGGACCAATTTTAAATCCAATCCCAATGCCATGAACACAATTACCGAAAATACTATTTTTACAAATACTGCATTGACTGATGATGGAGATATTTGGTGGGAAGGTCTCGATGGGGAAGAGCCAAAGCATCTCTTAGATTGGAAGGGAGAAGATTGGACACCAGGATGTGGCAGACCAGCGGCGCATCCAAATGCCAGATTTACTGCTCCGGCCAACCAGTGTCCAAGCATCGATCCCGACTGGGAGAATCCAGCGGGAGTGCCTGTCAAAGCTTTCGTGTTTGGTGGAAGAATGAGTAAGGATACCCCTTTAGTCTTCCAGTCTTTCAATTGGAGCCATGGAGTTTATTTGGGAGCGACAGTCGGTTCCGAGGCAACAGCCGCGGCCATTGGTCAATCTGCTATGAGAAGAGATCCAATGGCGATGCTACCTTTTTGTGGATACAACATGGCAGATTATTTCAGTCATTGGTTGAATGTTGGACGAAGGCTCAAGGATCCTCCGAGGATATTCCGAGTCAACTGGTTTCGCAAAGATGACAATGGCAAATTCATTTGGCCAGGGTTTGGTGAAAACATGAGAGTAATCAAATGGATCGTGGATCGAGTCCAGGGCAGAAGTGCCGCCGTTGAAAGTCCTGTGGGATGGATGCCTCGCTACGAAGACCTAGAGTGGAAAGGTCTAGAATTTCCAAGTTCCGCCTTCTACGATATCATGAGCATAACAAGGGAGTCTGGTGCTGTTGAAGCCCACTCCCACGAAACTCACTTCGACCTCTTTTTTGATAGATTGCCCAAGGAGTTTATCTTTGAAAGAGAGCTCTTGCGGTCTAGGCTTTGGCGGTCCCCCGACAAGTGGGAATTGGCGAAAGAGACAGTTTAAGTTAGGCGAAAAGCCTAACTTATTTTCGCAATTTTCGCATTTGCGATCAACTTGAAATTTGCCCGATGAATCATAACACAGTGTTGCTTTCTTCTTTGACTCGTAGCGCTTGTTTCTCTTCGAGAAGGGAGAGTTCTTTTTGGGTTAGGTTATAATCTTCGATATTCTGC
>Ga0169931_10004150_pt1 | contig 22625 bp, 30 predicted proteins | sample Kivu_15m_20L_FD_129675 | JGI IMG/M metagenome (GOLD analysis project Ga0169931, IMG submission 129675) | Freshwater microbial communities from Lake Kivu, Western Province, Rwanda to study Microbial Dark Matter (Phase II) - Kivu_15m_20L... | ecosystem: Environmental > Aquatic > Freshwater > Lake...
GCAGTGCGAGAGCTTGAAAAGGCCATCAAACCAACAAAAACCAGCTTCTACAGGCCAGGAGTGTTGGCGCGTCAGCAGGGCTATCAAATGGACCTCATGAGCCGGGAGTTGACAAAGGGCGAAAACCAGCTACTCTGCTCATACCCCGACTGGTAAATCATCGGGCTCCTCTCGACAATTATCACCATGTCTTCCCACGACGAACTGTTTTGTCTTTCCATGGACTATGCAAGCAGCCCTGAGCTGCCTGCCCTAAAGAAGCGTTTTGAAGGCTTCTCTGCTTGTAAAGACAAGGCCACTGCCGCTGCTTTTGGCTACCTAGCAGCCATGCAAGATGCCACAATGTCAGAAGAAGAAGAAGAAGAAATAACAGTGTTTGATGAAATTTGCGTTGTAATGGACCAGCTTCTTGATAAAGAAGGTTTTTCATGCACAGAAGAGGCTGCTGATTTAACCATGGGCCTTATTTACAACTGGCTGCATGATCAATTTGTTGAAGAAGGTTTTGCTGGTAGCGTGCTTGATAGTCTGGCAACATTATTTCGTCCTTTCGTCAAGCCAGGCGTTATCAAGGAAGGCACCATCAAAGAATGAGCTGGTAACTACCACTACTGCCTTTTCCCATAGTTTGGCCCTAGTCTTAATAAAAGACTGGGGCTTTTTCTAAAAGCTTGCAAGGCTTTGTCAGCAGCTTTTCTCCCCACGCCCATCAGAGTTTCTCATGTTTGACGATCTTCCTGCGCCTTTCATGATAGAGACAATCAAAGTATGGCCAGTTCATAGTCGCCCAGGCTTTGCTTGGTTTGTTGCCCATGAGGGCAAGCCATATTATTTCAAGACTAAGCCAGAGGCGATTTTGTTTGCCAAGGACGCCCAAAGCGGAAGTGATCCTGAAGGGCTTTGCGACTGAGCTACAGTAAGGAGTGTCCGTTCAGCCCGCGCAAGGCGGGCTTTGTTGTCTCATGAAGCTCAAGGAAAAGGCAAAGTGCGAAAAGATTGCTCGCACTGGCAGGGTGGAAAGCTGGCTGAGCGACCCTGAGGGGCGTCTGGCAGTGAGCTGCACTGTATTTGTCGTGGAAGATTCCATGGAGGGGCCTGATGGCATTGAACAGTCATGGCGCTTTGTATCCCATGGGCTACGAAATGGTGCAGGCGTAGCCGTCCATCTTTCGAATTTGCGCCCCAAGGGAGAAGAAAATGGCAAGGGGCTTGTTGCTAGTGGTCCTCTCAGTTTTGGCAAAATCTATTCCACGCTGAACGAAATCTTGCGTCGTGGAGGCAAGTACAAAAATGGTGCCGTTGTGCTTCATTTGGACTATGACCACCCCGATGCCATTGATCTAATCAAGGCTCCACGCTCAGAATTTCCATGGGCAAAGCGTTGCATTGACGTGGATGATCAATTCTTGGACAAAAGCTCGCCTGAATTTATCAAAGCATTATGTCAGGGCATTTCTAGTGGAGACATTTGGCTCAACAAGATTCGCTATAACGAAAGAGGAGAACGTCTGCGTGGAAATGTCTGCCTCGAAATTTATCTTCCTCATCGTGGCACTTGTCTTCTGCAGCATGTCAATCTCGGTGCTTGCAGCATCAATGAAATAGAGCAAGCATTTGCGGACGGCATGAAGCAGCTTTGTGAGCTGCATCCTTCCACTGGCGTGGGCGACACTGGCGAATACCTTTCTCCGTCCGTTGACAAGCAAGTGGGCCTTGGCATTCTTGGTCTTGCTAATTTCCTTTCCATTCATGACATCTCCTACGAAGACTTTGGTAAAGCTTTGGAAGCTTATCTTGACGAGGATCCTCATCCTTGGTGTCATCACTGGGCTGGTCAACGTGCTGGCGAAGCCGTAGCTGCCATTCAACGGGGCTTATTGGGCGCTGCGGACATTGCTAAGGAGCATGGCATGGAACGTGCTTTTACCATTGCCCCCACTGCTTCATGCTCCTATCGCTATTTGGACTCCAAAGGCTTTACAACTGCTCCTGAAATTGCCCCTCCCATTGATCAAATTGTCGATCGAGATAGTGAAACAATGGGCGTGGAAAGGTTTGAATATGGGCCAGTGGAAATTGCGGAGCAAGTGGGCTGGGAAGCGTTTAAGAGAGTGGCTGATGGCATTGTTGAACTGATGCAACGCACTGGTCTTTTTCATGGCCATTCCATGAACTGGTGGTCTGATATGACAGTTTGTGATGAAGCTTTCCTCCGCGAATGGCTTGCCAGCCCTCAATCGTCTATTTACTATGCCCTACAAGTGCAATCGGGCACACAAGCCAAAGACGATGTTGGAGTAGACTTAGGAGAGAGTCTGACCGACTTCTTTAATTTGGACGAGCCCGAAGCTTGTTCTTTAGAAGCTGGTTTCTGTAGCGCCTGCGCAGAGTGATCCACGACCAGGACAATTGGGCGGCATTTGCTGCCCTTATTTGTCGTCTCTTGTTTTTCCCCATTGCTTCTTTTTCATGGCAGTCCTCGACTATTTCTCTGCTGTTGCCCGTAAGCGCCCTTGGCAGGCAGTGCCTGTCACCAAGGGCCAGTTTGTAGAAGGCTCCGAGGAAACCATCCTTCGCGCCTTGGCCATTCGCCACCTTGAGCTACCAGTGAAGGACATGCTCCTCGAGGGGCTTGAGCGAGAACTTCCCAGCAGCCCTGGCCTCATTGAAAGCGTCTATAGCAACATCAAAGACGAAGAACGTCACGACGAAGCCTTGAATTATGTTGCGGCTGCTCATGGCACGAATGAGAAGGCTGAAAAAGAAGCCCTGCGCATTCGTCAGGCTTGGTACGATCATCCTGCCCACCCCATGGCAAAAGTGGCAGTGCTAGAGCGAAGTTTGTTCTTTACCATTCTTCCCTTTTTCCGTTTCAATGGGGACAAAGGACTTCGCACTGTTGCAACGGACATTTCTCGCGATGAAATCTGTCACGCCTATTGCCATACGAAGATTTGCGAGGAAGCTGGCGAAAAGTATGGAGATAGCCTGAACAAGCTGCGCAAAATGACTGCGTTGTGGATCTATGACAAGCTTGGCTCGTCAGACAACAAATATCTCGACAAGGACTTCTGGTTGCGTCAAAGCGACAGCTTGTTCTACAGCGGCAAAGCTCCAGAGCTACAAGAGACTCGTGCCAGCACAATGCCATGTTTCTTTGAGAGTAATGCGCTAAATCTGCCTGCCTATGGGCGTGGTTGACGCTATATTGATGGAGCGGCTAAGCCCTCTAACGCTTGGCCTGTAAACCAAGTCCTGCTTGCAGGCCAGAAGAGTTGATCGCCTCCTGCTCGGGAAGCTAAGATAGCGCTAGGCCATAGAGCCTAGAAGAGCAAGGTGCAATTCCTTGCCTTCCCCATTGATTTTCCTTATGGGGCCTTGCAAGGTGCTTGCTCGGGCTTAAACTACTGACGCCTCCCGCTGCTGAAAGCGCAACCACTAGGTCAGAGCCCATGACAGCTTTCGTTATAGCAGATTCACATTTTGGACACGCCAAAAGCCTGTCCTTCGACCAGCCAGACGGCTCCCCATTGCGTCCTTTTGACTCTGTTGAGGAGATGGACGAGACAATGGTGGAACGCTGGAATGCAGTGGTCCATGCTAAAGACACCGTGTATCACCTAGGCGATGTTGCAATTCCCAGAAGTGGCTTAGCTAACCTAGCTAAGTGCAATGGAAGGAAGATTCTCATTCGCGGCAACCACGACACTTTTAAGCTCAAGGACTACGCTGAGCATTTTGAAGACATTCGTGGGGCCATGTTTCATCATGCGGGCAATGCACTACCAGGGGGGCTCATCTTCACGCACATTCCCGTGCATCCCGATAATCTTCGCGGTCACTATTTGGGCAATGTTCACGGCCACCTTCATTGTCATCTAGTCATACGAGACGGACAGATTGACAAAAGGTATTTCAATGCTTGCGTAGAAAGAAATGACTTTTCTCCTGTAGCATTAGAAGGCATAATTGCCTATTTCAAGGGCGATGGACGAACGTAAGCGCACGTTCAACACTCCCACCAGAGCGCCTTGGAACCCAGTCATCCATCAATTACTCAAGGCAGTGGATGAGCACATGCATCTATATTTCCTCCATCGTGACCCTTGGCATCTCGAGAAGGCTTCAATGCTTAGGGCGTATCTCCACGAGCTAAAAACCTACATTCACAAGCAAGAAGAAAAAAATTAACAATTTCTTAAGCAATAAAGTGAGTGGCGTAACAATTGCTACAAAGCTTGCGAGATAGCTTAAAAGAAAGCGCGTGGCTCATTGTGACTCGCCTTGTTTATCGTGGTCTTCCCTATTTCATGGAAGAAGAGCACGAAGCTTTTTCCGCTTGGTGGCAGCTTGTTCATGCGCCATCCCGCTGGCTTGTTTATCGCGGACAAAAATACCGCCCCTGTCAAATTGACAAGAGCGGCTGGATGTAGCCCTCAGGCCACGCAGGGCCGATAGCCGTAGATTGAAGCCAACTGCGCCTGGTGAAGCCTTGCGGCTTTCAGGAGCTGAAGCTTCACAAGCATGAGCTTGTTCACTGGCGTTTCTCCATGGTCCACCCCCGTTTCATGGTGGATTTCATGCACCCCGCAAGGGGCAAACGTACTATCAGTCTACCAAAGCAAGCATGGTTGAAGGATGAGCAGAGTGTTCCCGCATTAGGGAATCAATGGAGTGCGGCTCCAACACTCTGTCGGAAGAGACCTAGCGCTTCAACTCGCTCGATCACGGAATCCACAAACGAAGCCAGCATGGACGAGCATGCTGGTTAAACCGTTGGCCAACGGGCTTCTGCAGAAAGCTCTAGAAGCATAGCACCATTTCAGGGATTGCTAACAAAAGAAGCTCCAGTACACAGCGGCCCCTTCTACAAACAGCCTTTTATTGACATGGCGAGCCTCGCGAAAGGGCACTCTAAGCTCATGCCTTTGGCCATGGAGGCTGTAGCACAAGCAGACCATGATCAATCGTCGTAGTCTTTACAGGGTCCCTGCCAATGCTCATCTTCATTGCCTGCCAATGATCGGTAGTCTTCCAGAAGATGCTCGTAAGCGGCCTTTGCCAGGCGGCTTTCTTCACTGAAAGGACCAAAACTTTTGCCAGCTTCTTCCACAGCCTCAGCCGCCTTCATCGCCCAGTCAAGGGCTTCTTCAGCAGCAACGGAGAGGGCCATGAGAATAACATTTCCTCTAGTTTACTGCTGCTCCATCTTCTTTCGCCTCAGTTCCTTATGCGCATCTTCTAGCTTCGGAAGCAACGAGGGGCGATATGCATGTTCGGCAGCAAGCAATTGAAGAGCAGTTTGTCTGTCGGCAGTCAAAAGAGCGCAAAGGAAAGACAGTTCCTCAAAAGAAAAGCTAATGTTGGTCATTTTCACTGCCGGCGAATTTTCAGCAAAAATTGAAAAAGGAATAACAGTGAAAATTCTACAGGCAGTTATCGCACGAGACTATTCAGCCAGTCAATGTCATTGTCTTTTGATGCTTCTAAGATTGCTGCAGCGAGCGCAAATGCATAGTCATCAACACCCACTTCCTTGCCACCAGTAACGGCCCATTGACCGCTTGCTCTATAAATTACGCTTAAGTTCTTGAGCTGAGAAACCGCCTTCTGATGAGGATAAAGTTCGACAAGTCCTGCATTGAATAGCTCCTTCATTTTGCTGAAAGCCTTCATTTTTGTACTGACGGACCAAGCGAGCTCTGCAATGGGAAAGTCCTTGGAAAGATTTTGAATGATAAAACTACTATTAAATTGGTCAAGCACAATGCTTTGAAACTCATAAATACGATGATGCTCCTTAATCCATTCTTCCACTTTTGCCATATTCACTTCTTTTTTCCCGCCAATTTCAAAGTCAGGCTCAAAGGCATGAAACTTGTCCACGACTAGCCTCGGGCCTTCATAATGTACAATACAGGCCGTATAATCGTCTCTGCCCACGCCTCCCCTGGCAGGGTCCAATGAGAGCACATAGGTGCCAGTAAATTCTTTTTCTGGAAAGAGGATACTTCTTTCCTTGTTAATCGCTGCCTCAACGATTTCAGATGCAAGCAGAGCTGTATTATTTTTGGCAAACTGAGCGCCATATTCCACCCAAAATTTATCAGGATCGCGCTTCAGCTCAGCATCAAGGAATGCACATCCCCATGGCAAATTGATATTGACCTCCCACGTTGGGAGATTTACTGCCTGCATGAAAGGGAATTCTCCAGACTTTGCTTCGCAGTAGTGCTGGTAGAAAAGGCCGTCCGTCAGCCATGGGGACGAAAGCTCCAGGATGCGACCATGGTGGCCAAACTGAGCAATGGAAGGAGATAGGGCGTCATAAATGGCCTTGGCTCCTCTGTTTGCATCGCCTTCAATTGCGAAGCTCAGCTCGTCCATAATGAGCATTACCACTGCCTTCCCTCGAGAGGCACGAGCAGAAGCCGGGATGGCTTGGAAGACGCAGTTATTGCTGGTTTCAATTTCAGTGGCAGTTTCCCTCGTAATCTCATTGACCAAAGGGCTTTCCATGAGCAACTGCCGAATGTTATTGAGCGCCAGTTTGGCTTGGCTTTGATCATTGGCAATGGTTAAAATGTACCATTTCTCTGCTCTTCTTACGCGGCGCCTATAGTGCTCTTCTAGGACAAAGCAGGCATAGAGTGCAGCAATAGCAGCCATAAGCGTCTTTCCGCAGCGTCTTCCGAGCGCCCATACGGCATGCGTTTTATTACCGCCAAAATAGCCATCAAGAATTCTTTTTTGCTCGGGCCAAAGCTCTAGCTTTAGAACGTGCTTTGCAAAATCACTGCATGAAAGCATGAGGTTTTAGGGTGCTCATTGGACGAAGAAATTCTTTGGGGACAAAATAGGCAGGTCGGCCTCTAGCTGGATCAGCCCAAAACCTCTCCTCCATCGCCTCTTCTCCCCAGCACCAGCCGTGGACGAAGGTTTTTTGGTTTTCAATGGTCACGAGCACAAATTTTTTGTGTGGGTTTTCATTTTTTTGCACGATGAGGTCATAGGAGTGCTTTGAACGTGTTTTCACATCAATTCCCGGCAGGTCGTCTGAACCGCGACGAGCATCGGTTTCTTTGTAAAGCTCATGCTTAAGGCCCAGCAAGGCAGCCACGGCCATTTCCCCTGCGGCGCCCAGTAGGTGAATTTCGAGAGCCTTGTCGCCACAGGCGGCTCCTTTGTTCCGCCCACGAAGCCCTTTGGCTTCATTGACCGACTGGCGCCTATGACCCTCCTCCATTGCATACTTCCTTTCCTCTGCGGAGAAGACAAATTCAATGGGTGTGGGCATAAAGAACAAAAACATCGCTCTCATGGTAGCCACATTTAGAATGAATGCAAGCCTGTTGTGTGAATGATGTCTGAAGAAGTGGTGGATCTTGGTCATGCGTCTGCTGGCGGCCTGAGAAACGATGGACTGGCCAATGCTTTGACTGGCATGGGCATCGCGGGGCGTGACAAGAGCTTGTTCACACAGGCACAGCCAATTATTTTTCTGTCGCAGGAAGAGCTCGAAGGGCTTTATGGGGAATGGTTGCCGCGAAGGATTGTCGATATTTACGCGGAGCAAGCCACCCGCAAGGGCTTCAAGGTTCTTTTTGGCGGCGAAGGTGCTGCTGCTGAAGAAGTGGTGGGCATTGAGCAAGTGATTGAAGATTTGTACATCCTTGAAAACTTCATGCTTGCCTCCAAGAATTCCAGGCTGTACGGAGGCTCAGTCATTCTTCTTTATATTGACGATGGGCGTGCCGCTGACCAGCCCGTTGACAAGAGCCGCATTTACGCAGTGGAGGGCATGGAGGTTTTGGACCGCTGGCAAATTGCTCCGCTTATCAACGAAAATAATTTGTACGACTATTCAAAGGCGACATACTATCAAATTATTTCGGGCGATTTGATTAACCAACCGCAACTAGTCAAAATTCACAAAGACAGGATTTTGCGCTTTGACGGCGATTGGCTTCCCTATCGCATTAGACAAAGAAACTATGGGTGGGGAATGAGCAGTTTGCAGACCATTTACGAAAGCTTCAAGCACTATTGGACCGGCTTAAATAGCGCCGCCACTTTATTGTGCGAGTTTGATATTTTCGTGCATAAAATTCGCGGCTTGTCTCAAATGCTTGCGGCCGGAAAGGAAAAAGATGTGCGAGATCGTTTGGTGCTGAACGATATGAGCAAGAGCGTTTATCGTGGCTATGCGATTGATGCGGAAAAAGAAGAGCTTGAATTTATTAGCCGCAATTTTGGTGGCGTTGGAGAAATCTTGGAAAAGATGCGCATTGATATTATTGGCGCGTCAAAAATTCCTCATACGGTGCTATTTGGTGAAAGCCCTAGTGGCCTTGGCTCTACGGGGCGAAGCGAAGAAAGAGATTTTGCTAAGACGCTTGCAGACTATCAACAGTCCACTTTCCATCGCCCCTTGAAGAAGCTGATGACCTACATCATGCTCAGCAAAATGGGGCCAACGCAGGGCAGGATGCCCGAGTCTTGGCGCATTTCGTTTAACAATCTGTTTGAACTGAATGAACGAGAAAAAGCTGACGTAAGGGCTCGCGTGGCGGCCGTAGACGGGCGATATATTCAACTTGGCGTGCTGAGTCCCAAGGAAGTGGCTGATGCCCGTTACGGAGGCTCTGAGTGGTCAATGGAGCTCACTCTCGATCCTTCAGTGGTGCGTGAATTGCCCCAGCAGGGTGGTTCTCAGGAGAGGGGTGGTTCCTCTCAGAAAGGGAGTGGCTTGGCAGTGCCTCCCGGCGGCCGTGACCCCCTAGACGAAGAAAATGGCACACTTCCCATGGATGGTAGTAGAGAGGTGGAGGATTCCGCTGGTTTGTTCCTTCCGCGAGATTTGGAGAAAGTGCGTGGTGATATTGAGTTTAAGGACAAGGACTTACACCAGCAGGCGATTGCTGCAGCCAAGGCGAAGTTCAAGGTGTGGCCCAGTGCTTATGCCAGCGCCTACATGGTCCAGAAATACAAAGAGTTCTATCAAAAGAAGCATGGCAGTGGCAGCGGCTTCAAGGGAGATGGTGGTGATGTCAATTACGACGATCTAGACAAGTGGTTCAAAGAAGAGTGGGTGAGAATTGGCGCCAACGGGGAGATTCTTGGAGAATGCGGCGGGCGCGAAGAAAAAGAAGGAAAGCCGAAGTGCCTTCCCAAGGCAAAAGCTGAAGCCATGAGCAAAGAAGAGCGTCAAACAATCGTTGCTCGCAAGCGCAAGGCCGACCCCAATCCAGAGCGCAAAGGAGCTGCAAAGATGATCAGCAGCAAAGTTGATGCCATCGAGCCAGTCAAAGTAGAGGGCCTGATGTTGGCGGACATTGACGAGGCCGCTTTTATCAGCGAGGCTGATGTGGACATGGCCCTGCAGCAATGGAAAGAAGAAGCCCCCGAGCGCTTTAAGGATCTCCTGGAAGCCGACGATGCTGAATAACATCAGTAGCTTCAGTGAAATCATTTTGTCCAGCAGAATGGACGCCGACTGGTCTTATGACCAGAAGAGCGGACGTTACCGAGATGAGCGTGGACGATTCTTAAGCAAAGCTTCAGTCGAAAAGCTTTTGGACAAGCGCATAGATAAGCTGGACGCAACATTGCGGCGCTTCACGCGCATGTTGATTGATGAGCAAATTACGCTTGACCAGTGGCAGGGCAGTGTCCGCGAATCGCTTAAAGCTGCTCATATTCAGGCAGCGGTTATTGGCCACGGTGGTCGCGCCAATATGGGCAGTGCGGAATACGGTCGCATTGGTCAGCGACTTCGCGAAGAATATACTTATCTACAGGGTTTTGTTCGGGACTTGCTTTCTGAGGCTGTTTCTGCTCCCATGGCTCTTGCTCGTGTTGGTTTATACGCTCAGAGCGTTCGAGGTAGTTATTGGCAGGGGGCTGAGCTTCGGCAGGAAAAGCAGGGGTATAGCCTTATGCAAAGAATTTTGGACAGCCAAGCGCAACACTGTGCGGACTGTCTCCGGTATGCATCTCAAGGAGTAGTGCCCATTGGCACTGTGCCGCTTCCTGGCCGACGCTGCGAATGCGGATCCAGGTGCCGTTGCAGTGTTCGCTATTTGAAGCAGCAACCAGCGACGGTGCCGGTCTGAGACTGGCCACTAGGATCTAGCGAGATTCTTTTTCCTTGTGGCAACCATCCTCTATTGCGGCGACGCTGCTTGCCAAACTGGCTTCGGCCGAGTGGCTGAGTACCTGCTGCCTGCTCTCGCAGAAAAGCATGACGTGCATGTGCTGGCGGTTAATTGGCACGGCGACCCAGACCCCATGCAAAAGCATTGCAAGATGTATCCAGCCATGGCCCACGGCAGCGACCCGTTTGGCAGCCATCGCATTGGCGAACTCTTGCAAACTATCAAGCCAGACTTGGTATGGGTGACCAATGATATTTGGTGTGCCATTAACCTTTGGGAAGCGGCCAAGCCATTTCAGGAAGCCTTGGGCTTCAAATGGTTTGTCTATACGCCCATTGATAGTTACGGACTTTTCCCCGAGCTGTTGCCTGCGCTAGAGGAGTGGGATGGCATTGCCACCTACACGCGATTTGGGGCAGAAGAAATTCGCAAGATTGGTTACAAAGACAAGGTTCGTATTGTAGGCCATGGCACTGACTTCTCGAAGTTTTTTCGCCTGGATCAAGCAGAGTGCCGCAAAGAACTGGGAGTGCCTGAAGATGTTTTCATTGTTTTCAATGGCAACAGGAATCAACCGCGCAAACGCATCGACTTAACAATCAAGGGCTTTGTCAAGTTTGCCAAGGACAAGCCAGACGCACGATTGTGGCTCAACATGGGGAAAAAAGACATGGGGTGGGACTTGGTGCCTTTGTTCAAGCGTGTGGCGCGAGATGAAGGTTACGAAGCAACCGGCAAGCTCATTCTCACCAGTCCGCATTTTTCCACTAGCAACTGTCTCCCCATTGAGCAGTTGAACAAGGTGTACAATGCCGTGGATATTGGCGTGAACACTTGCATTGGCGAGGGATGGGGCCTGGTCAATACCGAGCATGCTGCCACTGGAGTGGCTCAATTGGTTCCAGACCACACAAGCTTGAAGGAAATCTTTCATGGCATTCCCCGCATCGTCTGTCATGGCTCTGAAACCGATAGGAACTATGGGCTCGAGAGGCCGCTGCCAGAGCCTGATAGCATGGCCGAGCTCTTGACCAGCTATTACAGCAATCGCACAGCCCTTAAGCAGGCTGGTGACTGGTGCTATCAGCGTGTTCACGAACAAGAGCTGTCTTGGCCCTCCATTCAAAAGCAAATGCTGAACATCGTCAAAGAACTGCTTGTCACGGCAAAGAAAACCGCCGCCAAGGGCTTCGCAAAAAAGCCTAAGGGCCAGGGGACAACCAGCTTCCCTGGCCGACAAACGCAATGGATTGATTTCAGCGAAAGCAATAACGTCTTCTGTATCAGCATTGAAGGGGATGACCGGCGCCAAAAGTTTGCCGATCAGATGGGGAAAATTGGTCAGGCATTTAATTGGTGGGCGGCTTTCGATGGCAGGCAACTGTCTCGCAAGGAGTTGGATGCACAAAGTCCGGTGCCGATTGACTGGGAGGTCGATGAAGACAAGGACACGCTCAAGCGCGTCGGAGAGGCCGCCCTTATTCTCTCCTCCATTGCCCTTTGGAAACATGCCGTCGATCAAGACATGGATCATCTCGTGATTCTGGAGGACGACACTGAAGTGATGCGCCCGCTGATCCTTGAAGTGCCAGAGGACGCAGACCTTGTCTTTTTCAATGATCGCAGCATGCGAAATAAAGACGGTTTCACTTGGGGATATGTATGTGGCACGGATGGTTATTTGGTTACCAAGCAAGGACTATCCAAGCTGCTTGAAGTCTTTTCGCGGGCCTATTTGCCCTTGGATCTCCAAATGATTGCCAACACGGAGAGCATGCGTGATTGCAAACACCACTTATTTGCCTATAGGAAAGAAGAGCTGCCCCTCTTGAAAAGCTACACACTGCCTCCCATTGCTTTCCACAACAACTCCCCCTCCCGCATCCGATGAATCGCCTTAAGAACGTTCAAATTCAAACGCAAGGAGCTTGCAATGCAAACTGTGTTTTTTGCCCTTGGATAGAAAGTTGGCATCATGCCAATTACGGCGTGATGGATAGAGAATTGTTTTCACGCATTTTAGATATGCTGCTGCCATGGAAAGAAAACATTGAAGATGGCGGCAAGATTTGTCCCTATTTAATGCAAGAGCCTTTTGTTGACAAACGCATTTTTGAGCTGTGTGAAGAAATACAAAGCAAGTTTCCGAGAGCTGTTCTTGAACTTTCGACCAATGGGGCGTTGCTTTCCAAGGACAAAACCGAGCGGCTTATTCCCTTGTTAGAAGGCAAGCCTCATGAACTATGGGTGAGTCACCATGGCGTTGACAAGGCTTCCCACGAAGAAATCATGAAAATCAACCATGAAAGATCCACTTCTAACTTGATCAATTTGATTAAAGAAGCCAAGGGGCGCTTAAACATCCGAGTGAGAGGAAGCGGGTCTTCTCGTACTGGCATTGGACGCCATTGGTTCTCCCGACAAGAATATTTTGAATACTGGTACAAGCTTTCCAAGGAGCACGGCTTTAATCTCTCGTGGATTGATTTGGACTACTTCACCTATCATGACCGAGCTGGAACAATCAACAGGAAAGAGCGGGGCGCCGGAGAAAATAATTTCGGGAAGGTTCGCGACATTGGCCCAGGGTCGCCGTTCCATTGCAGCCGTTTGGACGAATGGCTTCATGTTATGTGGAATGGTGACATTCGACTGTGCTGCATGGACTACCACGCTGAGGTCAAGCTTCCCAATTTGAACCATATGACGATTGAGGAGTATTACCAAGGAAAGGACTTTGGGGAAGTGGCCGCGCAAGTAACGGGACAAATTGAAAGCCCAGACGATTTTATTTGCAAAAGATGCACGAGTCCAGGGGGCTAAGATAAGAGCAGTCCTTTTGAGCACGATGACCAAGAAAGAAAAGCAGGCGAAGATTCGTCTCGTCATGAGGGAATTCAAGAGCGGCAAGCTGAAGAGCAGCAGCGGCGAAGTAATTACCAGTCCGCAACGTGCGCTCGCAATTGCGCTGTCTGAAGCCGGAATGTCCCGCAAGCCCAAAAAGGACATGGGCGATGAGTATTACATGGCCTTCATGAAAGAGCTCGGAGGAGAGGAAGAGGAAGAGGAAGAAATGGATGAAAGCATTGGCGAAAAGCGCTGCAAGGCCTATTTAAGCACTGTCAGAAAAAACAGAAAAAAGTAGATAGGGGCGACGCTGAATCGTTTGCCCCTCCATCGTCAGTGAGAGCCGCAGCGCGTCGTGGCCTCGAGCTTCGCAAGAAATATGGCAAAGGCGGCCTGACCACGCAGGAGGCAGGAAAGCAAGGCATTGGTAGTGGCGTTGCAAGGGCCACGAGCCTGGCCAATGGAGAGAAAGTGAGCTACGAAACCATTAAGCGCATGGCTGCCTTTTTCTCAAGGCATGAAAAAAATAAGAGTGGTGGAGAGGATGACGCGGGTCGAATTGCGTGGATGCTCTGGGGGTCAGATGCGGGCAGGTCATGGGCCAATCGAATTATTAAGATGGTGGAAAGCCGCAAGGGGGATCAATGAGCGAATACGTGCGCGTCATTGAGGAAGAAGAAGAGGAAGGCATCGGCGTCCTGAAGGCACTTGCAATTCTCTCGGCGCATGAGCATCGCAGCACCTCGCACTGGCGCCTAGTCGAAAGACAGCATTTCAAGAACGGACGACTGGATGAAACTCACATCTTTGTCGAGAGTTTCTACGAAAAGCCAAGCGAGTATTTTGAACCGGTCAAGATGCTCACCTTTGAAGCCGAGGCCATTGCCAAGGCATACGTGATGGAGGGTGTTGAAGAACAAATTCGCAGCATTCAGGACGAAGATGACGATGACTGAGCTGCATTGACCACAAAATTTGGCATTCCGAGCAGCCAGAGCACCGACAGTCCATAGAGACCACTTAGGGTGGCAATCTGCACTGCAGAGGGTTCTGTTTCGGCGCGTTCCATTCTGCAATAGGTGGCTTGGCCTATATGCAGTTCTTTTGCGATTGTCCTTTGAGACAGACCACTGTTTAGACGGGCGTCTCTCATTCGCTCTGCCACCAATAACTTCCTTTGATAATGAGGCATGCGAAGAGCGTTCTTTCCGCTTGTCATCAAATAGCGCATTTTGATTCGCTTCTGGATCAAGAGTTGTGGATATTGTAATAGATTTTGCTAGTTTTACATCATGAGCGAAACTTCTTTTCGTTACGACATCGCGCCCATCGAAAAGTACGAGCTAACCCCCGAAGGTTATCTTCGCACTTGGGCCACTATTGCTCGCACTGGCGTACAAATGTACACCGATGCGGCCGGTGGGGTTCGGCGTGAATATCGTCCCGAAGAAGAAGTGGGCTCGCCAGAAAGCCTCGCTTCGTTTGCGGGCAAGGCTGTAACTCTTGAACATCCCCCGGCTCTGCTTGACAGTGCCAATACGAAAGACTATCAAATTGGTTTTTCGGGCACCGAGGTGGTTTATGACAACGGTTTTGTCCGTGCCGTCATGACCATCACGGATAAGGATGCGATTGAACGCATCATGCGGGGTGATGCAAAAGAAGTGAGTGCTGGTTACAGGGTTCAATTTGACCCAACGCCCGGCATTGCGGAAGGCGGTGAGCATTACGACGGCGTCCAACGGATGATCGACGGTAATCACATTGCTGTTGTCCGCAGGGGCAGGGCAGGCCCGCAGGTGAAGCTTCATCTAGATCGCCTAGATGCCGCCGACCCATCTTTACTATCTCTTATTGAGGAACCATCTATGACTGCGAAGGTCAATTTTGATGGCGCCGAGTTCGAGGTGACCGAGAGCGTTGCTCTGGCGATCACCAAAGAGCGCGAAGATGCCAAAATGTCCTACGAGGACATGAAAAAACAATACGATGCCATGATGTCCGAAGCTTCCAAAATGAAGGAAGAAATGGATGCCATGAGCAAAGAAACCAAAGGCAAGTGCGATGCCGCTGAGGGTCGCGCTGATGCCCTGGAGCAAGAGCTTGAGGCCGTGCGTGCTGAGCTTGATTCCGCTAAGGAAATCAATCTTGATTCGCTGGTTCAAGAACGTGTTGCTCTGATTGATAAGGCTCGCGCCACCCTGGATAGCGAGTTTGATTTTGCAGGCAAAGATGCTCGTGAAATCATGGAAGCCGCTGTCAAGGCGGTGCGTGGTGATGCCATGGATCTGTCAGAGAAATCTGACGATTACGTGCAAGCCATGTTCGACACACTGGTTGAATCGGCTCATAGCGATTCTGCCGCCACCGATGAGCTTCGCAAAGCCGTTGCCTCCATCGCATCTCCCGCTTCTGCACCGTCTTCCTACCTGGAGCGACTGCAGAATGCCTGGAAGACCCCTCTTTCCATCTCCAAGGAGCGCTGATCCATGGCCGTTACTTTCACCCCTTCGGGCACGGCTACTGCAGGTGGTGTTCAGCAGAGCTATTCGCTTGAGCTGACCGCCCTCCTGGAAGGCCAACTGTCCGACATTCGCGACAACACCATCGGCACCTACATCAACGAAACCGGTGCTGTGGTTCCTTTCGGCAATATCGTCACCTGGGCAAGTGGCGGCACTGTTGCCAATTCTGCTAAGACCATCAGTGGCACTAGCGAGACCGTGGTGGGCGTTAATGCTCTCACCTATGTCGATGAAACCGCTGAAGATGCCAATAGCCGCCCTGGCGTTAAGGCCGCTCAGGCAATGAACGTTGTCAACGAGGGCGCTGTTGCCATGTATGTGCATGGTTCGGTCACCCCTGCCACTGCAGTGCGCGTGATCCACACCGCCACTGGCGTGCAATATGCAGGTCAACTGCGTAGCGCATCGCTTTCGGGCAAGACTGCTGTTCTGTCGAGCGCTCGTTATCTCACTTCCGTCACCGGCTCTGGCCTGGCGATTGTTGAGTTCAACGGTCCTGCCTTCACTCTCACCGCTGACAATTCCTGATAGGAGGCCCTCCAATGTCTGATTTTCGCATGGACGAAGCGGGTCTGTTTCTCGAGCGTCAGCTTGAGTACATCCGCCCCCAGGTGTTTGAAGTTCAGTACGCTGACATCAAATACCCCACCATCCTGCCTGTGACCAGCGAAGCTGGTTCTGGCGCCCAAACTTTCACCTACCGCATCATGGATGCCACTGGTGAATTCAAGGTGATTTCCGACGCCGCTGATGATCTGCCCCGCGCCGACATCAGCCAAACCGAGAAGAGCATCAACATCCGCTCTATTGGTGGATCGTTCGGTTACACCGTTCAAGAGCTTCGTGCTGCACAAATGGCGAATGTCGCCCTTGAGCAGCGCCGTGCTTCTGCTGTTCGCCGCGCTTACGAGGAGAAGGTGGAAGACATTGCCATGTTTGGCGAAGCTTCCGTTGGCCTGGCTGGTTTCTTCAACAATTCCACGGTTGACCTTGTGGTTGCCGATAAGTGGTTCACCGATAGCGGCACCACTGCCCAGGAAATGCTTGAGCTGCTGAACTATGGCGTGACTGCCATTGTCAATGGTTCCAAGATGAAGGAAGAGCCTGACACCATCCTCATGGCTTATGAGGACTACAACAAGGTCAGCACCACTCGCAATAGCGATTCTTCGGACGTGACTGTGCTGGAATACTTCCTGCGCACCAACCCCTACATCCGTAACGTTGAGCCCATCAACCAGCTTGATGCCGACAACAGCGTTTTGGAGAAGAACCGCATGGTGGTGTACAAGCGTGATCCTCTGAAAGTGCAACTGCACCTTCCTCAGCCGCTTGAACTGTTCCCGCCTCAGCAGCGTGGTCTGGAATTCATCGTTCCCGCCCATGCCCGCGTCGGTGGCGTGGCCCTTTACTACCCCAAGAGCGTCATTTACGTGCAGGACAACTGAACGTAATCTGGGCGTTAAGCTTGAAAGCAGTTCTCCAACGAACACACAATGTTGATTGCTTATCGCCCTGACCTCGAAAATCCGCCTCGCGAAGGTGGTCTTGGCGTTATTACTGATGCTGGCTTGATTCAGCTCAGTCCAGGGGTTAATTCAGACGTGCCCGAGACCAAATGGGCCCAGGCACGAAGCAATGGTACTATCAAGCGCCTCATGGCAATTGGCGCCATTGAAGAACTGAAAGACACCCCTACGGTGCAAGACATCCCAACCAAGGTGTCTACACTGGCCGGCCTTCCGCTTTCTGATGCCATTCGCATGCTTGAAATCATGCATGACGAAGATCAGCTCCAGGAATGGAAAAAAGTGGAAGGTCGCGTAAGGGTGCGCAACGCCATTAGCAAGCGCCTTGAAGCCATTCGTATTGGAAAAGCCTAATCATGGCCGTTACCTACGCCAGCTTTCTCGAGCGCTTCCCCGAATTCACTCCCCATCCATCGGGAATTGTGAATGGGGCCATCACAGAGGCAACGGCTGATGTGGGCGACGTGTTTGGCAATCAAGCCGACCGCGCAACAAAACATTTAGCCGCTCATATCATTGCCATTCAACTTGCTCAAATGGGCATCCAAATCGGAGCTACAGACGGCAAGGTGTATGGCAAAGGGCTCGAAGCCACCCAGTATGGCCAAGAGTTTAAGCGAATGCTTGAAACCGTCGTTGGTGCTTCTTCCATTGGCTTTGTCGTATGACCAATGTCCTCACTCCTCTTGCTAATGCCACTTTGGTTTGGCAGGTGGCGTCTGGATATGTGGCCGACAATCTCACGGGCAATTATGTGGCGCAGGCAACTGGCGTTACATACTATGCCTCGTTGAAGCAAAAACAAAATCCTCGTTTCGATTATTTGCTTGGTGCGGACAACACAGCAGTGTATATGGAAGGACGACTGACTGGTCCATTGACTCTGTCGGGAATCACCCCTGGAAGCTCTGCTGCTGCAACAATCAATGGAAGGGAGGGGCGGTTTGAACTGTTGCCGAACGAGCAAATTGCTGATTATTATTGGCAGTTCCTCGGCACGCCAATCAGAGGCATTTTTAGACTGGTTGGCAAAGGAAGCGTTCAGAACGTCTGACGCTTAACCATTTTTTCTCTCCATTGAGGATCTTCTCATGCTCTATCATCCCACCGAGCTGGTTAAGAGCCAAGACGTTATTGTGCGCGTTGGCTCGATTATCACTGCTTCTGGTCGCCCTGTCATCACCCAGAGTGGTGCCACTTTCACTGTTAGTGGCGCTCCCACCCTGTACACCCTGCAAGCAGCCACCACTGCTTCCGTTGCCTTTAACGATGGCAACACCGAGTTCTACGTGCTGGGCGGCGGCGGCTTCTCTGACAGTGTGATCGTCACTTCTCAGGCCACTGCCTCGATCACTTCCTATTTCCAGAAGGATGTTGATGGCACCACTTTTGTGCCCGACAGCTTTGACGAAGCCTTCCAGGTGATTGCTACTGGTCGTTACGACAAGACTGCGGAAGTCTACGTCGAAATCAACAAGCAGCTTGGTTCAAGCGGCTCTACTTTCTACTACGACCGCGTGGCTTATGCTGGCCGCGTTATGAACTACAGCGAGAGCTATCCTGCTGATAACCTTGTGGAAGTCACCTTCGAGCTGATCAGTCGTGGTCGCATTGGCATCCACCAAGCAGCAACCAGCTCTGGTAGCATCATTCCCACGGCTCCCAACTGATCTTTGTGCCGTTTTCTTGCTAGCCTCTCCTTACGGAGGGGCTTTTTTATGAACATTCTTCAGCTCAGGGAGGTGATTACAGACCTTCTTGGGGCGGCCCCAAATTTAATTGGCACTTATATCTTGCCCAACGGCAGCACCATTCCTGCAATGTATGTTGTTGGGCAAAAGAGCGTTCCCAGCGAATGGAAGGTAACTGGACTAGAAGTGACAATGCGTCAATATCCAGACCTTTTACCCTCTTCCCCATTGAGCGGGACTGTCAAAGTTGCTCAAATTTGGGAAGTTGTATTGGTTCAGTACAATCCAGATGGCAAGCAGATTGCCGAAGCAATGGAGAGAATGGTACGGAGATTTCCTGATGCTTCTCCGTTTTACGTTCCTGGGGATGATGTGGCCTATGAGCGCTGTCGGTTTTCTATTCCCGATTTGGTCCTCCATCGCCTTTACCCAGCATGACGCTAATTATCACTGGCGCAAAAATTCTCAATCAGAAAGCATTAGAGCGCCAGCTCACTCAAGCATTTGAGGACTGGGCAAGACAGGACGTGGGAGATCATTTTTACGATCAATTTCACGATCCAATATGGAAATACGGACGAGACACAGTTCGTGAAAATCCCGCAGCCCGAATCAAGAACCCCACGGCCGGTGAATTGCGGGATATTGATGACTACGGCGATCTTTACGAAAGCGGAAAAGATGTGTCCATTTCTATAGGTCAAGCCGGTGCTGAGGCTTCCTGGACATGGGATGCCAAGAATCGAAGCGGAAAACCCTACGCTTCTCATGTGCATGAAGGCACGGGGACCAATTATGGCTATCCTCGTCGATGGACTCAAGATCTTGCAGAGCCACAACGTTTTAATGCCAGCCAGCTCAAGCAAGGCCTCTTGGAGCACATTCGCGGACTTGGGGCGCCTTAATGAAAATTGACTACTTGGCCAACGCCAGTCAAACTGTCCATGCCATTAACAATACAATTGATGGCACTGCAATGGAGGTGGGCATCCTTTGCCTTGTGTCCTGTCGCGAGGCAACCACTAGAATTGCAAGCGACCACCATTCATTTCTCGTTGAAATACCGCCTGAATTTCGCTCTAGCTTTGAGCGGGTGAAGGTGTTCAACGCTCTTCTTAACATTCTTGATCATGAGCAAATACAGCTTTCTGCTTGAAACGAAAGAAGAAGGCTTCTTTGAGCTTCTCCCTGGCTTGCGGCTAAAAAAGTTTGGCGGCTGGCTTGTGGCGGAAGCCATTGAGCAAGAGGAAATTGGCAAGCTCCAGAGCCAGGCCACCATTCGAGCCGTGCAGCTAGCAAAGAAAGTTGCAGTGGCCAAGGGCGTAGATCTCGACGAGGCATTTGCACTGCTTCAGGGCGGTGGAAGCACTTTGTCAGAGGCGGAACTTCTGTCTGAATTTACAGAAGAAACTCTTGGCATGCTTACTAGTGGTTCCTCTGTCGAGGCCACCAATGCCAGAATGGTCACGGCATTCATCCGTTCGCGAGGACAAGGCTTGATTGATGGCGAATGGCAAGATGTTGCTGATTGGAGCGCCGAAGATACCAACGGTTTGCCTCGTCGCACAGTGGCGAAGGTGGTGGAATTTATTGCTGCTGAGCAAGAATCAGAAATGAAGGGGGTCGGAGAAGCAAAAAAAGCTCCGAAGAGGAATTCTCCTCAAACACCGAGCGCCTAGAGTCGCAGGCCCGGCAGTTCCTGGCCTCTATGACAAATTGGAATGAACTGTATTTCCGACTGTGCTCGTCTGATTTTCAAGACGATCGCTGGTCTGCCAAGAATTTTGGCAAACAGAAAATGCAGGATCTGCGGGCTGCGTTGAAATACCTCGATAAGCACGACATTGCAAAATACAACATTCAAAGTGTTGCGGTGGCCAAGCTGGGGTCTATGGCAGCGACGATGATAGGAGGGAAAAAGGCTGCTATTAAGCCTGACTATTTCCTGCCATTTGACATGAAGGCAATCAAAAAAGAGGAGAGTGTAACGCAGGAAAGCATGGCGGTGCTGCAAAAACTGATGAAGCAACGACGAATGAATGGAAGGGTTATTGCCTTGCTTGCTGATGAGCTAAAGACATTTGGTGGTCGAAACCAAGATCAATGATTATAGAATGAACGGAATAGTGGCAGTGTGCGATGGCGGCTCAGAGCGCTGAACTAAAGCTAAGGGTAAGCCTTGACCTGACCACGCTGCGCAGGCAGCTCAATAGCATCAACACTGAACTGGGTGGCAAGGGCATTACGCTGCCAATCAAGTTTGACAGGGAAAGTATAGTCAAAGAATTTGGGCTGCTCAATAGATACATTGGCAACAAGAAATTCGACGTAAAAGTTAATACCAATCTCAAGACCGAGTTGGAGAGGGCGGAAAAGCTTGCAGAAAGGCTTGGCGAAATCAAGAAGGCTGCTTCTGGAATAAGCGGCGTGTCCACGCAAGCGGCACGCGGCGGCGGCATGGCTGGTAATGTCGCCACCGCTGGTTACAAAGATTTGCAAGCTTTGTATAAGTTTGCGAAAGAAGCCAAAATTCCTTTTGAACAATTGGTTCGCGGAGCTGCAAGTTCGGCGGCGGAACTGCAAAGAGTTTTGGCCCCTGCATTTGCCAACGTAGCAGAAGATATTAAACAAGGTATTGCAACAGGCTTGGCAGATGCAAATAGCACCCTGGCAAAGCTAGGCCAAGGAATGGGTGAATCGTTGCTTGGCGCAATCAAAGCTTCTCTTGGCATCGCTAGTCCTTCCAAGGAAACCAAAAGGCTTGGTGAATTTGCCGCCGATGGTTTTGTTTTGGGATTTATTAAAAATTTAGTGCGCTCTGAAAGAAAAATTGCCAATGCTGTTACTAGGACTGCGGTTGGATTTATCTATGAAGGCCTGTCTGCGATTGGAGATCTTGGGCCAGCATTTGCTCCATTGGAGCGCCAGTTAAAGGCCGGGGCCATGCGAGCAGTTCGCAGAGCCCTTAGAGACGGCTTCAAGGAGGGAGTTCTCCCTGGGGTAAAGGGTGGCATTTTGGGATTGCTTGGTGGTGGCGCCACTGGAGGTTTAATTGGCGGGGGACAAGCGTTAGGGGGTGGACTGGCCGCCGGCTTAACACAGCTAGCAGGTGGAGGAAAGCTTGAAATGGCAAGGCAAGTTGGTCGCCTTGCCATTGGAGATACGGCTGGACTTACTGCTTATGTACAGGACCTTGCCGGGCAGGTAATTGAGCAGGCATTCAGCACAGGCACACTTGGAGCGCTAGTGGGGACTGCGGCTGTTGCCGGAGTGGCCGGAGCCTCGGGATTTGTCAAGGGCACTGCAGGGTCTCTGACAAAGCAGATCATTGAAATAATTAGCAACAAAATTATTTCTGATATTTCCACCGTCGCCACTGGAGATCTTGGCCCTGTCCTAGGAAGATTAGCTCAGACGATTATCAATGCATTGGTGAAGGGTCTGGAAAAACGTGTTCAATCAATGAACATTTCTTTTCCATCAATGCTTCCTGCTTTACCCCCGGCATATAGAGGACTTCCTCAGGCTGGCGGAAATGCCATTGGCGCATTGCCGCCGGCATATCGAGGGCTTCCAGGTCGAACCAGTCCCATGTTGCCTCCGGCTTACAGGGGCCTACCGATAGGGGGATTTGATTTTGCGGCCATGGGCGCAATGCCCAAAGGCGGAGCGGGCGATGATTCAGGAGGTAAAATCGTTTCCCTTCAAAGTGGATTTATTGTCTCCATGCGTGAGCGTTTTGCTCGCGCTGCAGAGCGTTATTTATTTGGCATTGAAGCGCAAATTTTAGATCTTTACGATGCGGCAAATGCTGCTGTGCGTGTAAAAATAGATCGAGCCATTGCCCGTCTTGAAGCTCAAATTAGAGCGAGAGAA
>Ga0169931_10004151_pt1 | contig 22625 bp, 8 predicted proteins | sample Kivu_15m_20L_FD_129675 | JGI IMG/M metagenome (GOLD analysis project Ga0169931, IMG submission 129675) | Freshwater microbial communities from Lake Kivu, Western Province, Rwanda to study Microbial Dark Matter (Phase II) - Kivu_15m_20L... | ecosystem: Environmental > Aquatic > Freshwater > Lake ...
ATTCATCATTATTTTTATATGAAGATCTTTGCTTTTTTCTTTCTGTTTGTCCTGGCAATATCTCATTTAACATCTGCCGATAAGATAATCGCACTTAATTAGTCTATAAATGCTATTTTTGCGTAGGTAGGTTTGCCTAAGCCTAAGACCATCATGCCCTGCCTTGACTCAAGTACAGCTGATAACATATACGATTTCATTTCTACTAGCTTGCTTAAAGGAAGCAAAGGAAATGTGCCAGAAGTCATCTCATTGACAGCAGATCTCAGAAAATTTTATGAAACTGTAAGTGATACAGTCAAGAACTGCCTAACAAAAAATGAATAGCTTCTTTAGCTAAACTATAACTATGGAATCAATTTTTTACCCAAAGCTGAAGCAGATTTCGCTTCATATACCAAATCTTACTTTTTGAACATTCACTAAGCTTTTGGAGTTGTAAATTCTTTATGGACGAACAACAAATTCGATCAAGCTGGTAAATCCCTAAGCCAGTACGCCCATACTGTATTTCCAATCATCAAAAAAGTCATAAAAGGAGCCTGGGTCACTAACGTTGCTAGTACAGCTCTAGATAGTCTTTAGAATATAAAAGATACAGTGAGGCAGTGCAATCGAGCTGGCCTCAATACTATTTTTGTAGTGGTATACAACAATGCAAGAACTATCTACCCAAGTGAAGTCATGAATGAATTGATTGGAATCAAACAACAAGAAAAGTTTGTTGGAAGAGATCCTTTGCTCGAACTGATATAAGCTGCAAAATAGTACAAAATTGAGGTTCATGCTTGGTTTTAATACGGATTTTCTTCATCTTATAGTGCACAAGGTGGTCCGATAATAGCTAAAAAGCCTGAATGGAAGGCTCTGGATTCAAATGGAAATCTTGTGGTTAAAAATGGTTTCGATTGGCTTAACGGTTTCCATCCTTAAGTTCAGCAATTCATGATTGATCTTTTCAAAGAAGTTATCACTACTTACAATGTAGATGGAGTTCAAGGCGATGATCGATTACCAGCCCTGCCTTCAATCGCTGGTTATTAACCATATACAATTTAATAATACAAAAAAGATCATAAAGGATAGAATCCTCCTTCTGATCACTTATAAAAAAGCTGGATTTAATGGAGGGTAGCGAGACTGAATGCATTCATGAAAAGATTATACACTGAAGTAAAGACAATAAATTACAATATGTATCTTTCGACTGCTCCGAGTCCTTATCCTTGGTCATAGAACGAATATTTACAAGATTGGCCGACTTGGGTCAAATACGGATGGGTAGACGCTGTTATTCCTCAGTGCTATCGTTATGATATCAATGCTTACAGTAACGTTGTATCTCAGCAATTAAGCTATTTCGTCAATCCTAAGGTCGTCTTTGGCTCAGGAATTTTGCTAAATATAGGTGACTATGTGGCCAATACAACTTATCTATCAGGAATGATCGAGTACAATCGAAGGAAAAGTGTCAAAGGTGAAACATTTTTCTACTATGAAGGCGTGAAGAAACAAATTTAGTGGTTTTAAAGCTACTACAAAAAACAAACACTACAACTTGCCTAAGAATGATTGATGCATTACCATATCTTTTAAAATTTGTTTGAATATTTTTAACGATAAATAATTTTTTGAATCAACTATTTGAGAAATCATTCAATGTCGAACTAGTTGACCTGATTTAACCCTTATTCATTTCTTTTTTCTTTCTAACCGATGCTGAGATCCTTGCTTTCTGCTTACTACTGGCTACTTCTGTCTGTTTTTTACTGAGTATGAGCCGTATTCTGAGGCAATCTATCTCTTTTTCTGCGGCGTTTACTTTTAGGACCCATTTAAACGTCGTCCTCCATAGGTGATGGTGCCTCGATACATCCGTTTAGCGTCTCAACTGTTTTTAGATTATTCTAATTAATTGTCATTTTGTTAGTGCTGTTATTTGGTGGATTGCTTGTGTTCTTGGCAGATGTTTAATTCGAGAAGACTTAGAACTAGACTTGCTAATTTCTTTTTTTGCGACGAAAGTAACAAATAACTAAAGTTATGATAGTCAGGATAGCAACTCCGGCTATTACGAGAATGATGATGGTTGTTGTTTAGGCCTGAAGTAGTCGCTGAGATGGTCTAAGGTCTGAATGGACTTGAAGCCACATTGCAATTTAAATCTATAGATTAACTATATTAGCAAATAAACGTAGAAGATTAATTTAAAAAGTTTTTTAATCAATTTAGTATTAAATGAAAAAGATGAGCATACAACAATATTTATTGCCAAAAATATCTACAAAATGTACAAAGTAGATTTATTGCTGCAAAATATAATTATTCTTAAAGTTAGGGCACGATAAAATGCGTAATTCATCGCAAAGACGACGCATATTCGGCGAGCGTCAGCTCTAATCTTTACTAATTTCTTAACCAGTAAACCCTACTTTTCGCTCTTCCGATACTCCTCGTAAACCTATTTTTGATCGACAAGTCGTATACGTACCTTTGGCATCTCGACCAGTCAGCACACCCTCAGTCGATTATAAAGTAAAGTAACTAGTAACTGACGATTTCTGTGGTTGTGAACACAGTCTGTAGATTTGCAAATACATCGCTGGTTTTGTAACCAAATAGGGCGAAAAGTAAATGCGAAGATAATATGATACGTACGACATAATGAGATAAAACAGCATGAATAGATAATACAAAAGCAAGTATTTGGCTTATTTGCCTAAATATTACCCTTAAATCTATCACGCTCAACTGCTTAATCTTATCCTGAATTTGCAACAAATTTTGACACTCAATGATTTCATCAATCTCGCATGGATACATTATCATGCGAAATTATAATTTTTCACTTTTTTCTTGTTCTCCGATCTTTCGAAAGCTTATCCGCCTTTATAAACATTCCAGAAATCTTTTCAGACCGCCTTGGCACGTAAAAATGTCACTTTAAGACAACTGTAGTATTAATCCAAAGCTGATTCAGTCGATTTAGATCTGTTTTTCAACGATTTTTACGATACTAAAGGAGCGAATATAATTCCTTTATCGCAATACAGTCGTTTCCTAAAATTACTTTTAAGCAAAGGAGTCAAAGTACTGATCTAATTGCTAGTCATTCTAGTAACTACTGCACGTAAAACACTATTTGAGAAGTTGGCCTGTTATGAATCTGCGAGTGCTTTTAGAGCTCAAGTAAGACAACTTTCTTGGGAAAAATTCTTTTAGGACCTCGCAGCTTGAAGAAAACATACATGATGCTATACCTATTTTTAGCTAAACTATTGAAAATTTAACAAAATTATATATTTAAATCATTATTTAGATGGTTTTCTGTTGAGAGTATATGCTGCTACCTATTATTATGAATAGTTGCTGCGCAGAAACACAGCGAAAACATTTCTAAAAAGGACATTAATGTTCCTAAATTAGCTTAATTCTACCTGCATATAATAAAATTTACTTGATGATGGTGAGACCTTAATGATCGATAACAAACTGAATAATAGGCTTAGCCCACTCTGGTACGATATCGAAAAACTCGATTCCTAACATTTTTATGATCTTGATGAGCTCTATCAAGTAAAATTCAACGCCTTTAATATTTCTAGCTAAGAGAAAGACTACTTATTGTCGATGTATAACATAATTAGCTGATAAACTGCCACTATGTTAATCGAAGTAGAGGGACTCATCTTGCGTGCAAGTTTGAATGATTATTAGCATTTTTTGTGTCTTTTTAGCTTCTTGTGTAGAAATCCTTTTTTGAGAAAAATCATCGCTGCTATCTGTCTTTTTGAAAGAGAAAAAGAAGAAAAATCACATTATTGAAGTCTTTCTTACCAGTTTTAAATAGAGTTCTGAAGCTTTATGTCTGCAAAAAGCCCCAAAAACAGTTTTTAAAGGTGCATTCCGCAAAGAATTCTATTTTATTTTTTAGTTTGACTATTTATTTTGGATATTCCTTTAAGTCCGCCCTAGAATCGAGAACTGCATTTAGGGATTTAAGTGAGTTAGTTTTGATCTTAGTGTTCACTAAGATTTCCGTCGAAAGATATGTCAATCTTTTCCTTTAATTATTAGCTGACCTATTATTCTGCTTTTTCACCAATTTTAATCTAATTTTCTTATACACTTTGTTTATTTTGTTTTGGGCGATCTTGTTCTTAGATTTTTTATTACTAAAGTCCATTATTGCCCTAAATAAGCTCTAAAGGCAGTTTAAAAGCAAGCTCTTCGATTTTTTATGTTTCTTACTGATATGTTTATTCAAAGAAAGAATAGTTATTCGGGTTAGATTCGTGGTAAGTATTGACTTCAAACGCATAAAAATCAGTTTAAAGCCAAAAACACTCCGCCCTAGTCTTCACAATATGTTTCCACCCTTTTTCTTTTTCATAACGCACCAAAATATCATAAAAAGCCATATTTTAGCTTAAACTTTCTTAAATTTTATCTAGCAAGTTGAGAGTGAATCCTTACTTAGAATTATTTTTCATCAGTCCTCGAATTCTTGAGCTTTCTTCAACACGATTGTAAAAATTATTGTCGAAAGCAAAGCACAATTATGGATAATCTGAAAGATTTCTATTTCTGCCAATATAGTTTTCTAAATCGAAAGTTCGATTAGTACTGTGAAGGTAGGCTGCTTCCAGAATAGTTTTTTACTCATGATTGTGCATATTACTAATCAGATTAAGCATTTTTAAAAACTTTTTCTCATCGCCTGTCTCCATCAAAGATATCAGTATCATTTTTGATACAGATGTGACTGTGCCACCACTTGCGATTAGAGATTTACCGATTTATGTGATTTATTGATATCTTTTGATCTAAAAAAGTGCTCTGATTTGCTCTTACTTTAGTCGATTAGCATTACCATGCAATAGCAACTTTTATGCAGTCTTCCATATGATATACTAATAATCTTTTTGTTTGAGACGCACTCTCAGGTCGACCTCATAAAATTTAGGTGGATTTATCTTTTTGAGTTCCTACAAAACAATCTAAATATAGACATTATTACTTTAAGAAGATTCATAAAGCTATTTTAAATAGAATAGTTAATCAGCAGCTAAAGCGATATGTTTCGACTATTTTAGTATTGCTTTTGCGATCTCAGGCTTACAGAGTCGTTTTGATTGTTATTAGAATCAGTTTTGTATATATCAAACTGATAGTTTAACTCACGAAGATTACTTTTTAGAGTTACAAGTACTTATTGGCAGCAAATTGTATGAAATTTTTGATAATTGATTTGAGAATTTAGTATCGATTGAGCAGCGGATAAAGAATGATATTTGGATAGTTCATAGGGTAAAGTGATCTTAAAAATGAACTAAAGTAAGCCCTTTCGTAGTCTTGTTGTTGCCAGACCATCGGCCGCCCTTTCAGATCGAACGCTTTGACCTCAAGAGAGCCTGGAATATTGAGTTATATGTGAATGTCTTTCTACTAATAGGCCTAATGTCAAAAATTAAGTTACATCGAACATCATAAGTTTTGCTTTTATTGTTATTTTTGAAGTTTACTTGATTTTGTAACGAATCGATATAAATGAGCTGAAGTGGGCTGTTGTGGGGAAAACTAATCCATTAATGTAGTTTTACTGCGTGTCCTATATTTTTTTATCTTTGTTGAAAAATGATGAGGTGTACTTGCACTGCGTGATGCTTATTATGTCTGGCTAACCAAGCAAGGACTGACTTGCTGCTAATCTATGAAGACGTCCTTGACAGATAGATTAATTCTGCATTACAAAAGATTATTATCTTTTCAAAAAAAGTAAAATTTTCAAAAATTTAAACTAACTTAATCATTCTATTGACATCATTTTTTTATTTTTTACATAAAAGTTAGTTTTTGTTATTATTCTAATTATTGTTATCGTTAATCATGAATCAACTCTTCAAAAAATACATCAACAAAGAAAATCAGTCTTACATGTATCCTTACCTTAACTAAGTCCAGTTCCCAAATATAAAACCAACTTTACCAATTGCATAAACGAAGCCTTTGCTAATCGCAACTATCGAAAAACAGATGCCGACGACTGGGATATCATCTGGAGCGAAAAATAGTTTATCGCTGATATTTATGCCAGCAGATTAAACAACGAACAGAGGGTCAATCATTTCCGTAACTATCAATAGCTCTGCAAAAAGGACCAGCTTATCAAGAATCTGAAAAAACATAAGAAAAATTTAGAAAGAGAAGGCAAAGTAAACGAAGCTAATATGTACAATTTTTCTAAGAAAGGTTTAACTTTTATCCTCAAACTTTCGTTTTGCCGCACTAATATGTCATTTTTTCAGACTAATTCAAGCGTATGCAGACCCAAATGTAAGCCAAAAACATATGGATAATGAAACCGACTGGCAAGTCCCAAGGCAAAGGCATTTTCCTAGTAAATCGACTAGCACAAACTTCTTCATGGGACAATCAAAGCGCTTAACCTTACATAGCTCAAAGATATATAGCTGACCCTTTGTTAATTGGAGGCAAAAAATTTGACCTTAGGCTTTATGTTTTGGTTACTAGCTACTCACCTTTAACTGTATATGCCTATAGAGGAGGGTTTGCCAGATTTACTCACTGCAGATACGATTAAACTAAAATACAAAATTCATAGATTCATTTGACTAATGTAGCTATTCAAAAAACTGCAGAAGGCTATGATTAAAAAATAGGTGGAAAATGGTATTTGTAGCGCCTTAAACAATATTTGCTTTCTAAATTTGGTTAGGTAAAGACTAACTAATGTTTTTTGAAGATTCAAGACATTTTTATTAAAACTTTATAGGCCGTACAAAAGATGATGGTATCGTAAAAACCAAACGCTTTCTAACTTTATGGTTTCGATGTTTTGCTCAACTCAAAACTTTAGCCTTTTCTGATAGAAGTGAACGGCAGTCCTTCCATGACTGCTAACACTGAAAAAGATCACGAATTTAAATGTGGATTACTTGATGACGCTTTAACTATTCTTGACCTTTAAAAATTGTACAATAATGTTTATTTAGTTTGTTAGGAAACGAGTAACAAATCGGAGGATTCGATATCGTATGCAGAGGAGTTCCACCTAAAAACAAAGGTTCATAGCCTAAAAGAAGCTTCCTTGGCTCTCTAAATAATAGATATGAAAATATAAAGAAAATGGCAAAAAATTATGCCCCTCGATTGAACTAAAATTACACTCAACAAAGATAGATTGAGAAAAAAAGAGTTAATTCAGTCAATTATCCCACCCCTAATCCCTCGAAAAACACTTCAAAACAGGCATTAGCCAACCGAAAATACCACCAAATTTCTAGACCTTTGATGGGTTCAAACGCAAATATTTTAAATAGTTCAGGCACATAGAATACCAGAGGAAAAGCTGTTGTAAAGGATTTCGTAATAAAGCAAAAGAAGCAGAGATAGAATACTAGCGAAAACTAGAGTCGGTGTTGAATCATTTGATATTATATTTTATTGCATACAGATATCTTAGCCTATGATAAACTTCAACATAGATTACATCGTGAACCACAAACCTCTTCACCGCTAACCTGTCAATCGCTACAACCCTTAAAATTTAAACGCTTGTGTCACGATCATCGCTAATCTTCATAAGCGCCATAATAATATAATCGCTATCAAAAGCTTTGCAAGGATCAAAGCTAGCAGAAAAGCAAAAGTTTAACGATTTGTCTGTTTGCAAGCCATTCTGAATCGTAAGATACAAACAGCGTTTCAAGATATAAGAAATTTTTCATTAAAATCGTCAGTAAAAAGTGGCATAAAATCTGATAAAAAGTATAGCTATCCATTGCAACTACTAGCTCGAAGTATAGGAAGTTTGAAATTTGGAAAAATGGAATTAGCTTGGCATAAACTTGCTAATAATCTTTAAAAAACGCGACGCAAAAACATAGGTCTATAGTCTTATATAAGAATAGCTAAGCAATATCAAAGAAAAATGCTGACTGCAGACTTTTTCACTAAAATAAAAGCAAAGACTCTGATAAAGACAAGGGCGTGCTACTAAAATTTATTGAAACTTTAAATGTTATGGGATCGCATGCGGATCAAAAACATTTTCGATAGCTTTAGTGCTGTAAGTATTGCCAGTGCAATCAAACAGATCAAACAAAGTTAAGAATAACGAGGAATAATGAGATAATCTGCAAAAAAAGAAGATATAAAAAAGCGGACGATTGTCGGATAGTTCAACAAAAAAATAAAACAACTTTAAGGACAAGTCAGGTAAAAACAGATCCAAAATGCAGCCACAAAAAACTAAGGCTCAAAAGAGACGGGACTCAGAATAAATCGAAAAAGATAATAACAAAAACAAATCGAAAATAAGAAAACAGAAGCCGAATAAGAACTTTAAACATTGGCTTCTGAGGTTTAAAGAAGGACTTAATTTATCGAAAGCCGTACTCATACAGGCAAACCTTTTAATAAACTTTTCGCTATTTATATCCAAATCGACCAAGGATAATCGAATTAAAAAACATGGAATTCTATTGTGAAAAAAATACCGAATGTCGACTTGCAAAATTATCAAAAACATGTCAACTACCATATAATGGAGAACATTAGTCTTCAAGATCAGATACATCTTTATGAAGAAAGGATTCCCGTTGCTCCAAAGGCCAATTTTTATATACAATCAGATATTGAAAACAGCTGTTTAAAAGGCATGGTGCAGAGTCTACTGGAGATGCAACTTATGGACCATCGTAAAGAAGAAATGATGGCCAGCGTAGATACGATCAACCAATCGTTGAAAGGTTTGAAAAAGTAATTGCCAGTGGTCGAGCATAGATCCCCGAAGCCACTAAAAAGATATTGATTATATGGTTAAGCCACTCTTTAATATTATATTTAACTTACATTATTAATTATTAAAATCAAAAATAGGTACATCTGCCTTCAAAATTCAAAGAATTCGCTTTACGGTTAAGACTACGAGAAGTGTAAACAGCTCGTTTTTTATGGGTTTTTTATTTTGAAGGATCAAATGAACCCACTGTTCTGACATTCAAACAATCTTTAAAATCTCTATTATCATCGAAAGTAGATACTCTTTTATTTAGTTTTCTGTGATTAAAAGTGTATTTTTTAGGTGTTTAATAGGTAATAGTTTGAGCCAATCTGATATTTTATTCTGAACAGTGAGACACTTCTGAAGCTTTTCTCACTTTTTAGGCACTTCTAAGATTTCTTTGCCTGATCACTTACTTTCTTTTCAAAGTACGCTCAAGTGAATCTTCGTCCTTCCTAAATATTTATGTACTTCCTCGATTTACTCTGCTAGAGTTTTTATTGTTTTCTAAGCGATTCGATTGGCAGCGCACAAAATTAAGCATGTGCCTATACATACTTTTGACTTTCTTGTTCTCTGGCTAACTCAACAAAAATACACTATAATTCACAGGATTGGCTTAAACTGGTTTTTCGTGATTGGGGCATAGACTCTTGTTTTCTTGAAATTGCAGAGTAGTCAAAGGATTGCTGGGATTTGAATGTTAAAAATACTCCATAGCTGCTAGATTATTCCTCAAATCTTGTTTATTTTTTTAAATGAAATTGATAGATTGTCTTCGAGCTGACAACTAAGCTGCCTTTATTTTTTAATATTTTCGCAGTTGACTTTGAAAACTTTGCTGTTTGGACCTTTCTGCCTGAATAGCCTGTATTTTATTATGTGTGCGTTTGACTGCTTCTTTGGAAAACTGATTGATTACTTTGCTTTCCTCAGATTTCAGTAAATCTAGCATTTGTGACTACTAGGCTCCCCATGGCTGCAAGTCCTAATTGACTGAATGCCGCAAACCTGTTTTAGCTGCATCCATATTTTATTGCTATAATACAAGTATGTAATCAGCACATGATAAAGGATATTTGATTAGACTATAACATATTTAAATAAAGTTTTTCATCACATTACAGTGTAATTAATGAAATTATTGGCATTTAGTACTGTTTAGATAGATTCGACCATCCCAGGAGGCCCGCATACGTAAATCCTTCCAATCTATTACTGGTGAATCAGAGATTATACGATCAATTCGAAACGATTGTGACTCCTTGGTAGCTTAGTGAAGGCTTGATCTCTGTCATGCTTTATTTTTAGGCCTACTTTTACTCTCGAAGAATGCTCTGATAAGTAGTTTAGCTGATTTAGAGTCACTTCATGGATTTCGCTTATGAAATCTACTGCAAAAAAAAAGTGGAAATTTCTTTGCTGAAGTATGTCAATAACTTAAGAATTTTTCCTCTGTGATATAATTGGACTTAAAGAAAAAATTTACGTTTAAAATTGAGGATGTTTTTTTACAATTTAGCTTTTGAAAAGAAGATCGATGAGATCACAAAATGGAAGTATTCCTGTACCTCCCGCAAACATCACTATTCTGCCAGATTAAACAGAATTCCAATCAAATCCCCGACCTTTAGCTGAACTTATTTCTATATTTGTTGTATTACTAGCCAATATTTTAGGTGAGACTCGTCCAGAAACATACCATTTAATTGCCAATCTAATCGTTGTATGATTCCAACTACTACCTGATCCTTAATGTTGTTAATTTTGAGATATTGATTTATTTTCAAGTAGAAAGCGGTTCATGAAGTTCATGTTTTTTGGGTTAAGAAAATTGACAATAGTGTATAGACGAGTTTATTTGTTGTTGAGTCTCAACCAGTAGTACCGACCGAGCTGTCTGATATCGACATAGCCAGCAGATTATATGCTCTAGCCACATGCAACTTTAAGCTAAACAATATTGACATTAGCTTAATGAGACATCTTCTAAATGCCAGCTATCTCGACTGGAAAAAATCCGTTTGTTTGTTTGAGTTCAATCTAAGGTATTTTTATGGTTTCTATGGGCTAATTTAGTAACTGTATACTATTGATGCTATGTGAATGCAGAGAAATGTTTTTATCTATCTACTCTGTATGCAATCCAAACATGTATCTTTATACACATCTTCCTTTTACTTTTTTAATTATATTGAAGCCAGCAGGGTGATGATTTACCAGACTACTTCCGTCAAATACTGAATTTCCGTAAAAAATAGGGTGGGTCAACAAATTATATACACCTGAGTAATTTGAACCATCAATTTTTGATGGTTTTAGAATAGCAGGAGAACTTTATAGATGTTATGTATTGATTTTGAAATGAAGAAAGTATAAAAAAGTTGCTAAGCTCCATAAAAGAACTAGCCAAAATTTAACATTTTTAACCTAAAAAATGTAAATGAGCTGAAATTTTCCTAAAAGATTTATGAAATACCCCAAATATTTATGAATTTTCTTTATTTTTAGCATTATGTGATGACCTCCCTGTAATCTCATAACATAGCTTATGGCCCCAAGTAAAGCCTGTGTACCCATCAATATATATATAGTTATTCCTATTTGAACATGCAGTCTCATGAACTACCCTTAAGCCGGCACGCCCTCCATTAACAAATCTAAAGAGGTATAGACTGTAAGAAGAATAGTCATGGCGGCGCCGATAAAGTGAAAGATCATAGAAGTCGTTTTGTATGTGTGCAAGGCAGCTAGAGTTGTGATGTCGATGAGAATAGTCCAGACAAGAGGCATGAGCTGAAAATGTAAATCGACTGCCATATGTTTAGCGTCTAGTCGTCTCATTGGCATTCAAATATCTATTATAGTTATGTTAGATCAAAAATGCCATTAAAAATTTTTATTGAAATTTCACAGAAAGATTTAAGTGATCTATAGACCAGCTTTAATTATACTTTTTTTATTGATTTTTTTTTTGAATCTTAAATATCTATAAAATTTATAAAAATAATGACAAACTTGGTGGCTACAGGAGCAACCTTATTCTGCAGTTCTTGCTGCTCTTAAATAAACACAGCCTTAAAAAAACTAATCGGCCCTCAGAAAATAACAAAACTAAACTATTTTCTGTTAGTATTTTTCTTCGTGATACCAGTCATCCTCATATGCCTTTTGCTGAACCAACTTCGCTAATGGATCAATCTTACCCCTAAGTAACAAATAGATTATGTAGTCAGGTTGTCGTGAGGCTATCAATGTCGATCTTTTTGCTCTTTTTTTTCATGACTCTGCTCATGCTATGTAAAAATACTTGTGCTATGGTGTTAAATTAAGGAGTTTTTCTGGCAAAATACTTTGTAGTTGCAGCTCTATTTGTAGGTTCTCTCTTTTTGCCTTAAAATATTTTTCAAGTCTACTTTCAAGTCGCAAAATATCTTTCAATCGTATACATAACGATTCAGAGCATCGTTCTTATCGATTTATTTTACATAGCTGCTAGAAAACTGGTTAAAAAATATGATTAAGGTTCAACTGGCTCTGGAGGACTGCTTATAGGAGTGACGATAATAGCATATGCTATAGCTTTTATGTTCAATATTCTTTCATATATAAAATATGGGCAGGACCAGTGTGGAAGCACTCTGTGGCTCAGCATAGTCACATCGATCTTGCTTGTCATCATGCCTTTAGTCCAACTCTTGCGATTTAATCCTCAAAACTCACTTTTAACTACCGCTTTAGTGGCACTTTTGGTATCTTTTTTATCATACTCGGCCCAGATATCTTACAAAACAGGCTGCACTACTCGCTTAAATTTCGGCTTATTTGCAATCGATATAGTAATCAATATTTTCCTAATGATTTTAGCAACTTTCGGCAGCATAATGGGCGGACTAAGTGGCTAATAAGATTTAGATCGAATCCAAGCAAATTAAAAAGAAGAATAGAAAATAAATGAAAAAACTTATTCTTAGACCAACTACTGGATCAAATGGCATTGCTTCATGTGCCTTTCTTCCATCTACATATGCGTAGTTTTCAGCAACTGGCAAGAAAACAGTAACATTATTGAAAATTTACAAGGAAATGATCTTTCTTTTGGAGTCAGAACTGGCATAAGTATATTCACTGCTGTCATTTACACATGGTCGATGATCGCACCAGCAGTACTTACGTAACGCAGTTTTGAGTTCTAATGATCAAGAAAATATTATATTTAAGCATTTTGAATATTTTTTTATGAGTGTGCATGTACATCAACGAAGAGTCTATTTGCCTGAGATCGTTTAAATTTAATTGGTTGTAAGCTAAAGTATGCTAACCTTGTTGACGCCTTTTACAAGCCATACTCCAGGGCAATATAGTCTTTGCTGAGGTCCAATGCTCCAATATCTTCCTAAAAGTCTGTCATTTACCCATAGATAACCCTTTCCATAAAGACTCATATCGAAAAATGTATCTGCGACCTCACTTAAACTGAATTCTGCGTTCATCAAAACTGGAAACTATTTTTTCGCTATATTTTTATTCCACTATAAAACTGACTGATCTATGGGTATTTTAGTGATATTCCATTTCAAATTGAGCTTAAGATTTGCTGTATCAGTGAAATTTAGTAAGCCTTTTCTATCCAAAGTTTGTTTTTAGCCGTAGTTTATATGACCCATAGCTTACACTAAAATTTAGAGCTTGCAATTGGGTTTTTTACACTAAATATCTAAACTGTAGTTGGAATTTATCGTGCGGTTAATCGTTGTGATATAGATTTAATCGACATAGATCATAGCATAGTCGTGGACAACTACAAAAAAGTTGTATTTTCTTTGTTCGTTCAAAATTGTTGCATAGATAGCCATACCCTGATTATACATTTGAAGTTTTGTACTTTCGAAAAATTAAAGATCTGAATCGACTATATGAGGCTCTTAGGGAATAGCTGACCAAAGATTGGCTACTATTTTAGGTTTAAAACCTGGAATCAATATAGTTTTAGGCGACTAAGGAGCTTAAAGTGTCTCAACTTATGGGTTATATAGTGCGAAAATTCTTTTAATCTACTAATATTTGTCTGTCCTTTGACCATTTTCGGTTATCGGAGCATCATAATCGTAGGAAGTTATATGAGGCATGTAATCTTTGTAGGGAAATCCATTGGCACCCGCTGTAAGTCCAAAATTAGTGCCACCATATGCCACATACATACTGAAAGATTTATTGAAACTAAGCAAAAAGTAAAGTTATTTGTTAAAAGTTTAAATATCTTTACCGTTCCACTCTTCACCCCAATGAGTCAGCCATCCACTGTATACCTCTCCACCGAACAAAAGATCTCCCTGACGCCATTTATCCGAAAGAAGGATATTTGAATAATACTAATACTTATTCCCCTCACTCAGACCAACATGAAGACCAGGAATGTAATTCTTTTAATAAAACCAAGAAGCATCTTCGATGTAGTATTCGCATTACAAACCTATTTTTTTCCACATTTAGATCAAATCTGCTGTATATTCTTTTGCAGAAGCAAAAGATCCCAACTCGTTTTATATCTGTGCCATTATTATTGGTCCACCGTTCTTAAATAAGAAAGGAATCAAAATAGGACCCAGTTCTTGAAAATAAATTTTTACTTACTACTAGAATAAAGAGTTATTAGAACGAATTTATAGATTTTATATACCTAAAAGTCGAGCAGGGAGACCTCCGAAGTCCCACTAGGCACATACATAAGGCCCAGGTCGGATCAGTACTTTCATATTGTGTTTTTGAGCTAGCTTTAAAAATGCAGGCAAGTTTTTATTTTCAGTCTGGAAATCAAATTTTCCTCTTTGTATTTCGTGGTAGTTCCAGAATATGTATACACTTAATGTATTGAGGCCCATAGCTTTAAGACTGAGAATCCTATGCTACCAGTACTCGTGAGGAATTCTCGCATAATGAATTTCTCCAGCATAGATAGGTATATGTTGAGAGATAGGACCTACAACTGAACTTGTCTCTAGTTAAAGATTTTTTGAATAGTATCCCGTAAGTATGACAAATATTGTAAGAAGGGATATAAATACATAGTATGTGATGACATTCGGCTAACTTAGATTCCGAGGTGTGACTATTCTAGGTGAAGAAGCCCCCAGTGACTAGTGACCAACTGATTATTTTTAATCTGGACTGTTGATTGAATTCTACGAATGCATTTTATGATTCCAAGATATATTATTTTGGATTTGAACTGTGCGACTATAATAAAATTAATGCACAAAAAGAACGCTCTCTAGAGATAAATACCGCATCTGGATCTAGGAGATTTCGAAAAAATATTTCCTGAAGAATATTACACCAAATATGCCCCTCACTTAAAGGTCCTCCAATTTTAAAAGGAAGTTATTGCAAACAATGATATATCTACTCATCGACCTTCAGCTTTCGTTAAAAGGACTAACAGCACTCCTGTACTGAACTCTGCGTAGTCTTCACGAAAAATAAAAGTCAACAAATTCGATACCCCTCGAGACGCTATACAAAAAAACAAGAGATAAGCTGTAAGAATGCACAGTTTCATCAAAGATGTTTAACATAAAATTAAAAAAGGACCTGGAAAAGCTTCAGATAGCATTAGAAACCCTCTTATCGGATACGGATAAGCTTCATCAGCCACTCTAGCAGCCATGACTTAAATTGAAAATTAATAGTACCAAAAAGTTCTAAAAACTCAAAGATAAAATAAAAATCCATAGAATCAATATGTCCGATTCAGCTATAGAAACAACTCTAGTTCACCTTCAAAATTATCAATGCGTTTTAATAAATCTATTATTGCTTAAAGTGCTTAATCCCGCTCTATAAAAGAAGAACCCTACTATAGCAACTCCTTACATTTACATCCTCATCCAGTCATAGTAAATCCACGAATTAATTCACAAAATTAATAAAATGATTAACGCACACGTTCTATATCGTACAAAGACAGAGTGAGACAACTTGTAGATAAGGCCAGAAGCGAGTTGATTTCATTGAATCCCTAAGATAAAAAATCGCATGTTGCTTATATAATGACTGTTAATAAATCAATTCAGCAAATAAGCATGCTCAAAAATGAAATCGCATAAAGAAGAAGAAAATCGCCGATGTCCAAAGCTAGCAGACAATCTAATCGTCAAAAAGATAACGATAAAAATAAGGTAAAAATAGATCCTTTCTAAATGGCAAGAAATTTGAGACAGTAAAGTCAAAAAATGCAAAAATATAATCTATATGACGATCTCGTAAAGCACCAGGAGCTCAAAAACTATCTCACTTCGATGATTAAAAATTTATGAATATTTTCTTATATTTTGACCATTATTAATAATAATGCTGAGTCTCACGAAATCTTTGTTTCAGTTTTCTTTCACCTACCCCTGTCCTAGAAAGCTAAGAGAAATCATGAAAATGTCTATGATTTAAAGGTAAAGTTTTAAAAACCAAGATAAACTCCAAGCCGAATCGCATAGATATGGAATGAATACCACGCTGCTAGACCTTCCAATATTAGCGCAGTTCTCACTAAAGATCAGTATAATTTTTTGACTAGAAGGTATCTATTTATGTATTCAGAGGCACTAGTGCAAAATTTTTCATTATTCCTGTTTTCAAAAAATAAGGACATTTTAAGTTGTTAACTCAGTGGCAAAAAGATTGCTTCGTAAACATGAAATAATCTAGTTATGCACTTTTATGTAAGATTTCAAAAGAAAAGGCGCGAATGCTTCACCTTACATGGTCTTTACACTTTTTCCTGAACTTTTGTTTCACAAAGGAGTAGTCTTAGTAAGAGGAGATATCATCAATAACAATAATCTTGCTAAATAAGATGCCAGTAATATATGGAAAAATCTTTCTGATAGCTACACTATTTAAAGTAGGTTTGAAATGGTGCATAAATTTAATAATGAACCGACAAGGTTTGACCAACAGCAATACAATCAACTTTTTGGTATCAACTAGTGATAAATAAGCTTTCTAAAACAATTAAATATGTAAAAAACATATTTTTTTATAGCTATGTTAAACTAATTTTATCATGAATAGACAGTTTTTAAATACTCATATCTACGTAAATCCGCTTGACTTACCGAAGGCTTTACTTCTTCAACCGCTTTTAAAAAGTCTTCTTCGTTAATCAAAATTTTATCTCTTTGAAGTCCTGAATCATATTCCCTTATAGTTCTCTCAGCAGCTGTCATCACTGCTTTTGAAGTGAGTCCATAAAAGTCAGCTCCAGTAAAATTCTAAGGTAAACGGTCTAACAACCTTTACCAAGATAGATCTGGCTCAAGAGTCAGGTGTCTAGTCTGAGCCTTTAGTATTTTAGCTCTATCTTCTCGACTAGTAGTAATTCCAAGGTAAATTTGTTTATCGAAACGACCCGGTCGAAGAATTGATGGGTCTAGCAAGTCAGGTCTATTAGTAGCACCGATTATGAAGATTTGACGAGCAGGTGCAGTATCCATCTGTAGCAGAAGTTATGCCACTATTCTATCCATAACTTGATTAGAATCAGATGATCCTCCTCGCTTAGGAACTAACGCGTCCAGTTCGTCCATGAAAACGATGCAAGGACGGCAAAGAAAAGCTCTTTAAAAAACTTGTCTGACATTTTTCTAGCTCTCGCCTACATACATATTTAGCAGTTCTGGACCTTTGACGCTAATAAAACTCATTTTGCATTCTTTTGCGATACATTTTCCTAGCAAAGTTTTTCCAGTTCCCGGAGGTCCATAAAAAAGCAATCCAGTTCGAGGTTTAATCCACTCATCGAAAATCTAGGGATGTCTGATTGGCAATAATATTGTTTGTATAATCTATTATTTGGCATTTTAGAGGCCACCTACATCATCCCAGCTTACTTCGATAATGTTTTAAGCCTGTTCATGTTTTCTGAGTTTATTGAGCTGCTTTATTGCCTATTACTTTGACCAAGACGAAGCATTTTTATTGTTATCAAGCAACTATTCTAAAGACTTCCATGCAACTTTGCTAGAAAAAACAGAGGTCAAATATTATGCAAACTATTTCGGACCTTTTTATTATAAAAGAAATTGAATTATCTAACTTTTGGTCTGATTTTCTAGATTAAAGCTTATTTATATTGGTCGTTTAAGCATATCTTTTGTGATGATTTTCCCTTGAAACTCAATAATAAATATGATGGGCTGGCATGCAACTGCATTTACTTACTCAAAAATTGCTTATATATGTTTGATTATCTATCTGATGTTGATGCCAGTTATCTGCTAGGCTTAGTACAACTCATTTATCCATTCGACGTCCCTTATTAGTATAAGTGCCCTTTTAGTCTATGCATTTTGCTTGAGAAGTGAATAAAATTACTGAGAAGATGCCAGTTATTTGCATTAAATAATGCTAAAATCAAAATCTGTGTCCTGACAGCTATGATGCAAAAATCGATCAAGACCAACTTCTTTTTAAGATTACAATAATACTATACAGCTTTCAGATAGCTTCTCTAATGTTCGTCCTAGTTCAAGAAATTAAGATTTTTCAAAAACAAAATTTTAATATTTGTTTAGTTTCACTCTTTGATATATTGTTTTTGGATGAAATCTGTTTTTGACAATATTGAGTTTAGATTCTCCTTTTTTGAACAAAACTGAACTTTTTTGATTGACATCGGCCTAAAGATATATTCTAAGATAAGTATCTAGATATTCTTATTGCTTGCTATAAAATATGTATTTCTGTTTTTATCTTAGCGATTTCATTTATTCAAGCCTTTTATTGATCCATTTTAGATCTATAAAGTACTAGCCATTATTGAAGACAAAATCACTCTAAGTCAAGATTTGAATCAGGCTGCTATCCATGTTAAAAGTTGAGTTTATATACAAGGTGACTTACTTAGCAACTGGAAACTCAACAGTTGTAATATTTTTTTGTTAAAATTCCTTCCTTGATACGATAGTTTTATTGCTAAGCTGACGCTAAAGTGAGTATGGCACATAAATTGTGTCATGATCTTACAAATTTGATATAGTTTAACTTACCAGAAAATGAGCCAAAATTTTACATTAATTTTTATCTGTTATTTATCTAAATCCATGAGTCAAAATTTATAGTTTTTGTGCAGTTGACGGGGATACTAGAGCTAAGTTACATAGTAGTAAAGGAGAATCCTTTGATATTTAAGGCAAACAATATTGAGTTAGTAGAAATACCTCACAAAGCATCTGATTAATTATGATGTCAAAGCAAATCTATTATAATCTTTGTAAGTGCAAAATAATACTAACGATTCGTTTCTTTAAATCGAGTTAAAAAGATAAAAAATAAAATAAAATAAATGTAGCAGAGATTTAAGCTAAAAGATAGACTTGTTTTTATCGAAGTTTTATAAAATTTCTAATCAATCATAAAAATAACAAAATGTATAAACTCTTGCTAGTAGTGCTGCTTCAATTTGTAAACTTCGGAATTTAATGTCAAGACTAAGATCCTCAAGACTATGATTCTGAAAACTAAGATAATCAAAAAATAAGTTCCGATCTGACTAACATTATATATTTTATTGTAAGCTTCTCAATTTTAAGCGGACTTGTAATATTATGCTGTTTAAAATGTAGACAATGTAGATAAAGGCCAATATAGCCATAAGTCAGATAGCGAATTCCGCAAATAAATCAGATGCCTAATACCCAACAGCAAATAATTCATCATGCACCACTACCTTACAATTAAATACAAGCTGAAACCTGTTCAATATGTCTAGAACGAAGAGTTAACATTGAAACTGCTTGTGGACACGCCTATCATCTCAAATGTATCAAACAGTGGACCAATCGCACCAATCACTGTCCTATTTGCCGCTATACACCTATCGATCTCATAAGACTACACTGCCAGTTCTGCTTGACCAATCTCTAAAAAACTACCAATATTCTAACAATGTCGGTTTAATAAACCAACCAAGGATTTACTTGTCAAAGATGCATATGATTATCATTTCCCTTTATTTTATAAATATAATTAATGAAATTGACCTTCAGAGAGGCCTATCAACAATAATAATAGCTCTGTCGAGGAATTACTCAATATTGGGGCTACTCACAGCCTGAACAAAAAATCAATTCAAAACGTAGATCTTTTCTCAACTCACCGCCGCCACAACTAGCCAACATTACTCTTAGAAATTGGACACTTTAGCCCCCAAAAACTCATAAAATACGTGAACTATAGTAAGAAATTTAAGACCTTAAAAATGAAATGCGCTTCAACAAGATGAGATAGGAAGATTTCGATCCTAATTAGGTCAAAAAAAGTCCATTTATTACCAAAATGAAACAAAGATTTGAATAATACAACTACCTTGTTCAACATAAGCATCTTACTGCTGCAGGTAGTGCGTAAACAAGAGCAGTTCTAGGACTCAAATCAGCTTCGCCAGCCTAAAGACTTGTTTAATAAATAAATAAGACTAAATAACAGCTTAATGACAGCAAACTAGCGTAACAGATATAAGTTAACAAACACATGACGCAACTGTATCGGACATTTTATAAGCAAATCGATCAAGTTAGCAATTCGAGTAACACAGATAGAAGGACTCATGTAGGAGTATCAGTGCTCAGCAACTAAGCTCCAAGCATTACTTTCAAGTAATCTTTTGGGGAAAATAATATACGACAGAAGCAAAATTCACTTTAAAATAGATAAAATTATATAAAAACGATCAAAAATAATCACAACAGTACAAAACAAAAAGGAAAGATATTTTAAAAGATCTAATCTGAAAAGATCTTAGCATTAGACGTACTTTTTTATTTAAACAGAAAAGCATAGTAAGCCATAGTCCCAAACGCTTTATAAACACTCTAACAAAACAACGAAAATACTCGAAAAACATCACAGGAATCAATGATTTAGAATAATAAATCGATTATAAGCATCTCCAGTAGTAAAAAGAGTAAAGAATTTTGATCCGAAATCAAGCAAAAACTCAAAGAGAAATGATGTAAACATATATGGATAGAAAATAGGCTGAAAACTACAATAAAATGCAAACTACTATAGACAATAGTTATAAGACTTTAGATCGATTTAGAGATTAACTTAAGTAGTTGAAGAAAATCGAAAGAATACGAATAAAAAGTAGTAAAAAATTAAAAAAACATACCAAAAAATAACCCTGCAAGACTTAAAGAATATAAATAAAAAAGTAGTAGATTATGGAAGACATGGGTGACTAGATGGCTAAGCTGAAAAGAGAAAAATAGGAATAACTTGAATCTTATAAAAATAATCAATCGAATCAGTTATACATCATGAGTCATTTGCTCAAAAGAAGACATTTAAGATTCTAGAAAATCGGATTTGGGAAAATCATTAAATAGTATGATTAATAGTAAGAAGCAAAAGAGCTCTTGAACTGGCCGAGTGACAAGAAAAAAGATAACGATACTAGACGTAGTACTGATAAATAGGAAAAATAGCAAAATTAAACTAATAAAAATATAAGTCAAAATATTCAAAAAATTAAAAAATGATAATCTAAACCTTATAGCTATCAATTAGACAAATTTTTAAATATATTTTTAATTTAAATAAGAAATAAATATCATTTCAATTTGATTATTCTATACCCTCCATCTAAGTTTCACGGGCCTGTCTCAAATCAGCCCTCATTTTAGACCCCAAATATATCCATCTAACAAACATATTGTAAAACCCAACCAAAGCTGCACTTACTAACATGATTACAAACACAACTACAACTTGCGTGATCCCGATAGGCATCAGATCCAAGGCTTCTAATTATGCTGTTGTAAATCCTATGATCAAAAGTGCTATAACGTTAACAATAATGAGAACTATCAAAGCTTTATTTTACCATATTTTGCATTTCCAAGGAGCCCCCACGTAGATAAAAAACGGCAAAGAAATGTAAAGAACATTCGATGCCAAAAAGTTCAAAGTACTACTTTTTGTGACCCCGTTCCAACCCTAAGGAAAATGCGCGTAAGGATGAGGATTTGGTGAAAAATCGTCAGAAGAGGCATAGTACCTATCAGAGACTATCAACCCTAGTGAGTAGATTATCATGGTTCCCCAGAAGATCAGATGATTTTAAAGATCAATCAGATTAGAATTCGGAATCCATTTGCTTAATTTTTTAGCAGGATGGCATAGACCCAAGAAAAGAGTGATCGAAAGATTATTAATGAAATTTTTATAAAGCAACTGGAACGAAGTGAAATAAGTGGCATCCAGACTCATAAGTAAAGTTACTACTAAAGATGTAAACTGAGCGATTCCATAGTATTTTGCCATCTCTATTATGATTCTTTAAGTATTTTTACTTTCCAATAGTACAGTAAGAATCTGCGATAGATCTTTGACTGCAAAACTGGCACTAAAAACAGCATCACTACTACTGATACCGATTCCTACATCTGCCTATTTTATAGCTATAAGATCGTTGGCTCCATCGCCGACCATACCCACACGCATGCTGCATTATCCGAAAAATCTTTTAAATGATTTTCTGGAAGCCATCTAATCAGAGATTAGTTGCTTGTGTTTTCGGACTATTAGAGCCTTGTTTTCAGGAGATATTCTAGCGAAAACTTTTATTTTTGGAGAAAGAAAAGTTTAGGGACATTTGACTATAAAATCGTTGTCAATTGCGTAGTACAGTTTTGGCTTATCTTAGAATGTAAAAGATTAAATTTCGAATCTTCTTTACTATATTCTGCCATTTTATTTGTAGAAAAGTTACAAAACACTGGCTTTATTATCTTTTTCGCTATACTTTTCTCCTTCG
>Ga0169931_10004152_pt1 | contig 22622 bp, 36 predicted proteins | sample Kivu_15m_20L_FD_129675 | JGI IMG/M metagenome (GOLD analysis project Ga0169931, IMG submission 129675) | Freshwater microbial communities from Lake Kivu, Western Province, Rwanda to study Microbial Dark Matter (Phase II) - Kivu_15m_20L... | ecosystem: Environmental > Aquatic > Freshwater > Lake...
ACCGGGCTAGTTCCCAATAATTCATCTGGCGCTGGCAATCTAGCGGCAAGTTCGCGTGTTCCTTTTATATCTGCGTTAACCGGTTTTCCCGCACGTGCGTCAAGAAATATTTGTCTATCCTCTGCTGGAATAGTTGCAAGAAATTTTTCATCTCTTGCAGCTATTGCTCCTGGCGTCATTGCAGGATTATTAACCGTTGCAGCTGGGCCGGGAGCTATATCAAGTTCTCTTGGACCTCCAAATCTTGCTATTATCTGCTTCATCTCTGCGACTTTTTTTGTGTAAGCTTCTTCTATATGAGTAGCTTTATTTGGACCGCGCGCCTGCACCAGGTTTTTCACGCGTCATTGAATCTATAATTTGAGTCATTTCTTCTGGAGTAGTTGCCGTTTTAAGGCGCTCAATCGTATCATCAATACCACCAGACACTTTTTTGTAACGACCAGTAGTTTCGTCCGACAAAAGAAAGCCCTGTTCATCTTGGGCAATATTTGCGATGCCCTTTGCTCCAGACAGATTTTTGGAGGCTACTGATTCAAATTCACCAATAATAAATGCTCTTTGAGCTGGAGTTATTTGATTGCCGAATTCTGCTTGAGAGGCGCGATAAGCTGCTTTTTCTTCTGGCGAAAGGTTTCTATTTGCATCATTTATCATTTCATCAATTAGTGCAGCACGCTGGTCCATTAGGTTTGTGGAACCTTTTTCGCCCATTCCAACTCGGGGAGTTTGAACAGAAGCTATTGGTTGATGTTGACCCCAAAATTGATGTTCATTATTAAAATTATCTAGTCCAAGACCGCTAGCATCATTACGAGAACTTAAATTATTTGGAACCTTAATTAAATGTGTAGCACCGTAATTGATAACTGTCAGTGTTTCCTCCAGCAATCGTTGGCTTTATTCCAGTCAAATGAATCTCACCTGAGTGCACTCTTGATATTATTTCTCTATGCTTCTCAACATGAGCTCTTGCAGAGGTCACTTGTTCTGCACTGTGCGCACTTGCATTTTGTAATATTGCTACACTTTCTTGATATCTATGAAGAATATTTTCACTTTGAGATCTATCCGTGTGACCTATTACCCCCATTTTTCCTGTTGTGTCAGCAGTTCTAGCGGCACCTTGCATTGATCGAATTGACGGATCTATTGATCTCCCGACCAAATTAGCAGTTTCTTCGCTGCGGGCTAAAATATTATATAGATGTCCACCTCTTACAAACTCACCACTCAACACGCCGCCAAACAATTCTTCAACTCTTGGACCTCCATGCATCAAATACATGGAAAGATCTGCTATTGGCAGTGGTTTAATTGGCGGCATAATGTACCTCTAAATACATAGTAACATTTATTGGAGCGGGCAGAGGGAATCGAACCCTCACGATCAGGTCGGAAACATGATAGTCTACCATTAACTTATACCCGCGTAGAGTACTATTATATCAGGATGATACTTAAAATATTTTTCGGGCAGTTGTTTCAAATGCTAAAAAATTGGAGGACATATCTTAGACTTTTCAGGTCTAAGAGTCCGTTTTAGTCCGAAAAAATATATTCTCCAGATTGACCCGTGTTAGGTTGACCTTTAATTTTGGAATCAACAATGTGTTTCATCATCTCAATAGTTTTATTTAAATTAACATCACCAAAGTTTAAAGACAAATGAAGATCCCAGACCGCATCAGTTACTCTTCTGGCAGAGGCTTGCGCCATCTCAGCTTTAATGCCATCAATTTTCATACAATCGTATATTAAATGATATATTTCAGTGTATGATATTTGTGACATCTCAATCCTTTCTTAAGTGTAGGGGTTTTTCAACCCCCACACCGCAGAGCATCTGACTTCGTCTGTATAGTATACCAAAAAAATGGTAAAAAACTCAATAGGGGGAAAAAGTTCAAAAATGAAAACTGGCTCGAAAAATTTTTTCCAATTTTACCCTATATAGGGATTTTAAAAAGGTACTATATAATATATGCCTCGATCCTGTAGGAGAATTTCATGAATCAAGATTTAGCAGTAGCTGGTGGAGTTGGTGGAGCTGGTTTAGCTGGTGGATTATATATGGGCTACAAAATGGGATCTGGCAGGGCGGGAAGAACTTTGAGAAGATCCGCAGAAATGACGGCTAAAGCTGGAAGAAAACATGGAAGAATGGCCGGAAGAAGAATGTTTGCTGGAAAAGGGCTAATGGGAGCTACAGCGGGTCTTAGTATGGCAGCAGCCTATCAGCATTATGGACAGGGAGACACGCTTGGAACTATGGCTTATGGAGCAGCAGCTGGAGGAACAGCAGCCTTGGGTGTTAAATCATTTTTGTCTGGTGGAAGGCATAGGGCAGCTTCAAGATCAATGCATGCCAGAGCTGCGGACATGGGAAGAGCCGCAGGAATGGCTGATGATGCAGTTAGAAGTGGAGCTAGAGCCATGTCCAATATAGCCATTGAGGAAGCGCAAAGGGGAGCTAGAGTTTCTAGGGCAATTCCAAGGGCAGGCAGAGCGCTTTCAAGAGTTCTCTAAGATCAAATTTAGAGTTCTACTTTACCCCAAAAAACATTTTTGAGTTTTTTTGAACGAACAAATTTTTTTTAATCTGAAGATATAATATAAAAAATTTAACTGTTTATTCTTTTCTGCAAAAGTTCAGAACGCATGAAAGGCTTAGTGTTTAAAGGATAATCAGTAAAATGACTTTTGTTTAAAGTTATATTAGTTTTAGTTTCAAAACATGTTATACAAAGCATCCCTTTGTCTATACCAGCTAATTTCCAAACATGATCTTTTAACATATAATATTCAAATATTTCTAATGTGTTAACACCACATTTGACACAATTAAATTGTTGTAAATCCTTGTAGTTAATAAAAGATCCTTTAGAGTAATTATAAAATGTAAGCATAGTTTTATAATGTATATACTCAAGATCGTTTATGTCTTTAGATTGCTCGTCATTCATACATCGGGCTCAAGATATTACCTCAAAACTATCGATTCCAGGAATTAAACCTAATCCGGATCCATTGTCCCAATTAACAAAAACTGTTCCTGCGTCATCTACATGCGAAACAATTCCAACGTCACCAGGAACCACGTCAGTATAAGCATCAGAAGTGTAAACCATTTTTACTTTTCTTCCTATTAGCTCATCGCCATGCTCCACCAAAGACATAATATGTTGTTGAAAAAGAGCGATGTCTTCAGCTAAAACATGTTCATCATTCAAAAGTTTTTCGACTGTCTTATCAGAACAAAACCATAGATCATTCTTTTTCACGAGACTGCTTCTTTCTGCCGGTTTTCTTGTATTTTTTGCATTTCAATACCTTTTGAAGAATGGCTTGCTTTGTTTCTGCATATTGGAGGATATTCAAGATTTATAAAAATTGTTACACCTTCACCACAAGATGGACATACCCATTTGGTAGCAGATCGAATGTTTTTTGTTTTCAAGTTACTCACGACTGCAACTTCCGAAAAAGGGACAACGTTTTCTTGCACGCAGCTCGGACAAAATCTGGGTTTTCTTCCCCGGCTACGCATTCTAGACCAACTTGAAGAACACATTTCACAAGTTAAAATCTCCTTAGATTTAGTCATTTGATACCTCTGTGATTAATATTCACCATATATAATACATGAGATATCTGAAAATGACTACTTTTGCTCCTGCACATAAGTGTGAAAAGGCGCCCCAGTGTGCGGATCATTTCTTGCTGCAATTGCAAGAGCCTTTAATGCCATAGTTTTGGCTTGATAAGATGTTTTGATTTTTTTGTTTCCCAACATCGCCTGAAGAGCACCTATTGCATAAGCAGAGCCAGTTCCAAGCACATGAAGACCGTTTGCATCAGAGTACCAAGAATAATCACCGTCAACAACGTAAATAGTTCCATTGACGACGACAATTACTGTAGAATCCTGTTCGGCTATGTGTCTTTTGTCTTCATGACTTTCTGGAACAGCATATCCCTGAGATTCAAAGCATTCTCTTAGCGCGGGAATAAACTTTACAGTCATGAACTCGTCTAATTTTTTATTCTTTAAGTTAGTCGGAGTTGGTGGATTAAATGCGTGATGCAGAATGTTTATTGCTCGCAGATCCCCAGCAGCACCCAGTAGATATTTTCCGTTTACTGCAACTTTACTGCTGCCCTCACGAAGGGTTGTTATTTGTGCAATATGACCACTTTCCTCAATATCGGAAATTCTTGAATCTGAGCAAACAACAGCAAAGTTCTCTCCCTGAATCGCCACAATAGTAGTCATATACTATATTATACACTAATTTTATGGATTTTCAGTTGAATCTTTGGTTGTAAAGTACGTGGAACCAAATACTTCAACTGCTATTTTCCTAATTTGTCCTGGTTTAGTGGTATTTTCTTCAAACATTTGATTATAATACCAACGTTTTTTCTTGTTTTTCTTCTTTTTACGTTTTCCCATTAAAGCTCCACATTTTTAATATCAACGTAATTTACTCTTTCCGCACGATAATTATTTCTTATGTTTGCATTAAAATACTTACCGTATGACGGAGCTTTACAAAATCCAGAATAAACTTCAAAAGGAACTTCATAATATGCCCAAATCGAACCAGTATTAAAAGTTAACATTAAAATATTACCATCTTCAAACCAAGACATTTTTACGATAAACGAACTATCTAAAGGAGAAAAAGTCTCAATTTTAGAACTAGAAAGCTGTTGCATAGCTAAAGTTTTCTTCGTCATAAGTAAAATCCTTTTGGTTTCTTGTAAGAAAATTTATTAATAATTTTATCAATATCAGAATAAGATGAAGAACGATAACATACTTTGACATAACATCTTTCTGAATCAATGTGGACATTTTGTATGAATATCCTATGCGCGCCCGGCAGGAATCGAACCTGCAACCTACAGATTAGAAGTCTGTTGCTCTATCCAGTTGAGCTACGAGCGCCAATAATTACTGCACATTTGGATAGGCATGAATATCTTTTGTTTCTTGATCAATGAAAAGTTTTATTTGAATTATGTTTTCTTTATCTTTAACAATATAAAAAAAACCATTATCCCAATAAGCTCCTTCGACCAAATATCCTAAAGAATTCTTAATCGAATCAACTAAAGCATAAAAACCGTTGTCAGACATTTTATAGCGAAAGATTCCCAAGGGAATCACCGACCAATATCTTGAAGATATTTGATCTTTAGTAAAATGTTGTGTAACTTCTGTGGCAAAAGGAATTTTTCCGTGTAAGGAAACAAACTGATCAGCTAGTGCCTTTACGGAAGAAATATCCATTGCCTTTGAATCATACATAAACCATTTTTTAGAACTCTGATAATATTGTAGAAAAAAATACGACTCATCTTCATAAAGAACAGAAACATCTTTACTAGACTTAAGTAATTTTTCAACAAATGAGCTCATTCAAAATCCTAGTTCACGTAGATAAATAATAACCAAGTATACCCTCGATTGTTGCAACAATTATCGCACCAATCGCAGTTAGTATAGCGGCAATGATAACTGGATCCATTAGTTTTTATCTCCTATTTCATATGTTTTAAGTCTGAACAATATTGATATTTTGTTCAGAAATACGATATTTAACATATAGAGTTTTATTCTCTATATTGGTTAAAAATTTAAGAACAGACATCTTCCATTTATAATGCTTAGACTTAAGATCGTTAATCTTAGAGAGTCTTTCATATTCTTTGTCTGGTTCTTGCAGCTCAAAATCAACTTGGTTGTTTATCGCCGAAAGATCCATTTTAAATTTAGCATTCTGACAAGATATCTGCAGCTCTACTTCTCTTCTTAGATTCTGCAGTGTGAACAACCACAGTTTCAAAGAAGAATGAAGATAATCTGAGAATTCTTGGGAAGACTCATTCTTAATATCATTAACCACTATTTCTTTAAAACGATCGAAATCGCTGTTTGACTTTGTCATAGTTAATTACCTTTTCGATAACAAAATTGGTACGCTTGTAACATATCGGCATGGAAAGAATCTTGAGCGACATTTCCAGCTTTAATTATATATGATAATGAATACAAGGGAAATACTGGCCAGGATCCCAACCAAGATATCTTTCCCTTGTAATTTTTTATTGCAGCATCGGGACCAAAAAAGAACTTCAATGCATTTGTCCCAATAGGACAAATTAATTTGGGATTCATTATTTGGATCTCTTGATGCAAATATGAAGAGCAATTATCGAGATGTTCTTTGCTTATCGCGGAAGAATGTATTGGACATCTCACAAGATAAGTAAGACAAACTCTTTTGGAACTAAATCCAACACTTTTCAAAGACGAAACAAACAACGCAGATGACTGTTGGTCAATGATTGGAGAATCCAAAACAAAGACAACATCTGGATCGTTTACATTCCACTTTGGAAGATTTGGACTTGGAGTGATTCCTACACTTTGACATTTCTTGCAATTGTGAGTAACAGTATGAAGATCTGTAATTTTAATGTTAGCCAAGATTTGAGCAGTGCGCTCAACTCTACACTCTTGTATAACATCAACTATATCAGTCTCACCAAGTTGTGCCTCAAACGCCTGAAATATTTTTTGTACAACGTCGGATTCCATAAATCCTAGTTGGCCGTAAGATCTTTCGATGGGTTTTGATGCGTCGTCGAAAGCCTCACTAATGATGCTGTTTAATTCTGAATTAATATCAGAATTCATCTGGGACATTAGATGAAGCTGAATTCGACTTAGAAGAATTAGATTCTGAAGAATCCTTCTTTTGATACGCTGAACCAGCGTATGTAATCGACTCAGCTGCAATAACTACCTTGGAACGGTTTTGATTATCTTGCTGCCAACGCTCTTGAACTAGGCGACCGACAATCTGAATTTGTGAACCCTTTTTCATTTTGCCGCTTGAGATTTGATTGGCAACAAATGATGCATTCTTGTTTGCGTATTCAGATCCGTCTTTTAGGTAATAAGTAATGTCAAAGAAGCCACTACTCATTCCAGAACCCTTTTCACTGCCCGCGTAATCTACGGCGATACGGATTTTTGCAATGTTACCATTGGCAATTATCTCCGGATCAGCAATTACTCCTGCAGTAAGTATAACTGTGTTTTTTGGGTCTATCATATTATTTTTCCTCTTCTTTCTGATTTTCTGGTAATGTCTGTTTAAAATTATAGGATATATCATCTAAATATTTTGTAGACTGACGAACAGCTTCTACTGCACCGTAGTGTATCATAAGATTGTTGATCAGGCTAACAAATAAATTATATATTCCAGTTTTTAGATCGACTATTACATCGGTTGGAACGTACTCGCTCACTTCATCAACAAGAGATGAGTTCTTTATTTCTTCATTTTCGTTTTGTGACACTTGTGGGACCTACTCTGTTAGACATAGCTTCATCGATTATTTCTGACAAAAGCTTGGAATCTCTATAACCTTTGTCATAAAGAACAGAAATTATTGGTTTAGGATCTATATGATTATATGTTATTAATTGAAGGTTCAAAACATCATTAATAGAATATAATCTATAGTTGTTTAAATCTCTTTTAGGTTGAGGATATCTTTTGTGTTTTTCTCTATTTGCAATAGTTAATGTAGATACATTAAGTATTTTTGCAACCTCAGACCTATTAAAAGACGGAACAAATGATTTTACTTTTGACAATTTTTACTACCTTTTTTAAACTTTATATAGGTATATATACTAGCATTAAAAAAGCAAAAAATCAACCACCAAATACTATTCTTGTGAGATAGTTATTGTGTTCTTGTAAAAACGAATTAAATGTATCACTCATAATATTTGTAGTACGAAAATTTCTCGCAACAAAATACGCTGCCTGATTGTAAGCGTCAAACAAAGTGGATTTTCGATCAAAAAGTATGCCCTCAACCCACCTAAAATACGATGACGAATCAAGAACACTAGAAATAGTTACATGCTCGTCATCATTCCACTCTTCAAAGGGGGGTTCATCATCTTGCCAATCTTCGGTAAGGCTCAATTTCATTTCTGCCAAAACCCATTCAGAAACTCTATTCCAATTGTTTTCATGAAAACTTCTTATTTCCGCATGAAAGAAATTTTCATTTATAGCAAAAGATGTCCATTTACATGCAAGTATGTTGTTAACGGGAACAGATTGCCACAACTTAAAATACCAATTAATGACAGTAGGATGTACCTTGTTTGAAGAATATTTAACAGTCTCCAAAAAGGCTTTTAGGCTAACTATATCTTGTTGTGGCAAAGTAGAATGTTCAATAAAACTATTCCACTTTTTAGAAATCAAATAATTGGAGACAGTCTCAGTAATATCAAAGTTGAAACCGCTATTCCAAATCCAGTCATATGCAGACGCTATAACACCTGATATGGTTTTTGGATACTTTTCGTAATCTTCCATTTGTGAAAATGTTGGACGACAAAGTTCTCCATTAGCATAAAAGTTTAGTAGCGGTGGCAAATACAAAGTTTGTTCGAAAGACGTAAGTGGTGTATCAGAAAAATACATTTGCACTCTAGTTATTCTCATGTTAGATTTGTCAAAAACGGCGACATAGACCTGCCATGGAATAGGAATAAAGAAACTTCTTTCGTTCACTTGATCATCGTGCTCCCTATATGCTTCCACATAATCAACGTGCTTTTGAGTTGGTGGCATTTCAAATATAACAATATTTTCAGAAATATAACGAACACCAGGAAACAACAGACTGTCATCCGAATATTTTGACTTTGATTTATCATCCAAACCGTATGTCTGGATATGGCGTAATGACTTTGCATACTTATAGGGTGTAAACTTTTCTATTTCAAAAGAATTATAATTAGAACGAGCATCTGGAGTATATACATGAGTATAAAAAGAATGATCTATCAAATGCTTAGCAATATATTCAAGTTGCGACTGATCAAAATCATTTTTTTGAAGTTTGACGTAATCGCTGTATTCGGAGTGAACAGACGAAGTCTCATAAAAATATTTAGACCGCGAAGAAGAAAAAATATCTTCCCCAATGCCAAACATTCCTTTTATAAAAGGAACATCTGCAGTATGCACATTATTTTCGTGTGCATAATCGTCTGAAAGATATTGTGGCAAATAATCTAGAGGCGTACCATTAGACATTATACACTCTCCATTTCTTTATCTAATTTGACAGATTTTAAATTTACCAACATCTTATTGGAAACAATAGTATTATAATCAAGCTCTACAAACAAACCTTTTTGACCTAAACTGCTACTATCTCGATGTAAATAAGTTTGAAAAACATTGTTCACAACGTTGCCTCTTATGTTGTTTGGGCTGCAATTGTCGTAAGACAAATGATTATCCATTCTTCTAGATAGATAGTGTATATTATTGGCACGGCAATAAGCATCGTATTCAAAAGAAAGTTGACGGTAAAAATCTGCATACAAAAACGCAGTTAAATTTGGATTTGAAACTATTGATTGATCAATGTGCATACCTTCAGGAATGTTTACGACATCTACTTGCACTTTAATAAAAGTTATGTTATTGTAGTGATCAAGGACTTTTCTCCAACAACCCCACATTCCTTGAACGTTAGGCAGCGTATACTCTTCAATCTCAGGTGAATCAACATAATAAGTGGCATCTTTTGCGTGCGTTCGTAAAATATCAACAAGTTTATGACGAACACAATTATAATGCCTATCCAAACCAGACGATGCCAACTTTTTATAAAAGAGAAGAGTTTCTTCATAGCTCAAAAATGACATACAGTACAAAAAGTTTTGCCAGTAGCGACCATTTGAATTTGCCCAATAATTAAGTGAATCAAAACCTTTAGGAGTATTCCTAAGCTTCATATCTTTTATGCGCTGAAAAACGCCCATTTCATCTAAAATAGAATGAGATACTGAAGAACTGTATACAAGATCAGGATTCCAACTGCGAAAATAATCATTAAACATATAAATAAAAACGTCAGCAATATTGTAATTCATGCTTCCAGATGCTATTCTTTGTGACAGGTGCATGCTAGAATCTCCAAAACAAATTCTTCCATCGCCAAAGATATTTGGAAGCACAGGGACAAGAACCTCGTCTTGCAATGAGGAAATGGGTCCATTGGATACGTAAAGACTCTGAATGTAATTATTTGGAGCACTGCCCATATTTACAACAGATACTGTCCATGGAATCCATATTTTTCTACCAATAAGACATTTTGTTTCTTTACGAGAACCATGCTTCTTTACAGAAAAATCGAGATCTATTTGAGTAGGGGGACGCTCTATAACATATAAACTGTTTTCGTTGTCCACGTACCTAACAGCGAGTGGATACGGTGACGTAGCATTGGTAGCAGGACGATTATTGATCTGACGTGCATATTCTTTATTCAATGTTGTAGCTTCTGTATTTGCAAATGTAATTATATAATCAATAGTCTTTTTTGGTCCATACGTTTCATATTTTCTGTAACTATCTGTATATGGTTGTTTGTTATAATATATCGTTGTTTCATATTTATAATTAGCAAACTTGTGAAAGTATCTAATATAATGAGGAACGGGATTGGAACTAATAAAATCTTGAAAAACTTGCCGTATTGATCTTTTTTCTACTTTCTTTTCCACTTCTTCTTTAATCTTTTTTAACCGCTTCATGAAACTCCCATCTTATTTATGAAGATATAAAATTAGAAATCAATCTAGAAAAGTACGAAACTTTCTTTGGTTTGATTTCTTCAGATTTTTCTTGAACTTGTTCTATTTGAGAACTGTAATCGTAGCCAAAAGCAGCTTCTTTTACCCATTTATCAAAAATTTGCTCGTTAGATTGATTGTCGTCGTCTGCATCGTAACTCAGATAAACAATTTTCTTCTCAAAAGAACAAATAATATATTTTGTAATTATTGTTTCATTTTGAATATCATAACAATGAAATTTAATAAATGAGACTTTAACATCATTAAAAGAAGCTGTTTTGATCTTTTCAAAACTAAACTTATAAAAAGAACAGGCAGCAAATACATTACTTGTGGGACAAGGAAAAGGTTGCAGCTTTCTTTGTGATTTTACGGCTATAAGTCTTTCTTCAGAAGAACAAGTATGGTAAGGTGGTGGGTTGGCAAAATCATAATCCTTTGAAACGATGTTAAAATCTCTAGAAGTGAAAGATTTACATACCGGCATGATACCGTAACTATGTATAAAACTAATATCATCAGGCGCAATCTCATCTGAAACTGCAGAACCTTTTATTATTAGATCAGTTGATAGGACCTTTGTCATCTGCTATCTCCACGTCATTTGGGCTGATAAATAATTTTGATACTCTGCATTTTTAATTCGATCTTGCAACTTGATATTTTCTTCAGAAATTTGTTTAATTATATTCAAATAATAATCAGAATCTTGTTCTAAAACTTTAATAATATATTTAGAATTTTTGGGATTGGAAAAGAAGTCTTTACGTGAAGCAACCACTCCACTAAATATATTTTTAGAAAGATTTTCATAATAGTTATCTGGATTTTTAACTGGTTTAAATATAACAAAACTACCTTTACCACCGCCAATAAACTTTATACTATTTATTGTTTCAAATACAGCAATTATAAATTGATTGATACTAGGAGAATACACATTAAAACCAAAATTTGATGCAAAAGCATTTCTAGATCCAAGATATATATAAAAACCATCATCAAAATCACATGTATCTACAAAATTATTTTGTTCCTTAAACTGCTTGACAATGATTGGATCAAAATTAAGAATCTCATCTGTAAATTCAGGCTTAATAGAATTTATTATGCTATTAGATGTAATTGAAAATATAGTTTTAACAATATTGTAATTTTTCATAACAATATGATAAATTATATTGTCAGTAAGCGGAATTACATTATTTTCAATAGCCATTTGTTCTTCGGTAAAATGCCGATCTAACAGTATTTTAAAATTATCATAATCATACAAAGATTCAACAGTTATCATTTTTTCTCCATTTCAACAGTTTCAAACTCAAGAATCTGTTCTTTTACATGATCCGCAATTGTTGAAGCGGATATATGTAAAGAAAGAATATCGGGATATATCTTTTTTACAATAGGATATATTTTAACTAAATAATAAATGTTATTTATAAAATCAACATATCTTGGGTCAACAAACAATACGCAAAAATTATTTTTGTTCTCCGTCAGATAACTTTTGATTAGCCATGTTTTTAATGGCTGAGGCAAGGTCTTTCTCAGATTCGCCCAAGAGTCCATCTGCACCTTCTTTCATTATGTTCAACATCTCTTTTCTTGAAGAAGCAAGCGTTTTTGCAAATGATTCTTGTGCTTCAGGACTAGCAAAATTGATTTGACCAAGTAAAGCTTCCATAAAAACAGCTTGTTCACCATAGCCTATAACTAAGGTTGCTACCTGCTTTTCAACGTTTTCAATAGATTTTTCAACTTCTTGAAGTCTACTTTCAAATTTGCTTGCCATTTCGGTCAAGACTTGTATCATTTGTTCTTTCCAAATATCAAATTCAGATTTATTTTCCGCAAAAACTTCAGATGTCATACTTCGTACCAATCAACATTGTTTGATACATGCGAATGTAGGCACAAACCAAGAAGATAAGAAATACTCACAATCTCAGTGCGAGTCACTTTAATACTATCAACCGATAGTGGCGCCTTCATGTCAGGTATGAATGCACCGCTGTCAGACTTGCGTGCTTTAAAGTGTCCGGACTTCCATATAAATGCAGTTGTGTCAACAACATCATTTGAAGACCAATATTGACATTTAAAAATTCTACTAACAGGTTGATTGTTAATTATTGCTCCACCATAAGAAACAAAACTTTCATCGGTCGTAGTTCCCATACGAGTATTGGCAGGAAAGTTTAAAACAGCATTGCCGTCAACTATTGCTTTAAGATATGCCGCAAAATCTACTGCATCAACAAAACATGCCGTAGAACTGTCAAGTTTTCCTTCAGATGAAGTTTTACCAATATCAATAGAAAATTTTAGTCCCTGAAACCAAGGCCTAATAGACAAAAATCCACTTTGTGTTTTAGAACGAAACCACTTTTTGTAAAGAGGTTTTTCATAATTTTTTTCTTGTGTAGTTTCTTTGTCTTTTTCTTGGAGATCATCCAAAAAAGACTCTACAGATTCTTCAAAAGACATATTAACCTTTCTCTATAATTTTACTTCCCAATCATTAGAGGAAGACGTAGATCTTCCAAGTATATCACTTATTTCATTAAACTGCAAGGTCGATGACCAATCCCACTGTTCATAAGCAGTACGGTATAGAGATTTAATCATTTCTCTATCTTTGTTCCAAAGTATATTACGAATGCTTGGAATATACTCAATGATGTCTTGAGTAGTCAAATTTCTATGATAGTTGGAAACAACATCGAATTTCGATTGCTTGATCAAAGATCGTATCTCCGCGCCAGTAAAATATTTTGTTTTAGAAGCAATTCGCTCAAAATCATGTTCTGTATCACCCAAATATATTTTTAGAATCTCTATACGTTCTTCAAACGCAGGCAATCCAACGAAAAAGATCTTGTCAAAACGCTCTGCGCGTAGCATCTCTGGGCGAAGATTATCAATTTGATTTGCGGCACACATTAAGAATACATTTTCTGGCAATTCTTGTAGACCAGTCAAAAACTCTCCGTGAACACGATCAGTAGTGCCGGCATCCACGTGATTTGAACTAGAGCCGCCAGACAAATCTCTGCCAAACTCGTCGATCCAAACACACAGTGGCGCCATTACTTTGATTTGGTTAAACACTGCACGCATATTGGCTTCTGACTGACCAATATAGGAATTCATGACTTGCGATACACCAGTTCTGGCAAGATCTAGTCCCAATGCGTTTGCAGTTGCTTCACATATAGCTGATTTGCCAGTACCTGGAACACCTACGGTCAGAATTCTGCGTATCGGAGAAATTCCATACTTCTCAGCTTCTTGTGGATTTTGCCAAAAGTAAACATTTTTGGTAATGACGTCCTTGATCCGATCAAGACCACCAATGTTTTCAAATTTAACCTTTGGCTTTATTATTTCTAGTATACCGTTACGTTTAATAGACGCCATCTTAGACTTATAAACATATTCAGAACTTACTTTACCAGAATCTATTACAGAATTTAATAAGGTATTAATCAAATTAAATTCCGTCATGCCAAGAGAAGACTTGGCAATTTCAGCAAAGTGCTCAGAATTTGATGAAGAAAATATTTCACCATTCGTACAAGCATACATGTGTGTTATGATGTCAAGAATTTCATTATAAGTTGGGTAACCATCTTGAATCTCAACATATAAATGCTTGTACTCTTCTGGACATGCAAATGAACAAAAAACAATAAGTTGAAGAGACAACAAAGAATTATCATCTGACATGAAAGAACGGCGATAATCTTGCATCAAAGAATTTGCAAACGGAGCAAAATGAGAAGCAGTTTTGGCTCCATCTTCAAAAGAGTAATGTAAAAACGTAGACACGTTTTTATTTTCTAAACCCAAAAGGTATGAAATTGCAACTTCAAATGAAGACGTAGTAACGGTCATTTTTGCATTTGAATCTTCCGACATTGGATTAAGAATCTCTACCAAAACAGGTTTCCAAATATTATTGTCGTACTTACTAAAAACACCCTTGTCCATAGAATAAAATTCTCTATCAGAATTAGCAAGGATCATATCCGTAAGTCTATGATAATCTTTGGTTGTTACCCACAAAGCGGGAACGCCAAGTTGTATTTGCTGGTGAAGCATAAATCTCCCAATATGAATAAGTATAAGCCTTTGTAAAAAATTTTCTGGTTATACGAGGAGGTGTTTATGAAGACACCCCCCCGTATAACCATTTGTAAAACTAATGATTTTTAATCTCAGTTAAAATTTAATCACTAGTTTCACAAAATGTATCAGCCCTTTTCGCCAGAACGACGGTGGAACTCAACGTTGTCACCAGGTTGAATGACATAGTTCTCATCGAGTTTGTCTTTACCCTTGTAGGCAGATGCGTCGCTGGAAATGCCCCAAATCTTGCTAAACTGTTGGCGAACTTCACCAACAGTCTTGCCCGATATTGGTGCTGGCTGGTTGTATACACCGAAACGAATGTTTGCGGGTTGACCACCAGTCACTTGCTGTTGTTGTGTTGTATTGCTATCCATGTTTGTTATCCTCCGTTATTATATTGTTATTAGTTGTTCCTCAATCATACGATTGTATGGTTGAGACATTCCAAGTCCAAGATCAAAATATATCTCGGTTTCCTCAGGATTTTGGTCGGAAATTATAGTTTTTTGAATTCGAGCAAGAATATAGGCTGCAACAGCCATATTAGTGGCAAGAATTTGAGTGCCACCTTCAATTTCTGCTCGTTCTTGACATGACATTTCTCCAGGATTTCTGTCTGGTGGATTCTCATATTCAGAATGTGTAACAGCTGGATGGCTGGTGACGTCTAAACCATTCCGGCGACGATAATGATATACGGAACCAAATAAGTTATCATCGTTACCGCCAGTCAAAACATCAATGTTGTCTATGCTTGAGGCGGCATCAAAAATGATTTTACGAGCAGAAAAATTGTCAACAACTGCAAGAACAATGTCATTTTCAGTAATCAAATCTTTGATATTGATCTTTGATGAATCTTCAGGATAAGATTCACCTTGGTCAGCAACAACCCATTTAGGAACACCAAATATATTGGTATTAGGAAATTGTCTTGTGAGTTCTAAGGCTTTGATGCTGGCTTTATTGCCGATTTGAGTGAAATCCTGGCGTTCTAAATTTTTTGCTTCATAATTGTCACCATCAACAATTATCAATGCAGAACCAGGAAATTTCCACTCCAACATTCTAACAAGACCAGCGGCAAGCCAAGTGCCGATGCCGCCTGCCCCGATCATAATAACACGTTTAACATTTTGTTGTTGCATAAATACCTCTTATTTTTTAATTAATATCAGCACTAGAAGCTGTGTAATCAAAAGCTTTATAGTGATAACATGGAGTTATTGGTTCACTCAATTTAACTCCGTTGGTCACAAAATCAACAAGAGCTTCATAATAATAGGGACAATCAGAAGTATATTGATATTCACACGTTAAACAATCCATGTCTGGATTGTAAATTCCCATGTCATCATGCTGCTTCTCAAAGTCGTTCATATCGTCAAAAAGCACAATTTTAGGACAAGTACATTTTGAAGGAACTCTAAAACAACAAATAGTTTTATCTGGGTGAAAACCACCATAGTATTCTCCGTCATCGTCATCATCAGTTGCCTGATAAGGAGTATACTCTTCAACTATTGAAGCGCCACTAGTGTACCCAGAAACTCTTGTACTTGATATCTTTATCAATTGACCTTTCATTGTTTGGGCAACTTCGTCAGTGACCCATAAATACACATTTCTGTCGCCAGTCATGTAACGTTGCGTCAGATATTTCTCAGCTTTTATTACTATGTCTTTGAAACCGTCGTTCATAGAAACTATTGGTAGATCACAAACCGGGCAAGATCCAGATGTGAGATCATAGTCAGATAATGCATAGTCACATGCAGGACATTCCAAATCCACATCGTTAGGATCAAGTTCAGCCATGATAAGATGAGGAGTTTTGTCTCCTGCATCCGGAACATAGTAACTAGCAAATCTGGGCTTAGTCGTACCAGCTTCCGTAGACCCCAAGGTTACTTGTTGACCCAGTGTTCCAGCTTTGCCATTGTGGTGAGTTTTTGTTTGCGTGTTGTGGGACGTTGCTTGAAACGCCGAGCCCCCCGTAGGGGGGTGAACTTTTTTTACTTTAGTAGACCACTCTACAACTAAAGAATCAGGTTCACGATTTGCAACGTAACCTTCAAAAACATCTTCTGGTTTAAGAGTCCAAGAATTACCAGCCATCTGCATTTCAATATAATATTGAGTTGCGCCGCTGTTTACAGATTTTTGCCATCCATAAGTGATGTGGATGCCATCAAAATCAGCTTGATCTGCGTGATCAGTTCCAGAAGCATAAGCAGCCATATTAGGATGACTATGAACAGAACCGACTATGAGAACATTATCTGGCTTTTCATCAACGATAGAGTCTGGATTGTAATTGCAATGCACAGAAGTATTGGTCTGCTCAGGCACAAGTACACCCCATCCAGAAGAATCCTTTTTGCTGGGATCAAAAGTCAAAAGAACGATTGATTCTGTACCGTGCTGTGCGTCAACAAGGCGGAAAAAATCGTCAAGACGATTTACAATTTCCAAAGGAATACCAGGAAGATTGTATTCTGCTGTTTCTCGAACTGCAGCCAAGTCGGCAATTTCGTCAGTGACTTGGCTGACAGCACGGCCAACAATATTCTTTACAACTTTTACAACAGCAGTCGTCTTTTCTGTGGTGTAGGTTGTTGTGGCTGCGCCGTTATTGAAATTAGTTGTAGAGCCATATGTACCATATGTATAGGTATTTTGCTGAAAAGTGTTAGTAGACTTTACTTCTTTATCTTCAGCAATATTGCAAATGAGATAGTATATGGAAAATCCAAGATCTTCAATAATATCTTCAATATCGTGCCGGTCAGCATAAAATACTGGCAACCCATCTGTTGCCCAAAAGTAATTCAACTGCTCTAAAGTAACCGTATTGGTTACTTCAGTAATATTTTCGTCTTTAGACATTAATACTCCTTTATCAAGTAATCATTATTTTTGTTTAAAATATAACCTTATTGACATCTAGATGAACTGTTGCACCAACTATTGATTGTTTTTCACTAATACCCAATTTGTTTATCATACTTTTAAACAAATCTTGATTAAATGGAACAAAATCTGCAACCATGGAACCATTCTCTTCATGCAAATTAGTCACACAAGAATTACATGCACTATGAACCGATACGACAAACTCTCCAACTTCTATCTTGTTTATTTTACCACAATTCATCATTGTGTCGGTTGAATGGGACTTTAATAAACCGCATGGACAAGTGTATGTTTCGCTAACTTTATGTACACAATGTGCACAATATACATCAACTTTTGCTTTATGATTAACAGTACCATCACCGTTTAAAACAGGATATAAATAAGCTTTTCTAGGAAATATATCTTTAAATTTATCTAGATTTATAACATTGTTGGTACCACAAAAGCATTTTTGAAGATATTCTTCATAGCCATGTTCCTTGGCAAATTCAGGAATACAACTATCGCATAAGTGCGAAGATTCATCAAGATCATGCTGAAAAGCAATTTCAGAACCTATTTGATAAACAGGAACAGGATTTTGACCATATGCACCCCAATTAGTATCGCAATTGTTGCAAGTAACACAATTATCTATTTCAGTATGCAAATGTGCTTCAATATTGGGTGCGTAGTAAACATATTCGGATTCGACTGGAAAGTACTCTCCTGGACTTTCTAAATATACGTAATGATCAGCTATGCAATTATGGCAAATTGCATTTCCGTTGTAATCAAAGGTTGCACTATGATTATTGTTAAATATTCCAGTACAATGATCGCAAGTCCAAGTCTCTTCTTCTTCCTCTTCTTCTTCTTCTTCAAACAAATTAGTTTGTGTCTTGCTCTTTGTTGCTTTTTCTTCACGATGTTCTACGGAAAAAGTATAGGGATTATCCTTACCCGTAAAAGAGTACAATGAAGGAGCAAGAGCAAATGAAGATTTTATCATGTTCGCAATTTGCTCGTTCGTAAGCGAAAGATCTTCACGTGCTGCCAAATTGTATAATTTGGGTATATTTTTGTCAGTATAATAGGCTTGATAATTACCTAAAACCGCCATTGCAAAGGTCAATGGAACACCGTCGTCTTGGTGTTGAGATTGATGATCAATATCTTTAACAAGAATTGGAATCCACAATTCATCATTAAGAGTCCATTGAAATCCTTCTGATTCAGTTTTGGACTGCCACTTGTCTGGACGCCATAAATAATTGTAAGCTGTATAATCTTTGTCAAGTTTCTTATATTTTTCTTCGTAGAATCTTGGTCCGTCAGTTTCAGACATGTTTGCATCATTGTAAGTTTCTACACCGCTGCAACGTTCTATAAGTCTGGTTAACTTTTCGTTGAATGGTAAAGCAGACCAATCTTCTTTAAGATAAAGGCAGATCCATCCTACTGCATTTCCGCGGTAACCCTTACAGTTAATATTTGGTAGATTAACGTGATAAAGCGGTTGGTTGGAATGCGTTATCGGATAGGGGGAATAAAACATTTTGGCGCCCAACAAAGTGCCGTTTATAAAATCTCCTACAACTATTCTATAAGGTTGAGCCAAATAGTAGGTGCTTGCATTTCGGTCGCTTTCTGTGGCGCCCCAGTTGATATGGTAGCAACCAGGTGCGTGTTGCACAGAAATCTGCATATGTGGACCGGTAGAACGTATGGATAGTACGCCTGTTCCATCTAGTGGCATCAAGCCAGTATCGAAGTGGGACATTCCGGAAAAATGACGATAGAAAGAAACTATGTCTTTATCGGTGATTTGATTCAAACCAAAAGATGTTATTGAAGATCGAAGAACGTAGTTTCCGTCATCGCGTTTCAGCAAAGAATAGTTAAATGTATCATTCATTGATTTCTCCTAAAAATTTATGTATATCTCGTTCAATGCTTTCGGTAAAATCACCGAACGTCGATGCAAACCAAGTTGGGTCTTTTTCTGCATGCTCAATGATCTTAAGTTTTGAGTTCAAACTATCTTTTATTTCTACTAGATCTGCTACCCGATCAAGGGCTTTACCAATTCCTTTTAAGGTTTCTTTGTCGTGAGTCATGTTCAGTAAAACTTGAATGACAGGAAAATCATCAATTTGAAAATGATCTATGATTTTCTCAATGCGTTCCTCTATATTTGACAATTGAGACTTTATTTCTTTTTTAGTTTCCAAAGAAGAATCAATATTGAAATTGAAAGTTTTAATTGGAAGAGAAGACTTTTTGTCTGGAGTGTTGGTCATAAGAGCTCCTTAATACTCGAGAACTTTCTCAACTTTTTGTATATGTGAATTCTTATATATAAAAGAAGATAATTTGTTCGTCCAATAGGTAAGATCAAATCCTTGGGATATTGCCATTGAACGAATATTTCTTGTAAATAATCGTCTTTGTTTGGGCGATAAACCGCCCCACAAACCATGCTGCTCATTCAATATGATAGCAGTGTATAAACATTGGTTTTGTACGGGGCATTTAAAACAATATTTAATAGCAGATTGTTTTAAATTATAGTTTTCTGTATCATAAAATGGAGCATTACCCACAGTTTTACAAACAGCATTCATTGACCAATGCGTAACTCTAAGGGTAACGCTTTCTTTATGTTCTGCAAATACTTGTGGATTGTTTTTAAATTTCATTAAAAATTAAATCCTAAGCTGCGTCTTATATTTGCAAAACTTTCGGCTATGTACTCTGAAGAACTCATTATCTTGGAATCAAGATCATCTACTTTTCTTTCAACAACTGCAGAAATAGGTTGTCTATTCAGAACAGAACATATCTTCAAATATATTTCAATGTTGTAGTTTATAGAAAAATCTAACATTTCTAACACAGAAGAAATATACGTATTAAAAAAGAAACTATCGATCTTTGCACTTGTTGCTTTAGAAAGAAACTGCAATATTTTTTCATTTGCTGTGGTAGTGACTGAACTAATAAAATCAAAAACAACTATTCTTTTTGCAATTGATTCTTCTAAAACATCAGCATAGAGATCATTAGCAAATTTGTTGTTAGTTAAAAAATTCAAAGTGTTGAAAACTGTGCGATTATATGAATCTACTGTAAAGATAAAACCATTGGCGGTATCGTATAGCGCATGCGCCAAACGAGCACGAACTATAGTTGAATCAATACTTGAACTACTAGTATCTTTCAACAAATTTTCTAAGTCATCAGTTAAAGAATTTACGTGCTGACTTGTTTTGGACGAACTTTTGGAAGAATCAAAAAGGTCGTCATCGTTAGATGATATATCAGAATACATGATATCTCCTTAAGGTTTTAATAATTAACAGATCTCAAATCCACCACAATTCTGTAAGAAGTCACAAAATTGTTGAATATCTTGAAGAGATAAAAAATAATTTTTATCCCAACTATCAACTAGACCAGTACCATTGCAAACATGGCATTCTTTTATTGTATACTCACAATCATTTAAAGTAGGTGATTGTTCTGCATTTATCTGTAAAGAGTTTTTTTCAACTTTAATTGTTTTTTTGCCGTGGCAACAATAGCAAACAACTTGTTCTAAATTAGCAAGTTGGATGTCCCGATCTTCTATATATTTTTGTGCATTTCCAGAAATAATGTCTTCTTTTAATCTCTTTGCAAGTTTTCTGGAGTTAACAGCACCAAGACCATCGCCGTCATTGGAATGTCCGTATTTAACTTTTTGAGAAATATCTGGATGCATATCTAAACAGTAATCCCATAAAGGATGCCAACCCCAAACATTGCGTCGAAAATATTCGCCTGATTTTTCGGTTGGATTTTTACCGTAAACGTCCATTCCCATAACTATTTCTCCTTGTTGGGATCAGGTTTTGGTTTTGGTTTTTGTGGATCTTTTTTGACTTTACGAGATTTAGCTAGTGACATATTTTTCTAACTCTTTTGCTCTTCGTAAATACCAATAGTGAGATAAAAACACATCTTCAATTTCATCATAGTCCATGTTTTCTTCAAATTCTACACCAGCATCGTCTGTATAATGTAGGATTTCATAAATATAATTTGATAAAGCTCCTGTAGAAACCCATTTGTCAACCAAAATAATTCTTTCTTCAAGAGTTAAAGACTCCCATTCTTGATATGCCATTCTTAAATAAATATTATATGAAAAAACCGTGTTGGTCATAAAAAATAACGCCTTTAAACAGATTTATACTGAACGCGCGTTAATCGGCGTGCAGTCAAGATTGCTTTATCAGTATGAATTTCATAATAAGAATTTGTGGAATCAGAAGAAAACGATTGAATAATCATTTCTTCGGTATTTTGGGATTGACCAACAAACAGAGTCATTCCAATTTCTAAGTTTTCTACCGCAATAGATTTCCCGTAATAATGATCTGGATTTTGGGGCAACAAAATACGAACTTTCACTGTATCAGACATATCAATCCTTTCTAAAATCTAAACTTTTGAAAAAACACTCAATTAAACTAAAGCTGATTGAGTCTCCGCTAATAACTCTCTGTGCAAAGATCTTTCAAAAGAAACTTGTAGCTGAGCATGCCATCGACTAATGTCAAGCATTCTATCTCTGATTAAAGTTAAATGATGCGGCATCTCGTAAGGAATAACTGCAAGTTGACTCTTATTGGCAAACAAACAAGGTTCAGACTCCATCATTAATTTAACCATTAAAGCTGGCTGAACATTTGTTGTTTTTTGTTCACGTTGATATTCTTCTATATCATGCGTATCTCTGCTTGTCACAATATAATCCTTTATTCTGCTTTGTAAGCTGTTCTGTAATTCTGTACACTCATTTGTTTTCTCATCATATCGTTAACAACTTGTTGTC
>Ga0169931_10004153_pt1 | contig 22621 bp, 23 predicted proteins | sample Kivu_15m_20L_FD_129675 | JGI IMG/M metagenome (GOLD analysis project Ga0169931, IMG submission 129675) | Freshwater microbial communities from Lake Kivu, Western Province, Rwanda to study Microbial Dark Matter (Phase II) - Kivu_15m_20L... | ecosystem: Environmental > Aquatic > Freshwater > Lake...
GGCTCCAATCGCTGCGTGCAGCGAGCGCCTGTTGGTCCTGGGGGCTGCCGCTCCAGTGGATCTCGGCGCTGCTGGTCAGCCGAACCATCGCGGTATGCCCTGCAAAAGAGCCCGAAGTCTGGCGCGTTTTTGCTGCAGATCAGGCAGGTCTGAGCCGCAGGCCGAAGCGCGTGGCCACAGCCTGGAGCAACAGGGGCCTCACCGAGGCGCAGCTGAGGCCTGGGATCCAGTCGACCAGGCGCCCCACGGGCCGGTCGGCAATGCCACAGGGCACGATCGCCGCAAAACCAGCCAGATCGCAGTCGACGTTCAGCGCCACCCCGTGCTGGCTGATCCAGCGGCGTGCCCCCACCCCGATCGCGGCCACTTTGCGCCCCTCGAGCCAGACGCCTGTCTGGCCACTGCTGCGCTCCCCCGCCAGCCCGAGGGCAGCGAGCACGTCGAGCACCACCTGCTCGAGGCTGCGCAGGTAGAGATGCAGATCCGCACCATGGTTCTGCAGGTTCAGCACTGGGTAAAGCACCAGCTGACCTGGGCAGTGATGGGTGACCTCGCCGCCGCGGTCGATGCGAAACAACGGGTGCGGCGGATTGGCGGGGTCGAAGCGCAGAAACGCCGGATCACCGCCGCGGCCCAGGGTGTAACAGGGCAGATGCTCGAGCAGCAGCACAGCTGCAGGCCCACCGGGATCGCCGAGCAGACGCTGCTGCTGTTGCCGCTGCTGCTGCCAGGCCTGGTCAAACGCCACCGGCCCCGGCGGTTCAAGAAGGATTGCGTCGCTGCTGGACCGGCCCATCAACCCTTCCTAGCGTTGGGTCATCCCGAGCTCAGGAGGGCACGAGGATCCATGAAACTGCTCATCCACGGTCGCAACCTTGAGGTGACTCCGGCCATCCGGGAGTACACCGAAACCAAGCTCACCCGTGCCATCAACCACTTTGAGGGGTTGGTGAAAGAGGCCGATGTGCATCTGTCGGTGGCCCGCAACCCACGGGTGCCCCAGCAGACCGCCGAGGTGACGATGTTTGCCAATGGCACCGTGATCCGGGCCCAGGAGCGCTCGGACAACCTCTACGCCAGCATCGATCTGGTCGCCAGCAAACTGACGCGCCAGCTCAACCGCTTCAGAGAGCGCCTGCATGAGCGGACCCACGGTCCCGTGCACCGTTCCGCCCGCGACGAGGAGGCCGGCGCCGCCACCCTGCCCCCACCGGGCGGAAGCCTGACCGATGGCAAGGAGGCGGCCACCCCCAGCCGTGGGGTGCGGCGCAAGTATTTCTCCATGGCGCCGATGAGCGTGGAGGAGGCCCTGCAGCAGCTCGATGTGATCGACCACGATTTCTTTGTGTTTCGCGACAGCGACAGCGGCCAGATCCAGGTGGCCTACCGGCGCAACCACGGCGGTTATGGCGTTATCCAGGCTAGGGACTGACCCACCCACCACCCGGAGCATCCCCTTGAACGCTGAGCGGCCCGATCTGGCTCCCTTGATCGACCACGCCCAGCTGGATCCCCTGGCCGGTCGCGAGGCGATCGAGCGCTGCTGCGAGGAGGCCCGCCACTTCGGTTTTGTCGGGGTGTGCGTGGCCTCCCGTTGGGTGGGCCTTGCCCGCGAGCGGCTGCCCCGCACCAGCGGCGGCGTCCAGCCCCGACTGGTGTCGGTGATCGGCTTTCCGTTCGGTGCGGTGCCACCCGAGATCAAACGCGCCGAAGCCCAACAAGCTGCCGAGCAGGGGGCCGACGAGCTCGATGTGGTGCCCGACTTCGGGGCGCTCACCGATGGCGACAGCTCGGCGCTGCTGGCCGATCTGGCTGCCATTGCCGAGCTCGATCTGCCGTTCAAGGTGATTGTTGAAGCCGGCAAACTCGCACCCGATGCACTCGAGCTGCTGGTCGAGGTGAGCATCGACGCCGGCGCCGGCTTTCTCAAGACCGGTTCCGGGTTTGGTCCGGCAGCCACCACGGCCCAGGTGCAGACCCTGCGCCAGCTGGCCCGGGGCCGGGCGGCGATCAAGGCCTCTGGCGGAATCGCCAACCTCGAGGCCGCCCTCGAGCTGGTGAGCGCCGGTGCCACCCGCCTGGGCACCAGCCGGGGTGTGGCCCTGATCGAGGCCTTACGGGCGGGTGCCTGAACCGACCGGTGCCTGATCAGACCGTCGAAGGGCTGGTGCTCAGCAGCCAGGCCCTGGGGGAGCAGGACCGGCTGCTCGTGACCTTGACCGCCGACCAGGGGCTGTTGCGGCTGGCGGCCCCGGGGGCACGGCGGCCACGCAGCAGCCTGGCCGCCGCCGTGCCCCTGGCCCATCTGAGGCTGCAGATCGGGGGTGGACGCGGCCTGCGGCGCATCCGCCAGCTGCAGGTGTTGCACCACTACGGCGCTCTGGGGGCACGGCTGGAGACTCTGGCCGCAGGCCAGGCCCTGTGTGAGCTGGCCCTGGCCCTGGTCGGGGACGATGACCCGGCCGCGGCCCAGCTGGCCCACCTGCTGCTGCAGCTAGGCCGGCTGGAGCAGCTGGTCGCGGACCGCAGCCCAGCTCTTGAGGTGCTGGCCCTGCTGGTGCAGGGGGCACTGCAGCAGCTGGCCCTGGGGGGCTACGCCCTGCCGCTGCAGACCTGCGCCCACAGCGGCACCCCGCTGGAGCCACCGATCGGCGACTGGAGCTGGCGCTGCAGCCTGCTCAGCGCCGAAGGGCTGGTGATCGGAGCCGTGAACGGCGCGCCCGTGCAGCTCAATCCCTCGGAACTCGCCCTGCTCCAGCGCCTGCCCCGGCCCCAGCTGCCACGCCGCCGCGATGGCGAGCTGCTGGGACCCGAGCCGGTGTGGCTCAACCTGCTGCGGCTGCTGGAGTGCTGGTGCCGCGAACATCTGAACCGACCGATCCGGTCCCTGGGTCTGCTGCGCAGCTGCTACGGCAACATGGCGATCCAGCCTCCCGATCCGGCTTGAGCAGCGCTGCCAACCCCAACGGACTGCTGGCCGTGCTGAAGCTGCGGGGCTTCAGGCAGTTGTGGATCGGCCAGATCTTTTCCCAACTGGCCGACAAGTTCTACATCGTGCTGATGGTGTTTCTGATCGCCCAGGTCTGGGTGAGTGACACACCAGCCAGCAACCCCGCCCTGGCCGAAGCCGCGGCGGCCATGCGCCTCGACCTCGAAAGCCGGGCCCAGGTGATCACCCTGCTGGCCACCGGCATCTACGTGGCCAATACCATTCCGGCGGTGCTGCTGGGAACGGTCGCCGGTGTCTGGGCTGATCGCTGGCCCAAGCGCACGATGATGGTGGCCTCGAACGGCCTGAGGGCCGTGCTGGTGCTGCTGGCGCCCCTGTGTCTGCTGCCCGGGCCCAGCTGGCTTGGACTGAGCTGGGGGTACTGGGGGCTGGTGCTGATGACCCTGCTCGAATCGGTGCTGACCCAGTTCTTTGCACCGGCCGAGCAGGCCACGATCCCTCTGCTGGTGCCCCCGCAGTTGCTGCTGGCTGCCAATTCGCTGTATCAGGCCACGAGCATGGCCGCAACGATCGTCGGCTTTGCCCTTGGAGATCCGATCCTGCGGCTGCTGAGGGCCCTGCTGGCCCAGCTGGGCATCCCCGGTGGTGAATTCGTCCTGCTGCCGTTCTGCTACGGCATGGCGGCCCTGGCGATCAGCCGCATCGCTCTCGCGGAGGCCCCCCGCCCGCCCCGCGCCGTCACGGTCTGGGAGGAGATCGGCGAGGGCATGGCCGTGTTGCGCAGCCGTCCGAGTGTGCGCATCGCCATGGCCCAGCTGGTGTTGCTTTACAGCCTGCTGGCAGCCCTCTATGTGCTCGCGATCAGCATGGCCTCCCTGATTCCGGGGCTGGGGCCGACGCAGTTCGGCACCCTGCTGGCCATGAGCGGCGTCGGCCTGGCACTGGGGGCCGTGCTGGTCGCCCAAATGGGCGCGGGGCTCAACCGGCGACGGCTGGCGGCCACCGGCCTGGGGACCATGGCCTGGACCCTGGTGCTGCTGGGACAGGTGCGGGGCAACCTGGTGTTCACGCTGCTGCTGTGCACCGTGCTGGGGATCGGCGCCGCGCTCCTGGCGATTCCGGCGCAGACCACGATTCAGGAGGACACCCCCGAAGCCATGCGCGGCAAGGTGTTCGGCCTGCAGAACAACCTGATCAATGTGGCCCTCAGCCTGCCGCTGGTGCTCGCCGGAACCGTGGTAAGCCGCTACGGACTGTTGCCAGTGCTGTGGATCCTGGCCGGCCTGAGCCTGGCCGCGGCCCTGCTGGAACGGCCCTGGCAAAGCTGCGGGCGCAACGACCACTGTTAGCGTCGTGGGGCCTGCAAACGGTTCAGTGGCGCACATTGCCTGGCTGGGCAAGAAGTCGCCGTTCTGCGGCAACGTCACCTACGGGTTGACCACCACCCACGCGCTGCGCAGCCGGGGGCATGGGATCAGTTTCATTCACTTCGACACCCCGGCGACCAGCCTGGGCCGGCAGGCTCCGGCCGAACGGGTCAGTGACCGGGTCGGTGACAACGAGCGGGACGAGGCCAACGGTGAAAACCCTGAGGTGGCCCTGCCGTACCTGGTCAAAGGCCAGGTGTACACCATTCCCTCGCTGGGGGCCCAGCGCGAACTGCGGGAGTCGTTGGCGCGGCTGCGCCCCGACCTGGTGCACGCCAGCCTGACCCTGTCGCCCCTTGATTTTCTGCTGCCTGATCTGTGCCAGCAGCTGGGCCTGCCCCTGGTGGCCACCTTTCACCCGCCGTTTGATGCCAGCCTCCGCAACCTGACCGCCGGCACCCAGCAGCTGACCTACCAGCTCTATGCCCCGTCGCTGGCCCGCTTCGACCGGGTGATCGTGTTCTCAGAGATCCAGGCCGAGGTGCTGCAACGACTCGGCGTTCCCCATGAGCGACTGGCGGTGATTCCCAACGGGGTCGACACCACCCTGTGGCGGCCGGGCCACCCCAGCAGCGACACCCCCGAACTGGCCGAGCTGCGCCGCCGCTTTGCCGGGCAGCGGTTGTTTCTGTACATGGGCCGGGTCGCCACTGAAAAGAATGTCGAAGCCCTGCTCAAAGCCTGGCGCCTGGTGCGGCCGGCGGGCTGCGTGCTCGTGATCGTGGGCGATGGGCCGGCCCGCGCGGCCCTGCAGCAGAGCAGTGCCGACGATGCCAGCGTGATCTGGTGGGGCTATGAACCCAGCCTGGAGCGGCGGGTGGCCTTCCAGCAGCTGGCCGAGGTGTTCCTGCTGCCGTCGTTGGTGGAGGGTCTGTCGCTGGCCCTGCTCGAGGCCATGGCAGCCGGGAGCGCCTGTGTCGCCACCGACGCCGGCGCCGACGGGGAGGCGCTCGAGGGGGGGGCCGGCATCGTGATCAGCACCCAGGGGGTCACCACCCAGCTGCGCACCCTGCTGCCGGTGCTGCGCGACCAACCGGTGCTGACCGCCGAACTGGGGCGAAGGGCCCGGGCCCGTGCTCTGGAGCGTTACACCCTGAAGGGCAACATCCAGGCCCTCGAGCGGCTTTACCAGGAGCTGCTCAGCGGTCGGCCCAACCTGGTGGCCGCCTGAGGGCTGGTGTTCAGGTCCAGACCGAGGGGTCCAGGCAGTCCGGCAGGTCGGCAAAGGGAGACTCATCGCCGAGAAGATCGCGGCTGATCCCCAGGCAGATCTGATTGAGCGGCAACGAAAAACTGCTGCCATCCCGATCGAACGGACCTTCCACATAGGCCCCGATCCGCTCGGCGACCAGAAAGCCCAGAAACAGCAAGGCACCGGTCAGTGGCCGGCCGTCACTGCTGAAATCGAGATAGAGGTCGTAGCCGAACACCCAGGCGATCAGGCGCACGAACACGTCGTAAGCCGGCGGAATCGGCGTGTTGCGGATCTTCTGCAGTCCACCCAGTGCCGTGGTGAAGACCTCGGCGCTGCGCAGCAGGGCATCGCGCCCCAGATCGCTGATCTGCCCCTGGCCACGCAGGCGATGCAGGGCTTCGGCCCGCACCCAGACCACCTGCAGCAGGGTCACGTCCTCGGTGAAACCGAGCTGGGCAGCCAAGGCCAGCATGCGCTGGCGATGACTGCGCAGGGCGAAATTGCGCAACTCCAGATTGGCCAGCCACACCATCAGCACCTGCAGCTGCAGCAAGCGGCGGTGCGTGCTGCTGTGGTGATCGGCAGGCCCCAGCACGGCCAGCAGTGTTTCACGCCATTGACGGCTCTGATTGACCACCGTCCCCCAGAGTCCGCGGGCCTCCCACCAACGGTTGATTGCCTGGGTGTTGCGAAAACCCAGAAAAATGGAGACGGCGATGCCGAGGATCGGGAAGGCTGAGCCTTTGAACAGGCCATCCAGTCCAAACGGCTTCGTCCAGAAGGACACCACACTGAGGACAACAAAAACGAGCAGGTCCAGGTGCATGCGCACCAACAGCTGACCCAGCACCCGTGGGTAGTGACGACGGGCGGTGTGGGGGGCAGGCACCCCCGGGTGCCGCACCACGGGGTCAACTGACATGGCTCAGCTCGCTGCAGCAGGCCTCCCAGGCCGCCACCGGATCGGACGCCGCGGTGATCGGTCGTCCGATCACCAGCTGGCTGGCTCCGGCCGTCAGGGCCTGGGCCGGGGTCATCACCCGGGCCTGGTCGCCCCGGGCGCTGCCAGCGGGGCGAATGCCCGGGGTCACCAGAGCAAAGGGGTTCGGATGGGCAGCCCGCAGAGCCGCCACCTCATGCGGTGAGCAGACGCAGCCACCCAGCCCTGCCGAGGCGGCGAGGCTGGCCAGACGCGGCACGTAGCGGCCAATGGCCTCATCAATCGCCAGCTCTCGGCTCAGGCGCGCCTGATCCCAACTGGTGAGCACCGTCACGGCCAGGAGCGTCGGCGGTGCCAGCCCGGCCGCCTGGGCCGACTCTGCAGCGGCCAGCTGGGCTGCCTGCAGCGCCTCCAGGCCGGCTGAGGCATGGACCGTGATCAACCCGGCACCCAGCCGCGCGGCCCGATGGCAGGCCCCGGCCATGGTGGCCGGAATGTCGTGAAACTTGAGATCCAGAAAGACCTGCAATCCCCGTTGCCGCAACTGGTCCACCACCCCAGGACCGGCCGCAACAAAAAGTTCGAGACCCACCTTGACCCAGCGCAATCCCGGCAGGGTGTCGACCAGAGCCAGGGCCTGCGGCACTTCCAGGCCATCGAGGGCGAGGATCAGCCGGTCAGCAGGATGGGGGTGGGTCACGGGATCAGGCTAGACAGACGCCGATCCGATGTCGCCTGGACAACAGCGAACTGCGATCGAGACAGCCGTGGCCCCGGCCCACTAGCGGGGACAGTGGAGTTGTGTGATCAGCACCATGACGTCCACTCCGCTCGGTCCCCTACCGGTGGTCCTCAGCCTCGAGCCTGCAACGCCTGAAGTCCAACGCGCCATCGGCCTGCAGGCCGATGGGGTAATCACCATTCCGATCACGGTCCATGCCGGCGTGCCGTGGGAGCAGCCGAGCTGGGATGAGCTGCTTGGTCAGCGCTGACGCTCAGGACAGCACCAGACGCCGAAAGGTCTTCTTGCCCAGCTGCAGCACCTTGCCGTCGAGCTCGGCGGCACTGGTGAACTCCTGATTGGGATCGCCAAGCTTCTGGCCATCGAGCCTGACCCCTCCCCCCTGAATCTGGCGCCGGGCCTCGCTGCTGCTGGCACAGATCCCCACGGCGCTGAGCAGATAAAACGCCTTGGCCGGGAACCGGACCGCTGCCAGGGATGCCTCGGGAACCTCGGCTTCGGCAGCTCCGGCGCCGGTGGCCCCGCCCACCAGGGTGGCCGCATCGGCCTGGGCCTGCTGGGCACAGGCCAGACCATGGCGCTGCCGGGTGACCTCCAGGGCCATCGCCTTCTGACGCTCGCGCGGATTGGCCGGCAGCGCCCCCAGATCCAGGTCGGTGAGCAGGGTCAGATAGTCATCAACGACGGCGTCGGGCACTTTCTCGAGCTTGGAGTACATCGAGAGGGGGTCTTCGCTCAGGCCCACGGTGTTGCCCAGGCTCTTGCTCATCTTCTGGACGCCATCGAGCCCTGGCAGGATCGGCAGCAACAGGCCGAACTGGGGTCGCTGGCCGACATGGCGCTGCAAGTCACGCCCCATCGCCACATTGAACTTCTGGTCGGTGCCGCCCAGCTCCACATCAGCCTGGATCGCCACCGAGTCGTACCCCTGCAGCAAGGGATACAGAAACTCGTGCAGCACGATCGGCGTGCCCGAGCTGTAGCGCCTGGCGAACTCCTCCTTCGCCAGCATCTGACCGACAGTGCTGGTGGCGAGCAGCTCGATCACCTGCGGGAGATCGAGTCCAGCCAGCCATTCACTGTTGCGGCGCACCTCGAGGCGCCCGGGGGTCTCAAAGTCGAGCAGGGCGTGGGCGGGGTCCTGTCCCAGCCCAAGCTGCTGCAGGTAGGTGGTGGCATTGGCCTCCACCTGGGCAGCACTGAGCTGCACGCGGGTGGTGCTCTTGCCGGTGGGATCACCGATGCGGGCCGTGAAATCGCCGATGATCAGCACCGCGGTATGCCCCGCGTCCTGAAAGGCCCGCAGCTTGCGGAACAGGATCGAGTGCCCCAGGTGAATGTCAGAGCCGGTGGGATCGATGCCGAGCTTGATGCGCAGGGGCCGGCCGGCCGCAGCGCCCTCATCCAGGCGTGCGGCAAGGGCCTGGTCGGCATCAGCGCCAGCCTCGCCTGCCGGGAACAGGTCGACCATGCCGCGCACCAGCCACGCCGGAAGCCCCATCTGTGCCACGTCGACCCAACCAGCCGTCACTGCTGGCGGATCGTAGGCAGCGGCCTGGTCGCCCCCCGGAGTCAGCCCGGTTGATCGAGTTGGGATTTCATGCGCAGGAGGGTCTGCTCCATCTGCTGAAACATGGTCTCGGGGGTCAACCCGAACTGCCCCAGCTGGGTCCGCAGCTGCTCAACAGTCAACTTGGCCTGAAAATCCTCGGAGAGTTCGAAGCGCTTCATGAACACCCGATAGCGCTCCATCATCTCTTCCATGCGCTCGATGTAGAGCTTTTTGCCCTCACGATCGAACTTGCCATAGTCACTGCCCAGCTGCATCAGCTGCTGGTAATCGGTGAACAGGCGCTTGGCCTCGTCCTGGACAATCTCAGATTCAAAAAAGGCCATCAACGGCAGCAGCCTGCTCGAAGGCTCAGACAGCATCAGGATTCTGGTCGCTGCTGCCGGATCCGGCGAGTGCGGATCCACGTAATCGCCGCCAGCATGGCAACAGCTGCACCGCAGTCATGGACTTCAGCGCAAGGCTGGGACCGATCCGACAGAGCGCAGGCCGCTTGCGCCAACTGCTGAACAACGAGCAGATGGTGGTGTGCTTTGGATCACGGGCCCAGCTCTGCTTCTTTTTGGCCGGCCATCTGGATGAACAACAACTCGCTGGGGCCTTCACCACGGCCGCCGAAGCCCTGCATTGCATCGCCAGCCAGCAGCCCGGATACCTGTTGTGCAGTGATCAGCTCGAAGCGGGCTGCGGCCTTGAGCTGGTGATCGCGGTCAAACAACGCTGGCCGGCCCTGCGCACTCTGCTGATGATTGGCGGCAGGCCCCGACCGGCCCTGCTGCGGGCGGTGGTGGATGCGGGTTGTGACGGGCTGCTGCTCGAGAACAGCCTGGGCCAGGGCACAGCGACGAGCATGCTCGAGACCGTCTGCCGCGGCGGCATTGTGGTCGATCGCGCTCTGCTGACGCTGTTGCGTGAGCGCCCCATGGGCCCATCGGCCCACGCCCACCTGCAGAACCTGAGCAGCCGCGAGCTGGAGGTGCTGACGCTGGTGTGCCGCGGCCGAAACAACGCCGAGATCGCGCAACAGCTGGTCATCGCCATCGACACGGTGAAGAGCCATGTCAAGAATCTGCTGCTCAAGCTGGGAGCCAAGGGACGCACCCATGCGGCTGTGATGGCCCTGGAACTGGGCCTGGTGCCATGGCCCCAGGAGGTTGAGCCCCGCTAATTTCGGCCGATGGGCCAGAAACACTGGTTGGATCCACTGGCGCGGAGGCTGCTGATCGCCACGGGTCAGCTGCCCCAGACCCCCCCCGCCGACCAGGCGGACGACCCGAGCGCTGCGTCGCTCGAAAGGGACCTGATGGCGCTGAAGCTGCGTCAGCAACCCGGACGGCGCCTCGCGAGCGCCGAGGAGGTGCGCCTGGCTGCCGAACTGGGCTGGCGCCTCGACGTCAACCGCGCCACCGCCACGGACTGGCTGCGACTGCCCGGGATCACGGCCGATCAGGTGGATCTGCTGATCAGGCTGCAGAACGGCGGTGTGCAGCTCAGTGGCGCCGAAGACCTGGCCCGCCTGCTGGACCTACCGGCCAGCGTGATCGCCAGCTGGCAGCCCTTGCTCGAATACCGCTGGTACGGCGAGCCACCAACGGTGCCGACGCCCACGCGGCTTGACCTCAATCAGGCCAACGATCGCCAGCTGGAGGCCCTGGGGCTGTCCAGCCAGCGCCGGGCGCGGTTGCTGCGCGAACGGGCCCGGCGACCGTTTCAGGACCTGGCAGACCTGCAACAGCGGCTGCAGTTGCCGGCCGACCTGATCGCAGCGTGGATCGGGCGGGTCAGCTTCAGTCCTGCTCCGGCAGGCCCAAAGCTGCCCCAACCGGGCAACCGACCGTGAGGCCGATGGCGCGGGCACGCCAGGGTGACCTGTTTGCCGGCACCGAGACCGGACCGTTGGCCAGCCCAGACCCAGGCCGGCAGCTGCCGCTGTTGCGCGAGCAGCTGCTGGCCTGGCAACAGCGTCTGGCCCAGCACCAGGGGCCGTTGTTCATGGGGGCCGGCAGCGCCAGCGACAGCGCCCGACAAGGTCAGTTGTTCACCATCACTGACCCGGTGGACGCGGCTGCCGACCGCTTCCAACCGCTGAGGCTGCAGCGGCAACCGCTCAGCTTCTGGCGCTGGCCCCAGCTCCAGGTCAACGGCGCAGCGCTCTACGTCGTGCTGGATCGTCCCGCCGCCCTGGACCACCCCCTGCTGCTGTACGTGGGCGAAACCGGCAGGGCCGAACAGCGTTGGAAAGGGGAGCATGACTGCAAGCAGTACCTGGCGTCCTACGGCGAGAGCCTGCAGCGACTCGGGTTGGCACCACGGTTCAGCATCAGCTTCTGGGGCGATGTACCCGATCAGACCCGGGCGCGCCGCCAGCTCGAGCAGGCCCTGATCCGGCGCTGGCTGCCCGCCTTCAACAAGGAGACCCGAACCCGCTGGGCCACCCCCTTTCAGGCCGAGGAGGGCTGAACAGAGCGCGCTGGTTAGCATCGCCGCCTGAGCCGGGTAAGCCCATGGACGTGCGCTGTCTGTCACTTGATCTGGACGATGCATCCGCCCTGCAGCAGCTCCAGGCCGATGCCCTGGCCATCGGTCTGTTTAGCCACCAGGAGCAGCAGCCCCTGCGCGCGTGCCTGCGGCACCTGCTCAGTGACGCCGAGCAGGCTGCGCTGGAAACGCGGCTGGAGCAACGGCGCTTCAAGGCCAAACCCGGCGAATCCCTGAGCTTTGAGCGTCTCGGTGCCAAACCGGCCACCCTGATCGTGGTCGGACTGGGTGAACCCTCGGGCTTTGATCGCGATGCGCTGCGCCAGGCGACGGCCAGGGCTTGCAAGGCTGCAGCACCGGCCGGCACCCTGGCCCTGGCCCTGCCACTCGAAGGGTTGCCCGCCCATGGGGCTGCCCAGGCCATTGCCGAAGCGGCCCGATTGGCGCTGTACCAGGACCAGCGCTTCAAAAGCGACGCTGAACCTGCACCTGGCCTGGACCAGCTGCTGCTGCTGGGCCTGAGCCCTGAGCTGGACGCCGTGGCCCAACAGGCAGCGGCCCACTGCAGCGGCGTTGAACTGGCCCGGCAACTGGTGGCAGCCCCCCCCAACGTGGCCACTCCCCAGCACCTGGCCGACACTGCCGCGGCCATGGCCACTGCGTTTGGCCTCGAACTCAGAGTCCTGGATCGCGAGGCCTGCCAGGCGCTCGGGATGGGGGCCTATCTGGGGGTGGCGCAGGGCTCCGATCTGCCGCCCCAGTTCATTCACCTCACCTACAGGCCGGATGGGGCTGTGCAGCGCCGCGTGGCCTTGGTGGGCAAGGGTCTCAGCTTTGATTCCGGGGGCTACAACCTCAAGGTGGCTGGCTCCCAGATCGAAATGATGAAGTACGACATGGGAGGCAGCGCCGCCGTGCTGGGGGCGATGCGCACCATCGCCGAGCTCAGGCCGGCCGGCATGGAAGTCCACATGATCGTGGCTGCCTGCGAAAACATGATCAGCGGTGGCGCACTCCACCCCGGCGACATCCTCACCGCCTCGAACGGCAAAACGATCGAGATCAACAACACCGACGCCGAAGGGCGCCTGACCCTGGCCGATGCCCTGGTCTATGCCTGCCAGCTCGAACCGGACGCCGTGGTGGATCTGGCCACCCTGACCGGGGCCTGTGTGATCGCCCTGGGCGAGGAGATCGCCGGGCTGTGGGCCAACCACGATGGTCTGGCCGATGCCCTGCTCGATGCCGGCCGCACCACGGGCGAACTGCTCTGGCGCATGCCCCTGCGCCCGTCGTACAAAGAGGGTCTGAAGAGCCCGCTGGCCGACCTCAAGAACACCGGGCCCAGGCCCGGGGGGTCGATCACCGCGGCACTGTTCCTGCAGGACTTTGTCAGCCAGGGGATGCCCTGGGCCCATCTCGATATCGCCGGCACGGTCTGGAGTGACAAAGGACGGGGACTCGACCCAGCCGGAGCCACAGGCTTCGGCGTGCGCACCCTGGCCAGCTGGATCCTGGCCGGAGCCCCAACCGGCCCCGCCGCCTAGGGTTGGAAGCAGCACGACCTCAGCCGATGGCCGTTCAGAAAATCCGCTGGTACGTCAAGGCCCAGCTCGGTGTGCTGCTGCTCCCGGCCGGACTGTGCCTGTTTGGAGAAGCGGTGATCCGCAAAGGAATCCAGACCCTGGCAGCCTCGGCCAAGGCGGTCGATCCGATCGCCAGTGCAGGCCCCTGGTTTTGGTACGGCACCTTTGGCCTGATCCTGATCAATGCAGGTGTCGGGCTGATGATCGAGAGCGGTTTGCTGCGCGGGTACCCACGCCGACCTCCTGAAGCCTGACGCCGCTCAGGCGGCGCTGACGGAGCTGAGGGATCCGATCAGCGCCTGGGGCGCTTCGAGAGCGTGGATCTGCCAGCGGGCCCGCTCACCGCACACGGCCAGCAGGCGATCCAGGTCGTCTGCAGCCTGCTTGGGGCTGTCATAGGGCCCAATGTGGCGGGTCTGCAGACCGTCTCGGATGGTCAGCAGATACATACAGAAGCGCTCGCAATGTTGGCGATACGCTAGCCACAGACGCAGCGAGTGCCAGGGCCGGAAACCCGCTCGAGCGCTGGGATTCAGGCAGAAGAGCAGCAGCGGCGCTTCAGCTTTTCCTCAGCTTTCGGCCATCTGGCTTTGCAGACCAGGGGAGATCCCGCCGGGCACGCACGCCCCAGACCGCATCAAGCCGCCTGTCACGACCACAAGCCCAGCGGTAGTAGTTGTATTTGACGCTGTTGCGCTCGGCGTAATTCTGGTGGTAGCCCTCGGCCGGCCAGAACTTGACCAGGGGTCGGATGGCAACCGCCAGGGACGACGCCGGTCGCCCCAGCTCACGGGCCGCCTGACGAACGCTCTGAGACGCTTCGCGCGCCTGAACCGGGCCAACGGTAAAAATGGCCGGGCGGTACGACCCCCCTCGATCACAGAACTGGCCGCCGCCGTCCAACGGGTCGATGTTGCGCCAATAGGCCCGCAACAGGGTGCCGTAGGCAATGCGATCAGGATCAAAGCGCACCCGCACCACCTCCTGGTGGCCGGTGCCCCCAGCAGACACTTGGCGATAGGTGGGATTGGCCAGCGCCCCGCCGCTGTAGCCGCTGACAGCATCCAGGACACCGTCCAGGTGCTCGAGGTCATGCTCGAGACACCAGAAGCATCCGCCGGCAAACACCGCCTCCTGGGCCGGTGCCGCCTGCAACGGTGCCGCCAGCATCAGCAGCGGCAGCAGCAGGGCCAAGACGCGGGACAACCAGCGGCCGCTCATGGGTTGCAAGGGGTTGGCACCACCTGATCGAGGACTGCCGCCGCAGCACGGCGGGTCACGCCAGGATCACCCAGCTTCTGACGAAGCACACCGTACCCCTCAAGAAGTCTCAGGCGTTCGGCTGAATCCTGGTGCAACAGCGGTTCGGCCGCCGCCACCAGTGCTGATGCCGTGTAGTCGTCCTGCAGCAGCTCAGGCACGAGTCGCTGCTCCATCACCAGGTTCACCGGCGAAATGTGCGGCACCTGAAACCGCAACAGGTGCTGCGCCACAAAGGCCGTCACCCGGCTGACCCGATAACCCACCACCTGGGGCACCTGACGCAAAGCCAATTCCAGATTGGCCGTCCCCGATTTGGTCAGAGCCACATCAGCAGCTGCGCACAGCACCGGCTTGAGCCGATCAGCCTGATCGGCCTCGATCACCCGGGCGCGCACCCCGGCCGCCGCCAAACGGGCGGCGAGCTCGGGCTCAAAGCCCCGCAGACCCGCCGGCACCAGCACCGCCAGCGTCGGATGGCGACGCTGCAATTCAGCGGCAGCTGCCACCATCTCGGGCAGCAGGTAGCGCAGCTCCTGGCGCCGTGATGCGGGCAACAGCAACAGCACCGGGTCGCTGGCAGACAGCCCGAGTTCGGCCCGGGCCTGCTCACGGGTGGGCAGCTCGCTGAGGGTGTCGAGCAGGGGATGCCCCACCCAGGTGACATGGGCACCACGCTCGCCATAAAAACGCGCCTCTTCCGGGAAGATCGCCAGGATCCGGTCGCTGAAGCCGATCAGACGGGTGGTGCCACCCTCACCGAGACGAAAGGCCCATTCCTGAGGGGCGATGTAATAGATGATCGGTGCCTTGATGCCCTGTCGCTTGATGCGAAGGCCCAGGTTGACGTTGGCACCCATGTAATCGATCAGCACCACGCCATCTGGCGGGGTATCCCGCAACTGCTGGCGCAGGCGCCGCTGCAGGCCCAGGGTCGGCAGCACCAGCGGCAGCGCTTCCCACAGACCGATCGCACCCATGGCGGTGGTGTCGGCGATCAGCGTGGCCCCTGCCCGCTGCATGCGCTCACCACCAAGGGCCTCGATGTGCAGGGGAAGGCCACGGGATGCGGCTTCCTGGTGGAGGGCTTTGATCAACAGGGAACCCTGCAGATCACCGGAGACCTCGCCGGTGCTGACCAGCAGACGCACCATCAGCGACTGCCAGGCAAGGGACCGCGCCGGCCAGGCCCCGAGGAGGCTTCCAGAAAACGAACCAGCGTTTCGGCGGCTGGATGCAGGGTCAGCTGGCGCGCCTGGACCAAGGCATCGGCGAGCACATACCCGCTGCGATACAGCAGGGTCCAGACCTGTTGCAGCTGCCTCAGCTGATTGCCGCCATCGAGCTCGGCCAGTCCACTGCGGCGCAGCCCGATGCGGTTGAGACCCCGCACCCGTCCAGGGTGGCCTTCGACCGTCATGTAGGGGGGCACATCGCGGTCGATACGACTCATGCCCCCGACCATCGCCAGGGTGCCGATGTGAACAAATTGATGAATGCCCAGCATGCCGCCGATCACCGCGCGGTCGTCGATCACCACATGGCCGGCGACCGCCACGCCATTGGCGATGACAATCCGATCGCCGAGTTCACAATTGTGACCCAGATGGCTGTAAGCCATCAACAGATTGCCACTGCCCAACCGCGTCTGTTCACCCTCGGCGGTGGCGCGGTTGATGGTGACGCATTCGCGGATGGTGTTGTCATCCCCCAGCACCACTTCCGTGGGGGCGCCGTTGTACTTGAGATCCTGGGGTTCGAGGCCGATGCAGGCACCGGGAAAGATGCGGTTGCCCGCGCCCATGCGCACCCGACCATCGATCACCACATGGGGACCGATCCAGCTGCCAGCACCGATCTGCACCTCGGGTCCGATCACCGCATAGGGGCCGACCGTCACACCTTCGGCCAGCTGGGCACGGGGGTCGACAACCGCAGTGGGATGGACGGAGGTGGCCATGGCTTGCGACATCATCGCCTCAGTCCACCAGCGAAAACAACAGTTCGCCGGAACAGACCAGCTCTCCATCAACGGTGGCCTCGGCTTGCACCTTGCCGAACCGCTTGCGTTTCAGGCTCAGCAGGGTGCAGGTGATGCGCAGTTGGTCACCGGGGACCACAGGGCGCCGAAAGCGCACCCCATCGATGCCGGCAAAGACGAACAACCCCTTGGGCAGATCCGGCATCTGGGTGACGATCAAGCCGCCCACCTGGGCCATGGCCTCCACGATCAGCACACCAGGCATCAGCGGCCGCCCCGGGAAATGGCCCATGAACTGGGGTTCGTTGAGGGTGACGTTCTTGATCGCCACCGCCCGTTCACCAGGCACGTGCTCGATCACCCGGTCCACCAGCGCGAACGGGTAGCGGTGGGGCAGCAGGCCCTGGATCTGCTCGCTGCTGAGAACGACAGTGCCGGTGGATGCAGGAACTGAATCAGGCAAGATCGGGTCTCCTCAGGTGGCGGGGGCTGCTTCTGAACCGGAGGCAGCAGCCAGGGCTGACGCCAGAGCGGTGTGCAGGCCATGGGAGCCGCGGTAAGCAAACACCTGGGCTCGCGGTAAGCCTGCCAGAGCCAGGTCCCCGAGCAGATCCAGAAGCTTGTGGCGCACCGGCTCATCGGCAAAGCGCAGCGGCGGATTGAGCCAGCGCTCCCCATCGCAGACCAGGGCATTGTCCAGGGCTCCGCCCTGGATCAGGCCGGCGGCACGCAGCTGCTCCACCTGGTCCTTGAACCCGAAGGTGCGCGCAGGCGCGATCTCATCCACAAAGGACTGGGGGGTCAACACCAGCGAAAACAATTGCCGACCGATCGCCGGCTGCACAAATTCCACGGCGGCTCCGATCTGCAGGGCTTCGGCTGGCAGGGCCGTCGCGAAACTCTGGCCCTGTTGGACGGTGATCGGCCCCCGGAGGGAGCCCGGATCCAGTCGCGAGCCCAAGCTGACCAGACCGGCTTCGGCGATTGCCTCCACCCAGCCCTGGGCCGAACCGTCCAGCAGCGGAATCTCGTCGCCATCGACCCACAGCTCGGCATGGGTGACCGCAGTGCCCGCCAGGGCTGCCAGCAGGTGCTCGACGGTGGCCAACGGTCCCGAATCCAGCTGCAGCGCGGTGCACAGGCGGGTTTCAGCAACCAGTGCAGGCTGCAGCTGCTGCAACGGTTCGCCCGGGCGATCGAGCCGTCCGACCCAGTACCCCGGGCGGCTGCCGGGGGCGAGTCGCACCCGGCAGCGCTGGCCGCTGTGCAGACCCACGCCGGCGCGTTCGACCGGCGCCGCGAGGGTCCAGGCGCCGCTGTAATCGGCAGGCCAGGTGGTCATCAGAACTTCCAGCCCACACCCAGGTTGAAGCGCCACTGGCCGGTGAAGTCCTGGCTGGCGATCTCAAGACGCAGGGGGCCCACCGGGGTGGTGACGATCAGACCCGTCCCGACCGAGAAACCACTGCCCGGCTTGCCCAGCAAGGCGGCCGGGTTGCCATAAAGGCCACCCAGGTTCTGACTGCCCAGGGCCGAGCCCCCATCCACGAACAGCTCACCGCTGATGATGCTGAACAGCGGGAAGCGGTACTCGATCGTGGCCTCGACAAAACTGCGGCCCGAGGCCAGGGCGCAGTCGTAGAAACCACGGACCGAGTTGCCGCCACCGAGGCAGAAGGCCTCATAGGGCGGGATCTCGCCGATGTTGGTGCCGGCACTGACCTGGAAGGCCCATGCCTGCTTGCAGTCTTTGCTGTCCCCGGGCTTGGGTCGGCAGCCCTTGTAGATCTTGAGCCAATCGACCGGAATGAAGTACGAGTAGCCCGCCCGCACCCGGTTGAACGCCGGCGAGTTGTTGCCGATCGGCAGAAACTGCTCGGTGCTGAGGCTGAGGAAGTCGCCGGAGGTTGGATTGCGGGGATCGTTGAGCCGGTTCATGTTGGTGGCCAGTCGCAGGCCCCACAGGTTGTTGGTGCTGGCGCAGTTGAACGCCAGACAGACCTGAGTCCCGTTGACGATTCCGTGGGTGGAGCCCTGACCGGCGAAGTTCATCGGCACCGCCTGCTGACCGGAAATGCCCAGCACCAGGGTCCAGGGCTCCTTGCGGAACGGGTCGCGGCCGTTCATCGGACGCACGAACTGCAGGTTCGCCCCCGCCCGCTGCACCGCAATGATGTTTCCACCGTTCTGGGTCACGATCGCCTGACCGTTCTGGGTGTTCTGAAACACCTGGGGAACATCGCGGCTGACGAAACCGCGGCCACGGAAGGCTGTGCGGAATGGATCGCCCTTGATCCAGGGATCGGTGAAGGTCAGGTCGATCAGGCCGCCGTACTGGCCGTAGGTGATGTTGGTGCTGAGATCCCAGGCGCGGCCGCGCAGGTTGCTGTCATTCAGCTGGATCTGGCCGAACACGCCCTGGGCGACGCTGTACCCCAGACCACCCGAGAGCGAGCCGGTGGACTGCTCGACGATGCCCAGCACGATCGTGACCTTGCCCGGCTCGGTGGGCAGGGGCTGGAGCGTGACCTTGACGTCGCTGAACAGGCCCGTGCCGTACAGCCGTTTGATGTCCTCCTCGAGATTGCGGCGGTTGAACACATCGCCGGGCTTGAGCGAGATCTCGCGGGTGATCACCCAGAGCTTGGTCTTGCCCTTGATCGGCTGACCCTTGTCGTTGGTGTCGGAACCCTCCTTGTTGACGAACTTGACATCAACACCGGCGACGGTCCCCTGCCGGACCAACAGTTCGACGGTGCCGTCGGGGTTGACCCGGGTGGGCCCGGTCACCCGTGCCAGGGAATACCCCTGATCCCCATACCACTTCTGCAGCTCCTGCATGCGGGCCTGCAGGGTGTTGAGGTTGAGGGTCTTGCCGTAATCCGGGGCAAAGATGTCCGCGACAACCTGGGGCGGCACCTTGGCGTCGGCCGGATCCAAGGTGATCTTCTGCAGCACGGGGTTCGCCACCACTGTCACCACCAGCCGCACCCCCAGGGGGCTGTCAACCGGTTGGATCCGGACGTCAGAGAACCAACCGGTGGCGTAGATGGCCGACAGGTCGGTCTGCAGTTCAGTGCGGGTCACCCGGGTGCCCGGGGTGACAGCCATCGCCGCGTAGGTGGCCAGCTCGAGCCGCTCCCGTTCGGGATGGCCCTCGAGACCCGCCACCACCACCTCGGCGATCAACACCCGCGGCTCGGCCGGTGGTTTGGCCGCTGGGGTGCCCGTCAGCGGCGCGGTGGTGAAGGGATTGATCGGTGCCTGGGCCGGCGTGCCCTGCTGGCTGGGGGCCGCTGGCTGACCGCCGGGCTCTGCCGGTTGCGCCTGGCCAGCCGGCTGACCGGGCCTGGCTGACTGGGCCTGGACGGGCCCGGCGGCCAACAGGGCCAGGCCCACCAGGGGAAGGGCGGCCGAAAGGCGAGTTAGGCCAGCCATCAGGTCAAGCAACAGGAGCGGCAATGCCGCAAATGCGTCTGACCTTACCCGTAGACCCTCGGTTCAGGACAGTGCTGTTGGACCCGTTTGAGAACCTCCCCGTAGGCGTCGATCACGCCCCCGAGGTCCTGACGGAAACGATCCTTGTCGAGAATCCGGTCATTGCTGTCCTGCACGGCACGGTCCCAGAGGCGACAGGTGTCCGGGCTGATCTCATCGGCGAGCACGAGTTCGCCCGTGCTGGTGAACCCGAGTTCGATCTTGAAGTCGACCAGTTGCAGATCGCAGCGCCCGAACAGCGCCAACAGCTCCTGGTTGATCTGACGGGCCAGCCGTTCCAGCTGCAGCCGCTGATCGGGAGCAAGCAAGCCCAGCAACGCCAGACGGGCCTCGGTGAGCAGGGGGTCGCCCAGGGCGTCGTCCTTGTAATACAGGTCGAGCAGGGGCGGCTCCAGCGCGGTGCCGGCCGCAATCGGCAACTGGCGGCACAGGGATCCGGCCGCCACATTGCGGATCACCACCTCGACCGGCACCACCTGCACAGGGCGGACCAGCATCCAGTTGGTGCCAGCCACCCCCCGGTAGTGGGTGGGCACCCCGCAGCACTCCAGGTGCTCAAAGATCAGGGCTGAAATCCTGCAGTTGACGGCACCCTTACCCGCCAGCTGAGCCTTCTTCTGGGCGTTGAAGGCGGTGGCGTCATCCTTGAACTCCACCGCCACCAGATCATCCTGATCGGTCTGGTAAACCCGCTTGGCCTTGCCTTCGTGCAGCAATTGGGCGATGCGGTACGTGCTCATGGCTGTTGCAGGGCAGGGGCTGTCAATGGGGTGGCGGCATGGCCGCCGGGGTCCCGCGGCGAGCGCACCCGCTCGGGGCTGGTGGCGGCGTTGTCGTCGAGGCGCCGACCAAGCCGCAGCCGGCGCTGCTCAACAGGCTGCCGCAGGGCAGCGGGTTTGCCCTCCAGCAGCTGCAGCTGCTGGTCGAGCAAGGCCACGGCCAGGCCCCAGGCCCGGGCGGCTGCCGCCTGATCCAGGGCCTGATCGAGCCATCGCAGACGCGCCTGGAGCGGCAGATCCGGCGACCAGGCGACGGCCTGGGCCAGGCGCTCGGCACGGATCACCCCGCTGCCACGGCTGGCAAACAGCAGCTGGGCTGCCTGCTGACGCTGGCCCTGGGCGTCGAGATGGCCGGCCAGCAGATCCAGGGCGGCCTGGCTCTGCCAGCGCCCGCGCTCGCTCTGGGCCACTGGCACATCGAGCTGCTCGAGCGGTTGGCCCGCGGCTGCCGCCAGCGTGCGCAGCGCCTCTGCAGCCAGGCGGTGATCGAGTGCGGCATTGGCAGCGCGCCACTGCAGCAGCGACCACTGCACCTGCTCGGGTCCGGGCGCCGGCCGATACCGGTCCAGAACCAACAGGGCCGAATCGGGAGCGCCACAACGCAGCAGCACATCGGCATTGGCCAGCACGACGGGCAGGGGCTGGGGCGCCGGACTGGCCAGCAACAGCCGCCGCTGCAGGTTGCGCAGCAGCTGCAGCTCACCCCGCTGACGGGCCTGGTCACAGGCCACAGCCAGCCGTTCGAGGCTGAGGGTCCCAGATGCCGGGGCGGTGGGGCTGCGATCCGCCGCTGCCACCGCCGGCCCCAGGGGCATCAGCACCACGGCGCTGATCAATCCGCCGACCATGCGGACCCGCAGAGATCGCGGTTCAGGCTCAGACACTCCCCGCTCGCAGCACGGCCATTAGAGAGGATGGCATCTCCCCTTCGCAAAGGTGCGCGCGTGTCTGGGATCACCCCGCAACGGATCCTGGTGGTGGGCGCCGGTGGGCGTGAAAACGCCCTGGCCTGGGCCCTGGCCCGCTGTCCTGAGGTCGAGGCCGTCTGGATCAGCCCTGGCAACGGCGGCAGCCCCGACCTGGCCCGCTGCCATCAGCTGAGCCTTGCCGAAGACGACCAGGCCGGTCTGCTGAACGCCGCCCAAGAGCACCGCATCGATCTGGTGGTGGTGGGTCCTGAGGCCCCCCTGGCCGCCGGACTGGCCGACCTGCTGCGCGGGGCAGGCCTGGCTGTGTTCGGGCCCAGCGCCCAGGGAGCCCAGCTGGAAGCCAGCAAGGACTGGGCCAAAACCCTGATGGTCGAAGCGGGAATCCCCACCGCCCGCCATTGGTCGGCCAGCAGCCTGGCGGAAGCCCTGGCCGTGGTGGACAGCGTGGGCCAGCCCCTGGTGGTCAAGGCCGATGGTCTGGCGGCCGGCAAGGGGGTGACCGTGGCCACCAGCCTCGGCGAGACCCGCGCAGCCGTAGAAGAGGTGTTTTCAGGCCGCTTCGGCGCCGCCGGCGCACGGGTGGTGCTCGAGGAGATCCTCGAGGGTCCTGAGGTGTCGGTGTTCGCCCTGTGCGACGGCCAGCAGCTGGTGTTGCTGCCCCCCGCCCAGGACCACAAGCGCATCGGCGAGGGCGACACCGGTCCCAACACCGGCGGCATGGGCGCCTATGCACCGGCGCCGCTGCTGGATGCCGCCGGGCTGGAACGGGTGCGCCAGCTGGTGCTCGAACCGACGGTTGCGGCCCTGCGCCAGCGCAACATCGACTACCGCGGCGTGATCTACGCCGGCCTGATGCTCACGGCTTCCGGGCCCAAGGTGATCGAATTCAACTGCCGCTTCGGCGATCCCGAATGTGAAACCCTGATGCCGTTGATGGGGCCCGAGCTGGCGGCCGTGCTGCTGGCCTGCGCCACCGGCAAGTTGGATCAGGCCCCGCAGCTGACGATCCAGACCGGGTGCAGCGCCTGCGTGATCGCCGCGGCCCAGGGCTATCCGGGCACCGTGCGCCAGGGTGATCCGATCCAGTTCGATCGGGATGCGGCCGACCGGGCCAGCCACGGCGCAATGCAGGTGTTTCATGCCGGCACGCGGCTGGCTGCCGACGGACGCTGCGTCACCGCCGGCGGCAGGGTTCTGGCGGTGGTGGCCCAGGCGGCTGATTTTGACCAGGCCTTCGCCCTGGCTTACGCGGGCCTGGCCCAGGTGCAGTTCACAGGCATCACCTA
>Ga0169931_10004154_pt1 | contig 22620 bp, 11 predicted proteins | sample Kivu_15m_20L_FD_129675 | JGI IMG/M metagenome (GOLD analysis project Ga0169931, IMG submission 129675) | Freshwater microbial communities from Lake Kivu, Western Province, Rwanda to study Microbial Dark Matter (Phase II) - Kivu_15m_20L... | ecosystem: Environmental > Aquatic > Freshwater > Lake...
CACGTAATATGCGGAGATTATCTATAAGCTCTTCTTTGTTATTTTCAATAATAAAAAAAGCGTAGTTGCATAGCCTTGTATCGTATTTTGGATCAATAAAATAAAAGAATAGTAGGAGAGTTCAATAAACCTCCTTTCGCTTGTTTGGTTCAAAGTTTATTGAATTTGATGAGAAAACGAGGAATGCTCTTAGACAAACCTGTCGAAGTAGTGTTTCTGACTCAAGAAAATATTTAATAGTTTATCAGTACGGTTGGAAGATAGGATCCTGGTGTGAGCTTTTAAGATTTGATCAAATAGTTGCTTCAGTCGCAAGAATATAAAAAATTAGTAGATTAGAATATAGAAATGTTTTAGAATTCGTCGAATTGGGCCACAGATCAGCATAAAATTTTATCCTCAAAAGAGCCTCTTGAAACTCCTTTGAATTTTAAGAAAAAAACATCTAAAAAATGATATTTTGTAACTCTCTGCGTACATTTAATATCTCTAATATTGATAAGATAAGTTAAATTCTTTAAAGTAATGTATGATGATAATATCGATAATATATTCGTTAGATGTCTCAGTAAAGAAAGCTGAAATTAATCATTTCTTCGTTCAAAGAGCGAGAATTGTTGCAATTTTTCGAACTTTACTCGCAATGCTTTCTGCAAAATTTATCAAAAAACACGAAAAAGATATCTTACAACTGCTATGAGACACATCTTGAATATGCAAACATCTCGTTTAACGGATATGGTAAAAATAGTAACGAATCTCTTGCATCAGCAGCTATTAATCTCATACTAAAACTCATATAAAATGAACAGCATCAAGTGGATCTCAAATAGTGCATTAAGAGATTTAGTACTGCAGGCAATGCTCAGTCGAAGTATACATAAAAAGTCAAGACCTTACCCGATGCTCCTTCTTAGGCGAAAATTAAACCTAAAAGTATCTAGAACTCTCTAAAACCTAAAGAAAACCCAATCAAGGCTGTAAAAAGCATCAAATAAGAAATTTTTGAGTCATTGAATCGTAATATTTTTTTGATTTAGACAACAATATTCAGCTTAAACAAGGCGGAATATCATCGAATAATGCAAAGATGAATCGTGTGCCCTCTTTTTCGCAAATGGATTCTTCTTTTAACTTTGGAAACGATAACTAGCTAAGTTAAGTCTTGGCCAAAATCAAAGTTTTAGAAGAAAAATTGGCAGACGCATATGAATAGAATGAGGTACATATCAAAATATTTAGTATCTAAAAAATCGTTTACGTTAGAAAGGTAAAGAAGAAAAAGTTTTTCAAAAAGTATCTTCAGCAGCCAAAATTGACACAAGCTTTGTTGATAATCACCATTCGATGAAACATAGTTGCCTTCAATAAATTTCATTAAAATTAAATAATACTGGACATACAAACAAACTTGAAAAACACGAGCCTAAAATACGTTCATACTCTGTTAGCAATAATACGTCGAATTTTAGCAGCAAAAATGCACCAAAAGTAAAGATTCCGAAGTTGAATTTATAAATTTTGCCGAATTATCATGGAAAATCGAACAAGTCGCTGAACCAGTCTTTGCTGTAGAACTACTAGAAAAAAACTAAAATTCATATTTGAGTCTCATTTTTATATATCTTTTAATGCATAGTATAACTTCTATTCAGTGAAAATATCATTTAACTATGACTGTTATATATTTAATGACTGAAAAATAATCATTTTTTACGATTAAGTATTTTTAACGCCAGATACTTCCACGTTTACTGATTCTAGCAAGAAAAATGTTTAAGATATTCTAATCCTTTTGAAATGTGCATCTCGGCTAAAGCGTAAGAAAGTTCAATACCTGAATTTTTAAAAACCCATTATTTGATGTTTTCAGCGTGCTACTTGGTCTTCTTGACTGTTTTAAGACTATTCATTATTTTCGAGTCTATTTTTCCTTGTTTTTTGTCAGTCCAAAGGCTAAAATATACAGGTGCTGTAACATTACCTTCAATTATATCCGCTAGACCTTCTTTTCCCATTTATTAAGTAGTCGATACATAGTCTAAGATGTCATCGACGAGTTGAAAAGCTATACCAAAATGCTGACCTAGTTTGTAACTTGCCAATTCATGCTAGAAATTAGTTTTAGGGTAGAATAGAGGTACAGCTCTGAGGGCATTCGCCATAAGAGCTGCAGTTTTGTAGTAAGTTTTGTCCATATATGTATTCAATTGAGGTTTTAGTTGCTAAATGTCGTCCGAGATCTTATTTTTGTTCAAAGCTTGAATCACTTATCCTGTAGCTAGATTGTCCATAGCTGTCGAGTAAATTTGATACAAAAGAATGTTATTGAAATCGTAGATGGCCTGACTTCTGAATAAATGATTGTTTACGCTTTTGAAACGATGAAATTTGCACTAAAAACTGCTGATTTTTTGCCATATCTTATATGCTGAGATTCCAAACCTCTTCTTGAAGGCGAATCATCAATGATGTCATCGTGTGCCAGACTTGAAATATGCATCATTTCGATCAAAGCACCCCATAATCTTACATTTTGACTTGCTTATTCACTTTGATTTTAAAAACTTTATGCGAGCATTGAAACCATTATTGGCCGTATTTTCTTACCTTAGCTCTGAAAGTAGTAGTGTGAACGTTGAATAAACTAACTTTAAGGTGAAAATCCTGGTTCTTTAAGGATGTTTGTTTTTATGCTCTAATAAAGATTTGACATTGACTTTTGAACTTTCTCAAAAGACCGCTTACCCTATTGAGTTTAGCTCCTTAACTGCTGAATAAACTATTGGTGTTTGTTTTTTAACGTATTTTGACTTAAGTTGAGCTCCAAAACATTATTGATGAATTTTTTGTTGTCAGAAAGAAACTCTATTTCTCTCGCTATTGTGCCCCTTTGTTTATTCAAATCACCTTGTATCTTACTTTCACTAAAAAACATGCGAAACTTGCCATGGAGATTGACTAGAGAAGTTTTAGATAGACTCTTCATTTGATTAATATAGCAGAGATATTATAAGTGAGATTAAATGTGATGATAAATGCCTAAAATGTAAGTTAATTGATCAGAAAGAAATACTATCGATATTTATTTATTTTGCCATTTTCAGTCTATTTTGACCTTTGCGCAGTTGGTATTCGATTTTGTGGAATTGCATGCGAGGTATATTACGATTATTTTAGAATTAGCGACGAGTGTACAAACTTAATTGGGTGCGTAAAGGTTCAGGCTTGCTGTAAATGTATTTCCACGTATCTCTGCAAAAAGATAGAACTTTCCTTTGAAGCTAGGAGCGTACTCTTACACACATAATTTTTATAATAAATCTGAACAGAAAATTACAAAAAAACATACAGAATTCTTAAAAAAAGTTTACAATACGTTTTTTAAACTTTTTTCTGACTATTTTTTCTTTGTTCTATTTTAATACTAATAACAAATATTTAAAATGGGTGCCTCAGTACAACGATAATAGCTAAATCGTTTTAAACCCTAGATATCTGACTACTAGCTCGTATACGTACACAACCCTCTGAACATATACCGTAATCTCTATACTGGCTAATAGATGATGTAATTCAAATAGCAACTTTATAGCACTCAAGACATAGATCGTAAAATCCAAACATTCCAAGCAAGATACCAACACATGTTTCTAGTCAGCACTTTGTATATGGATGTCAATAAATCATAGATGTGCACAGATGAGTTCTAGATGAAGGTGTATTATGAGCGTGTCATAACGAATCTATCAAAAGTAAACGATATTCCTTTTCAAGATTCATTGCATTGTTTGGTTGTGGCTCTCAAAGGATTCTAGATACTTTTTAAGAATTTTGGGTATTTTTAAATATTTGAAAATATGTTTCATATATGTCATCGAGGGAGGTTGAAAGTTTGGTGTAATCAGCATGTATTCAAACCAGTTCCTTAGGAATATTTATTGGGAGGGGGTAATGAAGCTGATATGATAACGAGGATTATAAACATAGTCGATGCGAATACTGATCATTCGAAGCCGCATTATCCTGTCAAGTAAACACTTTTTTGCTTGCCTAGACTTACTTTTTTGAATACTATGGCAGCTCTTAAGCAAATATGTGGAGAAAATAAATTAACTATTACTTAGAGATTGTAATCTTTGCAAAATGCTGGGCAGATTTAAAATATTTTGGACATATATTCTCCGCCTCAGAATAGACTACCCAAACGAGATACTCAGTTTACCTTTTTTCCATCAAAAACGAACGATCGTTACTCTAATACACCGATTAAAAGAAAATCGTCTTTGACTAATAGTTATATAGGTATGAACGCTTCAGATAGAGGAAGAAGTTTGGACGGCACTGTGAGTAGAAAATCTCATGGATTTTAAGTGACTTTGAATCAACAAAATAACCATTAATTTCCTGTTTTTATGAGCAAAAATCAGCCACAATATATGGAAAGATCAAGCAAATATCAAGGCCAACCTCAATATATGGACAGATCGAGTAGTCCTAGAAAAAGTATTCAAGCTTCATCTCATATTATGAATAGCAACTCTCAAAGAATTCCTTACATAACTGGAGTTCCACAGAATAGCAGTCCTCGACTTAAGAAAAAGAACATAATGGCTTCAAATAAAGCTTTTCCTGTTAATTTTCAAAGATAAAATCGAATAATGAATGCTCCTACTTAAGTGGTCTATGCTCCCAATATGTCTCCTCCTTCTAGACCTATCATTTATGCCCAGCCTTCAAATATTTATGTGAACAATAATTTAGTGACTGAAAAAAGTATTCCTTCGACTCACACAACTATCCCAGCCCCTGCGATTCGTGTCAATACAGTTGTAAGAAATCAAAGTGCTAATCAAAGAGCTGGAAATCATCAAGAAACTGTTACTAATAGAGGTAGTCATCTTCAGGTAGCACATGCTTATGGTCCTCAAATGAATATTAGAAACAGTAGTCCTCACAAAATGCATTAGAATCGTGCTTTTTAGCCTCAGTCTCGAGGAAGAAGTCTTCCTTATACGTCTCCTTATGCAATAGCACAACCTATAAGGTACGCGTAACCTGAGTCAAAAATTAATCAAAATGTTAGTGCAACTAGACCTGTATTTAATCAAGTAGCTCCAAGAGCTCAATATCTTACTGTTCCTTCAGTTCAACCTCCTTTAGATGCATCTTAGAAGAGTTTTACTGAATCAAAACTACTTTTTAGTAAAATGGGATCATCTTTTAAAGATAATAGTCTTATACCTTAAAGGAATTTTCAGCCTTCGAATTCGTAAGTTCAGCCAATGATAAAACCAACGATAATAGTACAACCTTAAATTAAAAAAGAAATTTTAGTTTAAAACAAGTATACTTCATACTAAGATACAACTATTTCGTCAATAAATAAGCAAGTTAGTCAGTCAAATATGGCTCAAAATCAAAATTTTATTCAAAAATCTTCAAATATTTCAAGTCAACAGATTTCTGGTAACTTTGTTCCTCATCAACGATTACCTAATTCTTATGCGAGTACTCAAAATTTACAACAAAATTTTCAGCATATATCTCCCATATCAGTCAATAAGCATTAAACTCACACTGATAAGAAATAATCAGCTTCAAACTAAGTTTCTCAAAAGAAAAATGCAAAATACGATTACAGACATTTTGGTTCAGAAATGCCTCAGTATGAGTCCAAAGTATAAATGCTCTAAGGATTCGTTGAGAATAAAATAAATACTCAATAATTTTTACATAATTAATCTCGTGCAATCTCAACTGTGAGATTCTAGCAGGGATACGGAACAGATTCAGCAGTTTCAGCTTTTCATAAAGATATCAATGATCTAAATGGTAAAATTTCTGGTAAAAAATCAGCTCATTAGTAAAAAAAATCATTAGAAATTTAAACTTCTCTGAAGATTACAGATGATCATCAGTATTTTACAAGTCCAAAATTCATGGATTTTATTAGACATTAAACGAAAAAACCGAATATGCTATCTAATACCAATCAAAACTATAATTTCAGCAAATGGGACAAAAAATATTCAGTTTAAGACGCAGTGATCTAATCAAGAACTAACACTTACAAAGAGAAAGATAGCTACCCATACGGTCTCGGAAAAAACATAACAAACACCGACCTTTACAAACCTTCTTTGACCCCTACCTTATAAAACATTTATTAAGCTCCTCAATTCTAATCTTTTGAGTTGTCTCCTGTAAAAAAACAAATGTAAACAAAAAAGACGGCATAAAACAAGATACCAGTCATAAGTGAAATGTGGTAATAATAAAATTTTGCTTCAATTAGCAACAGTAACGGCAGTAAAGGACCCATCGCTGCTTCACATATCGATGAAGATATTTTAGAAGATATGTATAATTAGGGGTTGCGAGGGTTTGGTAAGCATAGATCTAAATGATCGATTTTATATTGAATTAGAGCGAATATATAAGTTAAATATATGATATGATTATATAGATTGAATGATATCACGGTCTTTTGATCTTATATATCTGTCTTGGCTCGTTCTGGACTCTCTCAACTCGCAAAATATTGATGAAAAAGTCTCGTTTTGCCTTGGGGAAGCTGGCAACTGTTTATTGCAGCATTTAAAGATTCATGCCTTTGATTTTTTCAATCTGTTTTTTAAAATAGCTGAACTCGTCAAGATTTTTCATATCATTTGTGAGCATTACCAGAAGATTAGCGTATTATTTCTCTTATTCTTTTTATTATACACCAAACATCGAATTATCTTTCTTTTTTACTGAAGCAATTTGAAGAAGAGTTACAATCAGGTCTAAGATCTGAACATATCGTTTCGAAATGAAAGAATTTTAGTAGTAAAGAAGAAGTTATGTGAGTCCAGCAGTCACTACTTTAGGTGAATACTCGATTCCACTAAAAGTTCCTAAATTTGACAAAACTTTTATCAGAATGATTTCATTTTCTTGTTCTGAAAAAAATCGTATAGTATGCACAAGTAGCAGACTCAGAAGCGCGTAAAGACTAAGTTTTTTTCAAAATTACTTTGAAGAAAGCAAGCTAAATTGAATAACTTTGTCAAGTCTTAACAAAACTGCGGCGATTATCTTATTTAATAGCTATTGTGTCAGAGCTGCGCCGCATTTGAGAACAAGACTCTGAAGAATAAGAACTCCTTCGACATTCTATGACTAACTTAGACGTCTTTTTTTGTATTCTAGACTACTCAATGAAGTAATGCTCATATCTACGATAGAATTCATGGCGGCAGGTGCATCTATAATGATATTGCTGCCATAGTAAATAAATAGCTGAATAGTATGAAAAGCGTGAGCAAAACGTCCCTAGTACTGATTGTAAAATATTTTTGGAATGATCTCAAACATTTTTTGTTGATTCTGAGTAACTTTTTTACCTCTTTAGACAAACGATCTAAATAAACAAAAAACTACGTAATTAGTAATAAAATATCTTCTTCATAGTCTAAATTTGTTACACCATTGATATACTTGACTAAAGGCAAGATAGCTTCTTCAATAGGTTCGATCATTTTAGGTATATAATACTAGCTTTATCCGATTTCTCGTATAATATTGAAACATTTATTCAAATATATTTGTGCTGGTACTGGTTTTTGGACTTATTTTTACATGTATGTGCAGAGAAGTTTGATGCAGTCAATTATTGGTCCTTTTGTTTAGCAAAATACTTCAGGGTTGTATTTTAGTAGAGTGAAGTATGAGTCGAGAAGATACAAAGGGACTTCTTCACAAGTTTGAAGAAGATGATTGTATATTATGAGAATTTTCACGGCATATTCTTCGCATTATTGGATTCGAGCGATTTGATCAAAAAGATTACAGATAAAATATTTATGAGCATGGTTCAAAGTAGGGCTCTGGAATACTTTTGCTCCTAACTGATAAGTCTCACTTATTATATTAGGAAATACTTCTCTTATGAGCTAGATCATCTTGGAAAAAGCTAGGAGGATGAAAGAGTATTAGATGTCTGTTTATTTTCTTTGAGTCTATTAGATGACAGGAAGTGGAGTGGATTGTAGCAAATCTATGATTTTTGTTGCAACTTTCATTTTCAGATCGTTTCTTTTTTGAAGATGTGAGTCAAGTATGCATATTATCAGCAACATTAGACTTTTTGATGGACCATTTATTTGATTATTTAATACAGACAAAGCTTGCTAGACTATATAAGAAAGGCATCCATCTTGATATTTGCATAAAGTTGATAGCAGTTCAGCAGAATACGTCTTTACGTTTTCGAATTGGATCTCATCATCTTATTAACTCATCATATCTTTGTATTATTTATGCATAAGTTGTGTTTTTGTTTACTTCGAGGCGATTTGTAGCGTATGATTGACAAACTCAAGACTATCTTAGTAGAAATCATCGATGTCTTTAGGACTCAAAGCCAAAGTCGGTAGAATAATCAGATCGATTAACTAATTTTTATGATTGCTAAAAACATGATAAAAATCGTTGATGCGCATCGTTGTGACATAAAGATTAAAAAGTTAATCTAAAGTTGAAAGAACATTGTTGCTGAATGAAGAGATGGCACCTTTGCTCATGAGTCTTTGAGTTTCTCCAAGAAAAGCTTCAAGAAATTGAGGGATTTTGTTATACAGAGGGTTTTGTTTGAGTAACTAGGGATGTTTGACGTAACTTATTATTAATCTAATGAAGCTACTGAGGATTTAAAGATAGTTTGATTTGATTTTGTTTATGGCTCGATTTGTTTATTTGTCTTATACTGCGAAAAAAATGTAAGAATTAAGAGTATTGCCGTTAGCTGTTAGCTCAAATCCACTTGTTAATACTTGTTATAGTTAGGGCAAAAATAAAAGACGAGTTGCTTAGATGTCCAAAAGACCCATTTTTCTCATACAATGTTTGATAACATATGTATATTAGCTTATAAGCTTTATTCTGTATAAATACAAGCGTACATAAGAAGTTTCACATCAGGCGCTTAGGGGCTTAAAGTTGGCGCCATTTTTTGCAAACGAAGCGTCAAACCTATGATAAAAGTAAATGAAGATTTAATAAGTTCTTTCATTTCTTCAGTATAAAGTCCATTTTTCATAAGCGCTTGTGCATAAAAGACAACATAGCTGAAGTTGACAGTGCTATCGTCTTTGAGAAACTCGATTTGTATGAAATCTACGAATTATTTATTGAAAATTTGTTTGAGTTTGCTATGAGATTAAGCTGTTAGGATGGCCTAAATAGCTCTTACGATGAAAACTTTGATCTAGATTGATATTAGGTTGTGATTGAGCATATTTATGAAGTGCCTAACAACTTCTTCGGATTTTGGTAGATAACGTTTCTTGACGATTCTTTTCGAGTAGTTAGTTAAATAAACTGCGACTACTTTTTTAGTTTGACCTTAGTAAAATTGAAAATACTTGGTACTTTGGCTTAGGTAAGCAAGATCAAGTTGTCAGAAAGGAAAGAGGGATGTTACTAGTAAGATGCTAGTACTTTTTCAGCTCCTTTTATGACATCAGTAGAAATCCCTGAGAGGATTTTATTGTACTAATGCAAGAGGTTGTCAGGCGAGGACATTTGATATGATTGATTATATATAATTCTCAATACAAATATTCAATAATGAGCTTAAAAAAACATGCATAAATCAGTCAAATTATTATTCTTTTTTTTCGCGCTTAGGTGATGAAATTGTAAGTAGTGCCAATTTTGTATGTATGCTGCTTAGAACTAAATTAGCTAATTGTTATGTTGATTATTTTTTACTTTAGTATTTGAGAAGTCGATCCATTTTCTAACTTTAAAACTCGAGTCTTTATTTTTTAGAGACCACGTTCATTTTTGAGCTTTGGACTATCTAGTCGATGTTTTTCAATCTTATTTTTTGTATTTTTTGAATTCTTTACTCTTTGACTAACTATATTTAAAACTGACTTTTCGCTCTTACTTTGGTCTAGAAGCTCCTTTCGCTACTATTTTGAGTCACTGGTCCTTTTTTCTTTCGATTTTTGTTAAACTATGCTAGATTTCTCAGATAGTTGTTGCCTAGTTTGGTCGTTTATTACTTGCTTAATACAACTTTTTCTTTATCTAAAGTGCTTTTTGAGCCAAATATTTTATTTTTCGGGCTTTTGCTTCTTGATCTACTTTTGTCTAAACTTTTATCATATTAATGTCTTTGCCTTTCTTACATGACTCTCAAAAATTATTTTTGCCTATAATGATTCATTTAAGTTTATTGTTTTTTAATCTGTTTTTCTTATTCTTCGACTTAATGCTCAGCCTCTAAGATCATATAAGACTTCGGAATGAATTTAGGCGGTTAATAATGATTTTAACTTTGCAAAACTCTTGAAGAAATAGTTCTATTAACTTTATCTTGCATTCTTTTTTATTAATACAATCTTTAATGCTATCGAAGGCCGTCTAAATCTATAGGTTTTCTCATCTATTTTTTTTGAAGAATGATCTTTTTTTCGTGTTAAAGTTTAGGTAAAGTGTAGTATTTTTCAAATTGTTACTATTTTTATTAGTAAAGCCATTTCTTTTGTTTTACTATCTATAGTTTTTAATTAGTTTCGAATACATTTTGCCGAAGTTCTTACATAAATAGCTATTTTTATCTCATTTTTTAGCTTATTCTTTATCTTCGAAGTTCAAGTGTTCGATTTCTAAGTTACTATTTTCTTTTGCTTTCATCATCGTTGTGCCTCCTTGTGTTTTATTAAAACTATTAGAATTATTTTTCTCTTTTTTTCATGGATTTTCTGTTCATTCGCATGAATTTACGAATCATTTTACGATGTTAATCGATGTCAACAGGTTTTTAATGCGCCTACAAATGCTTTGGTTTGGGTGGAGAGACATCTAGAGTGAGACTTGGAAGTGGCTTTTTTCTGAACATTCTTTGGTTTCCTGAAAGAATTTCCTCAGAAACTAACAAATTAATAAAGTTTACTAATTGATTTGCATGCTATGTGAGTACATTTTTACTTATAAGCAGCTCATCGGTTGAGGTTCGCGTTATGGTTAAGGCTAAGTTGGAGCTGGAGGTTATACTTCAGTTAATATGACCGAAATAGGTTCAATATGTGGTATATGTTAGACAGGTTGAACGGGTTGAACGGGATCGACAACTTCGATAATAGGTTCTTTAGGGGGGCTCAAACCTGGAACCGATTTTTGAGGATTAACTTTTTTAGGTGGCATATATAGATAATAAAATTACTTTTCCCAAAAATAAAAATGAAAGTTATCTTTACCAATTTTTTTCAAAAAAAACTTCAAAAGCTTAGTATAAATAAGCAATTTTCATCTATATAGCTTATGATTTTATAATATTACTTGATGCTTGTAATAACTTGCAGTCAAATCACAAACTCCTCGCTTTTAAACGTTCCTCCCATCTTCATCTAAATCGATCCTCAGACGTTAGTCGGAAATATATAGTAGCTAATTCAGCGTGTCTACGGCTAAATAAAAAATTTTATCTCTCCTTTCATGAGACCTTCTCATATAGAATTAGAGCTAGCAAACGGAGAAGTGCTTCGACAGACTCTTCCCTTGTATCTTTACCTTAACTATGGAAGTTACATGCAACAATTTTTCATAGTTTTTCGTAATGAATAGATCGTGAGGAAAAAAGTATAAGAATTTTAAGGGATAACAAACCATTTATTTTTGAGAGTATGTGCAAGAAAAGAAACAACTTAGCATGCATAGATACTTGTGATTCTTAAAAACAACGACAAACAATATTAACAGTTGAATACTTTGATAAGTGAAAACGACAAAGTTTACATAAAAGGAAAGTAGATTATAAATGACTAGAATTTGAGTTGGTCGCTTTGGCTCAAAAAACATTGGGAAACTGCATAGTCTCTCAAAAATAGGTGTGTATATATGTGTATTGATAAAACATAATGATCTTTATATGTAAATATTCAATTTTTTATGATATTTTGAGAAATAAAGGTATGATTGTCACGAATCATAGTTTAGGGGGTGGAGACTCTCTGGTAAGCCAAGCATTTTCTTGAGGTTTTTTTGAGCTATCAGGTTGAATACGAACATTAACGATCCAAAGCTTAAACTTGTTCTCAGGATTCGAGAAAATCTCTGTACATATTTTTTTGAGTTAATCTTTGTTTTTAGCTTAAAATCCTTTTCCATTGAATGCAACTGCCATTTGTTCATACTTGGTGTCAGGATTGAGATGAGTAACACCATATGAGTTAGGTTCTCCTGACAAAGCCTAAGTTCCACTGTAAATTCCATTATTGTTGATAATAAAAATGACAGCTCCGAGACGATATCTGGTCAAAGTTTCACATTACATCGCGCTGAATCCAAAGGCGCTGTCTCCCATGACACACACAGCCCAAAGATCGGGATTTGTTGTTCTGGCGGAAACAACTGCTGGAAGTCCGATACCCATAGTACCAAACGTGGCAGCATCGAGCTTTCTTCTAGGTTCTTCATGTTCAAGAACAGTTCGACCGATGTCCATAGTGTTAGCCCCTTAGCCGACTACAATAGCTTCTCTGGGAATGAATCTTCGGATCACGTCATAGGCTGAGTAGTAAGTCATAGGGACGACAGTTTCGGCCATAAGTTTAATATTAAGTTCTTTGTTTTTTTGACTTTTTTAGGTCAGATTAGTGATCCAACTCTGACATTAAATCTTGCCTTTTAAACCTCGATTCAAGAGATCAACAGAAAGAGCAATGTCGCCTACTAGTCTGGCCTGAGCTTCAACGTTATGTCCGATTTCTTCAGGACTGATATCGACTTGAACGAGCTTGACATCTTTGTTGAATCTTGGAGGCAATCCGAAGTGAAGAATCCAGTTGAGTCTTGCGCCAAGAAGAATGATCAGATCTGCTTATTTTAAAGCTGAAGAACGAGCAGCGCTGATATTGAGAGGATGAGAGTCAGGTACCACTCCTTTTCCCATAGGTGTAGGCAAGAAAGGTATACCTGTCTTATTGACAAGTTCTCTGACTTCTTTCTAAGCATGTCCGTAAGCACATCCTTTACCGACAATGATCAAAGGCTTTTTGTATGAAGAAATCAGAGAAATTGCTTTGGAAACTTCGTCAGGTTGTGGAATATATCTGACAGGAGGCGAAAATCTTGGGAACTAAAGAGTGGCTTCGACATTAGACATCAAGACGTCTCCGGGAAGATCGAGGAAAACAGGTCCGGGTCTTCCAGTGATTGATAGCTTTACAGCTTTGTGAACATGATAAGGAATGTCTCTTGGGTCGGTGATTCTCACGCTGTATTTGACGTATGGTTTCACAAAGTAAACCTGATCAATCTCTTGAAAAGCTTGCCTTGAAGTTTGATTCAGGTCATTAGAACCACTGATTAATATCATAGGCCAGCAGTTAGCCCAGGCATTTGCAACGCCGCTGATCGCATTAGTGTGACCAGGACCCGAGACACACAGACAGGCTCCAGGAATGCCAGTCAGATAGCCAGTGTATCCAGCTGAATAGCTTGCTGCTTGTTCGTTTCTGAATCCATAGTAGTTGATTCCGTTAGCCTGGATAGCGAAACCAAGCTCAATGACAGGTATTCCCACAATTCCATAGCAATATTTGATTTTTTGTTCGGCCAAAGCCTGCGCCAAGATCATAAATCCTTGCATGAGTTATGATAAATATATATCTTGTGTGACGTATTGGATATATAGATGCTTTCTTTGTGATTTTGAATAATTTTAAGTTACAAAATATGGCTGAAGAAGTCGAGTAAACTGATAAGGCTGTATATCGCACCATGTTCGGAGCTTAGGTCTTGTGGCCTTTGGACTGCCCTGACGAAATACTCGAGGCGACCATTAAGGAGATCAAAAAACAGGAAAATGATCATAAACTCGCACTTGATAAAGACGGATAGAAGGTAGTATTAAACTTATGTAGATCACTGAAAACATCAAAAAATATTTAGACGAGCACTACGGTCCATACTGGCATGTGATTATGGGTAACAATTTCGGATGTTACTCGACTCACGAAAGAAACAGATTTCTTTACTTTTAGTTCAAAAAGATAACTTTCCTCATCTACAAAGCACAGTGATAGTAGTCCATCATATTCAACAAAAACTAAATATAATCATAATCATTATCAGGCTCGCAAAATGCTTTTAGAAGGGCATTTGCTAAAAATTATCGATTTTCTGGAAGCGATTTGAAAAGATGAGGCCTCTTCTTGAATATTTTGACCTTGGTTAAAAGATTTAAGGCATGAATATTTTTGATTCTGGAGGCATTTTCTGAGTTTGTTTTATTGATTCCACTAAGAAACGCTTTGTTAGTTGTGTTTTTTATTTCGAGTTTAGTTCTTGCTGTCGTTGTCTATCTGTCTATAGGGGCTGACTTGCTACCTGCTTTGATCTTTGTTTTTAACGACCGATCGTATTCTTTCTTATTTGTTGTTTTAAAGAATATTTTTGAGTCGTGACTTCGAAATAGGTGAAGGTGAAACTTAATGAGGGCGTGTGATGTTCGGAGAAATCTAGTTTTAATCTCTTTTGCGGATGACTTTATGTAAAGATTGCTTGATGGTTTATTTATTGAAAATTTTGTGTTTGTTTTGATTTTTGGCGAAGTTGCTGTACCCCTGCATTGAGTTGCTTGAGGCTTTTGTAAGTTTTTATGAAAAAAGATTGTCGATGTTTTTCATGACGTAGTCTGCGAGCATTGATTGATTTTAATATTAATTTTATCAACCGACAATCAAATGATCATAAATAAAAAAACTTGATAAATTGAATATGCCTTTAATATAAATATTTTTAAAATATCTTTTTGAATCTTATATATTTGAGTTATATACCATAGATTATAGTATGACTTTATATAATCATGAACCTTAAGGTCGAGCCCTCAGGCCTAAACAAACGCTAAAAGCCCAAAAAGCAAAGGTTATAAGAGCTATTCAAGCGAGTCATTGCTCCTATGTTACTTTTAGTTCCAGGGTAGATTAAAAAATTAAAAAAGAAGAATTAGAATCAGACTATTCTCTTTCCATAGTAACACAAAATTGAACAATATGAGAACATATCGAAAGAGCTCAAGGAATAGTACTGTAATGAATAGTACTATCCTTTTTATCTATCAAGGTGCCACATTTTTATCGATAATGATCTTCTGAAAATTGGCAGAATAGAGTCGAATATTGCAATAAAATTCAGTCAGATTGACTATGGAAGACCTAATAGATTTGTTTAGTCTATTGGAACTCAATAAAAAAACATTTTTTTAGTCACAACTACTCTTAATTTTATCGTGTTTTTAGACAAAAACAATAAATTTTTGGCAAAATACAGCCATTATAACAAATTTAAGCTAGCAAACAATCAGATAATATGTTGCAATAGTCATGGCAATTATCTTTTCGTATTTTTTTAAAATTAGATTCATGTGCTAAAATATCTAATACAATCGAATAATTAATTCAGCATATCAGCTGTCTTAAAAAAAGATATTCAGAACTAAGGTATGATATAAGCTAGAGGATTTTTTATCAATAATAAAATATATTTGTTTAACATGAATAGCCATACTCTGTCTGTTCGTATTATTGAGCTCGGATTTTTTACAAACGACATAGAAAAATAACTTTTTTGCAGTAAAAATCTGCTGGTTTCTCTAAAAATTTATATTTAAACTAAAACTAATAGATTTTTAATAGCGATTGCTAGTGTTTAAGCGATACTTTTGATGTAATTCTTCTTTGCTGACAATTCTTCAAAATATCTAAACGTAGTCAGAAACAATAAAAACCGTATTTCTTTATTCAGACGTAATCGACCCTACATAAACTTCATTTCTCGATAAAATTATAGTCTTTGTGCCGTGGCTTTCAATCGCAATTTATGTTTTATAAAAGTTGACTCTACTTATACTACCATTTCTTTTCGTGTCAATCTAGATTATCCTATTTAATATGTAAACAGCATAGGAAAACATTAAGGTTTGATACTTGTTGTGCGGACTTCGCTTTCTCATAGGCATAAAAAAGTATACTTAACTCACTAGAATAAATTAATTTCTTATGAATACAATACGAACTTCAATCTTGTTGCTAAATATTAAGAAAAGATTTATTTAAAATCTGTTTACAAATTTTACGAATTTGATGACAATCGTATAATGAAAATAGGTAACAACTGTGTTTTTATTAGTGGCAATACTTTTTAGATATATCGATTAAGTTATTGGTAGGAAATTTATAATGATCTAGCTGTCACTTAGAACTTGAAATTGCTTAAATTTTTGATTCTTTTAAAAAATTAATAGTCCCCTTTTCTTTACCCACCTTCATCTTTTCAAGGATTGGAACTATTTTTTCCTAAAAACACGATTTAAACTCGACAAATTTTACTTTAATACTACTGTCTTATGAATCTTAGCCCACAATTTTCACTCAAAGGAGAAGAATATTTGATGATTCCCTTCATAATAGAACATATAATACACAATTTAGACCCTTAAGTAATGTAAAATCTATCGAATTGGTGCATAGATTTTGATTAAAGACTGGTGTAATAAATGATAGTCGCAGGATCTGAGTTTGGATGGTAATTGGCCTTTCAAAAATGTTGGATTAGAGCTTTCAAAGCTATGGTATAGCAAGGTATGTAGATTTAAATGCCAATTTTGAAACTTTACTCGTTAGCTATTCTATAAAAATCTTCAAAAAAAGATTAAAAAGAAGTAGTAGTTTAAAAAATGAGTCAAAAAGGCAAAGAATACTTAGATCATATGGTCACTTATATTATCTTTTCCCTCACTATGCTTTACAAAGATTTGAATACTAACTAGCTCAAATAATAATTTTTGCATTTTTTAATGATTATCGTTTCTTAGCAATTTTGGAACCTCATGATCAAATTTATTCCACGTTAATCTATAAAAATTGTTTCAGCGCTTTTTAATTCTTCAGCCAGAATATCAATAATAAATAAGTATGCATCGCCAAAGTTCTCAGCTTTCAAGGCTCTTTTTAGTTAGCTGACTTTTTCTCAGGGATATTCTAATTCTTAACAAATTTTGTCACATCTGTCTCAAACTTATTTAGCATGCAATCCTTAAGATTAGTATCGTTAGTTACTCATGATTTAACATGGAAGATTATAAATCTTGAAACAAAACGACTTAAACAGCTAAAGATAGTTCATCTAACCTCCCTTCAGAAAATCATTAGTCAATTTTTCAAACCAAAAAAATTAATAAAATTTGTAAAAAAATGTTAAAAATGTAAATTCTTTTAATCTATTTAGAATACTTATGTCATTGTACGATAATTTTTATTAAATCTAAGCTCAGGCTATAGCAATACCTTACTAAATACGTAAATAAAGATAAAGAATGAATTCTACTCAACATTTTTCGTTCAAAATATAGTATCTTGTGAACATTCTGTTGTTATTCAATAAAAATAAAGTTTAAGTTTTGAAAGCTGTTGCTTTAAGTAAATATAGTAATTTGCAAGAAAATTAATCTTAGATCTAAAATTTGATGTTCAAAGAGTTGTTACTTATATGGAAATAACTATTTTTAAACATAATTTACAGTTCTTTCTAGAAAAAAAATCGAAATATAAGATAGAAATAATCAAATAAGAGTATTACGTATAAGCAGATCGTTAGAGAAGAGCTCTTGAAAATCTTAGATTTTATATAGGACTATGATAGTGCGAATCAAATCATAAGTATTCATGTTATGATCGCACTAAATGAATAGAATGAGTATACTTCAAGAATTTTTCAAAAATTTATGAAATGCACCAATAATGTTTTCCGAGAGAACATTTTCGTCTGGATAAAAAAGACAATAAAAACGTCGATTCAGTTATAAAACTAATTTATTGCTAATTTAAAGCAAATAATGCAAATAAACATAGAATAAACAAAATAAATACTAAAAAAATTTTATAATGGTAAGTAAAAACAAATTATCAAAAAAATCGATAATGACCCGAATCTGCAACTTTAATATGTATAACTAATCATTAATAATACGGTGTAAAGGGTCGACAGTTACTATATTCGATTACATGTTCAACTTTTATTGCAATTAAAACCTTCCACTTTGATAGATATTTTGCAAGAAGCGCAATCTAATTCTTTAGTGAGTTATAACGTGCCAGATGTTCTTAAGATGACTCTTTAACGACCTAAATTTTCATAAAAAAGTAAAATTTTGATCTATTTATACTAAAAAGAAGGCTAAATTTTGGAATGTATCAATCTTTATCTTGAAATTTTTCAAAATATTTTTGAATCTTATATCGTCATATTCTAAAATCGTAACAACGATGACCTGATGTTTGCAGACTTACTTCAAACAACTAATCCAAATATTCATAAATAAAATAAATAAATGTAATTGTTGCAATTTTTTTCAGATATGCTTAAACTTATTTTTCAACAGAATATGCGACGACAGTAATATTTCAATAGAGTAATATAAAAATTTAAAAACATAATAATATTTATCAAAAGATAAAATTTTTAATTCAAACAGGAATATTTCAGATTAATATACGGATATTTTGGCAAATTTATTGCAGCTTTAGTTGAAAAAGGTTGTCTAAAACAGCTACGAAAAGTGCTATAGATATCTTTAGCTTTTGAATTTTCTTCATAAGTTCGAGTTCCTTTTGAAACTTGTTATATTCAAGCTTCTTCTGAGCGAGCAATATACTCGAATGCATAAGTTTTGATGAAAACCTAACTACTTTAAGGGATCAAATCAAGTTTACATAAAATATAAGAATCCATAAGTTCATAAGCAAAATGTCACGTATGTGATTAAGATTTTTCAGACTAATACCTTAATCACTAAGCTTTATTGTTCAGTTGCGGACATTTGTATCATAAATAATGTATAGACCCAATTAATGGAGTAGATTATTGTTATTACTGTATGGCGAAAAATCAATTTATGGCCATGATAGAAAAACAGTAGCTTGATTTGATGGCTTTGTTAAAAAATTACAGATAAAAATTAGCCATGATTATCAATGATTTAGGTCTTTCGATCAAAGTAGGTAGAAAAAAGCAGAGTTAGCAAAGTTTGGCACAAAAAAGATTGAATCGATTGGAGTTTTATGACAAAAGAGTGACTTCGATTTAAACTCAATCATAGATTTTAGATGTTAAATTGCTAATAGATGAACATTATAGCAGTCTTAAGAAGAAAAAAAGATGAAGTCAGATGATTCATAACTTTCATTTTTAACTTTTTTTATTACTTGTTACTAAATTTATTGTTATTAAATGAAATTGTACACAATAAGATATCATTCGTAGTACATACTTTCTTCAGTGATAAATTGCTTAAGTTTTCCAAAACTTTTATTGTAAAGATCGTAGCAATAATAAATCTAATCCATAGTATTGGGTAAACCATTTGCATTTGTTACACATTCACTCAAAAGTTCCTGCATTTCTCCGAGTCTAGAATCTACATACTTCGAAAATTTAACCACCCCTTCTGAACATTTTTACTAGCATCCCCTGATCTAAGCATAACTGTTTGCAGGCTTGATACATTCATATGTGCACTTGTAGATCTTGAAATCAAATTTAACATACAAATTGCTCAAAAATTTCTTGAGAGCTACTAGTTAATTATGATTGTCTTCAGCTAATTTCTTTTAAGTTTGTTAGTACTACGGGTAATTGAGTGGATTTTTGATGGCGTCTTCTTGACCTCTTTTAGTTCTATTAAAAATATCCATAATAATATATAATAATATGATAGATAAAAAGATAGTTATCAAACTTTCTTTCCTTTCTAAAAAGTTATCACAGTTCGGCCTATCTGAATACCTTGCTTAATAGAATCTAGATCTAACTAAAGTCTGTTTTCTTTGACAAGTGTGCCGAACTTTGATCTATTGTCAAAAATGAAGTAATCTTCTCCTTTTTTCTCTATGCGAGCGTGGCTTCGTGATACTGAGATGTCGGTTATTCTTATCTAGCATTAGTGGCCTCGACCTAGTTTGACGCCTTCGCCGGCAATTTATTGGATCACCATCATGTTATTGGCTTTCTATGAAATTCCTTAAAGCATCAAGTGGTCTCCTTGGGGTTTCTATATAGGAAGTAGCTCGTATTGGATAGTGTCTTTTTAGATATAACGCGGGTATTCATCTTTGCATACCTCACAATAGAACTTTTAGAAATTATACTGTATAGCGCCTCCAACTGCCTCCTTTTTGACTTTAGATTGGTTCCACTTTTCAAGACACCTAAAGTGTACCAGACCACAAGATCCGCTACATTTACAAGGACTGCACAAGAAACCTCCTTTTTCTTCATCTTGACCCATGTAGCAATATTTGCATTCTTATTTGCTCAGATCGACTCCCTAAGGGTCCTAAACTACTATTCTTTTAGTATTCGCCCAGAACCTGGCTTTGCTTTCGCAATTGTTTTCTTACGCGTTTGCAGACGTAATGAGGTATTAAACTCTGCCGAGTTTGACAATTTGCCCGTTTCCTATATAAAACATATGTTACTTAGCTTGTATCCCTTATTTTAATTATTTTTATTTTTTAGCGATCGGACGATCAGATAAATGTCTTCTTCTTTGACATCGATGTGGTCATTCGAAGAATTGGTCCTTGCGGTGCCAGGTTAAGCTTTTTATCTGATGAACGAAGCGTTGTAAAATTAAAGTTTATGTCCTTTATTGTCTTCTTTGACCTGTACACACCCCAACAACTGTCTAAAGGGTTTCTGATTAGGTGCCAGCTAATCTTTTTCGTCAAAGGTAATCTAGCATGCTTTATCATCAATATTGTACTTGTATTGTTGCGGAAGATGTAGATGAATTTAGCCTCGAGAGGGAAGTCAAAAGTGTTCTGCACGACGTTTTTGTTGAATTCGTAGTCGAAAAGTGAATGCGAGTCTTTTTGCCAAGTGATGGCCTTCATTGAGAGGTAAAAGTTTTAAGGTGTAGGTTTGCTATTTTACATGCTATTCAAATAAAAATATTGTGGCGATCTTTATAATTCTTACAAGCTACTTAATCTCTAACTTGAGCCAGTAAATTTATTTTTCATATTTTTTATCTAAAAATTTTATTTTTTGATATTTTTTCTACTAATTCGAGTATGATTAAGATGACAGATTAGTTGATATTCCTATAGAAGTGATGGGATGATATTTAAGTGGCGGATGTTATTTGTCTGCTATAATAATTTTAGAAGATGTAGTTGCATAAACAAAGACAAAGTTCGCTTGCTCTGAATCTTAAAGTGTACACTTGGTACAAGGATTCTCACTCGCTTTTCGATTACGAGTCCAACAAGATCAGCAACAACAACTTCTCCTTCCCGGTCAACTCTAAAACCGTCGCTCTTTATAGAAAACGTTAGTGTACGTATTTTATTACTCAGCTTGTAACGTGGTGGCATTCGACAGCGCTCAGAACTCAAATATCGACAAAGAAGAGTACCAGTTTTTGACTAAATTTACTATAAACCCGACACAGGGAAACAAGTTTCAGTTGAATTTTTTTAACGACTGCGAAACCAAGCTCAAAAAAATCAATTCCGAAAGACTCAATACAGATTAGTCCAATAGCGTCTCTCTTCATTAAGAAGAAACTTATCTAATCGTCCGCAAACAAAAAGATCTCAGTGGCGAACCTAAAGGTTATCGTATCGGTATTTATGTTTTTATTCAGAACCTGGACAAACTATCAAGCTGGGACGAGTCTAGTTTTTTGTTAGCGAAATATGTATTGATGGCAAGGTCACTCAAGTCAAAAACGCAAAGACGAGTATTGGTGGACATAAGCCTGTGATGAAGTACACGCCAGCTGAGGAAACTTAAGATGAAGATTAGACAAAGTAAAAGAAAGCGTGTAAAATTTGTCTGTAGGATACTCACGATACTCACAATTTCTTGTTTAATCCTTGTAAATGTTCGGGTTCATGTGGAACCGTCCATCTCGAATGCCTGCTAGAATGGATCAAAGTAAAAGTCAAGAAAGAAGTCGTCGGTGGCACTCTTCATTACAACTTCTAAAAATTTGAATGTTAAGTCTGCAAAGCCTAACTGCCAGTTTTGATTTAAACCTAAGGCGGAAAAACAATCTAAATGCTTCCAATCGACAAACCCAAAGGAAACTACATGATCTTATAAGGTGCTTGCTAGAAAACAAAAAGCGTCATGATGATTCAAAATGTTCCTGAGGGTGGTATCAAGCTAGGCCGAGGTCATGATTGCTAGATCAGAATCACCGATATTTCTGTCTCGAGGAATCATGCTTTAATCAAATTCAAAAACAATTAGTTTTACATTTTTGACAACAAATCAAAGTTTGGGACTTTGGTCAAGGAAGATAACATGCATGTCGAAGTTGGTGCCACCATGCAGCAAGGTATTCAAATCGGCAGAACTGTTGTGATTTTGGACATTTCTCCTCAAGCTGAGCCGCCTAAGGAAAAGCAGCGTTTGAGCGAAAGGGAGGTCGCTTAGCAACCTCGCAACATCAGTCGAAAAACATTGGATAGACGCTGATATCTATAAATTCATAATAGCATTAAATATATTATCATATGCTTTACTTTATTTGTAGGGGTTGGGGTTGGG